>Ga0207675_100003873_pt1 | contig 14543 bp, 13 predicted proteins | sample KBSSwiS42_FD_184305 | JGI IMG/M metagenome (GOLD analysis project Ga0207675, IMG submission 184305) | Switchgrass rhizosphere microbial communities from Kellogg Biological Station, Michigan, USA - KBS Switchgrass S4-2 (SPAdes) (version 2) | ecosystem: Host-associated > Plants > Roots >... | reverse complement strand
ACTCGGCTCGGGCTTCAAGCTCACGAAGCTCGCCGGCGCTTATTGGCGTGGCGATTCGCGGAACGAGATGCTGCAACGCATCTACGGCACGGCATGGGCCGACGCCAAGGAGCTCAAGGCGTATCTCGACCGGCTCGAGGAAGCCGAGCGCCGCGACCATCGCAAGCTCGGCAAGCAGATGAACCTCTTTCACTTCCAGGACGAAGCCGTCGGCGCCGTCTTCTGGCACACGAAGGGCTGGCAGCTGTTCCGCACGCTCGTCGAGTTCATGCGCGAGAAGCAAGGCGCCGCGGGCTATCGCGAGGTCAACACTCCCGAGCTCATGTCGCGCTCGCTCTGGGAGGCCTCGGGGCACTGGGTCAGCTTCCGCGAGAACATGTTCACGAGCGTTACGGCGGACGAACAGACGTTCGTCGTCAAGCCGATGAACTGCCCGGGTCACATTCAAGTCTTCAAGAGCGACCTGCGGAGCTATCGCGACTTGCCGTTTCGCCTCGCGGAGTTCGGCAAGGTACATCGGTACGAGCCTTCGGGCGCCCTGCACGGGCTCATGCGTGTGCGAGCCTTCACGCAGGACGACGCGCACGTGTTCTGCACCGAAGCGCAAATCACCGAGGAGGCCGGTAGGGTCTGTCAGCTGCTGCTCGACATCTATCGCGGGTTCGGGTTCGACAACGTGCTCATGAAGCTCGCGGATCGGCCGCCGAAGCGCGTCGGCGCCGACGAGGTCTGGGACCGCGCGGAAGCGGCACTCAAGAACGCGATGGACACGCTGGGGCTGCCGTACGCGCTCAATAAAGGCGAGGGCGCATTCTACGGGCCCAAGATCGAGTTCGTGTTGCGCGACGCGATCGGACGCGACTGGCAATGCGGCACGCTGCAAGTCGACCTCAACATGCCGGGCCGCCTGGGCGCCACGTACATCGGCGAGGACGGCAACAAGCACACGCCGGTCATGCTGCACCGCGCGATCTTCGGCTCGCTCGAACGCTTCATCGGCATACTGCTCGAGCACTACGCGGGCGCGTTGCCGTTCTGGCTTGCGCCGCTGCAAGTCGTCGTCACGACGATTACCTCGGACGCCGACGCGTACGCGCGGGAGGTCGTCGCCGAGCTCGGCCGCGCGGGCGTGCGGGCGGAGGGCGACCTGCGCAACGAGAAGATCAACTACAAGGTGCGCGAGCACAGCCTCGCGAAGATTCCCGTGATCCTCGCGGCGGGCAAGCGCGAGGTCGCCGAGCGCACCGTGGCGCTACGCCGCTTGGGAGCGCAGAACCAGACGAGCATGCCGCTTGCCGCTGCCGTCGAGCAGCTACGCGGCGAAGCTGCTGCACCCGGCGGCTAACGGAGAACCCGAGATGCGACTCGCGAGTTTCGAAAGAAAAAGCCGGCCCGGTTTCGGCATCGTCGTCGGTGACGGTGTCGTCGACGTAGCGGCTCGTCTCGCCGGCAAGGCGAACAGCTTGCGTGAAGCGCTCGCGAGCTTCGGCTTGCGCGAGCTCGAGCGCCTCTCGGGCAGTGCGCCGGATTTCGGCGTGGACGAAATCGCGTTCGCGCCCGTCATTACCGATGCAGCGAAGCTGCTCTGCGTCGGCGTCAACTACATGCCGCACATCAGAGAAATGGGCCGCGAGCGCCCCGAGCGTCCCGTGATCTTCGTGCGGTTCGGCGACAGCATCGTCGGCCACGGGCAGGCGTTGCTCGCGCCGCGCGAGTCGGAGCAGTTCGATTATGAAGGCGAGCTCGCGGTCGTCATCGGCAAGCGCGCGCGGCGCGTGACCCGCGGACACGCGCTCGACCATGTCGCGGGTTACAGCTGCTTCAACGACGGCAGCGTGCGCGACTATCAGCGGCATTCGCCGCAGTTCACTCCCGGCAAGAATTTTCACGCGAGCGGCGCATTCGGCCCTTGGCTCGTGACGGCGGACGAGATCCCCGATCCGCGCGAGCTTCAGCTGACCACGCGGCTGAACGGCACGGTCATGCAGCACGAGAGCGTCGGTGAGCTCTGCTTCGACGTGCCGCAGCTCATCGAGTATTGCTCGACGTTCGCGCAGCTCGAGCCCGGCGACGTCATCGTGACCGGCACGCCCGGCGGCGTCGGCGCCGGCCGCAAGCCGCCCGTCTGGATGAAAGCCGGCGACTCGGTCGAGGTCGAGATCAGCGGCATCGGCACGCTGCGCAACCCCGTAACCGCGGACTGACTTTCATTTAGGCGATGAGAACCGCGCCGCTCGCGCTCCTGTGCTGCGCATTCGGCGCCGCGGCGCAGCCCAACCTCGACTGGATCGACCGCGACGCGATAGCCGCACGCGAAGTCCAAGTCTTCGTCGAGCGCAGCGACCGGCCGTTGACGGCCGAAGTGAAGCTCGCGGCCGAGGTCGACGCGCCGGCAACGGCGATCTGGGACGTGCTCAAGGCTTGCGAGATCGCGCCCGAGTACGTGCCGAACGTCCAGAGCTGCAGAAGGCTCGAGGAGCTCGACGGCGGGCGCGCCGAGCTGTTCGTGCAGACCATCAAGCCGGTGTTCTTCTTGCCGACGTTCGAGCACGAGTTCCGGCTCGACTACACGCCGTACTCGCGTATCGACGTCAACCGCGTAAGCGGGCCGATCGCACACATGCAGGGAACCTGGTGGCTCCTGCCGGAAGACAACGGCCGCATCCTGCTCGTCTACGAGCTCGCGCTCGACCCCGGAATGCCGATTCCGCGTTTCCTCGTCCGTGCGACGTTGAAACGCGACCTGCCGAAGGTCATCGCGGCCGTCCGGGAGCGCGCGGAAGCCGCCGCACCTTGACGGACTTGGCAGAACCGGGGCCCTGAGGAGAAAAGAGCATCAGGACTGCCCCCGGCTGTGAAAGGGGTCACCGCTCCACAGTTGCGGAATTGGTACGGTTCCGAGACTTTGGAACCCTCCGCCGACAACGCGCCGCGAATCCTGATCCTGGAGCCCGACATCAAGGTCCGCTCCGCGCTGCTGCGGTACGCCATCAAGGGCTGGCAAGGCGCCGCCGTCCAATCGACGTCGGGCACGCTCTCCGAGGCGCTCGGCGATCCCGAGCGGCTCAAGAATTTCGACGTCCTGCTCGTCGGCTGCGACTTCTCGCAAGACGGCACCGCGGAAAATCCGACGCTGCAGGCGATACGCGCCGTGGCTGCCGAGCCGCGCAACCCGGCCATCATTCTGCTGACGACCAAGGGCAGCGAGTACACGGCCGTGCAGGCGATCAAGTCGGGCGCCTTCGACTACATCCCGAAGACACTGCTCGGCCGCGAGCAGGTGCTCTCCGCCGTGCAGCGCGCGATGCTGCACCGCAAAGGCCTGCTCGGCACGCGCGGCGGCACCGTGACGGGCGTGGTTCGGCTGTTCGGCTACGACATGCGCCGATGCCTCGCGACGCGCGACAGCGTCTCCGTGCACGCGGCCTTCAGCGCCGAACGCGGCAAGGAAGTCGTCCTCAAGGTGCTGCATCGCGGCCGCGGCTCGCTGTCGCGCGACGCGAATTTCGAGCGCCTCGTCATGGAGTTCAAGCTGCTCTACGACATCAACGACCATGCCGTCGCCGAGATCTACGATTTCCGCGTCACGAGCCAGTACTGCTACATCGCGATGGAGTACTTTCCGCTCGGGCACTTGGGCACGCGGCTCGACAGCAAGTTGGCGCCGCGCGAAGCGCTGTACTTCGCGCGCGAGATCGCGCGCGCTCTCTCGATCATCCATATGGCCGGCGTGATGCACCGCGACTTGAAGCCGGCCAACATCATGCTGCGCGACGATCGCAGCATCGCGCTCATCGACTTCGGCATCTCGCAGACGACGCACACGGCGAGAGTCGAGCCGGAGGGATCCACGCGCGAGATCGCGGGCACGCCGTATTACATGAGCCCCGAGCAAGCGGCAGGCCTCTCCTCGGACGAGCGCACGGACCTCTATTCGCTCGGCGTGATCCTGTATCAGATGCTGACGGGCGACAAACCGTACGTCGGCACGACGGCCGACGAGATCTTGGATCAGCACCGCTATGCCGCACTGCCGATACTGCCGTCCGAGCTCGCGATCTGTCAGCCGCTCCTGAACAAGCTGCTCGCCAAAGAGCCGAGCCAGCGCTTCGGCAGCGCGCGCGAGGCCATCGAGGCATTGCAGCAGGTGCTGGGGGAGGTCATAGAGGCGGCGCAGAACGACGCGGTTTCCGCGTTGGCGAGCTAGTCGTCGGCGCTCGTCAGGCTCTCGAAGTCGAACAGCGCACGGTCGGCGAGGTGAGACGGCGTCACGTTCTGCAAGCTGCGAAACAACCGGTCCGTCCTACCGGGATCCTCGCTCTCCCAGCCGGCGAGCATCGCCTTGATCTCGCGCCGCTTCATGTTCTCCTGCGAGCCGCACAGGTTGCACGGAATGATCGGGAAATCGCGGCCGCGCGCATAGCGCGCGATGTCGCGTTCCGCGCAATAGGCGAGCGGCCGGATCACGACGTGCTTGCCGTCGTCGCTCTTCAACTTCGGCGGCATCGCTTTCAAGCGTGCGCCGAAGAACATGTTGAGGAACAGCGTTTCCACGATGTCGTCGCGATGATGACCCAACGCGATTTTCGTCGCCCCGAGCTCGTCGGCGACGCGATAGAGGATGCCGCGACGCAGCCGCGAGCAGAGACCGCACATCGTCTTGCCGGGCTCGATGACGCGCGTGACGATCGAGTACGTATCTTCGGTGACGATGTGATGCGGGCATCCCAAGCTCGTCAAGTAGCTCGGCAGAATGTGCGCGGGGAAACCGGGTTGCTTCTGGTCGAGATTGACGGCAATGAGATCGAACGTCACGGGAGCTTTCCGCTGCAACGAGAGCAACAGGTCGAGCAGCGTGTACGAGTCCTTGCCCCCGGAAAGGCAGACCATGACGCGGTCGCCTTCCTCGATCATCCGATAGTCGCCGATCGCCTTCCCGACGAGCCCCCGCAGCTCCGCCTGGAGCTTCTTCCAGCGCCCGGACGGCTCCCCGGCCGCGGCTTCGCGGCTGTCGGGCTCGCTGCACACGGCGGCGTCCGTATCGGTCTGCAAGGCTTCGATCGAGCGCAAAGGGATCTCCATGAGGGGCGTCATGATAGCGCGGCGCTTCGAATTCGACATAACGACATCGTCGCCGACTCGCGACGGCCGCGAGGCTTGTGACCCCTATCACTGCAACGGTTCGCGCTTTTGCGCAACATTCGGGCACACGATTACGTAAATCGGTTCGCCATGAAGCGTGCAGTCATAGCATTCGTCCTAGCGCTCGCTGCGCTGGCGCTGCTCATCTCACTCGCGCTCGAGTCGCGATCTCTCCCCGTCGAGACTCACGTTGCCCAGTACACGATCGCCGGAGACCTCCAGCGTCTCGACGAGGACTTCAAGGCGCTCGTCGATACGCTCGAGGCCGCGTGGATGGAGCAAGCGCCGCCAGGTGAAGGCGCGCGCGCGCTTCTCGGGCGAGTTACGGCGCAGCCGCGGCAGCTGCCGGAATCGCTGTTCACGATGCAAGGCAGCGCGAGCCAAGAGGCTCGGCTCCGCAACAGTCAGGAGACGTTTCTCTCCGCCCTCGGCCAAGCCACGGCTCTCGCTGAAGAGATCATCGCCGATCAAACCGCTTATGCCGCCGCGGTCTCGTTCTTGCGCGAGTCGGGTGCGGCGGTCATCCAAGAGCTTCGCGACTCCCGCCTCGACCGCCAGTCGGCCGACACGTTCCAGCTCGTCGTCGGCACGCTCGACTTCGCCGGCAAGGATGCCTCCGTGCGCGCCGGCGCTCTCGATCGCCTGCTCGTCACGCTCGGCCGCGATCAACGCGTCGACTCGATGCCTGCCGACTTCAGCGTGCTGCTCGACTCCGTCGGAACGATCTTGAAGAACAAGCCGCTGATCGAAAGCAAGCTGAAGCAGCTCGACGCAACTCCCGTCGGCGAGCATGCGGCAGCCCTCGGCACCGCTGCTCAAGACATGTACACGAACGCCGTGACGCGTATCGAGCGGGCGCGGTTGATGCTGTCCGTCTACGCGGTCGTGCTGCTGCTCTCGGTCGGCTTCATCGCGCTCCGGCTGCAACGCACCTACCACCAGATCAACCGCGCCAACGCGGAGCTCGCGGTGCTCAACGAGTCGCTCGAGCACCGCGTCGCCGACCGAACGACCGAGTTGAGCGGCACGCTCGCCGACCTCAAGGAATCGCAGGTGCAGCTCGTGCAGGCGGAGAAGATGTCGTCGCTCGGCCAGCTCGTCGCCGGCATCAGTCACGAGATCAACACGCCCCTTCTCTATCTCGCGAACAACGCGGAGCTGATTCGCGAGCGGCTCGAGTCGCTGCGCGATTTCGTCACGGCGTGTGTCGGCGCGTTCTCGATCAAGGCGGATGACTTCGCCGATCGCGCCGCGTATCAAGCTGCCTTCGTCGGCGCGCTGCGCGACGTCAAGATCTTGCTGCGCGACAACGAGCTCGAAGCCGCGATCGAGGAGATTCAAGACCTCACGCGCGACAGCATCGCGGGCTTGGGCGAGCTCACGGAAATGGCGCAGAGCTTGAAGGACTTCAGCCGACTCGATCGCGCGCCAATCGCGAGCTTCGACGTCAACGCCGGCATCGAGAAGACGCTGCTGATCGCGAAGAACATCGTCAAGCACAAGGCCAGCATCATCAAGCAGTACGGCGACATCCCCGAGATCCAATGCTCGCCGTCGCAGATCAACCAGGTGTTCCTGAACATCGTCACGAACGCCGCGCAGGCCATCGAGGGGCAAGGCGAGATCACGATCACGACGAAGCTCTACGACGCGGATCGTGTCGCAATCGCCATTGCGGACACGGGCTGCGGCATTCCCGAAGAGAATCTCAGCAAGATTCGCGACCCGTTCTTCACGACGAAGGAAGTCGGCACGGGCACCGGGCTCGGCTTGTCGATCGTCGACGAGATCATCCGCAGCCACTTCGGCGAGCTGCTGATCGAGTCGGAAGTCGGCAAGGGTTCGGTGTTCACGGTGGTCTTGCCGATCAAGCGGCCCGAGCCGGCGGAGCAAACCCTCGGCGAAACGCTCGACCTACCCGAATTAAAGGAAGCGGTCTAACCAATGCACGCCCACGCAGTACAAGAGGCACACCGACCGCGACTGTTGTTCGTCGACGACGAGCAGCGCGTTCTGAACTCGATGCGGATCATGTTCCGCCGTCAGTTCGAGCTCTTCCTCGCCTCTCACGGGGCCGAGGCGCTCGACATCGTCCGCGACAAGGATATCGACGTCATCGTCGCCGATCACCGCATGCCGAAGATGACGGGCGTCGAAGTGTTGTCGAAGGTGCGCGCGATGTCGCCGCGCACCGTGCGTATCCTGCTGACGGGCTACGCCGACCTCGACGCCGTCGAAGGCTCGATCAACGAGAGCGAGGTCTTCCGTTTCCTCACGAAGCCCTGCGCTCCGCAGCAATTGCGCGAGACGATCGAGCTCGCGGCGAAGCTCGCACGCGAGGCCCCTGCGCCGGTGCCCACTGAAGCGCTGCTGCCGGGCGAAACGACGTCGGGCGATACGATCGAGATCATCCTGGAAAGCGACACCGTGACCGAGGTGGGCGGCCCGCCGGCGCCCGCGGCCGCGCCGCCCGTGCAGCGCAGCACGTCGAGCACGGCTGTCCTCGAGCAACCGAAGTTTCCGCCTCAGCGAGCCGCCGCCGCGCCTGCGCAAGCCGCGGCCGCGCGACCGAAGCTCGCCACGGGCTTGGGTATCGTCGTCTTCTCGATGGACAACGAGGTCGTCGACGTCGTGAACAAGGCCGTCCGCGGCCGCCTGCCCGTCTACAACGCCGGCAACATCGTGCAAGTCGTGAAATGTCTGACCGAGCAGAAGCCCGGAGTGCTCGTCACCGACGTGTCGGAGGACAAGGCCACGATCCAGTCGATGACGGCCCGCCTCAAGGAGCATCTGCCGCAGCTCGTGACGATCGCCGTCTCGCAGCACCGCGACGTGCTCGACATGGTGTGGCTCATCAATCACGGTCAGATCTTCCGTTTCTTGCGCAAGCCGCTGTCGGCCGGCCGCACGGCGATCAGCCTGCAAGCGGCGCTGCAGCATCACCGCCAGCTCCTGAAGAACCCGGAGCTCGCGAAACGCCACGAGGTCGACGCGGCAGCCGCCGGCGATCCCGGGGTCGTGGACGGCGTGCTCTCGAAGCTGAAGGGCCTCAAGCGGCTCTGGAATAACTGATGAAGGCAGCAAAACCCAGCTCGAATCAGGGCGACTTGCTGCTGTGGGTCGCAGGCGGCGCGATCGCCGTGTTCGGCGCAGCCTGGCTCGTCATCATGCAGCCTTGGAAAGGCGGCGGCGACGAGCGAGAGCTCACGCTCGCCATGGCCACCACGTCTTCGGCGGCGACGTCGCCGGCACTGACGGCTCCGGCCGAGGCAGTTGCCGACGACGCCGCCGCCGCACCCGAGACCGAGCTCGACAATCCCCTGCGCATGGCGCAGCTCGCGTACGACGCCGGCATGCTCGTCGAGCCCGACGAGTACAGCGCGTGGACGCTGTTCTCGCGCGCGCTGAAGAGCGAGCCCGACAACGCGGCTGCTCTCGAGGGCCTCACGAAGGTCGCCGACGACCTCGTGCGCCGCGGCGAGACCGCTCTCGATCAAGGCCGTTTCGACGACGCGCGCGCGACGGTCGAGCGGATTCGCGCTGCTCTGCCCAACCACGCGGGCGCGAAGTCCTTGGCGCAGAAGATCTTCCCCGTATCGACCGCGCGGCCCACGCAGCCGTCACTGCCGTTGCCCGAGCCCGACGCTGCGCGCATCGCACGCGTCGAGACGGCGCCGACGCCTGCGAAGCCGGCCGTCGACCCCGTCGTCGAGGCACGCCAAGCTTTCGAGAAAGCGCTGGCCGAAGGCCGGCTGCTGACGCCCCCGGAGCAAAGCGCCAAGCACTACGTCGGCGTCCTGAACCGCTTGAACGTCGACCATGAGCTCAGCAAGGGTGCGCGCTCGGCCCTGTCGCTCGAGTTTCTGTCGCGCGCGGCGCAGTCGATCGAAGCCCTCGACCCCGAGGCGGCCGGCATCTGGATCGACGAAGCCGAAGGGCTTCTCGGCGCGACGGACGAAGGCGTTCGCAAGGCGCGCTCCGCGCTGACCGAGCAGCTGATCGCGATGGAGTCGGCGAAACCGATTCCGGCGTCCGCGCTGAAGATCTCGACCTACGTCGCGCCGGAATTCCCGCAGCGCGCGAGCGAGCGGAACATCACGGGCTGGGTGGACGTCGAGTTCACGGTCGGCACCGACGGCAAGACACGCAATATCGTCGTGACCGATGCATCGCATGAGACCATGTTCCGCCGCGAAGCGATGGCGGCCGTCGAGAAGTGGCAGTTCGAGCCGCGCGTGTTCATGGGGCGCCCGATCGAGCAGACGTCGTATACGCGGATCCGCTTCGTCCTGTAGCCCGCCGCTCTCCGTCCACTAACCTACTTGCGCCACTCGACACCCAGCATGGCCTGGGTGCGCAGGTACGCCGCCCGCGCGTCGGTCGAGGTCACGTCGAGAGAGTCGATCTCGGCCCACAGCGCGAAGTGCCGCGTAAAGCGGTACTCGGCTTCGAGCGTCAACCCGGCTTCCTCGAGCTCGCGGGTGCCGCCCGCGGCCACGTGGTACGCGAACGCATTCGGGTAGTCGTAGCTGCGCGCGAGCGCCGACAGCTTGATGTCGAGGCTCTGCGCGGGATGGAAATCGAAGCCCACTCGCAGCACGTCTTGCGTGTAATCGTAGTAGCCGAGGAATCCGTCGGTGCGCTCGAGCCGCAAGTAATCGGCTTCGAGCTCGACGGCGCGGCCGAGCCGCCGCGCGAGCTCGAGCTGAACGCCGCCGTAGTCGTATTCCTGCGCCGGGTTCGTGTCGAGCAGCGCGCCCGTGAGGTCGCGTGCGGGCCGGTCGTCGTAGACCGTGCGGTACTTGCGCAGGCCGAAGCCCAGCGTCATCACGTCGCTGAAGTCGTAATCGACGTCGAAGCCGGCATAGAAGAAGTCATGATCGAAGTTCGCGACGGCCTCGGTGCGGTCGTACTCGTCGCGCTCGAACTTCAGGTTCAAGCGCCACATCACGCGGCCGAGCGTGTGCGTGAAATCGCCGTGAACTCCGGCGGCCTTGTACGAGAATCGCTCGCGCAAATCCTCGACTACGGGCTGGCCGTTGACTTGCACGACGATGTCGCGGGGGAAGCCGTCGTCGGGGTCGAAGTTCGTCTCGCTATGGGTGCCGACGAAGAACGCCGTGTCGACGGTGCGCCGGCGGCGATCGCGCTCGCCGAGCACGATGTCGGCGCCCATCGAAAGACTCTGATCGATCTCGTTCGCGTTCGAGAACTCCGTGTCGTAGAACGCGCCGTCCATGTCGTAACGAAAGAGGAACTGGGTGTCGCCCGATTCGTTGTCGAGCGCGTAGAGCGCGTGCAGCTCCGCCGGCATGAAGCTCGCCGAGTGCACGACGGGCGTCACGAGCGGCTGCGTCGGATCGGAGAGATCCACATAAGGATTCGCCGGCGTGCGGTAGACGTTGTCGTCCGTCCCCAAGCGCGCCGCGGCGGCGAGCTCGAGCTGCCCGATGCGGGTGGTCGGCTCGGGCCGGCTCTCGAGCTGCCGGCTGCCGCTCACCGGCGGCGCGCTCGAGACGACGGCTGCTTCCGCGGCGCCCTCGGCAACCCGGCGCATATGGCGGTCGTCGGCAGCGTCCGCCGACGCGCGAAACGCGTCGCTGGCCGCGGCGGCGTTCCCTGAAGCTTTGAGCGCCAAGCCGCGGTTGTAGCTCGCGAGCGCCGCCAGCTTAGGATCCGCGGCGGCGCGGCCGAACTCCTCCGCCGACGCGGCGAAATCATCGAGCTTGTAGTGAACGACGCCGAGGTTGTAGTGCAGGAGACCGCTGTCGAGGCCCGCGGCGCCCGCCTCGCGGTACCGCAGCAAGGCGGTGCGGTAGATTCCGGACCGGACGAGCTGATTGCCCTCACTCATGAGCTCGGCCGCGGTTTGGGCCGCAGCCTCGCTACCCAAGCAAGCCGCTAAAGCGAGAGCTATCAATGACTTGGAGTGGCGCACGACGCGTCCCTTCGAGGCAGCTTGCGCCACTCTAGGCGGGCCGCGGCACCCCGAAAAGGACGCCCGTCACAGGGGCTTTTACGGCTCGACGACGGTGACGTCGACGACGAACACCTTCTGCGCGTCGCGCACCGCGAGGCGCGCCGCCAGCTGACCGCCGCTGCCGCTGCGCGCGACGAGCGTCAGCGGCAACGCGTTGTCGCCGCCGGCCAGTGCCGCTCGACCCGTGACACGGCGCTGCCCTGGATGCGAGGCGAGCTCGATGCCCGGCGGCAGCTCGACGGTGAACTCGACGTCCTCGAGAGCGCCGCGCGAGCCGAACACGAGATTGATCGTGCGCGCCTCGCCGATCGTCAAGGTGACGGCCGGTGTCTCAGGCGCGCGCTTGGCGCTCGGGCTTCGCACGTACAGGCCCGTCAAGATGACCGTCAGCATCGTGAGCCCGAAAGCACCGATGAAAGTGAACCCGACGACGCGTTGCGCGAGCGTGGGCTTCGGGCGCTGCGTCGGTGCAGCCGGTGCGGGGGACTTCGGCTCGGTCGGGGGCGCGGTCACGGTCGTTCGGCTACCATTCTCGAGGGACCACGCATGGCGGGATCATACCCGAGCTCGCGCCGTCCTCGAGCGAGCACGTCGAAACCAACGGGCGGCGGCCGTGTCTGAAGTGGCGTAACGGAAGAGAACCATGCGCGTAGCAGCGACGATCGCACTGGCAACCTTGGCGTTCGGCGGAAACGCGGCGGCGCGCGACCTGCAAGAAGTGCTGAACACCGGCACGTTGCGTGTCGGCGTGACGTTGTTCGCGCCGTGGGCGGCACGCGGCGCAGACGGGGATCTGCTCGGGTTCGAGATCGACGTCGCTCGTCAGCTCGCCGCCGACATGGGCGTCAAAGCCCAGATCTCCTCGTATGACGTCGACCGTCTCGTGCCCGCGCTCGAGGCCGGTGATATCGACCTCATCGCCGCGGGGCTGACGATCACCCCCGAGCGCGCACTGCACGTGAACTTCAGCAATCCGTACGCCGAGAGCGGCGTCGGCCTCGCGACGCACGTCGAGCGCACGGCCAGCGTTACGGACATCAAGGCGCTCGACAGCGACAGCATCACGATTGCTGCAGTCGAAGGGTCGGTGGGTGTGCAGCTCGCGCGACGCTTGTGGCCGCGCGCGCGAGTACAAGTTTTCCAGTCTGTCGAAGCGGCGAGCCGTGCCCTCGTCGCCGGGGAGGTCCACGGCTACGTCGACGACGAGCCCGTGCCGACGTTCCTGGCGCTCGAGAATCCCGGAGTCGTCGACATGCCGACGGGGCGCCCGCTGCTCGTGAGCCCCGCTGGCTTCGCGATCAACAAAGGCGATCCCGACTTTCTCGCGTTCTTGAATGCGTGGATCACGGCGCGCAACGCCGACACGTGGCTGCCGACCACGGCGAGCTACTGGTTCGAGTCGTTGCGTTGGCGGGAGCGGCTCGGCAATGCGCGGCACTGACCGACGAATAGGTCTCCTGCTCGCGGCGCTCGGCGCGGCCGGGGCGTGGCCGGTCGCGGCCCAGAACGCCGAGCCGCCGCGCGCGCCACGCATCCTCGACGTGCCTGCACCGCCTGCGCCGCGCGCGCCGGCGTCAGCCGTGGAGCCCGCGGACTTGCGCGTGAGCTTGCCGACGATAGGGGTTGCGCAGCGGCCGCCGAACGCCGCGCGGCTCGCGCCGCTGCCCGAAGACCGCAAAGATGGCACCGAGGAGATCGTCGTCATCGGCCAAGGCTGGCGCTTGCCGGACTTGGGCAGCGAGTGGCGTGCGCGGCAGAAGGAAGCCGCGACGTCGGGGCGTTTCGTCGCGACGGCTATGCCGCTCTACGACCCCGCGGAGCCGCCGCTGCACTCCGATGCGTTCACGGCGAGCCCCGAAGAGCGGCGCCACGGCTACATCGAGCTCTTCCGGCTGCGTTTCGGTCGCCGCTCCTCGGACTGACGCACGCGCTACGCGACCGCGCTGACGGTCGCATTCCGTTTGGGTCTCGGCATCGGCTGCGCGGAGCAGTGCTCGATCCACGCGACGATAGCCGTCGTCGGGATCGCGCCGCCCGTCTGCGGCAACGGATGCACGAATGCGTGCGCGAACGCTTCGTGATAACGCGCCGCGAAAGCGGAGCAATGGCCGCGATGGCACTTGACGGCCGCCACCGGCCCGGTCGCGCCCTGCTCGGGCGGCACGAAGACGTTCAAAATGTTCAACGCGAGATCTTCGAGCTGCCGCTCATCGGCGTCGGGCGGCGGCGGCGCCGTCGGCCGATGGTCGATGACGGGCGGCTCCTTCACGACGGAGCGCGGAATGTTCGCATGGATCGCCTCGCCGACCCGCCACACGCGGATCTCGCCGACGTTGTGATTGACGATGTTCATTGTGGATCTCTCCCGTTCGGGGGTGAGTGAGCCCGCCCGCCGGCGAAACGCCGCCTCAACGGCGCGCCGGAGGTTGCTTGGGCGCAAGGGTTAAGGGCGCGCTCAGTGCGCGCGTAAGGCTCGTCCATTCGCGCGGTCGCTGCGCTTGGCCTCGCGTAAGACTCGTCCATTCGCGCGGTCACTGCGCTTGGCCTCGCGTCGACTGCCGTTCCGGGGCTCGTCGCCGCGATGCTCGCCGCCGCGGCTGGGCGACGACATCGCCTGCGTGGCAGCACTGTCCTGACGCAGAACCTCGTTCCACGACGAATAGATTTCGCGCAGCTGGCGCGCATAGTCTGCGCCGAACTGCTCAGTGAGCTTGTCGAGGCGCTGTACGAGCGGCTCGACGCGGCCGTCAAAGTCCGCGTACGCACGCATACGCTGCGTCATGAACCGCGACGCCAGGGCCGCGAGCTCGAGCTGACCGAAGGCAATTCGCGTGCTCGCGATCGCTGCCGAATTCATGTCGGACAACCCTTGCAGCCAAGGGCCATTGAATCGCGTGTAGTTCTCGAAGGCTTCTACGATCATTTCACACCTCCATGTGGTGTTATCTGTTGGCCGGTTATCGTCTCCGTTTCCGGTTCTCGTCGCTCCGGGTACGCGCCGGGTCACCGAGCGCACCGTGCGACGAAGCGGGGGCCGCTGCAAACGCCATGCCGTAGCGCGACCCCGCGCCACTCCTCGCGCGGCACGCACGACGACCTGCCCGCAGTTGAGGTTTTGGAAAACACGCTCGCAAGAACAGAAAGCGCTCGAGCCCTTCCATACCTCGCGCGCCTGAATGTCGTGGCGCTGCAACTCGACGCGGGATTACCGCTAAAGGGGCGCCGTGCGTCTTTGCCGCGTTTACGCCGCAACTGGGCGTTAGGAGCCTTCGCGATTCACGATTCTGCAAGGACCTTCGACGGGGTACGTGGACGCCGCTCGGGCGATCGCGGACGGCACTGTAAGAAAACCGTAACGATCGCGTAAAACTTCTGCAAACACGGCGTGCTTCCCTCCCGAGAGTACTCGGCACTTTCGGGA
>Ga0207675_100003870_pt1 | contig 14546 bp, 14 predicted proteins | sample KBSSwiS42_FD_184305 | JGI IMG/M metagenome (GOLD analysis project Ga0207675, IMG submission 184305) | Switchgrass rhizosphere microbial communities from Kellogg Biological Station, Michigan, USA - KBS Switchgrass S4-2 (SPAdes) (version 2) | ecosystem: Host-associated > Plants > Roots >... | reverse complement strand
TTGCAGGCTCTCAGTAGCCAGGAAAGTGAGCAACGAAATCAAAAGTATGCGGTACATAATTGTCTCCTCTGGCAGGGAAATGATTGGAAAAGAATAAGCTCAAACAACAAGCGAGACAAACAGCTAAAATGTCCGATATGCTTTAGCTGGTAGCGGCCGGTGCAGTAGCCCGACTGTCAAGGAGGGCTCGGGGTGGTGCTGATCAACGCCAAGCTCACGTTGAGCCCTCCTTGACAGTCGGGCTACTACACCGGCCGCTACAAGACTGCACCGGCCGCTACAAGACTGACGCTTATCGGAGATTAGAGACTCATTCATGCCTAAACAATCCGATTTCGAAAACACCTTCGCGAAACTTAAAGAGATCCTCAAAGCCTACGAATCAAAACTGATCGTGGTCGTCGACACGCCAGGTCACTACGGTCTCGAAACTCCGCACTTAATGAAGAACAAGCATCGCGTCTATTTTGGCGGAGTTAAGATTGGGAAGTCGTATGTGAGTTACCACTTGATGCCCATGTATGCGATCGAGGAACTTCGAAATGCGATGTCGCCCGAGTTGAAAAAAAGAATGCAGGGAAAGTCTTGCTTCAACTTTTCAATGCCCGATGAGAAGCTCTTCAAGGAATTGGCTAAGCTGACCAGGATCGGATTCAAACGCTTTACGTCAAAAGATTTCCTTTCAAAATTCTAAGGAGTCAAAGGAAAAGTGCCACGGACTTTTGATTGTCCCAAGTGTGGGGCCCCGGTTGAGTTTAGTAATAGTCAGCTGGGCCAGGAGTTCACAGTAAGGTGTAACTACTGCAACAGCGCTCTCGCCGAACCGTCGATGGGGCGACCAGCACACGTTGTGCACCTGAAGATTGATTCACCCGGCAGCTTTAAACTATCAAAATTAGTCTGGGTAATAGTCCTGGTTCCCGTGCTCGGTGTTGTCGCGGGCATGGTTGCAATGCTCGCAGGCTTCGCGCCATTTTTTCTCTCGAAGAGCGGCAATACAAACACAAACGGCCGAGGCGGTCCATTCACACCGATCGGTGGAACGCGACCGGGATCCGAGTTTGCGACAGTTCTGATGAAGTTTGGAACTGAGGGTATCGGGGCCGGCATGTTTACCGATGCGCGAAGTATCGCACTCGATGGCGAGGGCCATATTTATGTTGGGGAGTACTCCGGCGGACGGATTCAGGTGTTCGATTCTGCGGGGAAGTTTGTTACGCAGTGGACGGCAAATCCAAAAATGCCTTTGCGTGGATTGGCCGCTGATCGAAAGGGAACTGTCTACGTTGTCCAGGCCGGAAAGATCCAGAAGTTTGAGGGTGCTAGTGGGAAGCCCCTGGGTGAAATGACTTCTGCAGATGGTTCGGGCTTTGACGATATATCGGCGGCTGCGGATGGAGGCTTTGTGGCAGCGTGGTCCAGAAACACAGACGACATCGTTAAGTTCGACTCAGGCGGCAACGTCGTACGACACATCAAAGCGGCGATTAGTTCCGTAACTGATCGATCTGAGCTGAATATCCGTGTGGCGATCGACGGCTCTGGAAACATCTATGCACTGGGCACATTCAACGATGCAGTGTTCAAGTTTAGCCCGGAAGGAAAATACCTGAACAAGTTTGGTGGTGACGGAGACAAGCCTGGACAGTTTCGAGCGCCGGGCTGCATCGCCGTTGATGGCCACGGAAAGGTTTATGTTGGCGATATCAAAGGTGTGCAGGTATTCGATAGTGACGGACGCTTTCTCAGAACGTTTCGTCCGGATGGCGGCAACGCATCGGGCATGATCTTCAACGATAAGAATGAACTGTTGCTGGTTGACCGGACCAAAGTTGTGAAAGTAGCGCTCAAGGAATAGAGCTTTCGGTATCGAGAACAATGACAAGTAAGGTTTTCCTCCTCGTAGTCTTTCTCATCGCTTTCGTTCCGAATTCTGTCTCAGCGCAGACCAGCGTCATTCTCCTCGGCACAGGTACTCCTTATCCAGATCCTAACGCCATGGGACCGGCGACGGCGGTTGTTGTTGGTAAGCGTGTGTTTCTGTTCGATGCTGGAGCTGGCGTTATGCGCCAGATCAATGCAGCCGGGCTTCCAATTACTGGACCTGAAGCGACGTTTATTACCCACCTGCATTCCGATCATACTTTGGGTTACTCAGATCTTATTATTACTTCGTGGATCATGCGACGTCGTTTACCGTTGCAAGTCTATGGACCTCCGGGATTGAAACGAATGACTGATCGTCTTCTCGCAGCGTTTTCCGAGGACATTGCGATCCGGACTCGCGGTCTTGAGCGCGAAGTCCCTGGTTGGCTAAAGGTTGACGTTCACGAGATCCGTGCAGGAGTTGTCTATGACCGCGATGGCGTCAAGGTGTCTGCGATAAAGGTTCCACATGGAAGTTGGAAGTACGCGTATGGCTATCGCGTTGATACCGCGGATCGTTCAATTGTCATATCGGGTGATACGCGTCCGAGCAAAGCGTTGATTGCTGCCGCAAAAGACGTCGATGTGCTTGTTCACGAAGTCTACCTATCGACAAGCGTAAAGCGGGAGGATCGGCCGGGTGGGGAATTTTGGCCACAGTACATGCGCGAGTTTCACACCTCAGAGCTTGAACTCGGTGATATCGCCGCGAAAGCAAATTGCAAATTACTTCTCTTAACTCACACAATTCGTTTTAGCGGTACCGATGAAGAGCTAGTGGCGGGAATTCGAAAGGCAGGTTACGCAGGACCAGTCACGGTCGGAAAAGACTTGGGTCGTTATTGAGGGCACTATGAACGTTGGCGACACATTGTCATGGAGTCGAACTTTTACGGAACACGACATCGCATTGTTTGCAAGCTTGTCGGGTGATGAAGGCGAACACCATCTCGTTCCGGATGCAAAAGGGCGATTGATGGCCCAAGGTCTGCTGACTGCAACGCTGCCGACGAAGATCGGGGGCGACCTCAATCTCATCGCGCGCGAAATGGTGTTTCGCTTTCATCGTCCGGTTTTTGCCGGCGACACGATCAAATGCATCGTGACGTTAACCGCCGCGGAACCTGCGGATGGTTACGTAAACGTAGTGTCTGAATGGAAGTGCACGAACCAGCACGGCAAAGAAGTAATGACTGGCGGCGGAAACGGAATCATCCGTAATCGAACGGAATAAGTGGGGCACAGACTTCAGTCGGTCTTCTTTGATGGGCAAATCCGACGGCGGGAGAGGTACGCTGCGTTATGCGCTGCGTACCTCTTTGCTTTGGTGGGAAATTTGTCCGATATCGACAAGACAGACGCCTATCGGACATAGACCAGTTCTTCATTTACGGCAATATGAAGTTGTAAGTAATCACCCCCGATACCTTCACCGCCTGACCATTAATCATTGTCGGTGAAAACCTCGCCTGCATCGCTGCTCGTTGCGATTCCACAATCAGAAGCGGTGGTCCAGACATGGCCTTAGCGGAGACAACATTTCCGGTCTCATCAATCAAGACTTGGATAGTAACTTTACCTTGCACCCTGGCGATCTTTGCCATCTGCGGATAGTTCGGCTTTGGGAGATCCTTTGCCTTACTGTTTAGCACCTCCGAAACTCTAATGACCTTCGGCACTTCAGGCGTGGGCTTCGGTGCGACTGGTGGCGGAGGATCGTCGGGAATACTAACCATTTGACCTCCATTACCGGTTGCTGGAACTCGTGAACCAATCGGAGCGGGAGGATCTGCGTTTGTTAGACCCTGCACTGAATCAGGTCTAGCTGGCGGTACGCTCGAAGCTATTGTGCCGACATCCTTTGGTACGTTGGTCGGATTGGATGTCGAATCAAGCAGCACAGTGCGTGTTGATTGGCCCGTGTTGTTAGAAGGCGTTGTGGTTGAGCGCGGAATCGTGTTTCGAACCGCCGGAGGTTCGTCTGGAGTTGGTGGCGGTACGAAGGTAAGTAATTCCAGCTGTTCAGCCTGTTCTTCGAGGTGAGCGTCGTAAGCGTAAATACTCACGACACCAGTAATCACAAACAGAACGAGATAAGTGAGGGTCGTAAAGAGGAGAAAAGATCCGCGCCGTTTGAACTCTTTTGCGTGAGAGCTTGATTCAATCAGGTTATTAAACATGCATGTCCTCCGGTCGAGATTTCTGTCGCGAACTTTGAAGTACGAAAGTGAAAGCGGCAACAACGCTCGTCTCAATCGCAGTTTCGAAAGTCCGCTAATCGCCGGTGCCATGCGGGGTCGCGGAACTCAGTCGGAGAGTTAGACACCACTCCTCGCGAGAGGTTCCAATTTGAATGGGGAATCAGCCACAGATTTTCGCGGACGAACACAGATCAGAAATGGAGCGAGTGCTAAACGAACTAATGAGAGCCCGTGACTCTACTTGCCTGGTTTTCATTGGCGTTCAGCTGCGAAGATCTGTGGCTGATTGCTTGGCCCTTATTTCGACAGAACGAAGTTGTACGTGATAATTCCCGATATCTTCACGGCCTGTCCGTTGAGAGTTGTAGGAGAAAAGCGAGCGTTCATTGCCGCTCTTACCGCATCCGGAATGAGTATCGGGTGCCCTGAAATGGCTTTTGCTGAGACTACTTTTCCCGATTCGTCTATCAAGACCTGAACGTTTACAACTCCCTGCAGCCGAATTTGAACGCCAAGGGAAGGATAGACTGGCTTAGGAAGCGAGAGTGCTCGGCTGTTGATCGGGTCTGATATTCGCAGCACCTTTACTGGTGTTGGAGTGGGAAGAGGCGGAGGCGGGTTATCGTCGAGAATAGTTGTGCCTTCGCCGCCCGCAGTAGTTGTTGAAGCTACGCCTTTGCCTGCTCCCGGTCTCGCGTTCAGATCCTGGTCGTCTCCGATGACGAACTTGTTCGCCCGTATCGGTAGTTCAGGATTCTGTTGCGCGGAGACTGCGGCTGGAACAACCTCCGGCTGGTCGACTCTGGCCGTGGGGTTACGTCTGACGTCGTATGTGTTGCTCTTATTGTTTCCGCCTGAGCAGCGGCAAATCGGATCGGCGATGATCTTCGGTGGTGGTTGATCAACTTCAAGGTCCTTTGGAGAGATGATCGCTACCACCTCCAGGTTCTGTTGCTCCAGATGCGCGTCGTAAGCATAGATACTTGCTACTCCAGTAATCGCAAACAAAACAAGATACGTTGCTGTAGTGAAAAGCAGAAAAGTTCCGCGACGTTTGAACTCTCTCGAGTGAGAGCTCGATTCGATCAGGTTCTTAAACATGCATGTCCTCCGGTGAAAATTGCAGGGCGAACTCCGAAAGTGAGAGGCGGCAACAACGCCTTGCTCAATTGCAGTTTCGGAAGTCCGCTGATCGCCGGTGCCATGCCGAGTCGCGGTAGGACAGTTGGGAGATTAGATACCGATTTTCTTAAGAGGTTCCCGTCTTGATGTCCGCTATTCTTTCGAGGCTCTTGCAAAAATCCCACAAACGGCAGTTGTGGATGCTTCAAGTCCAGCCTATTAGGGCAAGCAAACCCACTAAGGAACGTTGTCACAGAGCTCACGCAGTCGTGCAGAAGGTGGGACTTGAACCAATCCACAAACTGCCGTTTGTGGGATTCAATTCGTTTCCGAGCGACTGTTGTATAGGTTGGACTTGAACAATCTCCAAACTGTCGTTTGGAGGATTTCGCAAGAGGCTCTTGTCGCTCGGACGCAAGCGGCCGCAGATTTTTCGCAGATGAACTGCATCAAACTTGATGTGTCGATCTGTGGCTGACCCTTTGTTTGACCACAATACCAAAGCTAAATCGTGAGACCCATGGGCAACTTGAAACATCCCTTCCCACGCTCTACGATTAGTGCGCTCTCCGATCGCCCAACCGAGGAGTAATCAAGTGGCCACAAAGCAAGCCTTCCAGGAACAGCTCAACCCTTACGAGATTGCTAAACAACAGTTCAATCGCGCCGCTGACTATCTCGAACTCGAACCTTCAATGCGTCGCGTTTTGGAAAACGCAAAACGGCAATTGATCGTCTCGATACCCGTGAAAATGGACGGTGGAGATGTGCAGGTATTCGAGGGTTATCGTGTGCAGCACAACATTGCGCGCGGCCCTGCTAAAGGAGGGATTCGTTATCATCCAAACGTCACGCTCGACGAAGTTAAGGCCCTGGCATCATGGATGACGTGGAAGTGCGCGACGGTCGGCATTCCCTACGGCGGTGGCAAGGGCGGCGTGATTTGCGATCCAAAAAGTTTATCGAGAAGTGAACTTGAACGTTTGACTCGACGCTACGCTTTTGAGATTGCCCCTATCATCGGCCCCGACCGCGACATTCCGGCGCCCGACGTATACACAGATGAGCAAACAATGGCTTGGATCATGGACACGATTTCGATGGTTCGTGGTCACACCGAGCTGGGAGTTGTCACTGGAAAGCCAATCGCGTTGGGTGGTTCCCAGGGGCGAGCAGAAGCGACGGCACGCGGGTGTTTGTATGCTTTACGAGAAGCCTGTCGCGTAAAGGGAATCAGTTTGAAAGGGGCTCGTGTTGCGGTTCATGGTTTTGGTAACGCCGGGGCTAACATCGCGAGACTGGTCGCCGCTGACGGCGCCAAAGTCGTTGCTGCGTGTGACTCAAAGGCCGGCATCTATTCGGCAAGCGGGATTGACGTCGCTGCGGCGTTAAAGCACAAAGCGGAGACGAAATCACTGGCTGGATTTCCAGGAACTAAAGAGATCGCGCCTGAGGATATCATCAACGTCGATTGCGATATTCTTTTGCCATCCGCGCTGGAAAACGCGATCACACTAGGAAATGTCGGCCGGGTCAAAGCGAAGATTATTGCTGAACTTGCCAATGGTCCGACGACACCCGGCGCCGATCGTGTTTTGGAAGACTCAGGTGTTTTTCTGGTCCCGGACATTCTTGCTAACGCTGGCGGCGTAACTGTGAGTTATTACGAATGGGTGCAGGATCAGTACTCATTCTTCTGGTCAGAACGTCAGATTAATGAAACGCTGGAATCGACAATTACTACAGCCTTCAACGCAGTCCATAGCACGGCAGAGAAGTTCAACACCGATATGCGCACCGGTGCGTATATACTCGCGGTAGGTCGCGTTGTAGAAGCAACGAGCGTTAGAGGAATATTTCCGTAAGAATAAGTCGAGCTTTGTACTTGGAACTTTGTGCTTTGTCTGGGATATCGTAACTCACGCGGTAGCGTTAAAAGTACAAAGCTCAAAAATCGAAATGACTATGTCTGAGACAATAACAGTTTACGAAAAACCAACATGCACCAAGTGTCGCGAGATGGACAAGTTTCTGCGTGAGCGCGGCGTCGATTTCTCAAAAGTGAATTACTACATCGAGCCATTAACAAAAAAGAAACTAACGGAGTTGGTGCGCAAGATGAATATTAGTCCGCGGGAACTGTTGCGTAAGAGTGAGCCGATTTATCGAGAGCTTGGAATAGCGACCGGAAAATTTAGCGATGCACAGTTGATCTCTTTGATGGTTGAGCATCCAGATCTGATGCAGCGCCCTATTATTGAACGTGGTGAGCGTGCTGTGTTGGGAAGGCCCACTGAGAACGTAGAAGAGTTACTCAAATAAATCGGTCTTTGGTCTTTGGCATTTGGCCTTGGGCCTTCGAAATAACTCGACAGGTGTCTCTGTGTCCTCTGCGTCTCTGTGACCTCTGCGTTACTTTTTTGGACTCAGGTTTTTAAACGCAGAGGTCACGGAGACGCAGAGGACACAGAGGACAAGACCAAAGAACGAAAACCAAAGACCAATTCATTTGAAAAAACCAGAAACAATTTACGCCTGTCAGAGTTGTGGGCATCAGTCCAGAAAGTGGTTGGGCAAGTGTCCGGAATGCGGTGAGTGGAACTCACTCGTAGAGGAACGCGCACAGCTGTCGAAGAAGGGAAGCGCGCGAACCAGTTTCAGTCTTCGCGAGGTGACCGCGGTTCCGTATACGGATATCGAACCGCAAGACGACGTGCGCGTGTCATCCGGTGTGGATGAATTTGATCGCGTTCTGGGTGGCGGCATCGTTCCCGGCACCCTCGTTTTGATCGGAGGCGATCCGGGGATTGGGAAAAGCACTTTGCTGCTTCAGGTCGCTGACCGGCTAAGCGCGGCCAGCACCACCGTTCTTTACGTTTCTGGCGAAGAGTCTGAACGCCAGATCAAATTGCGTGGCGAACGACTTCGCGTCGAAGCCAAAAATGTCTATCTCCTTCCCGAAACAAACCTGGAGAACATCTTCCGCGAGATTGATCGCGTAAAGCCTGGAACGATCATTGTCGATTCAATCCAGACTGTGTTCTCGGGTGCGATTGAGTCTGCGCCCGGATCCGTTTCTCAGGTGCGTGAAGTTGCGCACCAATTCCTGATGCTCGCCAAGAACCGTGGCATTCCAGTTTTTCTGATCGGGCATATCACGAAAGAAGGATCGCTTGCTGGTCCGAAAGCTCTCGAACACATCGTCGACACGGTGTTGTATTTCGAAGGCGAACGACATCACAACCATCGCATTGTTCGGGCAACGAAGAACAGATTCGGTGCGGCAAACGAGGTCGGTGTATTTGAGATGACAGGAACCGGTTTGATTCCGGTGGCCAATCCGTCGCAGATGTTTTTGCAGGAGCGTCCGCTAAATGTTGCCGGCTCGATTGTGACCGCGTGCATGGAAGGCACTCGTCCGATGCTGGTTGAGATTCAAGCCTTGGTTTCAAGCACGAAGTATGGAACTGGTAGACGAATGACCCAGGGTGTGGATCAGAGTCGAGTAGCGTTAATGATTGCAATGCTGGAGAAGCGTGCCGGGTTTCAGTTGGTTGGTGAGGATGTGTTTGTGAACATTGCCGGAGGACTTGAGGTCGACGAACCAGCTGCCGACCTCGGCGTTGTGACTGCGATTGCGTCGAGCTTCAAGAACCTGACCATTGATCCCCAGACAGCGGTGTTTGGGGAGGTTGGTTTAACTGGCGAGGTTCGCGGCGCCATGCAAGCCTCGGTACGCGCACGGGAGGCGCAGGCGCTCGGGTTTAAGAAGATCGTGATGCCGGCGTCGAATGTTTCTGGTTTAGAACGACTGTTGGGAGTACGTGTCGTTGGCGTGCGCTCGGTCGATGAGGCGTTGGAGGAGTTGTTTTGATTATCGGATTAGCGATGAGGTCAGTACCGTAACGCGGTAGCGTCGGCTGGTTGTGAGATCGAGCCGAGCCGACGCTACCGCGTTACGGTACTGACCTCATCGCCACTTAGTTTTGGGTTCCGGTCGTACACAACTACTCGCAAATCATCCTCTAAGTTTTGAGTAGCAACAGGGTCAAATCCTTCCAAGTAGCCTTCCGGCATGAACGCATCTGCGCCCGCAACCGTCATTGGTACTTCAGTCACTAGCCAGCGCTCAATGTGTGGCATGAACTCTTTGTAGATCTGAGCGCCGCCGATCACAAACAGATCAGTAGTCAGGCTCTCGCTTAGTGACAGCACCGACTCAACGTCACGGAGGACCACGAGCGACTCTTGAGGTTCGATGTTTGAATCACGACTCAGCACAATATTCAGGCGATTCTTTAATGGCTTGCCGAGCGTTAACCAGGTCTTCCTTCCCATTACTACGGCGTGACCAGTCGTCGTTTCACGAAAGAACTTCATGTCAGCAGAGTAGTGCCAGGGCAACTTCCCCTTCTTCCCGATTGCGTTGTTTTTGCTGACGGCAACGATGGCGATGATCATGATCGAATGTCCGATATGCGTCTGTCTTGTCGCTATGTTCGGGAAGTCTAATCCTCTGGTTAATAGCTTTGAACTGAATGACAACGACAAGCTGAAGCTTATCGGACATTCAGACAGCAACTGGCGCGGCAATCTTTCCGTGCGATTTGTAGCCGATCAAATTCAAGTCCGCGAATGTCACACTTAAGAGTCCTTCCAATCCTCGCAGTCGCCTTTCCGAATCGTTAATTTCCAGCGACGGCAACTCCAGGGGTTCACGGGCCAACAGCTCTTCCACCTGCCCAAGGTGATTCAAGTAAATGTGGTAGTCACCGAGCGTGTACACAAAGTCTCCAACTTCCAGGCCAGTCACGTGTGCAACCAGATGCGTCAGCAAAGCATAAGAGCTTATATTGAATGGCACGCCGAGAAACGCGTCAGCCGAACGTTGATACAACTGACAATGCAGCGTCTTTCGTTCGGCGACTTTGAAATGAAACAACGTGTGACATGGCGGTAAGTCAACGTTGTCTGCCTGGCGTGGATCCCAACCAGTCACAATCAAACGTCGCGAATCAGGATTTGTTTGAACTTGCTCGATAAGTCTCGCAATTTGATCCACTCCATCATGGGCCGGATAGTTACCACCAAATGAACGCCAGAGATAGCCGTACACCGGACCCAGGTCGCCAGACTGACGACCAAACTTTGAAGTGTGCGCTTCGTCGGCCCACTCCGCCCAGATGTCAACTCCTCGTGCTCGCAAGTTTGCTTCATTGGTGTCGCCCGACAGAAACCAGAACAACTCCTCGGCGATCCAACGAAACGGAACTTTCTTGGTAGTCACTATCGGAAACCCATCGCGCAGGTTGAAGCGCGTTTGAAATCCGAAGTGCGAAATTGTTCCGACACCAGTTCTATCCTGATGTCGGATACCATTCTCCAGAATTGATCGCAGTAGATCGTGATATTGTTTCATGAGTCGTCAACAGAACTACTCATCATAATAACGGAAAGGCACCTGAATGAAGCAATACAGACTTTGCTTTTTGGGTTTCGGAAATGTCGGGCGTGCATTGGCCCGCTTGTTTGTCGCCAAGTCAACTGAGCTTCGCGAGAGTTACGGGATCGATTGGATGATAACGGGTGTCGCGACGCGACGCATGGGATGGCGAGTCAATCAGAACGGATTTGACATACAGACTCTACTATCGACGACTGCCACTGATTTTGAAACCGCGCACACGGTTGAAGATTGGCTCAAGGCAGCAGCGCCCGATGTTGTGTTTGAAACAACCTCACTCAATCCTGAGAGTGGCCAACCAGCGATTGATTATCTCAGAGCCTCTCTCAATGCGGGAGCCCACACTATTACTGCCAACAAAGCTCCGATTGTTTACGCCTACAACGAACTCAACGCAATTGCTCTTCAACAGGGCAAACGTTTTCTCTTCGAGTCGACAGTCCTCGATAGCGCGCCGTTGTTTTCGCTGTTCCGCGAAACACTCCCGGTTGCGAAGATCCGTGGCTTCACTGGAATCTTCAACTCCACAACCAACGTGATTCTAGAGACGATGGAAGCCGGCCGTAGTTTTGAAGAAGGAGTTAAAACTGCGCAGGAACTTGGTGTAGCGGAAACTGATCCTACGAACGATGTTGAAGGTTGGGACGCAATCATGAAAGTCTGCGCCATCGCGAATGTGATTTTGAAGACCCCTTTGAGACCGGGTGATGTGCGCCGTGAAGGAATCAGGGCTCTTGACCCGGGCACATTGCAGCAGGCACGTGGCGAAGGAAAGCCTTACAAGTTGCTGGCTCGGGCTAAGGTCAATACTGACGGCTCGATTAGCGCTTCAGTTAGACCCGAACAGATTGCATTGTCAGAGGCACTGGGTAGTATTCGTGGTACTTCGCTCGCGGTTCATTTTGAGCTTGATATGATCCCGGGGCTAACTGTCATCTCACACCGGCCGAACCTACAAAGCACAGCCTATGGACTGTTGGCCGACTGCGTGAATGCTCTGCGATAGCTGTCTGTGCCACGCGAGTACCTTCCCGTTCACAATAAGAAGGCAATATTAAGACAATCTTGTCGCATCCAAGTAGATTACTCCGTCACTGAAAATGTGGCGCTTTCTAAAAACGGTACTGTCGGCAGGCCCGTCGATTGACGGAAGGCAGTTCTAGTTACAACTCGGAGGATACTTCTCTCCTCAAAGACTATCTGAAAGGTCAGCGGTCTTTAACCCTTCTAATAGACCAGCCTCGCAAACGAACTTAGTTGATGGCAGCTGTAAACGTAGCGATCTCAGGGAGATCGTTATGGTTCGAGCGACTGAGTTGCGGTTTGTTGTCTCTATTCCACTCCCACGCTTAAGAGACATCGCATAGATATTTGCTTAGATAGTCTTGAGACTCGGAAACGCATTGGCGAATTACCGAATACTTGAGCCGGGGAACTATGCTCCTGGAGATTGGGAGAACACTAATGGTCGAGCAAAGCCTAAAGATACTGCTGGTCTATGACGATCTCGAGACTCGTAATCAGATCGAAGAAACCTTAAGGACCTCTGACATAGATAAGTTCCGACTTGAATCTGTACCCTCGCAAGTGATCATTCAAGGTGATTCAGTACCCAACTGCTACGACGTTTCTATTGTTGAATCAGTAGGACAGCGAGCTTCGCAACTCATTCTAACTCTAAAAGCAGTGCTGGATTGTCCAATAGTCTCAGTGACATGGGACTCAGGAAGCGAGGTTTTGAATGCACTGCATTCCGGAGCTTCCGATTGTTTGATTCGAAACCATCTGACTCCGGCAAAACTTGAAGAGTCGATCTGTGCAGTTCTCGACACGGCCCGCAACCTGGATCAGTTGGGCCAGTACGAACGTTGGTATCTTGGCCTGGTCGAGAACAGTTCCGATTTGATCTTCACTCAAGACCTGACCGGGATCTTTAGTTCAATCAATCGGGTCATTGAAACCCTGACGGGTTATCAGCAGGACGAGGTTATCGGTCAGCACATCCGGCAGATTGTTGCGCCTGAATATGCTGACGTCGTGTGGAGTAGTCATCTTGGTATGCTGGAAGACCGAAGACCGATCAGGCGTGAATTGTCGATTCTATCGAAAAGTCGGCAGCGAATACCCGTGCAGATGTCCAGTCATTTGGTTTACAAGCATGGCGCACCCGTCGGAGTTCAGGGAGTAATGCGAGCACGCCTGCAAGTTGTTTCACTTAGAGCGGCGGTGTGATTATCGTAAACAGTCGGGTCCCGACTTCAGCCGCGAGCCAGTTCTTTAACGCCCTCAAGCAAACGTTCGATTTCTTCCTCGTTGGTGTAGCACGAGCAGCCCGCTCTCAATAAGCCTTCCTCAACGAGCCCGAGTCGCTCAACAACCGTGGCAGCGTAGAAGTCGCCATGGGAGAGAAACAGTCCTTTCGTTGCCAGTTGTCGGGCCGCTTCATTTGACGGGCAACCTTCGATGGTAAATGAGACTGTTGGGGTCCTGGGTTGATCAGGAGTTGGACCGTATAGCGTGATACGTGGCATGTCACTCAAGCCATTCCACAGTCGCTCGAAGAGGTGCGCATTTCGTGAGTGTGTCTCACTAAACACGTTAGCCAGTTGCTCACGTCGCGGCGAGATAGGACTAAACGAGGCAAGGAAGTCCACTGCGGCAGCAGCGCCGACCATTCCTTCCTGATTTTGGGTTCCGGTCTCAGAATTCTCGGGGGCGTATTCCGGCGCAGGTACTAGTCGTGGGAAGTCGGTCTCCTGGTACAAGTCACGCTTTCCATACAGGATTCCGATGTGCGGTCCGTAAAACTTATAAGCAGACATTCCCAGAAAATCGCAATCAAGTTCCTTGACGTCGATAAGTGCATGCGGTGCGTAATGAACTGCATCTATGAAAGCCAGGGCTCCGACGCTGTGTGCCAGTTCGATGGCGTTTGCGATGTCGTTGATGGTACCCAACGAGTTTGACGCAGCGCCAATCGCCACAACCTTCGTCTTTGAATTTACTGAGCGTTCGAGATCGTCAAGATTGAGTTGTCCGGTCTCAGTGTCTAGCCTAACTGTTCGTATTGTTACGCCACGTTCCTTTTCCAGTCGACGCCACGGATCAATGTTCGCGTGATGATCGAGTTCAGTTACGACTATCTCATCGCCTGTTGAGTAATGAAGACTCAGAGCTCTCGAGAGGTGAAAGGTCAACGTCGTCATGTTTGACCCAAAGGCGATTTCACTGGCCGAAGCATTCAAAAACTCACCCAACACCTCGCGTGCGTTTTCAATTGCCGCATCCGTTTCGGCGCTCGTCGGATATTCCCAATGCGTGTTTGCATTGTGGTGAAACAGATAGTCGCTCATTCTTTCGACCACTTGACGCGGTACCTGTGTTCCACCAGGGCCATCGAAATAGGCCACTGGATAACCGTTGTGGACCCGTTCAAGTGCGGGAAAGTGAGATCTGATTTGAGTAACTGATGCGATTTCGGCGTCTGTTTGAGAAGAAGTTGTCGACATTTAGCTTAAGGTGATCCAAAGAATTTGGTCACCAATCATAGCATTTCTTCCGAGCCTAACGTTGAGCAACTGTTTCTCTACGGCTGGGCCGAAGACCAGCGCGGAGGCGGAGCCTCCAAGTTTTATTAAGTTCAACGGAGAGCCAGAGGCTCTCCGCACGGAAGGCGGCAGAGCCGCGCTGCGCCTGAAGCCGCGCTGCTCAAAAGGTTCCCAGCGGTCTTATGGCCTTGGCATTAATCCAACAAGGCGCCTCCATAAAATCTCTAAATCTCTGTTGACTCACTCCGGCGTTCTGTGCGATAAGCTGCTTTCAGGTTTTCTTTG
>Ga0207675_100003868_pt1 | contig 14552 bp, 3 predicted proteins | sample KBSSwiS42_FD_184305 | JGI IMG/M metagenome (GOLD analysis project Ga0207675, IMG submission 184305) | Switchgrass rhizosphere microbial communities from Kellogg Biological Station, Michigan, USA - KBS Switchgrass S4-2 (SPAdes) (version 2) | ecosystem: Host-associated > Plants > Roots >... | reverse complement strand
CGTGTAACCATTGGGCGCAGACGCGACCGAATTAGGATCAATCGTCACTGCTGATGTTAAGCCCGCGACGGTGACGTTCGCGTAAGTGACGGTAACGTTCCCGAGCGTCACGGTTTTGCCTAAGCCACTGTCAGTTGGTGTCGATCCCTCGTCATCAAAAATGGAAACAATCGTCGGATTGGGAATGGCGATCGCAACTCCATCAGTCGGATTAGTTAGGCTCACGTGGAATAAGCGCTCACCATCTAACGCGGAATTGTTAATGAGCGGAATCGAGATTGTTGCGCTTGCCACGCCATCGGCAAACGTCAAAGTTCCCGAAGTAGCCACATAGTCAATTCCCGCTGTGGCACCGTCATCGCTCGTAGCATACGACACCGATACCTGGCCCGTGGTGCCGCTCGGACGTAACACGTCTACCGATGCAGTGCCAGCGTTTTCCGAAACCTGAGTCAAACCTGACGCAAATTCCACGGTCGGTACATCTACAGCTATGAAGTCGGCTGTCTGTTCATTGGTCAGGCCGTTGAAAAGTGCACTCGACGGAGAGACAAAAGCTCCTGGCGCAATTGGAGAGACTGAGTAATCGCCGTCAGGGGTCAGGTTTACAAACGAGTAACTGCCGTCCACGTTTGACGTTGTTAATTGATCGAGTGTGCCGCTCATGTGTATTACAACACCACTGACGCCGGTGCCGTTGTGATCAGTGACGCGTCCGGAGATGGAGGGAAGTGCCTCATCAACTTCCTCGGTTACGGCAAATGGACTCAGTGAGTTTGTCTGAGCGCAGATGGTTCTCGTGTTGAAATTTCGACTGCTGGTCCGATCAACTAACTGGCCATTCTCAGCGTGCATCACCCTCAATAGAGTGAACGAGGGCAGCGTTGGAGCAGTTCCACTGGGCACGTTGAAACAAACCTGGATTGGTGCGGTAATCGAAGCAGTGGTGGTTATTTCAAACGCCAGGTTGTTGGCGATTTGAAATGTTCCCGGAAGAGTTCCCACGGCGGATGGTGGAAGCGGTGTGGTAAGTGTCACTCCGGGGGTTGAGACATTCGCGAAGTTGATATTTACGTTTCCTGATTGCACTGCCACATTTGAACCGCTTGGCGTGGCAACTGGCGACGAGATGTAGGTGTTGGTAACGGTGCAAACGTGAAATTCTCCGGCGCTAATTGCCACAGTTGTTGGCGTACAGTCACCACTGAATGACACGGAGTAATTCGATGGTCCACCGATCTCCGCCACCTTGTAGGTTCCAGCATTTGTATTGACGCCGACATTGATGCCCTGGCTCGAGCCATTGAACGTCGTGACCTGGAGCTGACCAAGCTTTACCGCAAACTGAAAATCACTCGGTTGTTTTGGTGTTGGTGCGCCAGTGTTGTCGACGACGCTGACGACCTTCAGCACGGCATTCGTAGCGGCGCCTGCGTTTCGTGAGCCGATCCATGAACTTGTCAGGGTGCAGGTATCGGGCGTTTGTAAGAATTCAGCAAGCGAACAGCTACCAGTGCGAGTGGTAAAGTAGCCGTTTATCGGAAGAGAACTCACATTGTAGAAGCCATTGGGTATCGAAAATAACCTGCCATTGTAAGAGCCCGGAAACTGCTGACTCGTCGACAAGGTCTGCATAGTCAACGTGAAGCTTTCAGGTTTTCTGGCAAGGGGAGCGTCAGAGTTATCAACCCTTTGGACCACATTGATGAGGTTTCCCGGGCCAACTTTTGCTTGAATGAATTTCAAGCCAAGCTTACAGGTTTCAAAACTACCCGATCCGACAGAATTGGTTGCGACCGTGCTCGAAATTCCGCACGAGCCTTCCTTACTGACAATCGCATAGTTACCAAGTGAGCCGGGGCTGGCGAAACGGTTCTGTAGTTCTATTTTGAAGCTCGACTGTCTCGGATCTGCGTCAATCAATCCGAAATAGGTTCCGGTTGCCGAGCCAGGTGTCCCAGCGTAGTGGGTCACGTATGTCCGGGAGTCGTCGCAATCGCCAAAGTTCCGACAGAAAATAAAGTCTTGTTTGATGCTGACCAGAAAATCACTCGGCTGCTTAGTTGAAGTATCGCCAGCCGAATCGACTGTCAGTTGAAGTTTGAGGACGCGATCTGCGTTGCCATGGTCATCGTTGTTTCCAACAAACCTGTTCGTTACTACGCAAGATCGCATTTCGCCTACGTCTAGTGCCACTCCGCGCTCGTCGAAATTCTGCGTTCCGCAATCACCAGTGAAGGTAGGCACAAATCTCTGATGGCTCCCCTCGACAATACCCCAGACACCTCCCGGAAGAATTGGAATATTGATCCCGGTTTCCGAACCTGCAAAGGAGAAAGTGCCCGTGCCAATCAAGTTATGTACAGTAAGTTGAAAGTCACCCGGCACTCTTTGCTGGTTCAGTGGTGCAGCGAAGTTATCTACTCTCTTTACTACGTTGTAGACGCCATCAATTGGATCATGAGCACCCACATAGACATTATTAACGCGACAGACTTTCTGCTCAGTAGGTTTGATTGTCAGGTCACCTAAGCTACTGCAGTCACCAGTAAAGACTCCGATGTAATCAGAATTTCCCGGCTGTTCGAGTACTTTTAATGCGGTGCCATCCACTGCGGCGTTTACGCCTACGTTCACTCCGGCGGCGGAACCGAGTGACGAATCAAGCGTTGTGTTTGTAAGCACAACATCCAACCGAAAGTCTGAAGGCTGTTTTGGATTGGTTGCGCCTGTATTGTCCACAGTCTTGATCACCTTCACCATCGCATTCGCCTGCCCCCCGTCGTTGCGCGTGCCAAGAAATGTGTTAGTGACAACACAGTTTCGAATTGCACCGGAACTCAACTTCACTTGATTCAAAGCAAGGCCAAGTCGATCACCGTCGCATTGGAATGTGGCGAGGTAGCCGCTATCGGGATTGGTTTCCTCGAGGCTGACGATCGTGTTCGCCTGAATAATATTTAGGCCAACCATTGTGCCGAGATCTGATCCAGGGAAAAAGGCTAAGGCTGTTCCGCCTTGTTTCACGCGCATTAGAAAATCGCCGGGCCGTCGGGGTGTGGCATCACCTGCGCTATCGACGATCTTCGTCACTCGCAGAAAGGCATTTCCGTTGCGCGGCAAGTTGTAAACAGCAGTGCTGACGTGGGCGGTGTTGTTATTTGGAGTTGGATCAATATTGTCAGTGGCGCTCACGGACGCTATTGCGCTGTTGTTGATGATGGGCGCTGAGGCAAGTGGTTTACCCTGAATTGTGATCGTAGCTTCAGCACCGGTGGCGAGGTTGTTGAGATTGCAGAGGAACTGGCTCGAAGACGGGTTGCAACTACCAAATGTTGTTCCAATAGTGACGTTGGTGAGATTAGAGGTGGTTCCGGTTACGATAACAGCGTGAGCGTTTCCGGGACCGTTGTTTCTGACTTTGATTTGATAAGACAAAATATCGCCGACAAAGACTGCGGTTGGATCTGCCGTTTCTGTTAGTGAGACGTCAGCTAGAAGTTTTACCGTCGTGCTAGCCTGAACCTGGTTATTAGCCGGAGTCGGATCGATTTCAGGACTCGATACGTTTGCCGAAGTAGACACCGTCGTGAGCGAGTTAGGCGACGTTACGATAGTGGTCACGGTAGCCGTCGCATTGTTCGACATCGAGCCCAAAGTGCAAGAGAGAGTTACTCCCGACTGGGAACAACTTCCCTGACTTGAATTGATGGAAACGAAAGCCAGATTTGATGGTAGGCCTTGAGTGAATCCGACTGCGGTTGCTGTCAGTGGGCCATGATTGGTGACGGTAAATGTGTAAGTAATGTTGCCTGTTGCCGCCACCGGATCAGGAGAATCAACTACGCTGACCGAGAGATCAGCGATGGGCGACGCAGTAAAGTTTGCGATCTGACTAGCGTTAAGGTTGTTGAAAGATTGATTTGGCGGAAAGAATTTGTAACCAGTTTTTACGGGAGTGACAGTGTAATTGCCGCCCGCTGCCGTAAACGAGTAATTGCCAGAACCATTTGTTGTAGTTGTAGCTGACTGCGAGCCACTCAAAGTTACCGTAACGCCGCTGAACCCAGTGCCCACAGTTGTTATCTGTCCGCTAATGGTAAATGCCGATTGCCAGCTTGGATCAAAATCATCCGAGCCATTGTTCGTTATCCTAATTTGATTGCTGCCGTTGATATTCATTGAATAGAGCTGCCGGTTGCCATCTCTGGTACTTGTGAAGATCAGCTTTGTTCCGTCCGGAGCCCATGCTGGACTGTAATCGTCGTCGAAACTCGTCGTTAGCCGCGTTTGATTACTTCCGTCAGCATTCATCACGTAGACTTCAAAGTTAAATGCGAACTGCTCAAACTTCGTAAAGGCGATCTTTGTACCGTCTGGCGACCACGCAGGTTCGAAGTTATGTGAAGTACTGTTTGTGATTCTCGTTTGACCAGTGCCGTCAGGGTTCATCGAATAGATTTCGAGATTACCGTCACGGCCGCTGACAAAGAGAATATGCCCACCATCAGGTGACCACGACGGATCAAAATCGTCGGAGGGAATATTGGTCAATCGCGTTTGACCGAGGCCATCAGCGTTCATTCGATAGATCTCGAAATTTCCGTCTCGACCACTAACGAAAGCAAGCTGACTCCCGTCAGGTGACCACACAGCACCTGAATCCTCGGCGTCGATGTTGGTCAGCCGTGTTTGACCGGAGCCATCAGCATTCATTTTGTAGATTTCGGCATTTCCATCTCGGTTGCTGGTGAAAGCCAGCTTAGTTCCGTCTTTGGACCAATCGGGTTCTGTATCACTTGCCGCAGTATTGGTTAGACGCGTTTGGCCTGAGCCATCAGGATTCATTACGTAAATTTCGCGGTTGCCATCCCGATTAGTAGCAAACGCGATTTCGCCATTTGCGGTTGGACCTGCGGGAGTCGGCGTTGGTGTAGGTGTAGGTGTTGGGGTTGGAGTCGGCGTTGGCGTGGGTGTTGGAGTCGGCGTGGGTGTGGCTGTTGGTGTCGGCGTCGCTACTGGTTTGCATTTTCCCGCGCTGTCGCTGTTGTAGATTGCCTGGATCTCAGCAATGTCGAGTGCTCGATTGAATAACTCGACCTCGTCCATTTGGCCTAGGAAACGTCGTCCAGCAAGTACGCCGGCAGGTCGAAGCCCCAGGTAGAGATCGGTGGATGTCTGTGGAGTGAATGTACCCAACGTTTGTTGGGCGACGACGAGTCCGTTCACATACACTTTTGCTATGCCACTTGATTTGTCATAAGTGACTGCGACATGTTGCCAAACATTTGGCGCGAGAATTCCGGAGACAGTTGAAAAGACGTGGTGAGTTCCCAACGTATCGGTGAGGTTAACGAAGATGCTTCCTGGACCTTGTCCACCCTCGGCAAAGTCGGCGGACATCCACACGTGTACACCTTCTGTCCCAACGGCGCTGTTCCATTCAATTAATGGACGCGGCGTGGAAGTCTGAGGAACCTTGATCCACGCGTCATAAGTTAGCCCGCCACTTGCTCCAACATCGAGCAGTGCTGCCTGTGGCACCTTTGCGTTGTCGTCGACTCCGTCAAATGAAAGCGACTGCGCGACTTTGCCGGTGACAAACGACGGCGTACCAAAGAGCAGGGCAGGATTAGATCCTTGTAAGTCGGTTGCGTCTCCATCGAAGGCCCACCAACCAACCAAACCCGAGGGTGCCGTCGTACACGCTTGTGGCACGACTACTTCAAAGGCTCCAATGTCACAGCGAGACACGCCGTTGGAATCACCATCCTTCGGGCGCAGAGACTGTCGCTGATCGGCTGCTTCACAAGAATCGCCTCCGCTACCAGGCGTCAAGGGATTTGCTGTGTCGATTGCCGTGCTGCCAGCCAAAAGCGCTCGTGTGAAAGTTGGACCACCGTTGTTTTGTAAAGCTCCGAGCAGAGGATTGATTGGCGTTGCAGCTGTGCCCGTTTGATCCCCGGTTGCATTGGTATGAAGTGCACCACCATCTTTGATCCCGATCAGGTTGTAGCCGGCTGAAGTGAAGGTTGAAGAAGTGCGAATATCCGGGGCGAAACCAGAGTCACTGGTGTTGAGTGCAATGATTGTGTTTCTGAGTGCGCCGATGCCAGTGCCTTGAAACAACCCACCTCCGTGATTGGTTGCGCGATTATTGGTGATGGTTAGATTGTTAAGAATTAGTGGTTTGGTTTCTGTTCCGTCCTGGAAGAAGAGTCCGCCACCAAGGTCACCGGTATTGCCATCGATGGTTGTGTTCGTAACAGTTAATGCCGCATCAGAGCTAAAGACTCCGCCGCCCTGCATAACTGCGGTGTTTCCGGAGATAGTGCTATTCGAGATGCTGCCGCTGCCGCCAGCAAGAAAGACACCGCCAGAGGTCCGGTTTGAAGTGTTATTCGAGATGCTACAGCGATTGATCACGAGCGATTCAAATCCGCCGCCGAGGCCCGTGGGGACCGGTTCGCGAGCGATGCTGCCTTTTTCATTGGCGTGATTGTTGATGAAAATGCTGTCGCTGATAGCGAGCGTGCGGGCGCCGGAAATGGCGCCGGCTTCGCTTCCGGCGCTGTTGCCGTCGAAGTTAGAACCGGAAATCGTGGTTACTCCCGACGTCAATATTGCGCCGCCGCTACCGTTGGTCGCTGAGTTATTCAAAAAGGCACTGTCGGTTATAGTGACGCGCGCCCCAGCGCTCTGGGTGTAGAAGATTGCACCGCCTCCGTTGAAGGCTTGGTTGTTTCTAAAGGTGCTGCCGGCAATTGTAAGAGTCGGAGCGTAGATCGCTCCGCCGTTAAAGTTTGTGGCTCGGTTGTTTTCGAAAGTGCAGTTGTTGATCTGCAAGGGGCTGGCGCCGGCTTCGATGGCTCCCCCACCGTTTGGGGCAGTGTTGTCGGTGAAGACGACGTTATTGAGCGTAGTTGGAGCGTCCGGAACCAGGGCGCCGCCGAGATCGTCTGATCTCCCACCCCGCAGAGTCACATCACTAAGACTTAGGCTTCCGGAATTGCTAACGGCCATCAAGCGAAATAGCGCAGTTGCGCTCGGGTCGCGCTCGATGATCGTGGTGCCCGGTCCGGCCCCCTGAATCACGACGCTGCTGGTGATACGGGGCAATCCCGTTGCGGTGGCGTCGTCGATGACACTGAGCGGGTAAGTTCCTGCCGGAAGAATAATCGTATCGGTGCCCGCGCCCGCGCTGCAGCCATCAACGGGCAAGTCGGTGTTAGCTGCCTGAATCGCTTCACCTAGCGTGCAATCGCCGATGATACCTGGCCTTTGAGCGGTAGAGTTGACGGTAATCGTGGATAGAGGCGTGAGAAGGGAACTGGGGGAGCCGATACTGCTCAGGAATGAAAGCGGACCGGAGACGCTCAGGACCGAGGGGTTGACGGAAGCTCTGACAGTGGTGGGTTGGTCTTCCTTTTTTTCGGCCCAGCCGGTTGGGCCAAAGTAGACAATCGAAGAGAGCAGGACGACGACAAACGCAAATAACGTAAGGGTGCGATGGGGTATTTTTTGAGTTGGATTGGGCATGATGCTACCAATTTGAATCGTGGGCTCGAACGGTTAATGACTTTCTAACTGCCTACTAATACACGCCGGAAAACATTTCGATCTCCCTCACCTTCCCTAAATTTTCTTCGTTTTTTCCAGGGACTCACGTAATAATGAGGAGTGAAGAGACATGGGCGACGTAACAGAGATCTTGAAATCCTACGGTGACGGGGACCGCGCCGCCCTGGACGCACTGCTGCCCCTCGTCTATGACGAGCTTCGAGTGATCGCCAGAAGTTATTTGCGACAGGAACGCTCGGATCACACTCTTCAGCCAACAGGTCTGGTGCACGAGGCTTACCTTCGACTCGTGAACCAGCAACATGTTGACTGGCGCAACCGAGCCCAGTTTTTTGGACTGGCGGCAAGCATGATGCGGCGTATTTTGGTTAATCACGCGGAAGCAAAGCGGGCTCAAAAAAGGGGTGGTGGAGTGGAGAAGGTGTCGCTCGAAGAAGTGGTTGTAGCCTTCGATGACGACGTTCTCGATCTACTTGAACTAAACGAAGTCATGCTTCAACTCGAGCAGATCGACAAACAGAAGAGCGAGATCGTCGAACTCAAATTCTTCGGTGGTCTAACTATTGACGAAATTGCCGCAGTCACTAACACCTCAACGGCAACCGTGGAGCGTGAGTGGGCGTTTGCGCGCGGTTGGCTCTATAAGGCCTTGACCGAAAGGCAATCGGAAAGCGCATGAGCGAAAACCAGCGACAGGATCAGTGGCAAAGGCTGAATGAGATTTTCGCTGCTGCCATCAAGGCGGAACCAGGTAGGGAAAGCACGTTGCTTGAGCAAGCTTGTAATGGGGACGAGCGTTTGCGCTGTGAGGTTGAAGCCCTATTGAGCGCCGCCCGCAAAGCTGATGGTCGTGGCTTCTTGAAGTCGGATGTGTTCGAAAATGGCGCGAGTGTTTTGCTGGCGAACGAGATTCCGCCCGGCACGAAGATTGGCCCATATTGCGTTGTTCGCGAACTCGGTCGAGGTGGCATGGGCGTGGTCTATCTGGCGTTACGTGAAGGTTTTCAACAACAAGTTGCGCTCAAAATCATCAAGCGGGGGATGGACACAACGGCGATCGTTCGACGCTTCGTGCAGGAACGAGACGTTTTGGCATCGCTCAATCATCCGAATATCGCCCGTTTGTTAGACGGCGGCACAACTGATGGTTTGCCGTTTATAGCGATGGAGTATGTTGAGGGCGAAACCATTACCAAGTATTGCGATGAACACCGCCTCACAATCGATCAGCGTTTAAGTCTCTTTCGCAAAGTTTGCAGTGCAGTTGGTTATGCCCACCGTAATCTCGTGGTTCATCGAGATATTAAGCCCTCGAATATCCTGATCGCGAAGGAAGGCGAGCCAAAGTTGCTCGATTTCGGAATCGCTAAGCTCCTTTCTCCGGACTCGTTTGATAACCCCGCAGAAGCGACGATGACTGGCGCAAATTTACTGACTCCGGAATATGCATCACCCGAGCAGATTCGAGGCGAAACGGTCAGCACTGCCAGCGACATTTATTCCCTGGGAGTTCTTCTCTACGAATTGCTTTGTGGACATCGTCCGTTTCGTTTCAAGAATCGACTTGCCAGCGAGGTACTGCAAATTGTCTCAGAACGACAACCTAAAGCACCTTCAACGGCGGCGTCAGTTCTTGAAGACGACAGTGAGGTGACTAATAACGACAACCTGCGTGTCTCGCAACGCGCAATTGCAGAACTCCGATCAGAGAAGCCCGCGCGTTTGCAACGGAAGCTCGTGGGCGATCTGGATAACATTGTTCTAATGGCGCTGCGCAAAGAGCCCGAGCGTCGCTACCATTCAGTTGAACAACTGGCAGATGACATAAGGCGACACCTCGAAGGTCTTCCCGTCACGGCAAGGCGAGCAACATTTTCTTACCGCGCTTCAAAATTCATCGAGCGTAACCGGATGGCGTCCGTGTTTTTATCGGTTGCTCTGGTCGCGATCTTGGCTGGTCTATCAATATCGTTGTGGCAAGCCGCAGTCGCCCGCCGACAATGGGAACGAGCCGAGCGACGGTCCACTGAAGTAAGACGCTTGACCAACACGCTGCTGAAAGAGTTGCAAGGTGAAGTTGGTGTTTTGCCCGGTTCAGACAAGGCTCGCAAAAGGCTTTCGCAAATCTCAATCGACTATCTGAACGGCCTGGCTGCGGAGACGAATGATCCCGCAGTTTTGAAGCAGTTGTCAGAGGCTTATGTCCAACTTGGCAAACAGTACGGGTACGAGAGTGGTGATCCCGATCAGATTCACGGCCACATTCTTCGAGGGCTGGAGATATCACGTCGTCTTGTTGCTGCAACACCCGGCGATGTTGATGCGAAAAAACTGCTCGCTACGAACCTGGCGGAGTACGACTTCTTTTGTGAAAAGGAACCGGCAGAAAAACTGAAGCTAAACCTTGAGCGAGCGCAACTGTGGGAACATATTCTAGCGACTAATCCCAGCGACGGCGAATCGTATTCAGAACTCGCTAGTGCTTACGGGACGCTTAATTATCTATACCGATTGTATGAACAGACCGACGAGGCCTCGAAGTACAGTCGTCTGGAAATTCAGATCCGCGAGAGAGAGGCAAATCTTCTTGAGAAGCCCAACGGCACTAACCATGAGCGCGACTTGTTGTCCGGCGACTACCTGAGTTTAGGTTCTGCATATGCTGAAGAATTGAAAGACGTGTCAACCGCCGAACGGTTTTACGACCGTGCTTTGAGCGTTGCTCAAGCATTGATAGCAGAACATCCTGACTACCGTCTCGGGTGGATTCGTTTTGCTGCAGCCAACCGCCAAATTGGCGAGCTTCAATATCGAGAGGCTAACTATCGATCGGCTTTGGATCATTTCCAAACCGGGTTAGGAGCGATTAGGGACGCAACTGCGAAATTGACAGATGCGCAGATGAGAGGTGCCGAACCGAGTTACATGTTGCATGTTGCAGAAAGTTTGTATCGCACTGGTCAAGTTGAACAGGCGAGGAAAATGTTGCGTGACGCGGGTGAAGTCAACGCGCAGATCATTGGTTTTGGTGGAACGGAAACTACAAACGCCGTAACCAACGCGCGCTTTCTAGGCTTGAGCGCCGAAGTTTATGAAGTTTTCGGAGAGACAGAAAAGGCATTGGCAGCGTATGCAGAAGCTGAAGCACTATGGAAAAAAGTTGTCGAAGCTCAGCCACAACAACAAACTGAGGCGAGTCTGCAGATCGCCAGACTTTGCCTCGGCAGAGCGGATCTCTACGCGGGATTAAGAGTGCGGACCGGAGAAGCGCGCAGTGAATATGAACGTGTGGTCGATATTCTTTCAAAACTGAAAGCGTCGAACCAGATCTCCCTGGGAGGATTGAACGAGCTCAACCAGGCTAAACAGAAATTACAAACACTGTGAGATTATTTGATCGTTTTCAACCTTCTGCTTGCACGACAGCTTCCGTCTTTGTTTCAGCCCGGCGAGCGGCACGACTCTCCACCCATTCGTAAACCATCGGCAGAATGATGATCTTGAGCGGACGCGTCACCAACCCGCCAACCACGACAATCGCAAGAGGCTTTTCGATCTCAGCGCCGGTGCCGGATGAAATGATAAAAGGTACCAAGCTGATGCTACCGATCAGTGCGCTTAACAACTCGGCGCGCAGGCGAACACTGGCGCCGGTAATCACAGCTTCGCGCAGTTCCATACCTCTATCGCGAAGTTTATTAATGTAAGAAACCATCACCAGTCCATTTTGTACGGCAATACCGAAGACCGCTATGAAACCGACAATAGCGGGAACGCTGAGGGGAAATCCTGAAATCAGAAGGAAGGTCGTACTACCCACCAACGCGATCGGAATGTTGAAGATGATCGTGAGTGTGTTACGCAGAGAATTGAAGCATGTATAGATTAGGACAAACACGAGAAGCAACGAGATCGGTATGGCGATAAGAAGCCGTCGTGTGGCCTGTTGTGCATTCTCGAATTGTCCGCCCCAGGTGATGAAATATCCGGGTGGGGTTTTAACCTGGGCCGCAACCGCAGCCTGCGAATCCTTAACAAAACTTCCGATGTCTCTTCCGGCGACATTGCATTTCACCACGATGCGCCGCAAAGCGTTCTCGCGACTGACGACCGAGTCACCACTGGAAAGTCGAAACGTAGCTAACTGTCCCAGCGGCACCTGTCCACCAACTGGTGCATTCACGAGAATGTCATTGAGCTTTTCAATCTGGTTGCGATAGTTTTCTTTCAGCCGCACGAAGATCGCAAAGCGGCGCTGACCTTCAAGCACGTCGGTCGCTTCATCCCCGCCGATGGCAATCTTGGCTACTTCAAGTACGTCAGCGATATTAAGTCCGTAGCGCGCCAACTTGTCGCGATCAAGAGAAATCTCCAGGTGCTCCTCGCCCGCCGACTGTTCCACTGCGAGGTCTTTCGCTCCTTTGACCTTCGACATCGCTTCACGAATTGCTTCAGCTGTTTGGCGCAGAGTGTCCTCGTCCTCGCCAAAAATCTTGACGGCGATTTGAGCATTGATTCCTGAGAGGAGCTCGTCGTTGCGCGTTTGGATGACCTGCGAAAAGTTAAACTCGACGCCCGGAAATCCTTCCACGCGACGGCGCATGACATCGACTAACTCATCCTTTGTCCTGGCTGTGGTCCACTGCTCTTTTGGTTTCAGGCGCACATAAATTTCGTCGTTACTGACGCTTTCTGGATCGCCCCCTAACTCAGCCCGTCCGATCTTTGCTACAACAGTTTCAACTTCAGGAAACTCCCGCAACGTTTTTTCTATTTGCGTGGAAACCTCGACAGCGCGTGAAAGCGAGATGCTGGCGGGCATCGTGGCACGAACCAGCATATTGCCCTCATCAATCGTCGGCAGAAACTCGCTGCCTAAGATGAAAACATCGGCAACGCTCCAGATGAGCAAAGCGGCGGCAATGATCACCGTTAGGTAGCGGTGGGCCATCGTCCATTTCAGTACTGGAACGTAAATCCTCTTGAAGAATCCTACGATCGGATTTGTTCGCACTTTTCCCGACTTCATCCGCAACCACAAAGCGCACAGCATCGGTGCGATGCATAGCGCCATTAACATCGAGCCAATCATCGAAAAAGTGACTGCATACGCTAGCGGCTTAAATAACTTGCCTTCGACACCCTGCAACGTGAAGACGGGCAGGAAAACTGCTATGACGATAAGAATCGCGAAGAACATTGGTCGCCCGATTTCCTGGGCTGCCACCAGAATCGCTTCGCGCATTGAGTGTTCGCGGTGTTCCTCCAGGTGGCGATAGATGTTTTCCACCATCACGATGGTCCCATCGACCATCATGCCAATGCTTATTGCCAGGCCCCCTAACGACGTGAGATTGGCCGAGAGTCCTGAATACCACATCAGAATGAAGGCCACGAACATGCAGAAAGGAATGGCGGCGGCAGTGATAATCGATCCTCGAATATCACCCAACAGCACCAACAGAATGATAATCACCAACACTTCGCCCTCGATGAGCGACTTGACCACGGTGTGTGTGCTGCTGTCGACTAGTTCGGATTGATCATAGTAATCAACCACACTGACACCCTGCGGAAGCGTCTTATTGATCTCGGTTACCTTGTCTTTTACCCGATCGATTACCTCCTTAGTGTTTTCGTTAATTCGTTTCAGAACGATGCCCGTGACCACCTCACCCTGGCCGTCTCTAGTGACAGCGCCCTGGCGGATCTCGTTCCCGATTTGAACTTGGGCCACATCGCTCACCCTAATCGACGTGCCGCCGCGAGAGTCGAGCACAATGTTCTTAATGTCTTCGACATCCTTAACGAGCCCTAATCCGCGAACGATATATTGATCATCGCCGTGCTCGATAAAGTTGGCCCCTTCGTTTTGGTTATTTGCCTGGATGGCTTCGAACAGCGATTTGAGCGGGATCTTGTAATTTACTAACGCCTGCTGATCAACGATGACATGATATTGCTTCACATCGCCGCCGAAGCTGAGTACGTCTGCGACTCCTGGTACAGTGCGAAGTTGCAGTTTGACGATCCAATCCTGAATAGTTCTTAACTCCTGATTGCTTTGGCCATGACCGACGATTTGGTAGAGATAGATCTGTCCTGTGCCGGTTGTGATCGGACCCATTGCTGGATCGAATCCCGAAGGAATGCTTTCCTTTGCGTCGGACAGTCGCTGAAACACTTGCTGCCGCGCAAAATAGATATCGACGTCGTCACGAAAATAGACTTGCACAACCGACAGACCGAATTTTGAGATCGACTGCACCCTAACCACTCCGGGGATGCCGTTCATTACGTTTTCGATCGGAAAGGTTATGAGCTGCTCAACTTCCTGTGGAGCCAGTCCCTCTGCCTCAGTGTCGATCTCTACCTGGACGGGTGTCACATCCGGAAAGGCGTCAACATTCAATCTGGTGAGCGCGAAAGCTCCACCGGCGACGATGAGCGCCGACACAACGGCCACTAGCAATCGCTCGCGATAGAAGAAGGCGATAAAATTGTCAGTCATGATCCGACTCCGACGTTTCTTGTTTTCGAAGCGAGCAACGGGCTTCGGCTTCGCCGCCTGATGTGAGGCATGGCTCTGCCTTGCCATCAAGAGGCCCTCTAAGATTTTGGGCTTCGCCCTTCGCTGGATCGCAAATGAAGACTGGTCTGATTCTGACCAACCCGCGAAAGAAGGCGTAGCCGAAGTGAAAGGGGACTCTTAACGGCAAGGCGTAGCCATACCTCACATCAGGCGGCGAAGCCGAAGTCGAAGCTCCTTTCCGAACAGACTCATAGTGAGTCAAGCATGTCCTTTGAACTAAGTTCTTCATTGTTCAGGATTGCTTTGTTGGAGCAACAGATAATTGCCCTTGACTACCACCTTCTCGCCAGCGCTTAGGCCCTCGACAATTTCCAGTCGATCACCGTTTTGAATTCCAGTGTGGACCTCTCGTTTCCGGTAACCGTTACCTTCGGCCACG
>Ga0207675_100003864_pt1 | contig 14562 bp, 7 predicted proteins | sample KBSSwiS42_FD_184305 | JGI IMG/M metagenome (GOLD analysis project Ga0207675, IMG submission 184305) | Switchgrass rhizosphere microbial communities from Kellogg Biological Station, Michigan, USA - KBS Switchgrass S4-2 (SPAdes) (version 2) | ecosystem: Host-associated > Plants > Roots >... | reverse complement strand
TGGCCGAACAGAGGACGCGGGCGAATGTCCACGCCGCGGCGGCGCAGCAGCTGCAGCCAGGCGTCGAAGCCGATGCGCCCGAGCGCGACGACGACGCGGACGTTCGGCAGCGCCGCGGTCTCGGCATCGAGATGCGCCAGGCAGTTGGCGATCTCCTCGCGCGTCGGCTTGTTGTCGGGCGGCGCGCAGCGCACTGCCGCGACGATGTAGGCGTCGGAGAGCTCGAGGCCGTCGTCGATGCGGCGCGCCGTCGGGATGTTCGCGAAGCCGGCGCGGTGCAGCGCCGCCATCAGGAAGTCACCGGAGCCGAGCGGGCCGTCGCCGGTGAACACGCGGCCGGTGCGGTTGGCGCCGTGCGCGGCGGGCGCCAGCGCAACCAGCAGCATGCGCGCATTGGGATCACCGAAGCCGGGCACCGGCCGGCCCCAGTAAACCTCGTCTTGATACGCGCGGCGCTTGACGCGCGCGACCTCCGCGCAATACGTGCGCAGGCGGGGGCACCGATCGCAAGAGATGATGGCGTTGTGGATCTTTGTCAGGGGCCGAGCAAGCTCGGCCCCTACAGGCGTCACGACGCGCGGGATTATCGGCGAAGCTTGTTTCATCTGTGGGGGCGGAGCTTGCTCCGCCCCCGTCACCACACCCGACATGGCGTCGATCGCACCATCGCCGACCCCGCCTTGCACGCGAACGCCTTCTGGAATTCGGGCATGTTGGAGACGACGCCGTTGACCCGCTCGCGGCCGGGCGAGTGCGGGTTGGTCTGCGCCAGCATGCGCGCCAGCTCCGGCCGCATGTTGTCGCACCACACCTGCCCCCAGCCGAGGAACAGCCGCTGCTCGGGTGTGAAGCCGTCGATCGTGCCGGTGGGCTCCTTGGCCGCGCGCGCGAGGTACGCGATCAGCGAAATCCGCAGCCCGCCGTTGTCCGCGGTGTTCTCACCGAGCGTCAGCTTGCCATTCAGCTTCACGTCGTCGACCGCGGTGAGGCTCGAGTACTGATCGACGAAGCACTGCGCACGATCCTCGAATGCCTTGGCGTCGGCCGGCGTCCACCAGTCCTTGAGGTTGCCGCGGGCGTCGAACTGGCGACCCTGGTCGTCGAAGCCGTGGGTGAGCTCGTGGCCGATCACCGCGCCGGCGCCACCGAAGTTCACCGCCGCGTCGGCTTTGGCGCTGTAGAACGGCGGCTGCAGGATGCCGGCGGGGAAGTTGATGTTGTTCTCGAGCGGGTTGTAATACGCGTTGACGGTCGGCGGCGTCATTTCCCACTCGGTCTTGTCGACCGGCTTGCCGATTTTCGCCAGGTTGCGGCGGAACTCGAAGGCGTTGCTCCGCTGCGAGTTGCCGAGCGCGTCGCCGCGGCTGATGGTGAGCGCGCTGTAGTCGCGCCACTTCTCCGGGTAGCCAATCTTGTCCGAGATCGCCTTCAGCTTGGCGAGCGCCTCCCGCTTGGTCGCCGCGGTCATCCACTCGAGGCTGTTGATGTCCTTCTCGAGCGCCGCCTCGAGCTCGTGCACCATCCGCAGCGTGTCGGCCTTGGCCTGCGGGCCGAACGCCTCCTTCACGAACGCCTGCCCCAGCGCTTCGCCGAGGTCGCTGTCGGTGTACTGGACGCAGCGCTTCCACCGCGGCCGCAGTTCCTTGGCGCCCGTCAGCTGCGTGCCGTAGAAGCGGAAGTTCTCGTTGACGAACGGCGCCGACAGGATGACCGCCGACGCGTGCACGATGTGCCACCGCAGGTAGGCCTTGAGATCGTCGAGCGGCGTGTCGGCGATCGTCTGGCCCATCGCCTTGAAGAAGTCGGGCTCGGTGACGTTGAGCGCGTAGATCGGTGGCGAGCCGATGCCGGTGAAGTACTGCTGCCACTGGAACTGCGGCGTCAGCTTCTGCAGCTCGGCGGCCGAGAGCTTGTGGTAAATCTGGTTCGGGTCGCGGCGCGCGACGACGTCGAGCGCGGCCTTGGCGAGGGCGGTTTCGATCTTCATCACCGCCTCGGCTGATTTGGCCGCCCGGTCCGCCGGGTCGCCGAGCAGCGACGCCATCTTCCCGACGTGCTCGACGTACTGCTTCCTCAGCTCCATCGACTTGGCATCGTCGCGGGAGTAGTAGTCGCGATCGGGCAGCCCCATCCCGCCCTGGTCGGCAATCGCCATCTCCACCGACGCGTCCTTGAAGTCGGCTTCGGTGCCGAAGTTGAAGAACGGCTTGACGCCGATCGTGTGCAGCTCGGCGACGAGCGGCGCGAGCGCGTTGGCGCTGGTGAGCGCAGCGACCTTCTTCAGGAGCGGATCGAGCGGCGCCGCGCCCTTGGCGTTGATCGCCGATTCGTCCATGCACGAGGCGTAGTAGTCGCCGATCTTCCTCGAACCCGCGTCGGCGCCCGGGGCGCCCTCGAGGATCTTCTTGAGCGTCTCGTTGTTCCGCTCCTGGAGCTCGTCGAACCGTCCCCAGCTCGATCGATCGGCCGGCACCGGGTTCTTCGCCATCCAGTTGCCGCAGGCGAATTTGTAGAAGTCGGTGCAGGCGTCGACCGAGCGGTCGATCGCGTCGAGTTGAAGCCCTGACGACGACTGGGCAGGTGGGGCGGGTGAGGCAGGTGCGGCAGATTGTGCCTGAGCGCGCAACCGGATGTGCGCCACGGCAAACGGGAGCGCCAACACAAGTGTCACGACTATGAATGCGGCAATACGGCGAGACATCTGCTTCATCTTCCTGACCCCTTCGACGTGATCTCGACCCACCTGGCCTACCTGCCCCACCCGCCCTACCTGCCCTCGTCTCACCACACGCGGCACGCCTGCGGCCGCACCATCGGCGCATTCGCCTTGCACGAGAACGCCTTCTGGAACTCCGGCATGTTCGACACCGGACCGTTGGCGCGATACCGGTTGGACGAATGCGGGTTGGTTTGCGCCTTCAGCCGTTCCGCCTCCGGACGCGACGACTCGCACCACTGCTGCGCCCAGCCGAGAAAGAGCCGCTGCTCCGGCGTGAAGCCGTCGATCTTCTCCTTCGCCCGGGCGCCGGGGCCGGCGAGGTAGGCCATCAGCGCGAGACGCAGGCCGCCGTTGTCGGCCGTGTTCTCGCCCAGCGTGAGGCGGCCGTTGATCTTCGTGTCTGGCGCCACGGTGTAGCCGGAATACTGATCGGCGACGCACGACGCGCGCTCCTCGTACGATTTCGCATCGGTCGCGGTCCACCAGTCGCGCACGTTGCCGGCGCCGTCGTACTTGCGCCCTTGATCGTCGAAGCCGTGCGTCAGCTCGTGACCGATGACGGCGCCGGCGGCGCCGTAGTTCACCGCCGCGTCGCGTCCGGCGCGATAGAACGGCGGCTGCAGGATGCCGGCCGGGAAGTTGATGTTGTTGCGGCTCGGGCTGTAGTAGGCGTTGACGGTCGGCGGCGTCATGCTCCACTCGCCGCGATCCACCGGCTGGCCGATCTTCTTCAGGTCGCGCTGCCGGTCGAACTGCACCGCCCGCTGCCGGTTGGCCAGCGCCTCGTCGCGCGTGACGCGAATCGAGGCGTATTCGCGCCACGTGTCGGGGTAGCCGATGCGATCGACCACCGCTTCGAGTTTGGCCATCGCCGCCTTCTTCGTCTCGCCGCTCATCCACGGCGCGGCGTCGATGTCCTGGCGCATCGCGTTCTTGATGTCCTGCACCATCTGCAGCATGTCGGCCTTGGCCTGCGGCCCGAACGCCTCTTCGACGAACGCCTTGCCCAGCGCCTCGCCAAGCCGCGCGTCGGTCTCGAGGACGCAGCGGCGCCAGCGCGGCGGCGGCTCCTGCTGGCCGGCGAGCGTGCGCGAGAAGAAGTCGAAGTCCGCGGCGGCAAACGCCTTCGGCAGCAGATCGGCCGAATCGTGCAGCAGCTGCCAGCGCAGGTAAGCCTTGAGGTCGGCAACCGGCGTCGCCGCCACCAGCTGGTCGACCGCCTTGACGAAGTCGGGACTGGCGACGTTGATCACCTGAAACGGCGGCGTCGAGGCCGACGTCGCATACTTGCGCCAGCTGAAGCTCGGCGTCATCCGCTGCAGCTCGTTCACGCTCATGGGATGGTTGGTCGCGTTCGGGTCGCGGCGCGCCACGCGATCGAGCGCGGCGGTCGCGAGCGAGGTCTCGATCGCGAGCACCGCCTTCGCCTCGGTCGCCGCGGTCTCCGGCGGCGCGCCGGCCAGCGTGAAGACCTGCGTGATGTGGGCGAGGTACTTGGCGCGCAGCGCCACCGAGCGCTCGTCGCCCTTCAGGTAGTCGTCGCGATCGGGAAGCGCGAAGCCGCCCTGATCGACTGCGGCAATCTGGCGCGTCGCGTCGCTCTTGTCGGTCTGCGATCCGAAGCGGAACAGCGCCGGCACGCCGAGCGCGTGCAAATGGGCGACGAGCACCGGCAGGTCGTCGGGGTTCACCAGCTCGTCGATGGTCGCGAGATCGGGCGCGATCGGCGTGAGCGCCGCCGACTCGATCTTTGACTCATCCATGCACGCGGCGTAGTAATCGCCTGCCTTGGCGCGGTCGCTTTGCCCTGAGCTTGTCGAAGGGCCCTCCTTCGCCGGCTGGGTTTCGAGCAGCCGCCGCAGGATGGCGAGGTTGCGATCCTGCACTTCCGTAAACCGCCCGAAGGTGCGGCGGTCGGCCGGCACCGGATTCTGCGCAAGCCAGTTGCCGCACGCGAACTGATAGAAGTCGGTGCACGGATCGGTTTTGCGGTCGAGCGCCGCGAGATCGACGCCTTTCGGCTCCTCGACACGGGGCGGCTGTGTGCGTGCCTGTGCAGCGCCGAGCACCACGGCCAGCGGGAGCGCAACGCACGTCAACGCCCTTCGGCTCAGCGCGTGCGGCCCGACGCTTCGCTCAGGGCAGGCAACGGTCTGGCGGCGCATGGTTTCCCTTCCTGCAAACCCAAGGTACAATTCATGGTTGGCTGGATGCCGACGAGTCCGACGAGCTGAAAGGATTTCTGGTCCGTGAGATACATCGCACCCAAAGACGCGGCGGAGCTCGACGCCACCGAAACGCGCGAGTGGCTCGACTCCCTTGATTATGTGCTGCAGAGCGGCGGGCCGGCAAAGGTCGCGCGGCTGCTGCGCGAGCTCACCATCCACGCGCGTCAGAACGGCGTCAAGCTTCCCTTCACCGCCAACACGCCTTACATCAACACGATCCCGGCCGACGAACAGGCGCTGATGCCCGGCAGCCCCGACCTCGAGCGGCGCATCAAGAGCCTGGTCCGCTGGAACGCGGCGGCGATGGTGGTGCGCGCGAACAAGGCCGAGGAAGGCATCGGCGGCCACATCTCGACCTTCGCCTCGGCGGCGACGCTCTACGAAGTCGGCTTCAACCACTTCTTCCGCGGCCGCAGCGACGACGAGTCGGCCAACGACGGCCACGTCATCTTCTTCCAGGGGCACGCCGCGCCCGGCATCTACGCCCGCGCCTACCTCGAGGGGCGGATCGACGAAAGCCACCTGGTGAACTTCCGCCGCGAGACGAAAGCCGGCGGCGGGCTCTCGTCGTATCCGCATCCGTGGCTGATGCCCGACTTCTGGGAATACCCCACCGTCTCGATGGGGCTCGGCCCGATCATGGCGATCTACCAGGCGCGCTTCGCGCGCTACCTCGAAGATCGCGGGCTGAAGCAGCCGTCGAAGGCCAAGGTCTGGGCGTTCCTCGGCGACGGCGAGACCGACGAGCCCGAGTCGCTCGGCGCCATCACCCTCGCCGCGCGCGAAAAGCTCGACAACCTGATTTTCGTGATCAACTGCAACCTGCAGCGGCTCGACGGCCCGGTGCGCGGCAACGGCCAGATCATCCAGGAGCTCGAGGCGGCCTTCCGCGGCGCCGGCTGGAACGTCGTCAAGGCGATTTGGGGCCGCGAGTGGGATCCGCTGCTGGCCAAGGATCGCGACGGCCTCCTGGTCAAGCGGATGGGCGAGATCGTCGACGGCCAGTACCAGAAGTACGCGGTCTCCGACGGCGCCTACGTCCGCGAGCATTTCTGGGGCGCCGATCCGCGGCTGCTCGACATGGTGAAGCACCTGTCGGACGACCAGCTGAAGAAGATGACGCTGGGCGGCCACGATCCGATCAAGGTCTACAACGCCTACAAGGCGGCGGTCGAGCACAAGGGCGCGCCGACCGTGGTGCTCGCGCGCACCATCAAGGGCTACGGCCTCGGCGAGGCGGGCGAGGGCAAGAACATCACCCACCAGCAGAAGAAGATGAACGAAGAGGAGCTGCGGGCCTTCCGCACCCGCTTCGGCATCCCGATCTCGGACACCGACATCGCCAAGATGCCGTTCTACCGTCCGGCCGAAGACTCGATCGAAATCAAGTACATGCGCGATCGGCGCAAGGCGCTCGGCGGCTACGTGCCGACGCGCAAGGTCCGCGTCGACCCGATCCAGCAGCCCTCCGCGGAGCTGTTCGAGGAGTTCTACAAGGGCACCGACGGCCGCAAGGCGTCGACGACGATGGTGTTCGTGCGGCTGCTGTCGAAGATGCTGCGCGACAAGGATCTCGGGCCGCTGATCGTGCCGATCGTGCCGGACGAAGCGCGCACCTTCGGCATGGAGGCGCTCTTCCGCGCCGTCGGCATCTACGCGCACGGCGGCCAGACCTACGAGCCGGTCGACATGGACACGCTGCTCTATTACAAGGAGGCGTCCGACGGCCAGATCCTCGAGGAAGGGATTACCGAGGCCGGCTCGATGTCGTCGTTCATCGCCGCCGGCACCGCCTACGCGACCCACGCCGTCAATACGATCCCGTTCTTCATCTACTATTCGATGTTCGGCTTCCAGCGCATCGGCGATCTGATCTGGGCCGCCGGCGACTCGCGCGCGCGCGGCTTCCTCCTCGGCGGCACCGCCGGCCGCACCACGCTCGCCGGCGAAGGGCTGCAGCACCAGGACGGCAACAGCCAGCTGTTCGCGCTCGCGTATCCCAACTGCGTCAGCTACGACCCGGCGTTCGCCTACGAGATCGCGGTGATCATCGAGGACGGCATCCGCCGGATGTACGTCGACCAGGAGAGCATCTTCTATTACCTGACGCTGATGAACGATCAGTACGCGATGCCGGAGATGCCCGGGGGCGCGCGCGAGGGCATCCTCAAGGGGATGTACAAATTCCGCAGCGCCTCGAAGCCGGATGCGAAGCTGCGCGCGCAGCTGTTCGGCAGCGGCGCGATCCTGCCCGAGGTCATCAAGGCGCAGGAAATCCTCGAATCGAAGTACAACGTGTCGGCCGACGTCTGGAGCGTCACCAGCTACACCGAGCTCTATCGCGAAGGGCACCGCTGCGAGCGGTGGAACATGCTGCATCCGGCCGAGAAGCCGAAGGTGCCGTATGTCTCACAGTGCCTCGCCGCCGCCCCGGGCGTGCTGGTTGCCGCCTCCGACTACGTCAAGGCGATGCCCGACGCCATCGACCGCTGGCTGCCGCGGCCGATCACCGTGCTCGGCACCGACGGCTACGGCCGCAGCGAGAGCCGCGCCGCGCTGCGCGAGTTCTTCGAGGTCGACTACCGCTATGTGATTGTCGCCACGCTCGGCGCGCTCGCGCGCGACGGCAAGCTCGACGCGTCGGTGGTCGCCGACGCGATCAAGGCGCACAACATCAATCCCGACAAGGTGAATCCGGCGACCTCGTAGACATGCCTACTGACTTCACGCTTCCGGAGCTGGGCGAGAACATTTCGGCCGGCGACGTCCTTCGCGTCCTCGTCAAAGCCGGCGACACGATCGAGAAAGACCAGTCGGTGCTCGAGCTCGAGACCGACAAGGCGACCATCGAGGTCCCCTCGTCGGTCGCCGGCAAGGTGAAGGAGGTCAAGGTCAAGGAAGGCGACAAGGTCAAGGTCGGCCAGGCGATTCTCTCGGTCGACGATGGCGGCGCCGCCGAAGCGGAAGGCGAAGCGAAGCCGGCGAAGGGAAAAGAGGCGGAGAAGGAGCCGGTCAAGAAAGCCGCGCCCGCGGCGAAGGGCGACGAAGCGGCGAAACCGCAGAAGGCGCAGCCGCGCGCGGCGGCGCGCGATGCCGAGCCGGCGCCCGAGAGCGAGGAGGCCGAAGGCGACGCGCGCCAGGGCGACGAGGCTGACGGCGACGAAATCGCCGACATGCAGCCCGACGTGCAGGCGAAGGACAAGTCGACCCGTCCCGACAAGGCGGGCGTGAAGGACCAGTCGGTTGGCCCGCGCGCCGCGGCGCAGGACGCCGACGCGCAGTCGAGACCGCAGGCACGCGATCAGGCACGCGAGGGTGCGCAGGACGATCGCAAGGTGGTCGACATCAACCGCGGCGCGAGGGCGCCCGCCGAGCCCGCCGCGCCCGCGCGCGACATGCCGCCGGCGCCGGCGGCGCCGTCGGTGCGCCGGATGGCGCGCGAGCTCGGCGTCGACGTCAATCAGGTCAACGGCAGCGGTCCCGGCGGACGCATCTCGGTCGAGGACGTCAAGGAGCACACCAAGCGTCTGCTCAGCGCCAGCGCGGGCGGCGGGACGTCGCGCGCGCAGCCGCTGCCCGACTTCTCCCGCTTCGGCCAGGTCGAGCGCCAGCCGATGCGCGCCGTGCGGCGCAAGACCGCGGAGCACCTCAGCGCCGCCTGGGCGACCATCCCGCACGTCACCCAGTGCGACCTCGCCGACATCACCGGCCTCGAGGAGCTGCGCAAGAAGTTCACGGCGAAGGTGGAGGCGGCCGGCGGCAACCTCACCGTCACCGCGATTGCCCTCAAGGTCGTGGCCGCGGCGCTGCGTGTGTTCCCGCAGTTCAACGCCTCGGTCGACATGAGCGCCGACGAGATCGTGCTGAAGAAGTACATCAACATCGGCATCGCGGTCGACACCGACCGCGGCCTGCTGGTGCCCGTCATCCGCGACGTCGACAAGAAGAACATCGTTCAGCTGTCGGTCGAGCTGTCGCAGCTCTCCGAGAAGGCGCGGACGCGGAAGATCACCGCCGAGGAGATGCAGGGCGGCTGCTTCAGCATCTCGAACCTCGGCGGCATCGGCGGCACCTATTTCACGCCGATCGTCAATGCGCCGGAAGTGGCGATTCTCGGCATCTCGCGCGCGCGCATGGAGCCGGTCTACCAGAAGGAGAGCGGCCAGTTCACGCCGCGGTTCATGCTGCCGCTGTCGCTCTCCTACGATCACCGCGTGATCGACGGCGCCGACGGCATCCGCTTCTTACGATGGGTCGCCGAGGCGCTCGAGCAACCGTTCCTTCTCGCGCTCCAGGGATGAGCGCGCTGACGACGAGAAGGCTGGTGGGGCAGGTGAGGCTGGTGGGGCCAGCCGGGCCCACCCTACCTGCCTCTCCCGCCCCACCTGCCCACACATGATCTCCGTCCAACTCGTCGTCGTCGGCGCGGGGCCCGGGGGCTACGCCGCCGCGTTTCTCGCCGCCGATCTCGGCCTCACCACGGCGCTGGTCGATCCCGAGCCGAACCCCGGCGGCGTCTGCGTCTACCGTGGCTGCATTCCATCGAAGGCGCTCCTGCACGTGGCCAAGCTGCTCGACGAATCGCGCCACGCGAAGGCGTGGGGCATCGACTTCGGCGAGCCGGCGATCGATCTCGACAAGCTGCGCGCGTTCAAGGACAACGTCGTCAAGAAGAACACCGGCGGCACCGGCCAGCTGGTGAAAGTGCGCAAGGTGAAGTACCTGCAGGGCTGGGCCGAGATCGTCGACGCGCACAACCTGAAGGTGAAGCTCACCGGCGGCGGCGAGGAGCAGGTGCAGTTCGAGCACGCGATTCTCGCCACCGGATCGACCCCCGCGATCCCGCCGATGCTGAAGGTCGACGACAAGCGGGTGATGGATTCGACGATCGCGCTGGAGATGCCCGACATCCCGAAGTCGCTGCTGGTCGTCGGCGGCGGCTACATCGGCCTCGAGCTCGGCTCGGTCTATGCCGCGCTCGGCAGCGCGGTGACGGTCGTCGAGATGACGCCCGGGCTGCTGCCGGGCGCCGACCGCGACCTGGTCGACGTGCTGGCCAAGCGGGTCGGCCAGGTGATGAAGGGCGTGCTGCTCGAGACCAAGGTCGTCCAGGTCAAGCCGGAGGCGAAGGGCGTGCGGGTGACGCTCGAGGGCAACGTCGATCCGAAGGAGCAGCTCTTCGATCGCGTGCTGGTGTCGGTCGGCCGGCGGCCGAACTCGAAGATCCCCGGGCTCGAGCGCACGCAGGTGCAGGTCGATCAGCGCGGCTTCATCATGGTCGACGAGCAGCGCCGCACCCACGAACCGTCGATCTTCGCAATTGGCGACGTCGTCGGCGAGCCGATGCTGGCGCACAAGGCCTCGCACGAGGGGCGGGTGGCGGTCGAGGTGATGGCGGGGGAGAACGTCGCGTTCGCGCCGCGCGCGATCCCGGCGGTCGTGTTCACCGATCCGGAGCTGGCGTGGGCGGGGCTGACCGAGGCGCAGGCGAAGAAGGACAACCTGGCGGTGAAGGTCGCCAAGTTCCCGTGGGGCGCGTCGGGCCGCGCGGCGACGCTCGATCGCAGCGACGGGCTGACCAAGCTGATTCTCGACAACGACAGCGAGCGGCTGCTCGGCGTCGGCCTGGTCGGGCCGGGCGCGGGCGAGTTGATCGCCGAAGGCGTGCTGGCGATCGAGATGGGCGCCACCGCGACCGACCTCAAGCTCACCATCCACCCGCACCCGACGCTGAGCGAGACGCTGATGGAGTCGGCGGAAGTGTTCTTCGGGCAGGCGACGCACGTGTATCGCCCCAAGCGCGGTTGATCACCGCGATCTCGAGACGATGTCGGCGGGGAAGTGGAGCGCCTCCTCAGGTCGCTGGAAATCATCACGCCGTGACCCCCAGTTGCCGCGCGATTGCCGCGAAACGGCGATCTTCGCGCAACGAGTCGTAGCGGGGATCGACTTTGATCGAGAGCAGATCGAAGACCCGGTCCTCGCACGCTTTCCCCAGCCAGCGGAAGCCGAGGTCGACGGCGCCGAGGGCGAACTGGATCCAGGCGAACTCCAGCGGCGAGACGTAGCGCTCCTCGGCGTAGGCCTCGAGCTTTTTCAATACTTCCAGCGCCTGCTTGCGACGCCCGGAGAGCGCAAACGTCCGGCCGAGGGCGCCGTGCATGCGCGGCGTCTGCGGCGAGAGGTGGACGGCGCGCTGGAAGGCGGCCGCCGACTCGTCGAAGTCCTGCCGCTGCTCCTGAATCACGCCGAGGATCCAGTAGGCCGGCGCGAAGTGCGGGTTCAGCTCGACGGTGTGGTCGCACTGCTCGAGCGCGGTCTCGAAGTCGCGGCGGTAGAAGTGGATCACCGCCAGGTCGCGGGCGACGATCGACGACACCGGATCGATCGACTGCGCGGTGATCATCTCGTCGAGCGCCTCATCGAGGCGGCCGAGCGGCGCCAGGCACGACATCGCGTACCAGTGATGGGCGGTGGCGTAGCGAGGGTTGAGGCTGATCGCGCGCTGGAACTCGCGTTCCGAGCCGGTCCAGTCCCAGTCCTGCGTCGACTTCACGTGGGCCAGCGAGGTGTGCGCCTCGGCCGACTCGGCATCGAGCATCACCGCAGTCGCCGCGCTCGACGCCGCCTTGGTCCACACTTCCGCCGGGCCGAAGACGCCGTAGTGGGCGAGCAGTCCATACGCGTCGGCCAGGCCGGCGTGAGCGAGCGCGTACTGCGTGTCCTCGACCAGCGCCTTCTCGAAGAAATCGAGCGCCTTGCGCAGCCCTTCTTCGGTTCGCTGATTGAGGTGGTAGCGGCCCTGGAGATAGAGGTTGTGCGCGGCCAGGTTCTCGGACGGCCGCCGCGACCCGCGCGCCGCGTGCCCCTCGCCGATCTCGGGCTCCAGTTTCCTGGCGACCGCTTCCGCGACCCGTTCCTGCGCCGCGAACAGATCCGCCATCGGCGCGTCGACCGATTCCGACCAGAGGTAACAGCCGGTGGGGCCATCGACGAGCTGCGCCGTGACGCGCAGCTGCTCGCCGGCGCGGCGGACGCTGCCGCTGACGATCAGCGCCGCATCGTGGCGATCGCCGGCGGCCGGCGCCGCGTCGGCCGCGAGGATCCGCAGCGCGGCGAAGCGCGCCAGGTGATGGATGATCTCCTCGCGCACGCCGCGACAGAAGTAGTCGAGATCGCGATCGACGCTGTGGTCGGCAAACGCCTGCACGATCACGGTGTTGCGGCTGACGAGCGCCGCGCCAATCGACCGCTTGACCAGCACCGGCGTGTCGCGCCGCTTGAACACCGGCGCGTAACCGCCCTTCGGCAGCTCGACGATCAGCTCGTCGGCGCGTCCTTCCTCGCGGTAATAGCCGACCAGCTTGGCGCGCAGCCGTCGCGCCTGGACGCGGACGATCGGATCGGTGCGCGGATCGAAGGTGTCCTCCTTGCCGAACACCTGCACGCCGATGACGTATTCCTTGAGCTCGTTGCGGCGGCCCGCCAGCGCTTCGAGCACGATGAACGACAGGAAGCGCTTGAGCCGATCGCCCTGCTGGAAGGTGTGGCTGGCGAGGATGCGCGCGAGCTGATCGCGGACGGCCGTGTCTTCCGCCGATTCGGCGATGCCGGCCTGCGGACGGCGCATTGGCCGTATGTTACCGCCCGCCGCCGGCGGCGACGCGGCGCTCTTTTTCCTGGCCTTCCGCCGCGCCGCGGCTGGCCGGGCGCCCCGATGGTTCAGGCCGACTGCCGGCAGTGGGTTTCCTCCGACAAGGCGATGAGCAGGCACGAGAGCACCGACCAGGCGACGATCATCGCGAATGCGGCCTCGAACGCGTCCGCCCCATACACGCGCACGCCGTTGGCCAGCGCACCCGACCAGCGCGCATCGAGCACCCGGCCAATCGCCGGCTGCAGCAAGGTCGGCCCCAGCATATTGCCGACGTTGATCGCCCCGGAGACGGTGCCGAGGAACTGGATCGGCACCGATTCCTTGGCGAAGGCGAAGCCGAGGACGACCGCGCCGCACGCGAAGCTGGTTGCCGCGGCGACCAGGGTAAACGCGGCCAGCGGCAGCGGCGCGTAGAACATCGTCGTCCAGCCGGCGGCGGCGACGAGCGCGCCTCCCAGATAGATCGGCTTGCGCCGGCCGATCCGGTCGGAGAGATGCCCGGCGAGCGGGCTCGCGACCGCCCAGCAGACGATCATCACCGAGCACACGGTCGCCGCTTCGGTCGACGCCAGCGTGAAACGCCGGGTCAAATACGCCGGGCCCCACAGCCCGGTGAACGACAACATCGCGCCGACGAAGCCGCCCTGCGCCAGGAAGATCAGCCAGGTGTTTCGATACGTGAAGATGCGCGGGAACTCGCGCACGATCTGGCCGATCCTCAGGTGGGCGCGCTGCAGCGACGAGGGCGCGTAGCTCTGAAGGCCCTTGTCGGCGGGATCGTTGGCCACCAACGCCCAGGCCGCCGCGCCGACCGCGAGGACGAATCCCGCCGAGCCGAAGGCGACCGCACGCCATCCGACCGCCTCGACGGCGAGGCGCAGCGGCACCTGCGCGAACAGCGCGCCGACGTTGCCCATCATCAACCCGAGCCCGGACAGCGTCGCGAAGCGCTCGCGCGGGAACCAATGCGTCGCCAGCTTGAGCGTGACCACCCAGCCGACGGCGGTCGCGGCGCCGACAATCGCCCGGCCCGCCGACGCCGCCGCGTAGCTGCTGGTCGCGCCGAAGAGGCACGTGCCCGCGGCAGCGGCCAGCGATCCGGCGATCAGCAGGCGCCGCGCGCCCCATGAGTCCACCAGGACGCCGGTGGGGATCTGCATCAGGATGTAGGCGTAGAAATAGAACGCCGAAAACTGGCCGAGCTGGCTGGCCGCGATCCCGAAGTCGCGCATCAGCTCGGTGGTCATCACCGCCGGCGCCGAGCGCAGGTAGAAGGCGGTGAGGTAGTAGGTCGCCGCGACGCCCCAGACCGCCCAGGCTAGCGACGATGGAGGCGCCGGCGAGGCAACGATCGGCGAGGACTGACGGCCGATCGGCGACGCCGGCAGTTCCACGCTGTTCGCCATGCCCTTACTCGCCCTTGCGATAGATGTCGTTGATGTCCCAGTGCCCGGGCGTCGGCGTCGGCGCGTTTTCCATCGCCACCTGGATCACGGTCGGCAGGTTCGAGCGCAGCGCCTCCTCGAGAGCCGGTCCGAGCGCTGCGGCCGACTCGACGTTGATGCCGCGCGCGCCGCAGGCGCGGGCCATCGCCGCGTAGTCGACGCGGTACGGCTGGCCGCAGCGCTCGAACATGCAGCCGAAGTCCCAGCCGTAATGCGCCTTTTCGAGGCCGGCAATCGTGCCGAATCCGGCGTTGTCCATCACCAGCCAGACGACCGGCAGATCGGCTTCCATCGCGGTGGCGATCACCGATGGGTTGGTGCTGAACCCGCCGTCGCCGACCAGCGCCACCGCCGCGCGATCGGGATGCGCCATTTTCACGCCCAGCACCGCCGACGGCCCGAAGCCCATCGTTGCCAGCCCGCTCGGTGTGACGAAGGTGCCTGGCACGGTGATCGGAAACTGCTGCCCGACGCCGTTCTTGTTCCAGCCGACGTCGGTGACGATGAAGCCGT
>Ga0207675_100003863_pt1 | contig 14565 bp, 10 predicted proteins | sample KBSSwiS42_FD_184305 | JGI IMG/M metagenome (GOLD analysis project Ga0207675, IMG submission 184305) | Switchgrass rhizosphere microbial communities from Kellogg Biological Station, Michigan, USA - KBS Switchgrass S4-2 (SPAdes) (version 2) | ecosystem: Host-associated > Plants > Roots >... | reverse complement strand
GCCCGCGCCCCGGTCAGCACGCACGAGAGGTCCGGGTTTGAGATGATGAACCGCATCGCCAGCTCCGGAAGCGCGATGCCGATTTCAATCCCAACGCGTCCGAGGTGGAGCAGTTTCGCCGGGTGGACATGGAAGTCATCGAGCACGGGAACATTGCCATCATTCCCGAGGAGAAGATCACCGACGCCGAGGGCAATGTTCGTTATCTGGAAACATTGAAGCGCGCCATTCCCTCACCGGGCGGAGGCGACACGGAAGTGCTGGGCGTGGCCACCGACATCACCGAACGCCGCCGCGCCGAACAAACCCTGCGAGATCGAACGGAAACGATCCTCAGGAATCAGGCCGCGCTCCATGGCATTGCCACCATGGACAATTCGGATTGGGCTCAGTTCGTGGAAACGACTATTCGCACCTCGGCCGGAATTCTCGGCGTCTCTCGCGTGAGCGTTTGGTTGTTCAGCGAAGACCGCGAAAGCATCACGTGCGAAGCACTCTACGAAAACGGCCGTTTCACCGCCGTACCCGGCATGACGCTGGAAGCCAAACGTTATCCGGTGTACTTCGAGGCCATCGAGCAAAGCCGCACGCTGGCTGTGCCCGACACTTTTGCCGATCCTCGCACCCGCGAATTTGCCGGGGACTATCTGGAACCGTTGGGCATTCAATCCTTGCTCGATGTGCCGATACGGCTGGCCGGCTCGATAGTGGGCATCGTATGTCACGAGCACGTGGGAACGCGCCACCCCTGGACACCGGAGGATGAGCATTTCGCCGGATCCATTGCCGATCTCGTCGCCCTCGCTTTGTCCGCGTCCAAACGCCGGCAACTCGAGGGTCAACTGCGACAGGCGCAGAAGATGGAAGCCATTGGGCATCTGGCCGGTGGGGTGGCGCACGACTTCAACAACATGCTCACCGCCATCCTTGGGTACTGCCAGCTCATGCTGTCCCAGATGCGTGCCGACGACGTGCTCCGCTCGCACATCGAGCAAATTCAGCACGCCTCGGATCGCGCCGCCCAGCTCACGCGCCAACTTCTGGCCTTCGGGCGCAAACAGGTTTTGAACCCGCGCATTCTTGATTTGAATCAAGTGGTGGAAGGCCTCGAGCCGATGCTGCGGCGGCTCATCGGCGAGGACATCAACCTCTCCACCGTGCTTGCTCCCGACGTGGGTCCGGTCAGAGCGGATCCAGGCCAGATCGAACAGGCGGTGTTCAATTTGATCGTGAACGCGCGCGATGCGATGCCGAACGGAGGAACCGTGGTCATTCGCACCGCCAACGTCGCCGCTTCGGCGGGGGCGGGCGAGCAGGTGATGCTGTCCGTTACGGATTCCGGGATCGGCATGGATGCGCACACCCTGGCCCGGATCTTCGAACCATTCTTCACCACCAAGGAGTCGGGCCGCGGCACGGGTCTTGGACTCCCGATGGTTTACGGCATCGTCGAGCAAAGCGGTGGCCGCGTCGAGGTGTGGAGCGAGCCGGGACGTGGAGCGACGTTCTGGATCTACTTTCCCCGCCTCTCTGCCGAGGAGGCCATGGTTCCCGAGCCGGCGCCCCCCGTGTCGGTGCCCCAGGACGTGCAAGGCTCCGAAATCATTCTTCTCGTTGAAGACGATAAACAGGTGCGCACGCTCGTCCGCCTCATCCTCGAACGGCAGGGCTATCGCATTCTCGAGGCCGCCACGCCCCAAGACGCGATCCAGATCAGCGACCGCACGCCCGACCACATTCACTTGCTGTTGACGGATGTCGTCATGCCGCGCATGAACGGCCGCGAGCTTTACGAACGGTTGCGCATGAGCCGCCCGGACATGCGCGTTCTTTTCATGTCCGGCTACACGGAGAAAGCGTTTGCGGCCGACGCGGGTCCGGGGGTCAGCCTTATTCAGAAACCCTTCGAGCCGGCGGCTTTGACCCTGCGTATTCGCGAAATTCTCGATACTCGCCGCGCGACGAGCACCTCCGGCACGTTCGCGGCCTGACGCGCGTTATATCGCCGTTTCTCCACAGCCCGGCCAGGTTTGTGGGTTTTTTTTCCCCATAGGCAATCGGTCGATTCGCCCCCCCGCTTCAGCAGCTCCTCGTTAACGCCGAAGCATCGAGTAACCAAGGTGGAGTGTTCTCCCATGAGTCATGCTCCAGCGGATGGACGGCAGCACGGTCGTTCCGATGCCGCGACTCGGAAAGCGGAAGACAATCCCCAGGAACTACTGCGAGCGGGGATTTTTCTCCTGCGGCGTGACGAGCCGCGCGAAGCAGTGCGCATTCTGGAACGCGCGCATCATCTGGATTCCAAGAATCCGATGACCTGCTCGTATTTGGGATTGGCGATGGCTCTCGCCCGCTCGGGCACCAAGCAAGCGGTGCAACTCTGTGAAGACGCGGTGCGGGGCGGAACGTTCCATGCGGAGTTGTATCACAACCTCGGGCGCGTGTATCTGATGGCCGGAGACCGGCGTCGCGCGCGATTGGCATTCCTGGAAGGATTGAAGCTCGATCAGGATGACCCCAACATCACTCATGATTTGAAGAAGCTCGGCATGCGTCGCGTGCCGCCCCTCTCCGTCGTGCACCGCGATCACCTTCTGAACAAATACATCGGCTTAGCACTCCGGCGCCTCCGGATCAGGTAGGTTCCTCCCCGGGCTGCTACACTTCGGAGACCCCCCCCTACCCCGGGGCGGACTTCAGAATTCGACAGGATGGAACATGGTCATCCCGCTTCGAGATATTCAACAACGGCAACGCTTTCCGATCGTCAACCTCATTCTCATCGCCGCCAATGTGGTCTTGTTTTTCTACGAGCTCAGCCTGGGTTCGAATCTCGAGGGGTTTCTACGGAACGGCGCCTTCGTTCCCAGCCGGTTTTTTCTCCCCGGCAACACGGCCGGCGACATTGAAAGCATCTTCCTCAGCATGTTCCTGCATGGCGGCTGGGCCCACATCCTCGGAAACATGTTGTACTTGTGGATCTTCGGTGACAATGTGGAAGACCGGCTGGGTCATGTAGGGTATCTCGGATTCTATTTGTTGTCCGGAGTGGCGGCGACGTTCGCCCATGCATTTGCGGGACCCCACTCCACCGTCCCCGCCATCGGCGCGAGCGGAGCGATTTCCGGCGTGCTGGGCGCGTATTTGATCATGTTCCCCAAGGCGCGGGTGGTTACAATCATTCCGTTGGGTTTCTTCTTGCGTATGGCCGAGCTGCCCGCCTTGGTGGTGTTGGGAATGTGGTTCGTGTTGCAACTATTCAGCGGCGCAGCGTCATTGGGCGCAGCGAGCGCTCAAGAAGCAGGCGGCGTGGCCTGGTGGGCGCACATCGGCGGTTTTGTATTCGGCATGATTGTGGGGGTGTTCTTTCGTGGCCGGACGGAGCCAAAAACCGGCTGGCTGGAAGCACGATGAGATCCAGGGGAGACGGCTCATGAACGCGTAAGGAGACAAACGGCATGCGAGCGGCAACTCCGATCTCTGTATTGGCAGCAGTATTCGCGCTGGGCAACTTGGGATCCGCACCACGGGCGTTTGCGACAATGCCCACCGGATTCGTGGATGAAATCGTGAACACGGGTCTAAGTCAGCCGGCCAGCTTCGATTATCTTCCCGATGGGCGCATCCTCATCGTCGAGCAGAAAACATTCCGCGTGCGCCTGATTGCCAACGGGGCCTTGTTCGCCAGCCCGCTCCTCACCGTTACGGACGTGAACGGGGCCGGCAACGAACAAGGATTGCTAGGTATTGCGGTCGATCCTCAGTGGCCCACCCGTCCGTTCGTGTATTTGTATTTCGATCACACGCCAGGCTCGGTCATTTACATCGTGCGCTACAAGGTGTCCGGCTCTCTCACCGATCCCTCGAGCACGAATCTCGTTTTCGGCAGCCGCAAGAACCTGATCACCGACATTCCGGATGCGGCGAGCAATCACAACGGCGGCACGTTGCGGTTTGGCCCCGATGGAAAGCTCTATGCGAGCCTGGGCGAAGATGCCGACAAGTGCAGCGCGCAGGACTCGACGAAGTTCAAGGGCAACATCCTGCGCATGCAAGTGGCGGCGCTTGACACGGGAACGACCCAGCCCACCAAAGCGGCTCTCGCCCCGCCCGATAATCCCTGGCCCGGCGGGAATGCGAACGCCGCGCTCGTGTTTTCTTACGGCCATCGCAATCCGTTTCGTTTCCACATCGATCCGGTGACGGGGAAGGTCTACATCGGCGACGTGGGTGAGAACATATGGGAGGAGCTCGACGAAGCCTCGGGAGGCCAGAACTTCGGCTGGCCCTTCCGGGAAGGACCCCAGGTGATGACCCCGCCCGGCTGCACGGAGCCAGGCGGAGCCGGTCAGCATTTTTACAATTCACCGATCGCGTATTACGACCGCACCAATCCGCCCGGAAACGCGGCGATCATCGGCGGTCCGCGTTACCGCCCCAAGCCGGGCGGCATCTACAACTTTCCCGTGCAGTTTCACGGCGCGGTGTTCTACTCCGATTACTACCGCGGGTTCCTGCGGGTGTTGATCGAGCAGAGCCCTGGCACGTGGGTATTGATGACGACGGGCGTGAACGCCACCGATTGGGCCACCTCGGTCGTGAACGTGGGGGACTATCGCGTGGGACCGGACGGAGCGCTCTATTACCTCAAGCAATTTCCGGGCGAGCTGCACCGCATTCGCCCCACCGCCCGAACCGGGATCGGGGATACGCGCGGGCCGGAACCGCGGGTTGTCTTGTCCCCCAATCCCTATCGCGCCGGGCGCGGACCGTTGATGATCAGCGCGCCGTCGACGCTATTGGCGGGCAGCGAATTCATTCGCATCGTGGACGCCTCGGGGCGGGTTGTCCGCACGCTCGATCGCCGGGATTTCACGGACGCGGATGGTGTGGCGTCGGGCCGCTGGGATGGCCGGGATGCTGCCGGCCGCACCGTCACCCCCGCGGTTTATTTCTTTGTCATCGCTGGACGGAGCGGCCGCTCGGCGGCCCGCATGGTTGTTCTGCCTTGAGATCACTCACTGTGGAGGAATGAACAATGTTCGAGAAACAAAAAGTCACACCGTTTCTTTGGTTCGACGGACAGGCCGAGGAAGCAGCCAATTTCTACACGTCGATATTCAAGAATTCGAAAATTCATAACATGACCCGCTATGGAGACGCTGGTCCGGGGCCGAAGGGAAGCGTCATGACCGTGCAGTTTCAGCTCGATGGCTTGGAGTTTGTCGCTCTGAACGGCGGGCCGCAATATCACTTCACGGAAGCGATCTCTTTCGCCATCCGGTGCGAAACGCAACAGGAAGTCGATGAGCTGTGGAGCAAGCTGACCGCGGGGGGCGAGCCGGGACAATGCGGATGGCTGAAAGACAAATTCGGTTTGTCATGGCAAGTGGTGCCGAAACAACTTCCGAAAATGCTCACCGATCCGGATCCGGCCAAGACGCAGCGCGTGATGAAAGCAATGATGGATATGGACAAGATCGAGATCGCGCCGCTCGAAGCGGCATACAACGGGAAATAGGTTCAATCAGAGCCGGCTGGGGTCAAGGCTCCGGCCGGCTCTTCTAGCTTCCAGACGGTGTCGTCGAACTTGAAATAGGGTGGGTCGCTTCCTTCGTACTCGCGCGCATCACTCACCAGGGCCACCGACGAGAAGTAGGAGGACAGGCTTCCTTTCATCACCGTGATCCCGCCCAAATAGTATGTGCCTACAGCGGAGAAATCATCCAACAACGCGTTGACGGATGCATCCGCGTGGAAGCTGACCTGGTACTTGGGCTCGGACGGGACAAAGAGCTGAAGCAACTTATATTCGGCCCGCCAGTCCTGGGGCAAAAGAACGAGCCGCTGACGATATAGAAATCCGCCGTAAAAATTCGGCTCAATGCCGTTATACACCAATCGCGGATTTTGCGGGTCTTCCAGATCGAAGATTACTGGAAGAGTTTCCGAGCCGCCGATCAGCACGAGGTAATGATCAAGAAAGTCCATGGATCTGACGCAGTAATTGCGGATCGTGGCTCGAAGAACGGGAAGTTGGTTCGCCTGATAGCTGAAGACGTAGATCGCACCCGGGCATGCGGCGGACACAGCCAACGTGGACTCCGAAACCGCCAACGTTCCGCCAGAACCATCCATGGGCAGCGAGAACAGAAGGGTTGGCGAGAGCGGATCGGCCAAGGAATATGCGCGAACCCCTGCATGGAACGAGGTCATCCAGAACACGTTTCCGATAACTTTTATGTCCTTGACCAGGGGTTCAAGGTTCAATGCCGCGTCTTCAATCACTCCGCCCGACCCATAACGATACGCGTGATAGCGGCCGTTGTATTCGAGAGTGAGCAGCCGTCCATTCTTGAATGTGATCACGTCCCCCAGCGCTTGGCCGACATTTACCATGTTCTGCTCCATAGCAGGTAGCACATAGGTCCGTCCGGGATCCAAGCGATATTGCGCAGTGAGGTGATTGGTCAGCGAAAACGTGGCGGTGTATGACATGGCTCGCCCGGGCAGCACCGCCTTTCCTCGCGAATCGGTTATGGCGGAAAACGCGGACCAATCGACCCCACCCGCGATCTTGGTCCCGGGGAGCGCATCGCCCTTTGCAGAGGTGACGGTCACCGTGAAATCCGGTGGGGGCTCTTCCGCGCCTGTGCATCCCGAAGCACAACACACGACAACGGCGAACAAAATACGGAAACAATCTGAAGTTCTCGACATGGCCCCCTCTCCGAAGTTGAAACACTCGGCGCCGAGTGCCAGTTCCAGCCCCTCGAACCAAAACCCCGGGGACGGCGGTCCCCCGGGGTTTTTTGCCGCTCTTAGTGCATGAATTTTTGCTTGAGCTTGCCCCAAGTCGTGGGGTGGACAGGCGTAACGCGATCGCACGGTTCGAGCGCGGGATTGCACCCGTCGATATCAGGGCCGATGTGTCCCCCACCCAGGGAGACCCACCCCACTTCGCTCGAGCTCAGAATTTGATTCAACACGAACTCGGCCCCACTGCAATCAGCTGCTTTGACCACACCGGTGGGCGGGAATCCGATGACCGACATGGTCGAGGCGTCGTACGCGGTGACGTAGAAATATCCGGCCGCGACAAGAGGCGTGGTTTGGCAGTTGCCCAGTGACCATGTGATCGTATTGCCGGTGTTGGGAGCAGGCCACCCCGTTCCGGGAAATTCGAGCTCGGCACAGGAACGCCAGGAATTGACGAGTAACCCACGCTTGCCCGGCATGTCCTGGTCGTAATCGATGCCAAGCTGCATGCCGTTGATCCCCCGCTGACTCGTGACGCTCGAGTCCGACGGCGCAGCAAGCAGGTAAACGAAGTAACGCGCCGTGCCGTCCGAAGCAGCGCCTGCTCGCGTAACCACGTCGTGCTCCGAGGCCGGCGCACTCCCGCAGGCGAGCCGAGGCCCGGTCACCTCACCTATGTGCAGAATCATGGCGACTTGATTCGGCCCCCATGGCGGCGGAGGAGGCGGCGGGGGTGGTGGAACGACTGCATTGCCGAAGCAAGGATTGTAGCCAGGAATGTTTCCGTTGCTCGTGAAGCGAGCCTTGCCTACTTCGTTGTCCGTAAATTCATATTGGTGGGGCTCACGCATGCAATCCACGATCAGAGGAAAGGGATAGGTTATGGGATCTCGAGGGTCTTCGGTAAGTTCCAGAACGTCCTCGCCGTAGGCATATAGGTAGAACGCTCCGGCGATGCTCTGCACACCCTCATCCTGGGACACGATACTTCCGTCCAAACACTGCCCATAGCTTAGCCTAATTCCACTTCCGGAAGCCGGCCAGTCATCGGTAGGCCATTCGAAAAGCGGTGACTGACAATTGGTCCAAACGATATTCCTCAACCCGGAGCCGTAGCGTAAGCCGTAACCCAGAGCAGATATGCCCTTGGATCCCAAATCTCCGTGCCCAGCGACCACGTACACGTTATAGCCCGCATTAAGGCCGCCCGCGGTATTGAACGCCGAGCACGGATAGGCTGGGCCGGAACCGCACGGAGAGTTGTTTTTGGGTTGAACGTGCAAGGCGAGCTTGGGTCCAGTAAACACGCGATACGACGGCGACGTGCAGAGTTCCACCCCGCCGGCATCCGAAACCAGGTGAACCGTTGCATTCCCGAGAATCCCATCGAACTTGAGGTACGCACGTCCCTCGATGTTCGACCACGCCGATGTCGACATCACTTGATCCGGTACCAAGGTTCCGGATTCAATCACGATGGCCATGTTGACCACCATGTCTTCGATGGGGCCATTGGCATCTTCGATGACCACCTCGAAAGTAATCTGCTGTCTGACTGCAGGAAGAATGTCGGGGAATTCGCAATGGGACAAAGATGGATCCGGCATCGCAGCCAGAGGCGAAGAAGAAAGCAATATAAGAGAAAAGAACACGCCGAAAGACGAACAGAAACGAAGCATCGTCATCACCACCTCCCCTAAAGCCCCGAAAACGATTTCAAACATAAACCCAAACGGCTCTTGCATCCAGACTGATAACCAAGAAAATCCCATTGCAGACACACTGTGTCGGCATTCGCTTGGCCAAACAAAAAAACCGGCCGAGGCAAAACGCCTCGGCCGGCTTCGTATAGAACTAACCGTTCACTGCACTTACGGCTTGGTAGGTTCTCCCGCCGCGAGCTCGGTGGTGACCATCCCGCCGCCCATCATGGCCGGCAGCTTGGTCACGCTGCGCACCACGTGGTGCGGTCCCTTCACCATCACGTTGTACACGCCCTTGCCCGATTCGTCGCCGTCCAAAGGCTTCATTTCCACCTTGTACGTGTCGAACGAGCCGCCCGCAACGCTGACCGTTTCTTTTCCGGTCACGCTGAGCTGCATCGCGCGCACCTTCTGCGTCAACGGATCGTAGTACCGGACCGACGTGGAATAGCCCTCCGCGATCGGCAGCGCGGCCACGGCCAATTCGAAACCGGGGCCGTCGGCCAGCACCGGCGCCTCGAGCGTCTGATTCACTTCGAGCTTCTTGCCCATGCCGCCCATCTCACCGGTGATCGACTTCGGCGTGTAAGCAAGCTCGATCTGCGCCGGGCCATCCACGTGACGCATGATCGGCTCGAGCGTCTTCGCGTCCATCGAGAACGTGTCGATCTGCTTCCCGCCCGGAGCTTCGGCCGTATCCACGACCTTCCAGCACTTCCGTCCGTTCGCTTCGCCCGCTTCGATCGTGCGGCTCACGTTGATGTTCATCTTCTGCTGGCCCAGCTCCATCGTGGCGGTGTATTTGAACGTGCCCGCCTTGATGAGGGAACCGTCCATGACCGGCAAAGCAACGGTCTTGGCCGAAGCCAGAAGCGCTTCATCTTGCTTGCCCGGCAGGGTCACCGAAGCGACGTCCACGGTGATCGTGCTCAAACGCGAGGCCATGTCCGCGGGGACATCCTCTTGCACCCGCCCGCCCATGTACTTGGACAGGAATTTCTCCATGGCCACGGCCAGAGCGAGCCGGTTCTCGGCGCTCCGGAACCCGTGTCCCTCGTCGGGCGCAACGATGTACTCGACCGGCTTGCCCTTGTCGCGCAACGCGACCACGATCTGATCGGATTCCGCTTGCTTCACCCGAGGATCGTTGTGTCCGTGCACCACGAGTAGCGGCACCTTGATCTGATCCGCCTTGAAGAGCGGCGAGCGCGCGATGAGATCCGCGCGATCCGTTTCATTCTGGGGATCGCCCACGCGCAGGTACCAGCTCCCCTTCAGGAAGGGACGCCAGTAAGCCGGGAACGATTCGATGAGGGTGATCAGGTTCGAAGGCGCGCAATACGGAATGGCGCAGGTGTAGAGATCCGGCGTGAACGCCACCCCGGCCAATGTCGCATAGCCGCCGTAGGAGCCGCCGAAGATGCAAACGCGCTTCGGATCCGCAATCCCCTGCTGAATGAGGTACTGCACCCCATCGGTGAGGTCGTTCTGCATCGCGCCCGTTCCCCACTCGTGATTGCCGGCGTTCAGGAACGTCTTCCCGTAACCGGTGGAGGAGCGGAAGTTGGGCTGCAGCACCGCATAACCGCGGTTGGCGAGGAACTGCGCGTAGGGGTTGTAGCCCCAGTTATCGCGCGCCCACGGTCCGCCGTGCGGATTGATGATGACGGGCAGATTCTTGGCCGGCACGCCCTTGGGCAGCGTGAGGTACGCCGGAATCATGAAACCGTCGCGCGCTTTGTAGCGAATGGGCTTCATCTCGGCCAGGTTCTCGCTCGGCAGGTCCGGGCGCGAGCGATACATGAGCGTGAAATCGCCCTTCTGCCGGTCATAGAGATACACCGAACCTGGATCTACATCGCGATAGACCGCGACCAGATAGTAGTGCTCGTCGTGCGTCGTCGAGGTAACCGCATATTCCCCGTCGGGGAGCTTCTTCTTCATGAGGTCCAGATCGCGCTTGGCATCCTTGGTCTTGGGATAGATGCGCGTGCGATCGCCGGTGTAGCTGGTTGCGATCAGCTCGTGCGTCTTCTCCGAGAACATCGCTTCGCCGAAGTCGACCTGGTTCTCGGGATCTTTTTCCACGAACGTGGTCTTACCGGTCGCAGGATCGAGAATCTCGAGCTGCTGGAGATCCGGAGCGCCCTTGTTGGTCGAGATGTAGAGCTTGGTCTGGTCCGCGGTGAACCCGTTGATGTCGAAGGATTCCAGATAACTGACGCTGTAGATCTGAGTGAGGTTCGAGCCGTCGACGCGCAACAGCTCGTTTCCGCCGTCATCCATCTGGCGATAGGCGAAGCGTAGCTTGCCGTCGCGATCGAAGATCCAGCTTCCGATCTTCTGCTCGTTCTTGATCATCATTTCGCGCTGCCCGGTCGCGATGTCGACTTTGTACACATCGTGATACGTGGCGTCGCGATCGTTGAGGCCGACGATGATCGTGCCCGGCGTATTCTCGGGCACCGAATAAATCATCGCGCGGACGTTATCCAGGGGGGTGAGATCGCGCGCCGGAGGCACGCCGCTGGCCGCTTCGACGGCCGCGGTGGGATCCACCGCATAAACGTGGAAGTTCTCGTTTCCGCCCTTGTCCTGGACGTAAAGGATGTATTTACTATCCTGGCTCCAGAAATAACCCGCGACCGGCCGATTGTCGGCCGTGACCGGGTGCGCGGCATCGAACGCTTCGTCGCGCTTCTTGATCCAGACGTTGCGCTGATCCTTGTAGGGCTTGATGAACGCAATGAACTGGCCATCGGGAGAAAGCTGCGCGGCGGAGACTTGCGGGTCGCCGAAGAACAGCTGCCGATCCACGATCGGCGGAAGATCCGCGCGGGAAGCCGGCGCCAAGCCCAGGGCCAGCGCGGCCAGCACGGACAACACCAACAACTTTTTCATAGGGGTACCTCATGACGGAGAAGAGGGGATAGGTGCCGAAGGGCCAAGCATTGTAACGCAACCACCCTACCCTAGGGGATCGGGGACGCCGAAATAAAATGAAAAAAAGCACGATGAGACATGCCGTTTTGCGACCGCCCTCCGCACGCTTCGCCCAAGGCCTCACCACGGCGGGCTTGGGGTCACCCGATCTGGAACTGGCCCTGGTCCAACACGAGCGCTACCGGGCCGCCGTGGAAGCCTGCGGGGTCGAGGTCCTGTACCTGGAACCGGATCAGGACCATCCCGATGCGTGCTTCGTGGAAGACGTGGCCATCGTGACCGAGCGTGGATTCATCCTCACCCGGCCCGGCGCGCCGTCCCGTCGCGGCGAGGTCGCCTCCATGGCCAAGGCGCTGTCGCGCATTCAGCCGGAGCTCCCGGTGATCGAAGCCCCCGCCCGGCTCGATGGCGGAGATGTTTGCCAGGTCGAAGATCACTTCTGGATCGGGCTCTCCGCGCGCACGGATCAAGAGGGCGCGCGTCAGCTAGGGGCTTGGTTGGAGCAACTCGGTTACACCTGGTCCACGGTGGCCATGAATGGCATCGCGCTCCTCCATTTGAAAGCCGGCATGGCCTATCTCGGCGAAGGGCGGGTGGCGGTCATCGATGAATTCCATGACCACGCGGCGTTTCGAAATTATGAACGGGTGCGCGTATCGCGGGACGAACGGTACGCGGCCAATTGCGTGAGGATCAACGATCGCGTGTTGATTCCATCCGGACACCCGAAGTTCGAAGCCAATCTGCGGATCCTCGGATACGACGTCGTGACCGTCGACATGTCCGAATACGAGAAGATGGACGGAGGCATTAGCTGCCTCTCGCTTCGCTGGTAAAGACCTCAGTATCCGGCCGCTTGACCGTCTTTGCGTGATTCCGAGGCGCCGATGTATACCTTGTGCACGGCGTCATAGAGAATGCCTTGGAAGCCGCCGTAGGGCCCCACTTGCGAGCCGACGTGATGTCCGCGCTCTTCCAATGCGCGTATCGCTTCCGGGGCAAAACCCGTTTCCAGGATGACCTCTCCCCCATCGGTCATCGTGCCGCCGGTTGGCTCGGGCGAGCCGACGTGAAGCACGCGCGGCGCATCCCCCGCTTCCTGCAGTCCCATCCCGAAATCGATCAAGTTCATGAGGATCTCGACGTGGCCTTGCGGCTGGGTTTCACCGCCCATGACGCCGAACGACAAATATGGTTTCCCGTTCTTGGTCACGAACGCGGGAATGATGGTGTGAAAGGGACGCTTGCCGGGAGCGAACACGTTGGGGTGCCCTTCTTCCAGGGCGAACAATTCGCCGCGATCTTGGAAACAAAACCCCAGCCCGTCGGGACACATGCCGGATCCCATGCCGCGGTAGTTGCTTTGGATCAAGGACACCATGTTGTGATCCTTGTCGGCGACGGTGAGATACACGGTGTCCCCTGCCTTCAGCGCCTCCGGGGCGCCGGGCTCCACCACCTTCGCGGCTTTATCCATGCGAATGAGCTTGCGGCGCTCGGTTGCATAGTTCTTGGAGATGAGCGCCTTCACCGGCACTTCGGCAAAGGCGGGATCCGCGTAGTAGCGGGCGCGATCGGCAAAGGCGAGCTTCTTTGCTTCGACAAACAGGTGCAGGTGATCGACGCTGCCGAAACCCATCTTGGACAGGTCATATCCCTCGAGCAGGTTCAGCATCTCGAGCGCGGCAATGCCTTGTGTGTTGGGAGGCAGCTCCCACACATCGTATCCGCGATAGTTGGTGGAGACGGGATCCACCCATTCCGAGGTGTGGGCGGCCAGATCCTCGTAGCGGAGGAATCCCCCGTTTTTCACCATGTAGGCATCGATCTTGTGCGCGATGTCGCCCTTGTAAAACGCGTCACGTCCCTGGCGCGCGATCGTCTCCAACGTTTTGGCCAACGCGGGGTTCCGGAACACTTCGCCTTTCGCGGGCGCATGTCCGTCCGGCATGAAGGTTTCCTTGAAACCTGGATATTTCTCGAGCACGGGGACGCTCTTTCCCCAGTAGTACGCAATGAGCTCACTCACCGGGAATCCTTCACGCGCGTAGCTTATGGCCGGAGCGAGCACTTGGTTCATGCTGAGTTTGCCGAAGCGCTTGTGGAGCTCGAACCATCCATCCACGCATCCCGGAACGGTGATCGGCAATGGCCCATAGGATGGAATTTGCGTGAGCCCGCGCTTCTTGAATTCGTCGAGAGTGAGACCCTTGGGCGATCGCCCGCTCGCGTTCAAGCCGTACAATTTTTGTGTCTTCGCATCCCACACAATGGCGAAGAGATCGCCGCCAATTCCGGAGCCGGTCGGTTCCATGAGTCCCAACGCGGCGTCGGCGGCTATGGCGGCATCGATGGCGTTGCCGCCCTGTTTCAGCACGTCGAGCGCGATTTGAGTGACCAACGGCTGGCTCGTGGCCGCCATTGCATGGCGGGCGATGACCTCGGAGCGCGAGGCGAAGGGGGCGCCGGTGATGCGGTCGTAAGCCAACAGATCGCTCCTTGGCGAGGCCAGGGACACAACGAGGCCGGTAGCTACGATGGGCCAAAATGCACGGTAAAACCGAAGGCGAGGCGAGGAATCGGGATGCCTGGGCATGGTACTCCCTTTCTCATCAGGACGGGTGGAGGGTAGCATTGGCCGCCCGGATCGGGCAGACTCGTTGCCTGCGTTGACCCTCTAAGCTCCCCCCTAACGGAGGACTCCTTGACGTCGCGGCTTTTCCTCGCGTGTGCCCTTCTGTCCCTGGCTCCCGGCGTGGCTCGTTCGCAGATGCCTTCCGCCACCGATATTTACCTGGTCCGCTTGGCCGATCTGGATAGCTCGGGCGCGGTGACGGTGAAGCAGCTCACCAAGCGGGCTGGATACGACAACCAACCGTATTTCACTCCCGACAGCCGCTATGTTCTTTATAGCGCGATCTTGGCCGACCTACAGGCGGACATCTTTCGTGTGGACCTGCAAACGGGAAAAGAAGAGCGCCTGACCAAGACCCCGGAAAGCGAGTTCTCGCCCACTCCGCTCCCGGACGGCTCGGGATTTTCGGCCGTGCGTGTGGAATCGGACTCCACGCAGCGGCTCTGGAGTTTTCCGTATAAAGGGAAGCCGGCTCCGATTCTGGACAAGGTTCGCGGGGTGGGATATCACGCCTGGGCCGGCTCG
>Ga0207675_100003855_pt1 | contig 14579 bp, 11 predicted proteins | sample KBSSwiS42_FD_184305 | JGI IMG/M metagenome (GOLD analysis project Ga0207675, IMG submission 184305) | Switchgrass rhizosphere microbial communities from Kellogg Biological Station, Michigan, USA - KBS Switchgrass S4-2 (SPAdes) (version 2) | ecosystem: Host-associated > Plants > Roots >... | reverse complement strand
GGGATTTCGCCGTCAGCGCTGGCTCACATCTTCGAGATGTTCTCTCAAGGCCAGGATGCCAGCGGTCGCGCCGAAGGCGGCCTCGGCATCGGTCTCGCGCTCGTCAAAGGTATCGTCGACCTGCACGGCGGCACCATCGAGGCGTTCAGCGACGGCCCTGGTTTCGGGAGCGAGTTCGTCGTCACGCTTCCGTGCCACGCGTCCGGCACGACACGTCCAACCGAGCCGCTCGCGGCGCCCGAGCCGCGCAACACGATCGTAACGCACAGGATCCTCATCGCCGACGACAACGTGGACGCAGCGGATACGCTCGCGATGTTGCTGCGGCTGGCGGGACACGAGGTGTGCACGGCGCACAGCGGCCAGGCGGCACTGACGCTCGCGAACAGCTTTCAGCCTGAGGTCGCGCTGCTCGACATCGGCATGCCCGACGTCGACGGATATGAAGTCGCGACACGAATCCGCGAAACGGCATGGGGCCAACGCGTGCGTCTCGTCGCGCTCACGGGCTGGGGACAAGAGGACGACAAGCGTCGCGCTCGAGCCGCGGGATTCGATCATCATCTGACGAAACCCGTGGACCCGCGCGATCTCGACGAGTTGCTCTCGCACGGCGCTAGAGCCGACGCTTCCCCCTCCCCGGAGCGATCGTAGATCTACTCGAGCTTTGCGCCGGTTCCATCTGGCCGGCCGCGGATCGAAGGTCGGCGAACAGCGCTTCCCCCTTCGGCGTCAACCGGTAGCCGATCTCGAGGCTGAACGTCAGCCCGAGTACTTTCAGCTTGCGGACATCGCGCTTGAATTCGTCGCGCGGCCGACCGAGCCCGCGAGCGAGCTTTGCAGCTAGCACGCCGGGGCGCGCTTCGATCGCGCGCAACGTCGCCAACGTCCAAGGTCCGATTCGAGAGCGCCGGTCCATCGCGTCCAGTCGCTGAATCAGCTCCGCGAGCTCTTCGGCGGGGACGACGCCGATCGACGTCTTCGGGCGCGCGCCCTCTTTGCCGTCGTAGTGGAAGTCGATGATGAAGACGCGCTCGCCGTGGCCGTGCTTCGCGACCTTGATGAGATCGACGAGCGACTCGAAACCGCAACGCCGCGCCAAAGCCGGCGTGATGTCGTCTAGCCGTGTCTCGTGGATCTTGTCGACGATGATCGCGCCGTTTCCGAGCGCATAGCGGCCGCCCACCTTGACGTGCGGGCGCTGCCAGATGCGCACCGTGCAGCGGATCTCGCCTTTGACGATTCGCTCGTGAAACCGCCGCTGGAAGAGCATTCGGAAAGAGGTGCCGGTGTTACGGTTTCGGTTCGCGCCGCACGGACGCGGTAGGAATCCGTGCACGGCCGCGGCGCGAACCGAAACCGTAACACCGGCACCTACCGCTCACAGCTAGTCCGGAACGTAGGCGATCTGCATGCTGCGGAACGCACTGTCGAGAAACTCGGAGGCGTCGCCCAGCTCTGCTTCGTACTTCTTCAGCGGATTGCGCGCGACGACGTCCTCGGCGCCGAGGCCCATGTTCATGTAGCCGATCATCGTCTGAAACAGCTCGTCGTAGATGTCGCGCTGATGCGCGACGTCGCGGCCGGTGAGCAAGCGGCCGTGCGCGGGCACGACGCGCGTGTCGGCGTTGACGAGCCCCGCGAGCCGCTCGAGCGCGCGGACGCGCCCGCCGAACCAGGCGCCGTTGTGGTAGTCGATCGGCGGCCAGCGCTCCGCGGAGACGACGCCGCCCGCGACGAGCAAGTTGGCCGCACGGAATTGAACGAACAGATCGCCGTCCGTGTGCGCGGTGGGCAAGTAGCCGTAGTCGACTTTCTGGCCCGCGAACTGTAGCGATCCCTCGCCGCGGGCCGTCTTGGTGGGCCGCGCGATCTCGGGCAGCGGCTCGAGAACGTTGCCCGCCGCGCCCGAGTAGACGCGATTGCTCAAATACTGCAGCGTCTTCTCGTGCGCCAGGATCGTGCCGCCGGCGCGGCCGACGAGCTCGTTCGCGCCGACGTGATCGCGATGCCAGTGAGTGTCGATCAGCGTATCGACTCGAGCGTTGCCGGTCGCGGCGAACACCGCGCGCAGCAGAGCATCGGCGTTCTCGGCGAGCCCGCCGTCGATCATCAGCGCGCCGTCGGGTCCGCGCAGCGCGACGACGTTGCAGCCCGCGCCCTGGAACAGGAACAGGCCGCCGCCGAGATCGGTCGTCGTGACGCTTGCCGCCGCGGCCTGCGCGCGCAGGGCAAGCGGCCGCAGCAGCGGGAGCGCGAGCGCGACAGCGCCCGCGTGTAGCACACGCCGCCGGGAAAAGCTGTTGCTAATGACTCGCTCTCGCGTGCGTGTAGACCGGCGGGTGCTCAACGGGCTCGCCGACCGGCCAGATGTCCGGCCACAAACCCTGAGGCGGGCCTAGGACGGGCCAGTCGGGGTCGCGAGCCATCATGACCGTGGCGCCGAGCTCACGCAGCAACGCCGCCTCTTCGTCGAAGCGCGGCGTCTGGAGCGCCATGAACGGCATGAAGCCGCGCGACTGCGTGTAGTCGAGCGCCGTGAGGCCGTCCTGGTCCTTCAAGTTCATGTCGATGCCGTACGACGCAAGCAAGCGGATGACTTCCTTGTAGCGCTTGCGAACGGCGTAATGCAGCGCCGAGCCGCCGCGCACCTCTTCCATGTGCACGACCAGCGCGACGACGTTGACGTCCGTGCCCGCGTCGTGAAAGACCTTGATGAGCTCAATGGCGTCCTTTTCGTTCGCGCGGCCCGCGAGCACCGCGTGGATCGGCGTCTGGCGGTCCGCTTGGTACACCGTCGCGTCGGCGCCGTGCTCGAGCAACAGCTTCACGACTTCCATGTCGTTCTGATTTGCCGCACGCATCAGCGGCGTCGAGCCGCGCAAGTTCGTCGCGCCGCGCACGTTCGCGGGTCGGAAGAAGAGCTGCATGTTCGGGTCGGCGCCGCGCTGGAGCAGCAGCTCGACGATGTCCAATCCCGTCGTCGTGTTCGGCGGATCGATCGACGCGCGCCCGCCGTCGGTACGAGTGCGGCTGCCGACGGCCGAGAACAGCGGCGCCATGCCGTAGATGTCCCATTGATCGACGTCGGCGCCGGCTTCGACGAGATCCTTCGCGAGATCCCAATTCGCGTTCATGATCGCGATGTGCAGCGGCGAGACGCCGTCGGGATCCGGCAGGTCGATGTCGGCGCCCTTCGCGAGCAAGGTCTTCACGCACTCGCGGCAATTCTCGCGCGCGGCGTAGAGCAGCGGCGTCAAACCGCCGGTGTCGAGACTTTTCGGCCGTCCCTCGGCCTGGATGTGCCGCTGATAGTCGCGGACGGCAGAGCGCGCGTTGACCGCGGCGCCGCGCGAGACGAGGAGCTCGATCATCTCGGGATGACGCCGCGCGGACGCCCACATCAGCGCGGTCTGGCCGCCGAAGCCCTCGCGTGCGTCGATGGTCGCGCCGCGGTCGAGCAGCAGCTTCGCGGCTTCGACGTTGCCCGTCCGGGCGACGAGCATCAGCGCAGTCATACCGTCGGCGTTCGGCGAGTCGACATCGGCGCCCGCGTCGAGCAGCAGCTTGAGGATCCCGGTGTCCGCGATCTCGGCCGCGAGACTCATAGGCGTCGCGCCGTAGTCGTTCGCGATGCGTGCATCGGCGCCCGCGCGCAGCAAGCGCCCAACCTCGGCGGCGTCGCCGTCATAGACGGCCCACTGCAGCGGCGTGCTGCCGTCCGGCTTGCGCTGATTGACGTCGGCGTCGTCCGCCACACTCACGCCGCCGAACAGAAGCGCCGACAGCGCGAGCGATGCAGCGGAGCGGATGGTCTTAACGAGCATGATGGGTCTAACGCCTCTAGACCTCGGAGAACGGGCCCGTGCTGTCGCCGAACTTCTCGAGCTCGCTCCCGGGTATGCCGGCGCGATCGAGCATCGTGACGAGCAGATTCGCGAGCGGCGTGTTGCGCGGATAGTGCAGATGCTGGTTGCCTTTGAGGCCGCCGCCGCGTCCGATCAACGCTTCCGGCAGCAGGTCGGCGTCGTGCGCGTCGCTGTTGCCCATGTTGCTGCCGAACAGGATGATCGAGTGGTCGAGCACCGAGCCGTCGCCGTCGGGCGTGCGCGCCAGGCGCTGCGCGAACTTCGAGAACAGCGCCGTGTGATAGTTCTGGATCTTGCGCAGGTTCGCAATGCGCTCCGGGAATCCGCCCCAGTGCGAGGTCGGGTGAAACGCCTCGTGAACGTCGAGGTTCGCGTAAACGCGCATGCTGGCTTCCTCGACCATCTTCATCGTCACGACGTTGGTGCGGTTCGTCTCCCAGGCGAGCGCGAACAACTCGAACTGCACCGCGAGCAGCTCGCCGAAGTCGTCGGGCGCGCCGATCGGCGCATCCGGCAGGTTCGCCAACGACTCGGTGCTCTCCTTGAGCTTCTCGACGCGTTGCTCGACCTCGCGCACCGAATCGAGGTAGTCGCTGACCTTCGCGCGATCGGCAGCGTCGAGCTTACGGTTCAGGCTCGCCGACGCCTCCGTCACGTAGTCGAGCAAGCTCGTCGTCGTGCCGAGGATGGTCTGACGTTCCGCGTTCGTCTGGCCCTGGCCGAACATCGAGATGAAGACTTTGCGCGGATTGCCTTCCATCGGCAGGGGCTGATTCGGCGTGCGGAACGAGATCATGCCTCCCGGCTCGCCGCAGATCTCCATCGAGGGCAGCGGCGCGTCCTTCTGCAGATAGCGCGCCGCGAGCTGATCGGCCGTGACGCCGATGCCCTTGTCGACACTACGCTGCCGCGGATGCACGCAGTTGAGCCATGTCTCCTCGGTGATGCCGTGCGGCACGCCGCCCTCGCCCGCTTTGTTGCGCAGGCCGCTGACGATCGTGACGTAGTCGCGGACCGGCTCGAGCGGCTCCAGGATGAACGGATACTTGGGGTTGCGGCCCGTCGTGGCCGGCTCCCATTCGTTGCGCAGCGCACCGTGCGGAAAATAGATGAAGCCGAGCCGCGTCGCAGGCGCGGCAGCCGTCTGTGCGAGCGCCGTGCCGGCCGGGATCATTGCGTCGAGCAGCGGCAGAGCGATCGAGGCGCCGGCGCCCTTCAAGACCGTACGCCGTGAGAGATGCTTGCGCGTCAAGAACATAGCGGCAGTTCTCCGTTTCCCTCTTAGCTTACTCTAAAGCCGCCACCGCTTCGGTTTCGGTGACGGCCTCCCGCTCGCGGAAGGCATCGCTCGAGACGATGCCGAGGACGAGCGAAGCAAAGCGATAGTCGTCCTTCTCGGCGTTGCGCACGATCGCGCGGACGGCCGGCATGTCGCGATAGTCGAGCTTGCGGCCGAGCGCGAACGTCATGAGATTCTCGGTCAGCGCTTGCACGAACTGCTCGGGCCGCGCCGTGAGCGCGCGGCGCAGGTCGGCAATACCCCCGACCGCCGTTCCGTCGGGCAGCACTCCGCTCGCGTCAACGGGGTCCCGCGTATCGGGATCCAGCGAGCGGAACTGACCGACGGCGTTGTAATTCTCGAGCGCGAAGCCGAGCGGATCCATGATGCCGTGGCACGCGAAGCAGGTCGGATTCTCGCGATGCTGCTCGAGGCGCGCACGCAGCGTCCGTGGCGCCTCGCCGCGCTTGTTCTCCGCGAGCGTCGGTACGTTGGGCGGCGGCGCCGGCGGCGGAGCGCCGACGAGGCGCGCCAGTATCCACTGGCCGCGCAGCACCGGAGACGTTCGGTTCGGATAGGACGTCAACGCGAGCACGGCGCCTTTGCCGAGCAGCCCATTGCGCGAGTCGTCGGGCAGCGTGACACGACGAAAGCGAGCGCCTTTGACGCTCTCGATGCCGTAGTGCATCGCGAGCCGCTCGTTCAAGAACGAGTAATCGGCCGTCAGGAGGTCCATGACGCTCTGATCGCTGCGGAACACGCTATCGATGAAAAGCCGGAGCTCTTCTTTCATCAATCCGCGCATGTCGAGCGAGCCGGCCGCGTACGGGAACTGGCCCCGGTCGGGAACGATCTTGTCGAGCTTCGAAACCTCGAGCCACTGGAACGCGAAGTTCTCGACGAGCGACTCCGCGCGATCGTCGGCGAGCATGCGATCGACCTGCGCAGCCAGCACGTCGGGCTTGCCGAGCTTGCCCTTCTCCGCGAGCTCGAGCAGCTCGGCGTCGGGCACGCTGCTCCAGAGGAAGAACGACAGCCGCGACGCGACCTCGAGGTCCGTTAGTGCGCCGTCGCCCGCTTCCGCGCGGTACAAGAAATGCGGGCTCGCGAGCACGGCGCTCAGCGCGTCGCGGACGCCGACTTCGAAGCCGCCCAACTTGAAGCCCGCGTCGTAGAACGCCATGAGCCCGCCCAAGTCCTCGTCGGTGATCGGGCGGCGGAACGCGCGCTCGGCCAAGTTCGTGACGATGTCGACGGCACAGGTTCGCTCGTTCGGCGTGTCGGACGGCCGGCAGATGAAGATCTTGTCGCGGCTCGGCGAAGCGCCGATGCCCGTCACCGTCAACGGGCCGCGAATCTCGAGTGCGTGCGCCGCCTGGATGCGCTCCTGGCCGCCTTCGAGCGCCACGGTTCGCGTGCGCTCGTCGCTCTCGGCGTAGCTGCGATGCACGAACGTCACGGCGAGATCGTGCTGGCCCGCGGCTGCCTGGAAGTGGATCTTGCGGAGGCGATTGTTGATCTCCTCGACGGCCGGGTCGAGCCGCGTGTCGATCGACTTGTGATCGACCTCGCCGCCGATGTTCGTGCGGTAGAACTCCTTGCCGTCGAGCAGCACGACGACGGTGTTCTCGAACTCCATGCGCGGCACTTCGCGCGCCAACGCCATGTCGCCGATCGTGAGCTCGTATTCACCGTCGGCCGGAAAGTTGTGCTTGACGACGAAGCCGCCGCGCGTGCCGAACGGCATGCCGGGAAGGTGATGTTGCTGCAAGCCGGTGCCGGGCGCGGCGTCGGGCGGCAGCGAGATGACCATGTTGGCGGGGTCGCCATAGGTCGTGGCGATCGGCAACGCTTGCGGGTCGCCAACGGCTTCGACGGCGATCGCGCGCGCGGCGTCGACGTACTGGCTGATGAACGACGGCGACACCTGCAGCGCGTCGGCGTTGTTGTCGAAGTACCCTTCGACGTTGTCCTCGGGCAGCAGCAGCGCGGGGTCGACCTCGAGGCCGACGAGATCGCGAATGGCGTTCGCGTACTCGTGGCGGTTCAGACGCCGCAGCGCGACGCGGCCCGGTGCCGGCTCGTCCGCGGCAGCATCGATCTCGTCCTCGAGCCACGAGGCCAGCCGATCGACCGTCTGCGCATCCGGGTGCGGGCCGCCGGCCGGCGGCATCAAGCCGGCGCGCAGCTTGCGGATCGCGAGCTCCCACGTCTCGGCGTCACCGGCAATATGATCGGGCGACAGCTTGTCGAACGCCCGGCCTCCGGCCAGGTCGTCGCGGTTATGGCAGTCGAAGCAATAATGCTGAACGACGGCCCACTGGGCTTCGCCGTGATGAGCCTGCCGCCAGGCATAGAGCCCGCCGCCGACCACTGCGACCGCGCCGACGAGCGCCGCGGGTATGACTAGCTTCGCTGAGATGGCTATACCCCCGATTCTTGAGGCCCGGCATCGTCGCCGAGGCCACTCATAGTATAAGGGGGCCCGGCGCGCCGGGACTTGGACGCGTGCGTCAAGTTTTGTCGCATAGCCCGCCCGCCAAGGCTAATCTGCGCCCTGGATGCCGGGGGCGCTCGGTGTAATTCGAAACTGCCTTTGGGGAGGGTTGCCGTGAATCGTAGTGCTCTGAAGTGGATCGTGCTCGCAAGCGCCGTGCTCGTGCCCGCAGTCGGCTCGGCCCAACAACCTCCGGCCGGGTCGAATCAGACCGTTTCCTGCGTGCGCGGCGGCCTGCAGCGCGCCGTCAATCTCTACATCGAGGCGCAAACGAAAGGCGACGTCTCGGGTCTGCCGCTGGCAAACGGTCTCGGCTATGTCGAGAACATGACGCCGGTGGCGATCGACATGGGCGTCATCAAGACGCCGATGAAGATCGATCACCATTTCAGCTTGCTCGACGAGTCGACGTGCCAGACGTTCACGGAGGTCGTCGTCACGGACGCGGCCAAGCCGTACGTGCTCGGCACGCGCATGCGCGTGAACCACGACAAGATCGCCGAGATCGAGACCGTCTGGACGACGACGGGCTACTGGCTATTCAACGCCGAGAACTACTTGAAGTACTCGTCGAGCGAGGACTGGGGGCCGATTCCGCCCGAGCGGCGCGACACGCGCGGCACGCTCGTCGCGGCCGCCAACGCCTATCTCGATGCATTCCTCGAAGGCAAGATCGACCGCGTGCCGTGGGGATTTCCCTGCGTGCGCGTCGAAGGCGGCGCCTACACGGGCAAGGGCACGCCGACGGACAGCTGCGAGGTCGGCGTGCCGAGCGGCGTCAACATCGCAAACCGGCACTTCGTCGTCGACGAGGTGCTGGGCTCCGTCGTCGCGTTCTGCACGTTCGGCGCGGGCGGGCCGAATGGCGGCAGCGGCGCAGCCGACACGCACTTGTTCCGCGTCGAGAACGGCAAGCTGCGCTACGTGCACACGCTGACTCACTTATTGCAGGCGAGCTTCCGGCGCCCGCCTGCTCAGCAAGACCAGCAGACTGGCCAGCCGGCCCAACAAGGTCAGCAAGGCCAGCAAGGCCAGCAAGGCCAGCAAGGCCAGCAACGATAGAGTCGACTCGCTAGCGCCGGCGCGCGGCGAGCAGCTCGCGCAAGTACGCGGCCGTCTCGGCGGGCGGCGCGCCGTCGTCGAAGATCCCGATCATCTCGGCGATGGGGTCGAGGACGCGCGGCTTCATCGTCTCGACGAGCTGAAGCGCCGTCTGTCCGGCCGCGTTGCGCGCGTTGACGTCGGCGCCGCCGGCGACGAGCTCGCGCAGCGGCTCGAGCTTGCCGTCGTGCGCGGCGATGTGCAGCGCCGTGTCGCCCTTCGGGCTCACGGCGTTCGGGTTCGCGCCCGCTTCGAGCAGCAGCTTCACCGCGTCGCCGGGATTGCGATCGCCGGGCTCGCGGAAGATGCCGATCTTGCTCTCGCGGATGTCGCCGGGACCACCGGCCATCAACAGACCTTTGCCGCCGCTGATGGCGACCATCAGCGGTGTCAGACCCGCGGTGTCGCCGAACGGCATCGGCGGCGCACCTTCGACGGGCTTCGGCGTCCATTCGAGGTCTGCGCCGTGCGCGATCAGCAACCGCATCGCGTCGACGTCCGCGGCCACGGCCGCGCGATAGAACGGCGTGCCCGCGGCTTTGGTATCGCAGCACATCGAAGCGTTGTGCATCTGGCCTGTGAACGGCTTGTCCGGGTCCGCGCCCGCGGCGAGCAGCCGCTCGACGAGCTCGAGCCCCGTGAGCTTGTTCGGATGATCGGGTCGCAAGCGCGAGCCGTCGCGCGCGCGCCAGTCGGTGGGCGCGTCGCGCATCTCGATCGCGTACCAGAGCGACCCGTCGTTCGCGTCCGCACCGAGCTCGAGTAAGGTTGCGGCCATGTCGAAGCGATCGTTGACGATCGCGAGCATCATCGCCGTTGCGCCGTCGCCGTTCGTCAGATTGATGTCGGCGCCGCCTTCGACGAGGCGGCGCACCATCGCTTCCTGCCCATCACGCACCGCCCACATGAGGGCCGTGAAGCCGCCGCTCGGGAAGTCGGTGCGAGGGCTCCGCTTCGTCAGCTCCGACGTGCGCGCCTTGAGATTCGGGTCCGCGCCCGCTTTGAGCAGCGCGTCGACGATGGCGACGTGTCCCTCGGCGGCGGCCCACATCAGCGCCGTCTGGCCCTCGAGCGTTTCGGCCGCGTTCGGATCCGAGCCGCGCTCGAGCAACAGCTGCACGGCCGCTTCGTTGCCGGTGCGCGCCGCGGCCATCAGCGGCGTCTCGCCTTCGCGAACGGCCTGCGCGACATCCGCGCCTCCGTCGAGCAGCGCGCGCATCGTATCGACGTCGCCATTGCGGCTCGCTTGCAGCAGCGGCGTGACGCCGAACTCGTTGGCACGGTTCGGGTCGGCATGGCTCGCGAGCAACAGCGCCACCAGCTCCGGTGACGAGTGGTAGGCGGCCCAGAGCAGCGCCGAGCTGCCGTCGCTCTCGACTTGATTCGCGTCGGCGCCGGCCGCGAGCTGCGCGCGTACGGCGGAAACGTTGCCGGCGCGGGCCGCGGTCGCGAGGCTCGCGGCGTCGGCGGCACCGAGGCAAAGCAGCGCGGCGCACGAGACCGCTGCGGCCGAGCCCAGGCTCGAGCGTCGATGCTTGCGATCCGCGGTCTTCATGCAACGGCTCCCGGTTCCTCGTTCGCGCTATATATAAGGTTACCGAATACTTCGCAACGACGCAGCTCTCGACCTCATTTAGGCACGGGCGATTGATCGCCGCCGCTCGAGCCCGCGAACATCTTGCGCCCCGTCTCGGTCATCGTCACCGAGCGTGCGTTGACGAGGTTGCTGCCGTCGCGCGCGAGGCTGCCTTCGAAGGTGACGAGGTCGCCGGCCTTCAGCGAGTCGCGCTTCCAGCCTTGGCGAAGCAGCGCGTTCGGGCCGCCCATCTCGAACGCCCAGCTCACGACGGCGCCGTCGGCAGCGGGCACGTCGGCGTAAATGAAGATGTGCGGGTTCGTCCACTCGACCTTCGTGACCTTGCCCGTCAGCGAGATCGGCTTGTCGATGTCGTATTGCGCCGGGAACGAGTGATGAGCCGCCGCGGGGAGCGCAGCGGCGGCGAGCAAGAGCGTACACAACAGTCGTTGCTTCATGACCTTCACTCCTTGGGCGCGCCGTCGAGACCCATGCGCTTCACGAACTGCTCGTTCTCCAAGCAGACCTCGTCGATGAGCTCGGCGTCGACGACGACGCGCTGGCGCAGCGTGACCGTCCACGGCTTCGTGTACCCCTTCGGATCGTCGACCGTCGCTTTGATCTCGATATGGCCGAAGTCGAGCCGCCGGATCTCTTCGCGGATCTTGGCTGCCTCGGTCACGACGCTGCCGTTCCAGTCGATCCACGTGTCGTCGCGCATGCCGATCGTGTCGACGACCAGCGTATCGCCGTCCCATTTCGCCGACGAATAGCCTTGCCATGACGGCGCCGGCGTGTCGGGCAACGCCCGCGCGTCCGTGAACACCTGACGGTAGCCGGCGTTCATCTCGTTCAACATCACGAGCAGATCGGGCGTGTGGACGAATTTGAGCATGTGCGGCAGCCCGTAAGCGCGCAGGAAGAAGTCCGGCAGGCAGCGGATGTGCGGGTCCTCGATCGCAAGATTCTCGGTGCGCCTCTTGACGATCGGGAGCTGCCACGGCTGGTACGGCAACCCGCCCTCGAAATCGACGCCCATGTTCGCCATGTGACGCCCCGAAGGCAGCGAGCTCGTGTCGCTGATCGTGTCCTGGCCCGGCTCGGTGCGATCGCTGATCCAGATGCCCGAGAAGTCGGGTTTGCCGTTCGCCAGGCGCGGCGCAGGCGCCGTCATGTCGACCTTGCCGTCGGCTTTGCGCGGCACGTGAGCGGTCGCATACCCGAGCCACTGCGCGGTTGCAGGCGCCGAAGCGAGAAGCGCAGCGAGCACGCCGGCGGCAGCAGCCGCGCGGTAGGAGACACAGGGCATTCGGCACTCCGTTTACGGGGATCGATCGGGTGCCAAATTTCCCACACTAAAGCTCCCGGCGCACGCGGAGGTTAGAACCTATGGCCGGGCGCCGGGGACGTAACAGGGCCGGCCGCGATGGCCGGAGGCAGCCGTGCGACCAAAAATGAGGGCGAACAACGAGACGATGACAGCGCGAGCCCCGAGCTTGGAGGCGCCTGCGTTCGACGACTTGGCGGCGGCCTATGACGCGGTGTTCACCGCCTCCGCGGTCGGGCGCAGCTTGCGCGCGTTGACGTGGGAACGGCTCGACGCGGCGCTCTCCGCGTCGCGCCGCGTGCTCGAGATCGGCTGCGGCACCGGCGAGGACGCCGTGCGCCTCGCGCTCCGCGGCGTCGACGTGCTCGCAACGGATCCGTCGCCGTCGATGCTGCGCGTGGCCGTCGAGAAGGCGGCCCGAGCCGGCTGCGCGAAACGCATCGAGTTTCGCTGCGTGCCGATGGAACGGCTCGGGCTCGAGCTCGCGGGCGAGCGGTTCGACGGTGTCTGGTCGAACTTCGGCGCGATCAATTGCGTGCCCGAGCTCGATGCTGTCGTCGCCGAGCTCGCCGCCTTGCTCGAGCCCGGTGCGCCGCTCGCGTGGGTCGTCCTGGGAAAGGACGTTCTGTGGGAGTGGGCCTGGTTTCTTTCGCGCGGCAACGCGCGCAAGGCCTTCCGGCGCCGTCAAAGCGGCGGCGCCGTTTGGCGCGGCATGCGCATCTTCTATCCGACGCCGGGCGAGCTCACGCGCGCGCTCGCGCCCTACTTCGCGCCGACGAGCTGCCGCCCGCTCGGCTTCGTCTTGCCGCCGAGCTACGCGTCGGGCTGGCTGGAACGACGGCCGCGGTTGCTCGCGGCGCTCACGCACGTCGAACGCGCGGCGCAGCAGTGTCAGCCTCTGGCTGCGCTGTCCGACCATTATGTATTCGAGGCCCGGCGCGCCGATGATTGACGCTTCCATGCCGTCGCTGCTCGAGGACGATCGGCCCGGCCGGCTGCGCCTTTTCGCCGGCCGACTGATGAGCGTCCTCTATGCGGCCGACGGCCAGCGACGTTATGACGACTTCCGTCTCGAACGCGTGCGCGACATGCGAATCATGGTGATACCGGGCGTCGCGAATCCCAAGGTGCTGCGCACCGGTGCGTTCTTCGCAGCCCAGATCGATGCGCGTTTGGTCGGTGCACGGACGAGCGTGCTCGACATGGGCACGGGCTCCGGCGTTTGTGCCCTGTTCGCGGCGCGCCATGCACGGCGCGTGATCGCCGTCGATATCAGCGCGGCGGCCGTGCGTTGCGCACGACTGAACGCAATGCTCAACCATCTGGAGGATCGGATCGACATCCGTCACGGCGATCTATTCGCGCCGCTGGCCGGCGAGCGATTCGATCTCGCGCTCTTCAACCCTCCGTTCTATCTCGGCGTCCCCAAGGACGATCGCGACGCGGCGTGGCGCTCCAGCGACACCGCGCAGCGTTTCGCAGCTGGGCTCGGCGACCATCTCGCGCCTGGCGGCAGCGCATTGATATTGCTCTCGTCCTTCGGTGACGCTTGCGCCCTCTTCGAGTCGGAGCTCCGCGCGAAGGGGTTTCGGTTGGAGATCTTTGCGCGCCGGCGCTTCATCAACGAAACTCTGACGATCGTACGCGCAGCGCCGAAGTCAGAGACGGCGAGCCCACTCTCGTGAGCACACGCGGGCAAGTCTTGCTCGTGAACCCGTTGATCACGTCGCGGCGACACGCGCGGTTTCCGCTGTCGATCATGACGATGGCCGCGGCGCTCGAAGGCAGTCACGAAACGACGCTGATCGACGGCAACCTGGACCGAGATGCCGTGCGCTCGATTTGCGATGCACTGAGCAGCCGACGCTACGATGCCGTCGGCATTACTGTCATGGGCGGCCCACAGGTCGCAACGGCGATCGTCGTCTCGAAAGCGGTGAGGCGTGCTCGCCCCGACGTGCCGATCATCTGGGGCGGCTACTTCCCCACGTTGTATCCGAACGTCGCGCTCAACTGTGACTACGTCGACTTCGTGATTCGCGCTCAGGGCGAAGATGCGTTCGGCGAGTTGCTCGGCTCCTTGACGTCGCGCGATCACGCGGGACCCGCTGCGATCAAAGGCCTGAGCTGGCGCCGCAACGGCGTCATTGAGAACAACCCGGATCGTCCGATCAGCGGGGCACGCATCGCACCGGCCCTGCGCTACGACAAGCTACCGGACCCGAAGGCCTACCTGGTGAAGACATTTCTCGGCCAGCGCACGGCTGCGCATCAGGCGGCGCTCGGCTGCAGGTTCCGTTGCACGTTCTGCGGTGTCGCTGCGATGTTCAACGGCGCGACCGTGCTGCCACCGGCGGAGCGGCTCGATCGAGATCTAGCGGTGCTCAAGGAGAGAATCGGCGCCGACTCGATCCAGTTTTACGACCACAACTTTTTCGATCGCGAGGAAGACATGGTGCCGCTGCTCGAGGTGCTCGCGCGACACGAGCTGCCGTGGTGGTGCTACGCGCGCAGCGACGCGCTCGTGAACCTGTCGCCGGAAGCCTGGAGGCTCGTGCGCAAGAGCCGCCTCAGGATGGCATACATCGGAGCCGAGACGCCGAACGACCAGCTTCTGAAGTCGATCCGCAAAGGCACTCGATCGGAGCAGACGCTCGAGGTAGCGGAGATCTGCCGTAGGAACGGCGTGATACCGGAGCTGTCGTTCATGGTCGGACCGCCGGAGGATCCGGAAGGCGAGACGGAGCGCACCTTCGATTTCATCCGCCGAGTCAAACGCGTGAATCCGCAAAGCGAGATCATCGTCTACGTCCACACACCCCTCCCCCCCGCTGCCGTTCCGAACTCGCACCGCCTGAAGCTCGCAACGTTGCGCGACGTCCATGGAAATCCGGTCGTGTTTCCGACGACACCCGAGGAATGGACCGAAC
>Ga0207675_100003853_pt1 | contig 14583 bp, 14 predicted proteins | sample KBSSwiS42_FD_184305 | JGI IMG/M metagenome (GOLD analysis project Ga0207675, IMG submission 184305) | Switchgrass rhizosphere microbial communities from Kellogg Biological Station, Michigan, USA - KBS Switchgrass S4-2 (SPAdes) (version 2) | ecosystem: Host-associated > Plants > Roots >... | reverse complement strand
TTGAAAGCAGCGCTGGATATGGTTGGTTACGTGGGCGGTGCGGTGCGCGCGCCATTGCACGCGCCTAACGATGCGGCGCGGGCCGAGATTCAGTCTCTACTTCGCGATGCGCAACAGATATCAGAACCCGGAGCGGTAGCGATGGGATCGTGAGGTCGTTATGTCTCCCAAGTCTATTTTTTGATCTGGTCGCTATGGCTCCCGGTACTGACTGGCTAGCACTCCAAAGACTCCCCGCGTAAAATGCTCACGCGAGGAGCATCCCCGTTTTGAGCCCTGCTGAAACTGCCTGTCACAGTTCGCCGCAACAAGCCGGTTTGCGTGTCGAGACTCTCCCGTTCGATCAAATTCCCGGACAATCGAAATTGTTTCTGGAGTATTTGAAAGACGCAACCACCTTGCGACAGTTCTACCCCGAAGCAGTTCGCTCGCATGCCGAACTGCCGGCGCGAAAAGAACGCGTTCTCGGTTCTTACACAACAGATCGCCGGCAACTTTGCGGCGCGCTCGACCGCCTGAATCGCGCCTGGGGCGCGAGCGAAACGACATTGAGACATATCAATTTGTTGGCTGAAGCTGATTGTGTCGCGGTCGTAACCGGACAGCAGGCAGGATTATTCAGCGGACCGCTCTACACCATTTACAAAGCTTTGTCGGCAGTGAAACTGGCCGAATGTTTGACGCAGCGCGGTGTCAAAGCGGTGCCGGTTTTTTGGATTGCGACCGAGGATCATGACTTCGCGGAAGTCGCCTGGGCCGAATTCATTAATCGCGATTGCGCGCTCGAAAAAGTAAACGTGCCTCCAGAGATTCACACGGAAGGTGTGCCAGTCGGGCAAGCGAAGCTGGACGGTTCGATCTCTGCGGTGGTCGATTCTCTGCTGAAGCTTCTGCCCGCCAATGAATTCAGCGGCGACGTTGAAAAATTGCTTTGCGATAGCTATGCACCAGGCCAAGGTTTCGGCGACGCGTTTGCGCGGCTTATGACGGCGCTCACCGCGAAGCACGGGCTCATCTTTCTTGATCCGCTCGATGCGGAACTAAAGAGCCTTGCGGCGCCGCTTTACTCAACCGCCGCGCGGCGCGCGCCTGAGATCGCCGCGGCCATCGCCGCGCGCAGCCGCGAATTGGAAGCGGCCGATTATCACGCACAGGTTACTCCGTCCGAAGATTCCTTCCCGCTGTTCCTGCACGACGAAACCGGCGCACGTCACGCGCTGACGCGGACATCGAATGGCAAATACCGAACGAAGGGCAACGGGCAAGAGTATTCCGCTGATGAGCTCGCCGATTGGGCCGCGCGCGAGCCACAACGGTTCAGTCCGAACGTCACATTGCGCGCCGTCATTCAGGATTTCTTGCTGCCGACGATTGCTTATTACGGCGGCGCGGCTGAGATTGCTTATTTCGCGCAAACATCGGAAGTCTACCGCCTGCTCGATCGCCCAGTAACACCGATTCTTCATCGGGCGAGCATCACGCTGGTTGAAAGACACACGTGGCGTACTTTGGAGCGTTACGGAGTGACGCTCAAAGATTTTTTTGGAGGTTACGATCAGGTCATCGCCGCAGTCGTAGACCAGTACTTAGGAAAGGAAACAGCGGCCGCTTTCGATCACACCACCGAGACGTTCAGCCGCGAACTTGACGCCTTGCAGCAAAAGCTGCGTCAGGTTGATCCGACACTTGCAGAGGCGCTCGATAAAGGACGCCGCAAAATCAATTACCAGATCGACGGATTGCGCACTCGCTTTCAACGCGCGCAGATTTCGCGCGACGAAGCGTTAGAGCGACAACTTGAGCGCGCTTTCGATTTGCTCTATCCGGAAAAGAATTTGCAGGAGCGCCGCCTTAACATCACTTCTTTGCTGGCCCGTCACGGTCGTTATGTAATCGATTGGATCTTTGACGCGATTGAATTGGAATCGAATCAGCACGAGATCGTCTACTTGTAATCATGTCTAAAATTCGCGTACTCCCAGACCACATTTCGAATCTCATCGCGGCGGGCGAGGTTGTCGAGCGGCCTGCTTCCGTTGCCAAAGAACTGATAGAGAATGCGATTGACGCGGGCGCCACGCGGATCACCGTGGACATTGAAGGCGGTGGACGACGCCTGTTGAAGATTGCCGACGACGGCGAGGGCATGGTCCGGGACGACGCAGTATTGGCCTTTGAACGCCACGCGACTTCCAAGATCAGCAAGGCCGAAGACTTGAACGCGATCGGCACACTCGGCTTTCGCGGCGAAGCGCTCGCGTCAATTGCTTCGGTGGCGCGCGTGGACCTCATGACCAGAGCTGAGGACGACGCCGCGGGAACGCGCGTCGTCATTGAGGGCGGACGAATGCGCGATGTGAAAGACGCGGCGCACCCGCGCGGCACAACGATTACGGTGCGCGACCTTTTTTTCAACACGCCGGCGCGGCGGAAGTTTCTGCGCTCCGAAGCGACAGAGAGCTACCATCTGACAAACCTGGTCACGCACTATGCGTTGGCGCACCCCGAAATAAGCTTTACCCTGACGAATAATGGGCGCGAAACGATTCGGGTCGCCGCGGCGAAAGACTTGCGCGAGCGCGCATATCAAATTTTTGGATCGCAATTCCTCGAAAGTCTTTTGGAAGTCAATAACGACAGTGAAGCCGCCCCCGATAGTCTTTCGTCGCTGCAGATCGCGCATGTGACCGGTTTTGTTTCTGCTCCCCGCGAGCGGCGCACTTCGCGCGATGCGCAGTTCCTGTTTGTGAATGGCCGCTTTGTGCGTGACCGGTTGATTGGCCGCGCGTTGTCCGAAGGGTATCGGTCGATTTTGCCGCACGGTGTCTATCCAGTGGCGCTTTTGTTCATCGACGTGGCGTTGGAAGAAGTTGATGTGAACGTCCACCCGGCAAAAACTGAAGTGCGCTTTCGACGCGCCGCGGCGGTAGCGGATTCCGTGCGCGAAGCGGTGCGCACCGCTCTGGCGAGCGCCGGCTTTGCGCCCGCACCGGACGTGCGAACGTCTACCGAGTTTCGTGCCGACGAAGTTGGGCCGGACGAAAACAAGATCACGCTCACTGATGTGGCGGAGGCCGCAACCTCGCCGCGAATTGAATCCGTGAAAACTGATGTCGCGCCGCTGCCAGCGCCGCAGCAGGAGCGCATCGGTTTCGGGTTCGCGACGGCGGCGCAGCCGCAATTATCTCGAGAAGAAGCCGCTCCTTCGTTGAACCTCACACCGACGCCTTCAGCGACGCCGGCGGCCGTTACCGCCAAGGCAGTGGAGCCTTTATTCGAGGAGTCGCAAACAGTCGCCGCGCCCGCAATACAACCACTTCCTCCGTTGCCCCCGCTCGACTCGGCAAGGAAGTTTGTGCGGCAGATGGCTGCTGATTCAATATCGTCGAACATTCGTCCACTGGGCCAGCTCGAAGAAAGTTTTATCGTCGCCACGGATGACGACGGCCTACTGCTAATCGATCAGCACGTGGCACACGAGCGTGTGTTGTTCGACAAGTACCGCGCGTTGGAAACCTCACGGCAATCTGAATCGCAACGCATGTTACTTCCCGAGACGTTCGATCTGACGCCGGCGCAAACAGCCGCGTTCGACGGCATTGCCGCGGAATTGGAAAGCTACGGGTTTGAACTGATGCGTTTGTCGGGCCGGACCGTGGCGATCAAGGCAACGCCCGCAGACTTGCCGGCGAGCGAGGCGCGCAATTTTATGTCGGAAGTACTTGATTCGGTCGATGCTGAGAAGCGTGGCAAGTCTCGCGAGGTGTTGCGCGACGAAATCGCCGCCTCGCTCGCATGTCACTCAGCGATCAAAGTGAACATGCCGCTCGCTCCTGAGAAGATGCGTTGGCTCATCGATCGACTGTTACTGACGTCCTCGCCCACAACTTGTCCTCATGGTCGCCCGGTGATTCTGCGACTGGCAACGCAGGATATTTTGAAAGGATTCCATCGGATCTAATGTCAGAAGCCCGACCGTAAGGGAGGGCGACGATAGTCTCAACAGATTGTGGCCTCAGCGTTGCCCTCCCTTACAGTCGGGCTTCTGACACGCTAGTGAGCCCACGGAATGCTTTTCAGCTGCCACTCATCGCCCGCAAACTTCGCCGCGAGTTCTTTTGCCACCGGTTCCAGCACCGTGTGGTCGTTCGTCGCTTTGTACTTACACACATCGCGCCAGTACAACGCCTCGGCAGCCAGCGCCAAATTGCCGAATCGCTCGGCAACACTCGCGTAAATTTGCTGCGCATCGGCAAACTTCTTGCGCATGAACGCCACACGCGCGCGACCCATCTCTAATCGTGCGCGGAACCAGTCTTTCGGGAGGTAGCCCTCAATGCGATAACGCTCGGCGCCGTTTGCGTCCACGACTAAAATCGTTGGCGTCCAGTTCGCTTCAAATCGTTTGAAGTACGCGGGATGTTCTTTGATGTGTGCTTCGAGTGGAACGAAAGTCTCGTTGATGAAGTTTGCGATTTCCTGATCTGAATAGGACTCAGCTTCCAGCTGAGCACATGCGCCTCACACAGGCGCGGCGGAAAAATCGATCAAGAGAGGTTTGTCCTGGGTCTTTGCTTGTTCGAGCGCCGCGTCGGCGTCTTTGATCCAATTGACGAGCATAGTCTTCTCCTCTGTTAGGTTTCGAACGTCAGCTTCTCAGGGGTGTGGAATGATTATGACGCTCGGCTGCGTTTGGTTCAAATGAAGCCTGCTCACATTTGATCAAGTGTGCTGATGAACAGATCGACGTCTTGCAGGTCGGGCAGGAAAGCATCAGGTTTGCACGCGCGCAATTCATCGACGGAGTGAACGCGCCCGGTGCCGACGCCGATCACGCGCGCACCGTAGTGACGCGCGCAGGCCACGTCGTTAGGGGTATCGCCGACTACGATGAATTTTTCGGGCGCGAGTTCGACGCCCAGATGCCGATTGATCCTTTCAGCGGCGAATGCCGGCAAGTCGCGACGATCAAACGACTCGTCGCCAAACGCGCCCGGCAGGGTGAAGTATTTCGCGAGTCCGGTGGCTTCAACTTTCAGATGCGCCGCCAGTTCGATGTTTCCGGTCAGCAGCGCCGACCGGTAGCGCGGATGCTCATCAACGGCTTTCAGCACTTCGCGCGCGCCGGGAATCACTTCGATGACGTGCGCGCCATCGGCAATCGCGCGCTTCATTTCGCGGATATAGCAACGACGCAGTTCATCCTTTCGCTCGCTGATGTGCTCGCGCGTAATGCCGGCGCAGCGCAGCGCTTCTTCAACAATCTGCAAGTCGGTCATGCCGGAAACGACCATTTCCCGTAATGACCCCGAAGTGCCAAACACCGACTCCAGCATCGGCGCCGTGTAGTCTTTGAAAGTGCCAAACCGTTTGCCGCGGACCAGTGTGCCGTCGAGGTCCCACAAGAGGACGCGGAGATCAGAAGAAGATTGGGTCATTGATTCATTGACTCATTGAATCAGTGGATCAATGGTTCAATTCTTATTCGATCACCGCCAGCACATCGCCGCCGTTTACTGTGTCGCCGACTACTACGTTTATCGCGGTAACGACGCCGCCTTTCGGTGCTTTCATTTCGTTTTGCATTTTCATTGCTTCGACGACGATGACGCCCACCCCCGCTTCAAGTTGCGCACCTGATTCGACCAACACGCGCACGATTTTACCCGGCATCGGCGCAATGATTCGCGCTACGCCGTCGGCTTGACCACCTGCGGCAGCTGCGCCGCGCAAGCGTTTTGGATCCGTCAGCGTTACCGCGTACTGACGTGGGCCGACGAACACATCAACAGACTGGCCTGAGGAAGGTTTGCCTTCAACGCGGGAATCGAAAACCTTTCCGTCCGCGGTCCGCACCATCACACTCGCTGCGGACTGGTGCACCTCGAGTTCGTATTCGCGGCCGTCGATGTTCGCGAACACACGCCCTCCATTGCGGCGAATCTCGACGCTCATTTCCAATCCGGCGATCGTTGCGTGCAGTTTCATTTCGCTTTTCTGATGATTGAACCGGTCAATGCCGCCTCGCGTCCCGCGATTTTCCACTTGCTTTGCGGCTCGAGATGATTTGTCGAACGCTTATCTTGCGAGTCCATGTACGCGAGTGCCGCCGCGATCACCGCGATGTCTTTGACCAGGCTGGAAGTTTGCGCATCCCGGCCTTTCGGACGCAGGCGCTCCCGGCGTTCGTTGAACCGTGAGATGAAACCCGTATCCAGTCGCGCCTGAATGAACTCGTCGTCGCGGATAACATCGCGAAAGAATTGCAGCGTCGTCTTGATCCCGCCGACGGCGTATTCGTCCAACGCGCGGCGCAACCGATCGATGGCTTCCTCACGCGTGTGGCCCCAGGCGGCAAGCTTTGAAATCATCGGATCGTAATAGATCGAGACTTCGTCCCCTTCGCTCACTCCGCTGTCGTCGCGAATCCCCGGACCGGCCGGCACGCGCAGATGAGTTATTTTCCCGGGCGAGGGAAAGAAACTGTTATCGGGATCTTCCGCATAGACGCGGCACTCGATCGCGTGACCATCCCAGCGAACGTCTTCCTGAGTGAACGATAGCGGCTGACCGGCGGCGACGTTGATCTGTTCGCGCACGAGATCGAAGCCGGTGACGAGTTCGGTAACCGGATGCTCCACCTGTAAACGGGTATTCATTTCGAGAAAATAAAAGTCGCGCGTCACATCAGAAAACAGAAACTCGACCGTCCCGGCACCGACATAATTCACCGCGCTCGCAATCTTAATAGCTGCTTCGCCCATGCGCCGGCGCAACTCTGTATCGTTCAGTGGCGATGGGCACTCTTCGATTACTTTTTGATGACGCCGCTGAATTGAGCACTCGCGCTCGCCGAGATGAACATATTTGCCGTGGGTGTCGCCGAAAATTTGAATCTCGATGTGACGAGGTTTTTCGACAAGCTTCTCAAGGTACACATCTGAATTACCAAACGCCGACGCAGCTTCAGACTGTGCCGCTTCCAGCGCTGAACCCAGTTCGCTTTCGTCGGCAACCTGCCGCATTCCCTTCCCGCCGCCGCCGGCGGCGGCCTTAAGCATGACTGGATAGCCAAAGTTCGTCGCCGCCTCGCGAGCCTCTTCGTAACTCTGCAGTGCTTCAGTGGTTCCGGGCACAACGGGCGCTCCTGCCTGGATTGCCGCGCGGCGCGCGCTGGTTTTTGAACCCATCACTTCCATGGCTTCCGGAGTCGGTCCGATGAATACCAAGCCCGCGCCCGTGACGGCGCGCGCGAATTCGGCATTCTCAGCCAGAAAGCCATAGCCCGGGTGGATTGCCTCCGCGTGGGCGGCCTTTGCCGCATCTATAATCGCTGAAATTTTGAGATAGCTTTCGGTCGAAGCGGCGGGGCCAATACAGTGGGCTTCATCGGCCATGCGGACGTGCAATGCGCCGGCATCGGGCTCAGAGTAAATGGCGACGGGTGAGATATCCAGATCGCGACACGCGCGGATGATGCGCACGGCAATCTCACCACGATTTGCGATCAAGATCTTGTGAAACATTCTGATTGGAACTTTGTACTTTGTGCTTTGTACTTTGAAAATCGCATCGTCGCAAGTTCAGCACTTAGTTCGAATAGACGATTAAGCACAAAGTACCAAGTACCAAGTACCAAGCACTAAGTACAAAGCACGTCCTTTCAGACGACAAAGGAATTCGCGGGTCGCCGTGGATCGTATCGCAAGGCCACTCTCGCACCCGGCAGGTAGTCATGCTTGCGAAGGAGTTGTTGATCGTCGAGTCGCTGAGACGTCTGATAGTCGACGCCGCCGATCGAGTAACTGTACGACAACATCACGTTGCCATCAGCGTCGGCGTTCGTCTCGAGCACCGTGGCTTCGCCCAAACGCCCAGCCTGCAAGAGCAGCTTGCGACGAGCAACTTCAGGATCTTCTTTTTTACTACGGAAGCGAGCCAGAAAGGACATGACACTATGGCGCGCTGGAACGTGAAGCCCGGTAGGCAGCGAATTCGGAAGCCGTCATGACGAGACCATCCGAGACAATCAAGTCGTCGTCAGTGTTCAGCTTTTTGTCCGCGCCGGGAAGCCGCAATTCGTAGTTTGGGAAAGAGACCGCCGGCGGATCAGAGACTAAATTCAGCGAGGCATTGCGAATCGCGCCACCACGCGCCAGGGTCTTTGTCTTCGGCCCGGCAGCCGCCACCACGCTGATCGGTTGATAGCCATTTGCATCGACCACGCTCAGCGCGGCAGCAATAGAGCCGTTTGGATCCGGCAATGTTCGCAATTGCGAGATCAGTTCATCCTGTGGCGGCACCGTACCGTGCAGTTCTCGATATTCCAGGATCGCGCGGGACAACGTGTAAGCCCGAGCGTTTTCCGCGGCTTCCAGGCCCCACTGATGATGACGCAGCCGTTGTGGAACAGTGATTCCAATCAGCGTGGCGACCAGAAGTGTCGTCATGACGGCTGCTAAATACCCCGCGCGCGCGAGACGCAATCCGCCGAACTGCTTCGGCGAGGTCTTGATTGCGGTTAGCGATTTGCTCCCTACCCAAACGCTCGCGATCGCTATCGGGAGCGCCACCCACTTCAACTGCCACGCGGCCGTTTCGCCGGCGCTGATGATGTTCCAAAAACGCGGGAGCGCTCCCATCTTGGTAATCCAGGCGACGGCCGTCAATGTCACAAAGCCGGCTGCCATCACCCCCCCGACTAAACCGGTCAGTCCGGCAGCGCCATACGAAACAAGTTGGTGTTCGGGTTTGGCGAGCGGCGGTCCGACGGCGCGCGCGCCGCAGCTCGGACAACCATTACTGAGTTGTCCGTCGACAGTCGAGCCGCAAGCGGGGCAGATGATCAAGATTGCTAACCTCAAAAAAGTGCGCGAATTAAATTAGACTGAGACCGATACTTCGTCAAGAGTTATGCAGCAGAAAACACAAAGACGTTAACTCTATCCGGTTTTTGCCGCCAATGTCGCCTCGGGACGCCGCTCCGGATGTGACTGAGGCCCGGTTCCGACCGCTGCCTGGGTCTTTGCCTCCAGTTTTGAGCGATTCAGCTCTACCCAAGTGTGATACATGCGATGCGCGAAGGTCCAATATGATCCCACCGCCAACACCCACAAAACCGCCGGCATCCGATTCAGGAAAAAATTATGCGAGCCCGGATGCGTCGTCAGCGCTCCGATGATAAAAAGCACCACGCGTTCGGGACGCCGCAAGAATCCGACGTCGCACTTCGGAATGATGCTTTCCGCGCGCGCGCTCGCGTAACTCACCATTATCGATCCCATCAATCCGGCGCCGGCGAGAAAGACGTTCAGAGTCGAATGAAATTCAGTGTCACGCGCGTAAAAAACCATCAAGCCGACAAACACGACCATGTCCGACAAACGATCCAGTGATGAATCGAGAAACCCACCGAAGCTCGTCACGCGACCGGACAGCCGCGCCACCTGGCCATCGAGCATGTCAAACAGGTTCGCTACGATCAGGACGATGCCGGCCCAGAAAAATTGGCCGAAGCCGAACAGCAGTCCTGAGGCGACGTTTATAGCTACGCCGACGAACGTCAGGATGTTCGGATTAATGTGACCGCGCGCCAGCCAACGCACCATCTCGTCGATGATTCGTTGGCCTGCTCGTCCGATGCTCGATCCAAACATGTCTGCGCAAACTACCCTTGCTCGAAAGAAACAACCCGAAGGAACTTACTGAATGATAAAAATGCTGGCGAGGAGTGTCAATTAACGTGCCTGACGCGCGAGACAATTGTCTCGCGGTCAGCCTTCCTTCACGTCATGCAGCGTTTTGAGGTTTTTAATCTCGAACGTGCGCGAACCGGCCGGCGTCGTCACCGTTACTTCGTCGCCCTCTTCTTTGCCCATCAAACTTCTGCCCACCGGCGAGACCGTCGAGATCAATCCTGATGTCGGATCGGATTCTTCAGGTGTCACCAGCCGGTAAGTTACTTCTTCTTCGCGCTGGCCGTCGTACAAAACCACAACCGAACCATACCCAACTTTGCCACGCGGAACTTTTGAAAGATCGATCGATGCGACTTCGCTCAGTCTCTGGCGCAGCTCGCGAATGCGCGCCTTGACCATCGTCTGGCGTTGCAGTGCCGTTTGATATTCCGAGTTCTCGCGCAGGTCACCGAACTCGCGGGCGCGCTTGATCTCTTTGGGCAGATGAACACGCAGCTCACTTTCCAGCTGGTCCAACTCGGTTTGAAGTTTCTGTTTGACGTCGGTACTCAATTGTTATCGCCCTTGTTCCAAAACAAAACCACCTGCTCATGCGCAGGTGGCAATGATTACCTGCCGAATCTTCTACGCCTTGCTCTTGTCGGCCAACGCATCTTCAACCGCCTGACGCATTAGCGTCGGGGTGGACACCGGACTAAAACCAGTAAAGTGTTTTGTGATCTTTCCATCACGCGAGATCACAAAACTCTGCGGGATGCTGTTGCGGCCATTTACGCTCTGCACCAATGGCTGGGCCAGGGTTCCATCGTCCCAAAGAACTTTGTAATCTACTTTCTGTGCCTTAACGAATTCTTTCACTCCATCAAGATTGTCGCGTTCGTTGTAAGTCGTCGCTACCCCCAGTACAACCAGTCCGCGCGACTTGTATTCGTTGTTCAACTTCACCAGGTCAGGCATTTCCATTCGACACGGGCCGCACCACGTCGCCCAAAGGTTCACCACAACGACCTTGTTTTTGAAATCAGCCAGCCTTATTGAGCCGCCATCGATTGTCTTCACTTTCGTTTCACGAATGCTTTCGGAAAGCGGCACCGACGCGACTACCGGCGGCGCTGCGTTCGGGGCGATTGCATTCGGCGCGGCCGGAGTAGTTTGCCCGACCCGCGTTGCCGAAGCCGTCGGTTGATTTGGTTGCTGGTTCGTTCTAGAACTCGACAACCAAATACCCACGCCAATCGCGGCGAGCGCACAGACGGTCACAATTCTCATCGGGGTGAAAAACCGGGAAGGGGTTGGGTTTGATTCGGTCGCCATTGTAAGACTTCAAATTAAGGCATCGACTCTGTCGCTACTCGAAAGGTCGCAATGCGTGTCAGGTCGTCGCCAATAATCGCATATTCACCCGGTACAAGCGAAGTCCGCGGCCGTATTTCCATGAACACTTCATCACCCGACTTTGCTAGTACGCGCACCGTCGGCTTCACAATTTCCGCCGAATCAATAGCGAATCCCGACATACCGGCCTGAGTGACGGCGGTCGCGCGCCGGGCACCGCGGCGCGATTCCATCCAGACGATGAACGGCGGGTGCGTCCCCTGGCGCTCACTCGTGAACAGAAAAATCCGCGGCATTGCCGGAAGCGTCGTCGCCGCGGTTTCGCCTTTGATTTCAAGGTAACTCGTTTTGGAACTCCTGGCTTTTTCAGTAATTTTCAGCGGTGTGTGGCCGCTTTCGAAAGGCAGCGCGATGAGCTTGTTCTCGCCGCCCAGAATGTAGATTAGCGTCTTGTCTGAGGGTGGTGATGGCAAGAATTCCTGAGTCTGAACGTTCCACACATTGGCGGCGACGCTAAAGACAAGAGCCACTAAAACGCGCTTAATCGCTACACGATAATCCATTACGCCATTAAATGTCCGACACGACAGCAAACGCAAGCGAACCAACAGCGACTCTAATGCTTGTCGTCGCGCCACGCGCAAAGTAGACTGGCGCATCGGCCGATTGGCCCCGAATCAAATGACGGTGTCTTCGACAACTTCTCGATTAACCGCTCTGGCGCTGGCGTTGACTCTGTCAGGCTTTGGACCCCTCGTCAGTTCGCTAGCTCAGGACATCACGGGTGGCTCGAGTTCGGAACTCGCGAGCGCGGCAGACGTTGAGTCACGCTCGGGCCGCGGTGTTTTCACCACGCCGAAGACCGTTGCTCACCATGCGAAAAAACTCGAAAAGAAAACAGTAGCGCGCGTGACGGTCGCGCGCACGCAGCATCAAACCGGCGGACAAACTGGCAGCGGACGCCAGACGGGTGGCGGGCGCGAGACGGGTGCAAGCCGGCAGACAGGTGGTAGCGAGACTGATCTCGGTTCCACTCCGGCACTGGGCGGCGCCGCGCGTCGCGTGGCGGGCGCCGAAGATCTCAACAAGCAGGGCGATGACGCCTTCGATGCTGGTCAATATGACAAGGCCGTTGAGTTGTATCAGAAAGCGATCAAGCAAAAGCCAACCTATCCGGAAGCTTATCTGAACCTCAGCGAGGCGTACTTCAACCTCGGCAAGTTCAACGAAGCAGCGCAGGCGGCGAAGACCGCAACCGAACAGAAAGCAGATTGGGCCGATGCTTACGTCGCGCTTGGCAACGCCTATTTGAAATTGGATCGAGCGGCAGATGCGATTGAGCCGCTCAAGAGGGCCGTGGCGCTTGAGCCGCAGAACACGGAAGCGAAAAACGCTTTGAGCCTGGTTTACTTCGATCAGGGCGTCGAAGCCTACAACGCGAGCAAGTACGACGAGGCGATCGCCGCATATCAGCAGGCCATCGCGGTCAAGTACGATTACTCCGAAGCGTACAACAACCTTGGCGACGCTTATCGCCGGCAGGAAAAATTCGCCGAAGCGGCTGAAGCTTACAAACAGGCGGTCCGCTACAAATCTGATTACGCCGAGGCGTACGGAAATCTCGCGTGGATGTATGACAAGATTGGCAAGTTGCCGGAAGCCGTGGAGGCTTACCGCCAATCAATTCGTCTGAAACCGGACGACGCGGAAGCGAACAACAACATGGGTTATGCGCTCGGCAAGCTGAAGCGTTGGACCGAAGCTGAGGCGCCGCTGAAGCGCGCGATTGAACTGAAGCCTGATTACGCCGAGGCGTACAGCAACCTCGGCTGGGTTTACAACAACCTGGGCAGATTGAATGAGGCGCTGCCACCACTCAAGAAAGCTGCGCAGCTAAATCCGCAGTTGCCGGAAGCGCACTTCAACATCGGCATCACTTACAGCCGCCTGAAACAGAAAGACGAAGCGCTTGCGGCATTTAAGCGTGCCGTCGAACTGAAACCTGATTGGCCGGCGGCACAGAACAATCTTGGATTCGCATATGGCCAGCTCGGCAAGTGGAAGGAAGCAATCGCCGCACACCAGGAGGCGATTCGACTGAAACCGGATTACGCCGGCGCCCACTTCAATCTCGGGTTTGCCTATTTGAATACGGGAAACAAGAAAGCGGCTGAAGCAGAATACAAAACCCTAAAGCCGCTGAGTTTGGGCTTGGCGAACCAGCTCTACTTCTTCATCTACAAGAAGCAGCCGCCGAAGAATTAACCTACAAAATATCCTGCGCTCGCAACGTCACAATCGTTGCGATCACCAGGCCAAAGAACATCAGCAGCAGCACAAACGGATCGAGAAACCAGAAACCCCACGGGTGCAGAAAGCTGATGTAGTTGCTCAGGTTTTCGGGGACCTTTTCGGCGCCTTTTACTTCGGGAGTGTCTTTCAGCTTCGGAACCGGCGGCTGATCAGATTGTCGTTGCGCTTTTAAGTCCTCGACGTAGTCCTTCATCTTTTTTTCGTAATCCTTGAGATCCTTTTCCGCGTCCTTTTTGTACTGCGCGACGTCGTTGCGCGCCTTTTCGATATTCTGGTCGTTGATGTCTTCGTAGTGTTTGAACAGGCCACGGCCTTTGTTCTCGCCCTCAGGATCGGACCCTTCTTCATCGAGGGTGTCGAGCGTCGAAAACTGTTTCAGTCCATCGAACGCCCACGTGGCGGGCATGAGCGCCCCGACGGCTTTCGCGGTTCCTTGCGGTACGCCAACGAGCCCGGAAAAAATGATCTGCGGGATGAGAATCAGGGGAATCAGACTGGTGGCCATCTCTGATGTTTTGACAATCGCAGAAATAAACAAACCCAGCCCGATACCAACGAGCGATGCAATGATCATCACGAAGAATTGCGGGACGGCCCAGCCGGGCATACTCATCAAGCCGGTGTAGTGGAAAAACTTGAAGACCGCGAACAGCAGCGCGCACTGAAGTGAGACAATCAGGGCCAGCACAAATAATTTCGACCCAACATAAGGAAACAGACGCAAGTTGACCATGCGTTCGCGGGTGTAAATAGCGCGCTCCCGAATGATCTCGCGCGAAGCGATCGAAGTGCCAAACCAAATCGAGACCAGGCCGAGCACGAAGTAAGGAAAGTCACGCGGCAGCTTTGAAGAGACCACCAGGTAGGTCAGAAAAGCAATGATCGGCGCCTGGCCAAACAGAATCAGCAAGTTGAATTTGTCGCGGCTCAGTACTTCGAAATAACGGCGGGTCAACGTCCCCCACTGTCGAATCGAATCGGCGGGACTCGTGCGCCGCTTTGGCGGCGCCACCGCGCGACCATCACGCGGCAAGACACTCAACGGTTCGATCACGTTCCGGCGATACTGATCGGTTGATTGGAACTTGCGCTTCCATTCGTCTGCAACTTGTTCGGCGATCTGCTCGCGCTGCTGCTTGAATTGTTGTTTCTGAGACTTCGAAGCGTTTGGCGGCAAGGCGGGCATCGCCGCGATTCGTTCGTCGACGGGATCTTCCAGCTTGTCGTAAAGGTCTTT
>Ga0207675_100003852_pt1 | contig 14585 bp, 11 predicted proteins | sample KBSSwiS42_FD_184305 | JGI IMG/M metagenome (GOLD analysis project Ga0207675, IMG submission 184305) | Switchgrass rhizosphere microbial communities from Kellogg Biological Station, Michigan, USA - KBS Switchgrass S4-2 (SPAdes) (version 2) | ecosystem: Host-associated > Plants > Roots >... | reverse complement strand
TGCCACGTGACCGTGTCCTTATCGCAGCCCAGCACGGCGCTGATCTGGACCGAGGTGTCGCCTTGGAACCACCGCGACCACAACACGTGGATGTCGTCAACCGACAGCCGCTTGTACTTCCGACCCATGCCCCCTCCGGTGAATGCCGAAATCTGTTGCATTCACCGATTGAGACCGCCGTCACATCCGCTTCATCGTTGTTCCCCGAAAAGGCTTGACGAAACATCGAAGTCGGTCCGCGTGCGTCCGGCCACCCCTCCGTGTTTTGCGCGCGCGTGCCTGTTGCGGCTGCACCTAACGGGACGAGCACGCGCGCACACGGCGGGCGCCTGGTCAGTCGATCACTCCGGGGAACCGGAGCCCGTAAGTTTGGCAGATGTCCGCAATCCGCTCCGGCTGGAACTCGATCGCGTAGCGTTGCGGGAGGTCAGAGTTTGCCAGCACGACGCCGGGGTTCGGGGCGTTCGCCGCTGCCATGGCGTCGCCGAGCTCGTTGAAGAAGTGCTCGAAGCCAGGCTGCGCGATGATCTCGAGGATCCGGCACGGCTCGTCGCCGGCGTTCCAGAACGTGTGCCACTGGTTGCGCGGCTTGTAAACGAGGTCCCCCGCCTCGGCATAGACGACGTCGTCGCCGAGCAGCGCGCCCATTCGACCCTCGAGGACGTAGCTGTACTCGTCCTCGCGCGCGTGGCGGTGATACGGGGCGGCGAGCGTTTTCGGTGGGATCGGGTGCTCGACTAGCGAGAAGAGGCCGCCGGTCTCAGCGCCCCAGATCATGAACCGCACACCGACGCTGCCGAGATCCGTGAACTTCCCGTCGCGCGGGCCGACGATGCGCGGTCCGGTCGAGCCGTCGAACCGAGAGGTCGGGATCTGGTAGGCCTGCGGCTCATCGGCGCGGTCGATATGGTCGATTTCGTGTAGAGTAGCCATGGTGTCGCCTCTCTGTTCTGATTACGGCGTAGTGTCGTATGTTGAGTGAACATTTACGTTCACTGAATTATTCGCGACAATAACGAGGCCGAAACCCGTTGTCAAGAGTTCAGTGAACAATTAAGTTCACTGAAATGGCAACCCGGAAATACGAGAAGAAGCGCCGAGCCGAGCAGGAGTCGGAGACGAGACGCCGGATTGTGGAGGCGGTATTTGCGCTGCACGGCGAGATCGGGCCGGCGCGGACGACCATCAAGGCGATCGCCCAGCGTGCCGGGGTCGAGCGACTGACGGTGTATCGGCATTTCGCCGACGAGGGCGCGATCTTCGCCGCGTGCGACGCGCACTTCCGCTCGGAGACTCCGCCGCCGGATCCGGCGGCGTGGGCGGACATCGTTGACCCGGCGGAGCGCCTGCGTGCCGCGCTCGTCGCGTTCTACGGTTTCTACCGGCGCGGCGAGAACATGATCGCGAATGCCGAACGCGACGCCGTGGGGCTTCCCGCGTTAGCGGTCTTGATGGCGCCTCGCGATGCGATTCTCGCGGCGGTGCGCGAGGACCTGCTGGCGGCGTGGGCTGTCGGGGATCGTGCGCGAACGAGGCTCGCCGCCGCGATCGCTCACGCGCTCCGCTTCGATACCTGGCGCTCGCTTGCGCGCGTCGAGGGCCTCGAGGATGCCGAGGCAGCGGAGCTCATGGTCGACCTCGCGCGCGCGGCGGCGGCCTCGTAGCACGCGTGGTATCGTTAGGTGCCCGCATCACGAGGCGGCTTCGGCGCAGCGGCATCGACTCGTTCGGCCACGAGCTTCGTGGTAAAGCGCTGCGCCTCGCCGATGCGCTCGACCTCGAGCCCGATGGTATCCAGCGTTTGCTGAATGCGCTCCAGGCGCGGATCGACCTCCTGCTCGGCCAACATCTGCTGCCGCCGTACCCGTGGCGTGAGCCACCAGACGAAGTACGCCCCCAGAATCAAGAGCCCGACATGGGCGGCAGTATGGAGCCCTTCACCCGCCACTGCGGCCATCCCCGCGCCACCGAGATTGATGAGCGTGAAGAGCGACGCGGCCGCCAACCAGAGCTTGGCGCGTTGTCGGGTCATGGCGAACCTCCTCATCGATACTGAACACCCTACGCCCAGGATGAGTCGATGTTCCATAAACCGGGTGGGCATACGAAGCAGCCCAGGCGCGACGTCGAGCCACGGTGATCGCCGTTGCGCGGCCGGACGAATCGCAGGTGAACGTCACCTGCCGGCCTAACGACATCGCGAGGCTCGTGTCCGACTTTAGGGACAAGCTCCTGTTCGGGCATCTCGTCGTGCTGTCGAGCGCCGTGCTGCACTTCGCGCGCGACGATGAGGACAAGCGCTATGTCGTGGACCAGGAGATGCTGGAGGACGCCACCGCGCGCCTACTGCGCTTTCACCGCCGCCTTCGCTGCCTCCCGGCGCGCGTTCTCCTCGACCACCAGCCGGTATGCGACGTAGTACTTGAAGATGTTGGCGACATAAGTCACGGTCTCGCGTCCAATGCGCTCTGACGCGATCTGCTCCACGTTGCCGAACCAGACGTTAGGGTTCAGTCCGCGCTTCTCCGCTTCCCTCCGCAAGCCGCGAATCCGGCCCGGCCCGGCGTTATACGATGCGAAGGTGAACAGCGCTTTGTTCAGGTCGTCCATCCGCTCGTTCTCGAAGTAGGTGTTCCGCACGTCGCGCATGTACTTGACGCCGGCATGGATGTTCGGCTCGAGCTTCCCGATGTCGCCGACCTTCAGCAACCTGCCTGTCGCCGGCATGATCTGCATGATGCCGATGGCACCGACCGGGCTGCGCGCGTTCTGATTGAGCTCGGACTCCTGGTATCCCTGAGCGGCCATGAGCAGGTAATCCATCTGATACCGGTCGCCGTACTTCCGAAAGAGGTTCACTACGTTCAGGAACTTCTGGCGCTCCTGCTCGGACGTGGCAGTCTTCGCGTACTTCGTGTTGACGAGGTATTGTCGCTCGACTCGGTCGCCAAAGGCCGTTCCCATCCCGTAGTTCCCCATGAACGTGTTCAGCCCCGCGAGAAGCTGCGGGTTGTTCTTGCGGATGGCGACGGCGAGGGTACCGCCGGTGCTCAGCGCAATGCTGTCGTGGACGATGAGGTTCGGAAACACCCTCTTCCAGAAGACCGCGAGATAGTCGTCGACCACGATGGCCGGGATCAGGCCGGCGTTCACCATCTCGAGGAGGTCGTCGTCCTCGAGCTGCGGTGGGGACTCCCGAATTGTCATCGGGGCCTTCCCCTGGGTTTTGAACGTCTCGTTGAGCGCGAGCAGGCTCTGGTTGTAACCGCCGAGTTTGCGGGCGAAGATTTCTCTGCCTGACAGGTCCTCTATCGAGGCAATCGCCGGCGCGCCGGGACCCGTGACCAGGATCTGGTTGACATTCGTCCGAGTGGGGTCGCTGAACTCGACGTACTTCTTCAGCTCGGTCGTTACCGGAAGCTGCGCCGCAACCAGGTCCACCTTGCCGTCGATGAGCGCCGAAGGCAGCATCTCGCGCGGCAGCGGCAGGAAGATCACGTGGACTCTGTTGCTCGTGCGAGTCTTGAAGCGCTTGTTGAGCCGTGCCTGCATGAGCTGGCCGTACTCATACGCGATGCCGCGCTGCACGCCCTTGTCGACGAAGTAGAACGTGCGATTGTACGTCACGCCGATCCGCACGACCCGTCGCTTGACGAGCTCGTCGAGGTCGCCTGTAAACGGCTTCAGCACGGCCTCGCGTACCGAAGGCGGCAGCTCGGATTCGAGCTCAAAGGCCGGCGGTGGAGCCTCCGCCTTCTCGATTGGCTCGGACTTCTGTCCTGCCTGCCTGTCGTCACTGCACGCCGTGAGTGCCACCACCGCGCCAACGAGCAGAACAGCAGCGACTTTGATCCTTGTCCTCATGATTATCTCACCTGCTCGACATCCAACGGCCGCTTCGCGCGCCCCGCGCGTTCGCGGGCGGTCCGATGATGACGCCACCGATGACCGCCGGCAGACAAGCTGATGCCGGTCGCCTAGCCAGCGCTATCGGACGTTAGGCGCGCGGTGCCTTGCCTCGGCCGCTCGCGCCGACCACAACCCGGCCGTCGTGCCGTGTCGCGAGGCGGTCAACTTTGGACGTGCGGCTAAGCACGTTAGGCACTCACCCGGGCCGACGGCCGCCCGTGACAATCGCTCTCATGAACGCCTGAAGTTGACGCCCTCGACAAACGACCTCGGCCGGCATGGTATCCTCCGACCCACACGGCAGCCGCTTGCTGCCCGACACTGTTGCCGCTGTGCGGGCATTGCTCCAAGATTGCAGCCCGATGGTCGACTCATCGATTTCGGGCGGCCCCCGACACTTCGCCAGAGCGCAAGATGCCAGGCGCGTCGCGGGCAGAGCGCGTCGGGATCCCGGCGTTTGTAACAGACTGCGTTGTGCGTTGCTGGGGGGCTTGCTGGTGATCGGTGCGGCGTCGAGCGAAGCCCAGTCCCCGGTCAAACAGGTCCTGATTCTGCAATCGCTCGACCGCGGGAACCTGGTTCTCGATCAGTTCACCGGCGAGTTCCGGGTCAACCTGGACCAGCGCGTCGCGAGACCCGTGAACGTCGTTCAGGTCGTCGTTGGCCAAAGAGGGTTTGTCACCGCGCCCGAGCAAGCCATCGTCGAGTACGTCCGATCCATGTACGCCGATCGGCCGCCTCCAGACCTCATCGTGACTACCGGCGGCCCCGCAGCTGTATTCGGACGCAAGTATCGGCAGGAGCTTTTTCCGGGGACGCCCCTCCTTTTCGCCTCGGTGGATCAGCGATTCCTCCGCGGCGCGCCTCTTGGCGAGAACGAGACTGCGGTCTCGGTCGTCAACGATTTTCCTCGCCTGATCGATGACATCCTGCGCGTACTCCCCGAAACCAGGCAGGTCTTCCTGGTGGTTGGGTACGGAGACATCGGCCGGTTCTGGCGCCAGGAGCTCGAGACCGGGTTCACGCGATTTCAGCGTCGCGTGACGTTTGTCTGGTCCGACGAGATGACCGTTCCGGGCCTCCTGCGCCGCGTCGCGAGCCTTCCAGGCCGCTCGGCGATTGTCTTTATCACCTTCAGTGTTGACGCGCAGGGCGGGGCGTACGCAGACGAGCAAGTGCTCAACGACATTCGCTCGAGGGCGAATGCCCCGCTGTTCGGAGCGTTCAGCCCATGGTTCGGACATGGAATTGTCGGTGGGTCGATGATGTACCTTGGCGACCTCGCGCGCAGCACGGCAGATGTGGCTGCTCGAATCCTGGACGGCGAGTCACCTGCGAGCCTCAGAGTAGCGCCACAAATAGCGGGTCAACCGATGTTCGATGGTCGCGAGTTGCGGCGGTGGGGCATCCCCGAGAGTCGGTTGCCCCCTGGAAGCGTCGTGCAGTTTCGTCCCCCGAGCCTGTGGAGTGAACACAAGCTCGCAGTTCTGACCGCGATTGCCGCGCTGCTTCTCCAATCGGTCCTGATCACGCGGCTCCTGTACGAGCACCGCGCACGGCAGCGCGCCGAGCTCGATAGCCGGCGGAACCTGGCCCTCGCCGCCGACGCCAATCGCCGCGAGACGATATCGGCGCTGACTACCTCGATAGGACATGAGCTCGGGCAGCCCCTCAGTGCGATCATGCACAACGCCCAAGCGCTTCAGATTATGGTCACTGCCAACGGGGTGGCGCCCGACACGACAGGGGAGATCCTGGCCGATATCCAGGCTGAAGCCGTCCTGGCCACACAGGTCATCGATCGCCATCGGACAATGCTCCGCAGCCGTCAACTGCAGAAGAAGCCGATCGACGTTCACGCCGTCATAGATGAATGCCTCGCCCTCGTCGCCCACGACATGCGAGCGCGGCAGATCGAGGCGACCCTTGATCTGTCTTCGACCCCTTGCGTCGTCGACGGCGATCGGGTGCTCCTGGGGCAGGTACTCGTCAACCTGGTGAGGAACGCCATGGACGCGCTGACCGAGACGCCGCCGGCGAGGCGTCGCATCACGATACGATGCGCGGTCAGGGCCGCCGACGTCGAGGTCTCCGTGTGTGACACCGGACCGGGTTTGCCGGCGGAGGTCATGGCCACGCTGTTCACACCATTCGTTACGACGAAGACGAATGGCCTCGGGGTAGGCCTAACGATCGCGCGGACGATCGTTGAGGCTCATGGCGGGACCATCGATGCCCGCGAGAATCTCGATGAGGGGGCGACATTCACTGTCACGCTGCCTCGCGGCGCCGGTAAGTGAATCCCATTCGGCGGCCGCGCCTAACGGGCCGCTGGTTAGGCAGGCCTCGGGCTGATCTGGTTCTTCGATTGCCTGCACGAGCTCGGCGGCGTGGCTCTATTGCTCCGCCTCGACCGTGGTATGCGTCGCCCACGCGATCTCAGAGGGCGGGAGCCTCGTGCTCGGTGCGCAGGCGGGAGAGGCGAGGTTGCGGAGGTGTTCCGGAAGGCGGGATTCACACGCGTTAGGTGCGCTGCCGAGACGCCGTTCAATCTGATTCTGGAGGTGCGGCCATGATCAACGCGGCATGAGGTACGTGACGGCGGGGGTAGGCGCCAGCCTGCTGCCCGACCCCCGCCGCGCGATCGTGACTTCCCCGCCTCGCCACGCCATATTCGCCCGGTAACCTCGAACGGCTACCGACGCGGGGCCAGGAGGCACGTTGACCACGGACATGGCGGACCGGCTCGGCGACGCTCTCGGCGACCGGTACCGCGTTGAGCGCCAGATCGGGGCCGGGGCCACGGCGACCGTCTACCTCGCGCGCGATCTGCGCCACGACCGCGACGTGGCGTTGAAGGTTCTGCGGTCCGAGCTCGCCGAGTCGCTCGGGCGCGCGCGGTTCCTCCGCGAAATACGCCTCGCGGCGCGCCTCAACCACCCGCATATCCTCCCCCTCCACGACTCAGGCGACGCTGACGGGTTTCTGTACTACGTCATGCCGCTCATGGAGGGACACTCGCTGCGCGACCGCATGGAACGCGAGCGCCCGCTCCGTGTCGACTTCGCGCTCCGAATCGCGCAGGAGGTCGCCGATGCGCTCGACTACGCACACCGCCACGGCATCGTGCACCGCGACCTGAAGCCCGAGAACATCCTCCTGCACGAGGGCCACGCGCTCGTCTCCGACTTCGGGATCGGGAAGGCCATCGCCGCCGCGAGTCAGAGCGCCACGCTCACGCAGTTCGGCGTGACCGTCGGGACGCCGACGTACATGAGTCCCGAACAGGCAGCCGGCGAAAACATCGACGGCCGGAGCGACCTGTTCTCGCTCGGCTGCGTGCTGTTCGAGATGCTCACCGGCGCACCGCCATTCACGGGAGACAGTGTGCAGGCAGTGATCGCGAAGCGTTTCGTGCACACGCCCCCTGAGGTCATTGCGGTGCGCCCGACGGTGTCTGCGGCGGTGAGCCAGGCCGTCGCGCGACTCCTCGCGAAGTCGCCTAACGAGCGCGTTGCGACCGGCGCCCTCGCGATCGACGCACTGACGTCCCAGGTGGCGGTGCCGCGCTCGACCCCACCAGGCGCGCCGCGCGTGGAGCAGTCGATTGCGGTGCTCCCGTTCGCGAACATGAGCGCGGACGCGGACAACGAGTTCTTCAGCGACGGCATCACCGAGGACATCATCGCCGCGCTCACGCAGGTGCCCGGGCTCAAGGTCGCCGCACGGGCGTCGGCTTTCGCGTTCAAGCGGCGCGACGAGGATCTCCACGTGATCGGCGAGCGGCTCGGCGTGCGCACGGTACTCCAAGGCAGCGTGCGGCGCGCCGGCAACCGCGTGCGCGTGACCGTGCAGCTCATGAACGCGCACGACGGCTACCAGCTCTGGAGCGACCGATTCGATCGCGACCTCGACGACATCTTCGCGCTCCAGGACGAGATCGCGCGCGCGATCGTCGATCGGCTGGAGCTGACACTCGGGCTGCGCGCGGCGGGCCCCCTCATCGCACCACCGACCGACGACCTCGAGGCGTACCAGCTCTACTTGCGAGGGCGCGAGGCGGTGTGGCAGCGCAGCCCCGCCTCGATGCGGCGCGGAGTCGAGTTCTTCCGCCAGGCGCTCGCGCGCGACCAGGGGTACGCGCGTGCGTACGTGGGCCTCGCCGAGGCCTACAATGGGCTCGGCGGGTACCAGTACACGTCGACCGTCGAGGCACGGCTGAATGCCGAGGAGGCCCTCACGGCCGCGGAGCGCGCGGACCCGACGCTCGCGTCGGTCCACCTGTTCCGCGGTCAGTCCAAGTTATACCTCGGCCCCAAATGGGACGCCGCCGGCGACGACCTCCGCGAGGCGCTACGCCTCGCCCCGCAGGACGCAATGGCGCATCTCTACACCGGGCTGTGGCACGGGATGCGCGGCGAGCGCGCGCCACGCGACGCCGCGATCTCGCGGGCGGTCGAGCTGGACCCCCTGTCGCCCTTCGTGCACGCGATCTCTGGGTTCGCGTATGACGTCACCGGCGACTTCGACGGGGCCGTCGCGCTCACCGACAAGGGGCTAGCGCTCGATCCGAACTCGATCCCGACGCTCTGGGTGTCGTGCGCGAACCTCCTCCACGCCGGCCGCGTCGACGATGCCGTCCGCCACGCGTCGCGGGCCGCGGAGCTCGGGCAGCGCGGCGCGATCCTCCTCGGTACGCTCGGTCACATGCTCGCGAGGGCGGGGCGACGCGAGGAAGCGTTGGCGATCCGCGGCGAGCTGGAGGACCGCGCCGCGCGCGAGTACATCGGGCCAGTCGCGATGCTGATCGTCGACCTCGGGCTCGGCGACGAGCTGCTGATCGAGGAGTCGCTGCGGAGGAATCTCGCGGCGGAGACAGGGCCGGCCACGTACAGCGTCCTCCTGTTCCACGATTTGCACCGGCTGCTCGACCACGCGCGGCTCGGAGGCCTGGCACGCCAGCTTTCGCTGTTCGTAGGGGCGCCGAGCCCGGACCCCATGCATTGACGCGAAGGAGGCATGCGCAGTGGTAACGGCGCAGGACCTTCGCGCTCAGCAGCCGGCCGGCAGGTACGACCCGTCGACCTACGTTCACACAACCGAGGCGACGCGCGAGAACTCGGACTTCGAGTTCGATCGCTACGACACGTACGAGTGGTATCTGAACGTCGGGCAGTTGTCGAACATCCAGACCAGGATCCTCAAGGACAGGACGCTGCCGACGCGGACCCGATTTCGCCGCGCATCCGAACTACGATCAGTTGTGGCAGCGTCAGGCGATGCGCCCGTATCTCACGCGCGTCACGGTGCCGACGCTCAACGTGGCCGGCTGGTGGGATCAGGAAGACTTCTACGGTCCGGTCACGATCTATCGAGAACCCGGTGCCGCTCGTGCCTAACGTGGGAACGCCGTTCACGATCGACCTGCACACGCAGAGCTATCGATTCCAGAAAGGGCACCGGATCATGGTGCAGGTGCAGAGCACCTGGTTCCCGATCATCGACCGGAACCCGTCGCGCCGTGACGGCGGGAGCCCTGTCGTCATCAGCGCGCGACGCATAGGATTTCACCTCGGGACCCGCTCACTCACAGTGTTGCTGGCGGGGCCACTGCCCAAGGGATTCGACGAAACGCGGTTATCGTGACTTCTTCCAGCTTCGAGCCACCCACCAAGCCGCCCGGCGTGCACCCTGTTGTGGTGGCCGACGAGCTCGTTCCGAACCGCCGGGGAACTGTCGCGGTTCTCGCCCACGTCAAACGGGACGGCGATTGGACACTCCCGCGGCTGTTCCGCGCGTTCGCGCTGTGGGGGAACGCGGAGGTCGACCTCACGCGCGCGCAAATCGGAGCCGGCACGTCTCACATCGAGATCAAGTCCATCATGGGTAACGTCACGGTGTTGGTGCCGCCCGAGATTCGCATCGAATGCGACGTCGACCCGGTGATTGGCAGCTTCGAAGTCGCGCGGGAGGCCGAGAGCACGAGATCGCCCGACGCCCCGCTGGTGCGGATCACGGGGACGGCGTTCATGGGCGCGGTCGAAGTGAAGGTGATCGACCCCAACGCCCCGACCTGGTTCGAGAAGCTCCGTGCGCGATGGACCGCGGGAGCTGGTTGACCGCTGCATCAGCGCCTGACGCGTAGCATCGGCCTCGTCGGCCGAGCACACGTCACATTGAAACGGGCCGCCACTTCGATCCGTATGGGCATCCCATACGACACCACTCAACGGCCGCCCCGACCCCATGAAAGCGATCGTCCAGGAAGGCTACGGGTCGCCCGACGTACTGAGGCTGCGCGAGATCGGGCTGCCAGCTGTCGCGGACGATGGTGTACTCGTTAGGGTACACGCGGCTTCGGTCAACGCCTACGATGCGCACCTCGTTTACGCGCCGCCGGCCGCCCGCCTGTTCTTCGGCCTGCGAAGCCCGCGAATCGCTGTGCGCGGCGTGGACGTCGCCGGCACCGTCGAGTCGGTCGGCAGGAACGTCACTCGCTTCAAGCCTGGCGACGAGGTATTCGGTGGCGCACCCGGCGCGTTTGCCGAGTACGCGAGCACGAAGGAATTCCGGCTGGTTGCCAAGTCTCCTCGGCTCACCTTTCAGGAAGCCGCCGCGCTGCCGATCGCAGGCGTCACAGCGCTCCAGGGCATTCGCGACGCGGCGCGTGTGCAGCCCGGGCAACGCGTCCTCGTTCACGGCGCGGGCGGTGGTGTCGGCTCCTTCGCCGTGCAGATCGCAAAGGCGCTCGGCGCGCACGTCACCGCGGTAACCAGCACTCGGAAACTGGAAATGGTCCGTTCGCTCCGTCCGGACCGAATTCTCGACTACAGTCGGGAGGACTTCACGCGGCAGGCGGAGCGCTTCGACGTGTTCTTCGACGTCGCCGGGACGCGTCCGCTCCGCGATTGCCTCCGGATCCTCGTCCCGAAGGGAACGTTCGTGGCGGTGGGCAGTCGCATCGACAGCGTAACCGCGATCGTGGGTCACCTGCTCGCCGTGCTCGCGGCATCGCCGTTCACGAGCCGGCGCATAGTATTGTGCACGGCCAGGTTACGTTCTGACGATCTCGTCACGCTTCAGGAGATGGTCGAGGCGGGGAAGATCAGGGCGGCGATCGACCGCGAGTACGCGCTGCCTGACGTACCGGAAGCCATCCGGTACGTCAAAGCGCGTCAGGGACGCGGCAAGGTGGTGATCGGCATCAAGCGTTAGGCATAGTCACCGCAGTGCACGGTCGGCGGCGGCAGCGATGTCTGCCGGCACGTCGGGCTCTCCGGCGAATACGCCGCCGGTCACTCCACGCGTGAGCGCCCAGCGATGCAGCCACGTGATCCCGGCCGGCCCGACGTACGTATCGGCGCTGCGGTACGCCGAGTCGGCGAGCGCTTCCTCGAGCGTCACGAACGCGTAGCCGCGCCGCTCGATCATGCGCGCGAGCGCGTCGAACCGGTCCGCGTTGAGCAGACTGGCGTGAATGAGCAGCACCTGCGGGATGTCACGTCCCGTGATCGCGGCCGCTTGCTTCTCATAGTAGGCGAACACGCGCTCCATGTAGTCGATGTAGACATCACCGATCCGCCGTGCCTCGACCGAGTCGCGGCGGCCCAGTGCATCGTCGTAGGCGGCGGCGAAGATGTAGTCGCCGTCGTCGATCGTCACGGGCGCAACGCGGTAGTGCGTTGCCGAGAGCAGCGAGTCGACCCGTGCGCGGTCAGCGAGTGACCGACCCGTGTGCAGAAACGGGTGTCGGAAGAAGCGCGGCTGCCGATGCACCTCGGCAAGCAGCGTCCGCGTGACCGAGTCACCACGCGCGATGTCGTTGAGGTAGTCCGCGAGCGGCGCGGTGTGAAGGTCGAGGTGCGAGTACGTGTGATTGCCGAGCTCGAGCCCGGCACGTGTCCATTGTCGAAGCAGCTCGACCTCGGCTGCATCGACCGCGCCGCCGCGACGGAGCTTTCCTTCGTTGACGAAGCCGATCGCAGGCACGCGATGCGCTCGCAACGCAGCAACGAGCTGACGAGTGAGGCGGTCGTGGTCCGCCGCCGATTGAAAATTCCGCGACACGGTCGGAAGGTCATCGATCGTGATCGCAACGCGACGCGTCGGTGCCGTGTTCGCAGCAGACCCGCTCTGCCCGTCGGCGGCCGCAGCAATCACCTTCAGGAACCGAGCTCGTGTCGCCGAGCGCTCGGGAGAGGTAGCGACGGGCCAGGCGCTGTTGATCACCACCACCATCCGCCGGCTCCGGTCGATGTACAGCAATTGACCGTGAATGCCAAATCCGGCGAACGCACCGCCGTCCAGCGTCCACCACTGGTACCCGTAGCCGCGATCCGGGTACGTCGTATCGAATCGGCGGCGCGTCGCCTCCTCGAACCATCCGTCGGGCACGACGGCACGGCCGTCGATCCGTCCCCCATCCAGCACGAACTGCCCGAAGCGCGCATAGTCCCGTAGTGCCGCCTGCAGGCAACACCCGGCCAGCTCGTCGTTCGTCCGGTCGATTGACCACGAGGCCGCCTGCTCCATGCCGTACGGCGCCCAGATCCTGGCGGACAGGTAGTCGGCCAGGCGCTGTCCCGTTGCGGCGGCGACGAGGACACCTAACAAGTGCGTCTCGCCGGTCTTGTAGACCCACTTCGTACCCGGCGGGGCTTCGCGCGGCAGTTTCCGCATGTAGCTCACCGTCGCGTTCATCCCCGGTGTGACCGGATCGACGTAGAACCGCGCGATGTCGGACGTCGGGTCGGTGTAGGTCTCGTTCCACTTCACACCCGAGCTCATCGTCATGAGCTGGCGGATGGTCACGCTGTCATACGGGCTGCCGCGAAGTCCGACGACGTATTTCGTGACCGGATCATCGAGGCTGGTGATGAAGCCGTCCTTTATCGCGACGCCGACGAGCGTGCTCGTCACAGACTTCGCCACCGATTGAGAGGTCCAGCGGCCGCTCGCACTGTGGCCGAGCGCGTACCGCTCGAGCCTGACGGCGCCATCCTGGAGGACGATGAGCCCTGCGACTTTCTCGTTCGCGATGAACCGCTCGAGCTCCTCGCCGCCAGGCGTCCCGGGCAGCAGCGCGGCGAGCGGCTTGCCGGCGGGCAGCGGCCTAACGCGGGTGCCTCGCGGCACCGGACGCGTCGGGAAAACGGCATCCCAATGACCGAACCCGAACTCGATCTCGGCCTGAGTCCAGGTGAACGACGAGCGCCGGAGCGTCGCGGGATCCGGTGTGGTCGGTGATGCCTGCGCGCTGCCTGAGCGAGCGGCTATCGCTCCGAAGAAAGCGACATACAACGCGGCTCGAGGCGCCATCGGCTCCTCCCGTGGTGAGCGTTCGGTCTGTCGATCGCGGTGATTCCTACTTCGTGCGTTTTCCTTCGATCGCCCCGCCTGAACCAGGATTCACGCTGATCGCCGTGGCACGACCGGACGCATCTCGCTTGAACGCCACCTGCCAGCCTAACGCCCCCATCACGAAGCTCGTGTCCGACTTCGGGATGAGCTCCTGATCGGGAAGCTGCCGCGGGACTCGCAGGATGAGCCGGCCGCTATCCTGCACCACCCGCGCCTCGAGACCCTGAAGCATGTACGTACCGACCAGTCCCGCGATCGCCTTCGCGTCGAGCTTGATCGCGGTCACCCGCTCCGCTCCATAGTCAGGCCACTCATACTCGGCAGCGAGCGAGCGCAGTACTTCAGGGATCAGTATGGGACCGCCATCGCCGTTCGTCATGACGGCAGCGCCGACGCCTAACTCGGGGTACATGACGAGCTCCGCGTGGAACCCTTCGTTATCGCCGCCGTGCCCGAAGTGGAAGTTGCGGCCCGATCCGCCGACGAACGGACCGAGGCCGATTTCGTTCTTCTGCGCGGTGAGCATCTGCTGCGTCATGCTCTGCGAGAGGAGCGTGGTCGAGCGACCCGCCCGAGCGTCGGTAATGGCGATGGCCCACTTGAGGAGGTCCGTTGGCGTCGTCCACAGTCCCGCCGGTGCCATCTCGGGATAGACGTGCCATCCACCGGGGATCTCCTTGCCGTCCTGCCGGTGTGCGTGCGCCGCCTCGGGCGCGCGCGCCGCAGGGATCGGCTGCTCGTATGTACTGCTCGTCATGCCCACCGGACCGAGCACGAGCTCCTGCATGAGCGCCGGGAACGGTTTGCCCGTCACGTCGACGAGGAGCTGCTGCATGATGGTCGTTCCGCCACCGGAGTAGCGCTCGATCGCACCTGGCGTCGTGTCGACGCGAACAGGAGCGGTGTTTGCCGGCTTCACCCCGTCGAGCACCTGCACCACGGTGGGAATCGGGTCGGTCGTCGCGTAGCCCGGAAACCCGTGCACCGTTAGGCCGGCAGTGTGGCTCACGATGCGGCGCAGTGTGACCTTCTCCGTCGTCGTGAACTTGTTGTCCGGCACCTTCCACGACTTGAGGTACTGGTTCACGTTCGTATCGAGGTTCAGCGTGCCCTGCTCGACGAGGCGGAGCATCGCGGTCGCCGTGACTGGCTTGCTGATGGAGGCAGCCTGGAAGAGCGTGGCCGGCGTGACGGAGTCGGACTTGCCCGCTTCCTTCACGCCGAAGCCGCGGGCCCACGCGATGCGTCCGCCCTCGACGACCGCGATGCTCACGCCCGGCACCTTGTAATGCGTCATCCGCTCGGCCAGGGTCCAG
>Ga0207675_100003850_pt1 | contig 14587 bp, 9 predicted proteins | sample KBSSwiS42_FD_184305 | JGI IMG/M metagenome (GOLD analysis project Ga0207675, IMG submission 184305) | Switchgrass rhizosphere microbial communities from Kellogg Biological Station, Michigan, USA - KBS Switchgrass S4-2 (SPAdes) (version 2) | ecosystem: Host-associated > Plants > Roots >... | reverse complement strand
TCATTAACGAGATCGAAGGCGACTACGGCATCGCGATCTGGGACGCAAACAAAGAACGCCTCGTGCTCGTGCGCGATCGCATCGGAGTCAAGCCGCTTTACTTCTATCACAAAGACGGCCGTTTCATTTTTGCGTCCGAGATCAAAGCGATTCTGCAGCACCCGGCAATCACGCCGGACATCGACGAGCAGTCGCTCTACCACTATTTAACTTTCCTCACGACGCCGGCGCCGGCAACTCTTTTCCGCGACATACAAAAACTTCCCGCAGGTCACGTGCTTATTTTGAAGCGCGACGGATCCGTCAGTCTCCAGCAGTACTGGGACGCGCTGCCGCCGTCTCAAACAACGGTTCGAGATGAGAGCGAACATCGAGCAGAGATCCTGCGTTTGCTGCGCGATTCAATTCGCAAGCGCATGATGTCAGACGTTCCGTTCGGCGTGTTTCTCTCGGGCGGCGTTGACTCGTCAGCAAACGTGGCGTTGATGGCGGAACTGATGTCGCGCCCTGTGGAAACGTTCACTGTTGGTTTCAGCGACGCCGAGTATCTCAACGAACTTCAATCGGCGCGGAGAATTGCGAACCAGTTTGGCACGAACCATCACGAGGTCATCATCTCTAAAAAAGAGATGCAGGAGTTTTTGCCGCGGCTCGTTTTTCACCAGGACGAACCGATTGCCGATCCTGTTTGCGTGCCGCTGTACTACGTTTCGCAGTTGGCGCGCGACTCCGGAACGATCGTGGTCCAGGTCGGCGAGGGATCTGACGAGATTTTTAGTGGGTATGATAACTACGTACGCCACTTAAGGATTTATGAGAATTTCTGGCGGCACGCTGAAGGGTTGCCGCGTGTGTTTCGCCGGGCTTTGTCGAGCCTGTCGCGGCCGGCCTTGGAAGCGACGGGGCGAAAGCGCGCGGCGATCGAGCTGATTCGCCGGCTGGGCGCGGACGAGCCCTTGTTTTGGGGCGGCGCAGTTGTTTATGACGAAACGTTCAAACCTCGCGTGCTGTCGCAGTCGTTGCGCGACCGAATGAACGGACTCTCGTCGTTGCGCGTTGTAGAGCCTTATTTAAAACAGATCGAGCAGGAGCGTCCGGATTCGGATTTTCTAGCGCGGATGACATATCTCGAATTGAAGTTGCGTTTGCCGGAGCTTCTGTTAATGCGTGTCGATAAGATCACGATGGCGACGAGCGTTGAGGCGCGCGTGCCGTTTCTAGATCATCATCTGGTTGAATACGCGCTTGGCCTGCCGCGCTCGTTAAAAGTTGAAGGCACAACGGGGAAACACATTCTCAAACGAGCGCTGGAAAACATTCTGCCGCACGATCTGTTGTATGAGCCGAAGCGTGGTTTTGGAGCGCCGGTGCGAGAGTGGTTTCGTGCGAAGGAATTGGGCCGTTGGTTTGACGATCATTTACTCCACTCAAAACTTCGTAACAGAGACCTCCTCGACTACAGCTTCATCGCAAACATGCTCGATGAACACCGAAACCAAAAACACGACTGGGGGTTTCACCTGTGGGCCTTGCTGAATCTCAGCCTCTGGTATGAGCAGTGGATTGATTAACCTTCGGAGGCGCTTTTCCACTGACGTCGCGTGGACCGTGTTCACGCGTCTGCTGATGGTTGTCAACAGCGTCGCAGCAGGCGTAATCGTGGCGCACTGGTTGGGAGCGGAAGGCGTCGGCCAACTCGCAGTTATCAACGTTGCCGTAACCACGATCGTGCAACTCGGAACTCTTGGTCTGCCTTCTTCAAACACCTACTTCATCGCGCAGGACCGTAAATACTTCCGCGCTGCGACCGTGAACTCCTTGTTATTTGCGGCGTTCGTGGGTTTGATTTTGGCAATCGGTTTAAGCGTGTTCGCATCGCTGCGTCCGGATTGGTTCGGCTCCGTTCAACCGAAGCTCGTCCTCATTGCCTCGTTTTCAATCCCTTTTCAGTTAGTCACGCTAATTGGGCTCAACATTCTGCTCGCCGTGGGAAAGATTCGCGAGTTCAACCTGCTCGATCTGATCGGCCAGTCGTTTGTGCTTATAAATGCGCTCGTAATCCTGATCCTCTTTGGCGGAGCGCTTAAACAACTCGTCGAACTGAACACGATAACGAGCATTGCCGTAGGTCTTACTATTGCGATGCTACTAGTCACGAGCGGACGAAAGCTTATGGAATCGAAGTGGCGTGCTGACGCGGCGCTGTTGCGACGCATGATCACTTACGGACTCAAATTCCACATCTCTGTGCTCGCGGGCGCCATCATCTTTCGCGCCGATCTGCTGGTCGTGAATCACTTTCGCGGCGCTGCGGAAGCGGGCGTGTACAGCGTGGCCACGCAGTTTTCTCTACTGCTCATGCTGCTTCCCAGCGTTATCGCAACACTGCTTTTTCCGCGCGTCACTGCGGAACAGGACGCACATGGCGAAACAACTTCGCGCGTGACGCGACAGACCGCGGTAATCATGCTCATCTGTTGCCTCGCAACGGTGCCGGTTAGTTTCTTACTGCCGTTTGTTTATGGGCCGGCGTTTGCAGACGCGACCACGCTGCTGCTGATCCTGCTGCCTGGTGTGTATCTCGTGGGACTGGAATCGGTGCTGGTCCAACATTTCAATGCGCTTGGTCTTCCGCGTGCGATCCCCGTTTATTGGGCGCTCACGTTAGTCATTAACCTCGTTCTCGTGTTTGCGCTCGTGCCGTCGTACGGAGCATACGGTGCAGCAATCGCGTCAACTGTGAGCTACGCACTGATCTTCGTCCTGGTCGCCGTGCACTTTCGCGGCAGCACGAACCGGTCCTTTGCGGAAGTGTTTGTACGCGGGAGTTTGCGTGGATGAGAGTCGTGCTGCTCGCGCTCAGCGGCGACGCCGCCCGTGCACATGAGAATCTGACTCAACTCTATCCAAACGCCTCTATCGACACCCTCTCGCGCACGCAGTTTGAAAGCAGCAGTCCAGTGAAACGACTGTCGCTGTTACGGGCTTATCGACCGGACGTGTTTGCAATCGCAACCGAGCGTCTGGCATGGCAACGAGGACATCATCTGTTCATGTTGTTTGGCGCTTTGGCGGGTGCGCGAGACGTGATCATGCTCGACAGTCATGATGGTTCGGTAAGAAGAACCCGTAGCGACCTGCTGTTGCGCGCACCAATCTGGTTGAGCCACGAAGCGTTCATCGGTGCTTTGGACTTCACGCAGTCTCGGCGAGAGTTGCGGCGGTTGGAAGAAGCCGTAAAAACGATCCATAAGCGCGCCGCCACGACCGGTCGTAGCTCAGGTCCACTTCGAGTCGCTTATCTTCGCGCCACTCCAGGTCCAGGTACACAAGCGGGCGGCGCCGCGAGTCACATCAAAGGTGTCGTTGAAGCCCTGCGCGCGCTCGGCGTTGAACTCGACATAATAAGCAACGACGCAATTGCCGGTTTCGACGATTCAGACAAACACTTCACGGTCATTCCGCCGGAGACGATTGGCGGGACGCGCGCGCTTTTTGATATCCACAACAATCTGGTCTTTACGCGCTCGGCCGTTCCGATCATTGAGCGCTTCAAACCGGATTTGATTTACCAACGGTATGCACGGTTTAGTTGGGCCGGTGTTGCTGCCGCCGTGCGAACTGGACGGCCGCTTTTTCTCGAGTACAACGGGTCCGAGGTTTGGGTTGGAAAGCACTGGGACCGCGTTGGGAGTCTTGGTTTGCTGGAGCGATATGAACAATTGAACCTTCAGGCGGCGGCGCGTATTTTTGTGGTGTCTGAAGTGGAGCAGCGCAACCTGGAAGCGCGCGGAGTTGCGGCAGAGAAGATCATTCTGAACCCCAACGCCGTTGATGTGCAGCTGTTTCGGCCGGGGATAGATCGTACGCAAGCCCGCGACGCCCTGGGATTTAATGAGACAGATCTGGTCGCGGGTTTTGTCGGCACCTTTGGACCGTGGCATGGTGTTCTTGAACTCGCGCGCGCTATCAAGTCGCTGCCGCAGAACTTGCCCGTCAAGTTTCTGTTCGTAGGGAGTGGCAGCCTGCACGGCGAAGTCGAACGGATTTTGCAGTCTGAACGCGAGGCAGGGAAGGTGATCTTCACGGGTGCTGTCGCCCACGATCGCGTGCCTGCTCTACTGGATGCGTGCGACATTCTCGTTGCGCCGCACGTGCCGTTAGCTGATGGTAGTGACTTTTTTGGTTCACCAACAAAGATCTTCGAATACATGGCGATGGGGAAGGCGATTGTCGCAAGTCGTTTGGGGCAAATCGGTAAAGTGCTCGACGATGAGGAAACCGCGTTGCTCGTTGAACCTGGAAATGTAAAAGAGTTGGCGGCGGCGATTGTGCGTGTAGCCGGATCAAGCGAACTTCGCGCGCGTCTTGGGCCTAATGCGCGTGAGGCGGCTGTAAAGAACCATACCTGGGGTCACAATGCGCGTAGGGTGCTCGAAGCGTACCACTCGTGGATGAATGAATGATGACCACCTTTGCCGAAGAAAAAGTTCGCGCGCGGCAACAGTGGGCGCAGGATCCGTGTGGCGCGGAGTACGATCGCCAACACGAACTCGGCGCGCGTGAGTTTTTCGACTCGATCGAGCAGCATCGTTACACACAGTATGCGCCGTGGATGGCGCGCGTGATGGGCTTTGACAAGTTTCGCGGCGCGCGCCTGCTTGAGATTGGTTGCGGAATGGGCACCGACCTGTTGCAGTTTGCGCGCGGTGGTGCGCGTTGCACGGCCATCGATCTGACACCGCGTTCAATTGAGATTGCGCGTCACCGGTTTCGGCTCTACGACATGGCCGGATCGTTCATGATTGCCGACGGCGAACGATTGCCGTTTACGTCGGGTAGTTTTGATGTGGTCTATTCCAACGGCGTCTTGCATCACACGCCTGATACCGAGGGCGCAATCCGTGAGGTGCATCGCGTGCTTCGTCCGGGTGGCACTGCGAAGGTGATGCTTTATCATCGCAATTCACTCAACTACTGGGTTGAAATTGTTTTGCGGCGCGGCATTTTGGGTGGTGAGTTTCTGCGTGGACGATCGGCTGAAGAGATAATGAGCCGCGTGATTGAGTTCAGCGATCACGATGCGCGGCCGTTAGTGAAAGTTTATAGCCGCAAGCAAGCGCGCGAGTTGTTTGATCAGTTTCGCAACGTGGAGATTGAGGTTGAGCAGTTGACGCGCGAAGAGTTACGGTTTTTATCGCCGCTGGTGACGGAACAAATGTTCGAAGGGTTGAGACGACGCTTAGGGTGGAACGTTGTAGTAACTGCGAAAAAGTGAGACTGGAATTAACACGGATGACGAACACGGATTGACACGGATGGCTCGCAACCGTTTGCTCCTCCTGCTTGGCGCGCTGGCTCTCACGTTTTGCGTTCGCGTCCTCACACTTCAGTTCATGCGTACACATCTCAACGACCCGTCGTGGTTTCAGGTCGGCTCCTACGCAAAATTCGATCGCCAGGCGCGAGACATTCTCGATGGCCGGCAACGGCTCTTCTGGATCGACGATCCAACGCGCACAGATCTCGTGCAGTATCCACCTGCTTTTCCCGCCGTCTTGGCAATCATCTACAAAGTTGGCGGCGATAGATCTGCATACGCAGTTCAGAGTGTGCAGTGGATCCTGGATCTGTTGTTGTCGTTTGTCTTAGTCACCGGGATTGCGTGGACCGCATTTGGTTCGCGAGCGGCAATCGCTGCAAGCTTCATTTTTGCGCTGTCGCCGCTACTTGCGATGTATGGCGCGTATCCTTCAGCGGACACGCCGGCGACGTGGTTTGTGCTCGGTGGTTGTTGGTTGTTGGTGCTGGCCGCGCAACGCAGCGTTGTGTGGCTCGCGCTTGGCGCCGGTGTGCTGCTCGGAATTGCGTGTTGGTTTCGCGTGAATCCTTTGTACCTCTGCGCCTGCTGGGCTTTTGCACTACTCGTATTCCCGCGCGCGGCCTGGCGGCGACGTTGGTTGCTGTCAGCCGCAGTGATGTTGGGCACGGTGGTCGTGATCGCACCGATAGTTGTGCGCAACTATGTTGTCTTTCCCGACTTCACGCCTACTGGCGGAACGATCGGCGTGAATCTTTGGGAAGGTCTTGGCGAGACCGAACTCGGGCGTCAACACGGTTTTCTTTTCGGCGACGAAAAAATGATCGAACGCGAACGCTTGAAGATGGGTTTGTCCGGTAGTGCTGAGATCGAAGTGCAGTGGCCCGATGGAATTCGCCGCGACAAAGAGCGAACGCGTGAATCGCTGGCTTTTATCAGGCAACATCCAGTTTGGTACGCAGGTGTGATGCTGCGCAGGATGTGGGGCATGTTGAAAGTGGCGGGCGAACCCGTGCCATACTCCGCGAGCAGTGGAATTAATGTGACGAGCCGGAAGTGTTTGCCTCCCGAACGACAAGGCGGCGTACTGGCGCTCGCTGTAAACGGGTTGGGAATGATTCAAAGTGTGTCCCGCTATCTGTTTCTGCCGCTCGCGGTCCTCGGCATCTGGTTCTCGCTGCGGCGCGACTGGCGCGTTAGTTGTATCCTGCTGGTAACTATTCTTTACTATCTCGTGCCGGGCACGGTGGGGCACACGGAGCTCCGCTACGTGTTGCCCATGCATGGGTTGTTAACTGTGTTTGCGGGTAGCGTGTTTAGAAGATGAAGGAAAACGTATCGCTCAACTCTGAAGGTGTGCCGGGTGCGCTGCCTCGCGAAATGATGCAGCACACCTACCCGATTCTTTACGAGGTGGAGCAAACACATTGGTGGCACATCGGGCGGCGGCGAATCCTCGCCGGCTTTGTGTCCGATCTTTGCAGCGGCGTTACGGATCGACGCGCACGCATACTCGACGTCGGCTGCGGCACGGGCGCGAACCTGCTGATGCTTTCGCAGTATGGCGATGCCGAAGGCGTGGATATTTCCGAAGACGCGCTTGCGTTTTGCCGCGAACGCGGATTGGACCACGTCAAACAAGGCGCCGGTGAAGAATTGCCTTACGAAGACAACACATTCGATCTTGTGACTGCGTTCGACGTGGTCGAGCACATGGATGACGATCTTGCGGGATTGAAAGAGATGTTTCGCGTGCTTCGTCCCGGCGGGCACGCGTTGTTGTTTGTGCCGACGTTCATGTTTCTCTGGGGTTTGCAGGACGATGTGAGCAACCATCGCCGCCGCTATCGTTTGTCTGAATTGCGTCGCGTGCTGGAAGAGGCAGGATTCGAAATCGAGCGCTCGACTTACGCTAACATCACGTTCTTCATACCGATTCTGCTGGTGAGAAAACTGATGCGGTTGACAGGCATAAAAGCCGAGTCGGAAAACACTATCAACGTTTCAGCTCTGAATGGTGTGTTAGGTGCGATATTTGGAGCTGAAAGTAGCATTCTGCGTTACACGAACCTGCCGTTCGGCGTCTCCGGTTTGTGCGTCGCGAAGAAGCCCTTCATGGCCCAAGCTGAATGAATCGCAAACGGTAGGCGCCGGTGTTAACTTCGCGCAATGACTCCGGACGAGTATGCGTCTTCAGCCAGTTAGCGCCTTTGGCAGTTCCTGCCACGCGATCGATTGCAGTCGTTTCGAGCCATCTGCTGGTGTCGTCCGAACACCACGGGCTAACGCCTTCCAGCAACGGATCCGGTAACAGTTCCCAACGTGTCGTCGGATTGAAATAACGAACCAGCGCTGCGTCGGAATTTTGCGAGCCGTAATAGATCACGGTGCCGGCGGGCCACTCGCGTTTCATCTGAAGAGCAAATTCTAGTGGCGGATACTTTTCGACGTGTGAGAACGGGTAGATGAGAAACAGAAAGTTTGCTAAGCCGACGGCGGCAACGAACAGCGCCGTGACGTACCTGCGGCGCGCGCCACTGCGCGAAAGTCCGGACAGCGCAAGCCCGAGTAGAAGGATCAAGGCGGGCAAATAAAACACCCGGTAAAACGTATTCTGCGGCAACCAGAAAAACAGAAACACCAGGTAAACACTCGACCACAAAAGCGCAAGCAGCAGAACTGTTTTTTGTCGCGGCGCCAGCCAGGCTTCTCGCCACCGCTGCTTAAGTGACGGTAGATCCCAAACCATCGCAACGATCAGCAAAAGCACTGCGACGACGAACAGCGCAAGCAACAGCACGATGCCCGGATTAAGCAATCCGCGCAGCAGGTTCAACCGTCCACCAAAAAACAATCGCACCTGACCTCGTAGCGAATAAACGAGGTTGGACCAGAAATCAAAACGTGTGTCCGCGTCGGGTGAGTAATAAGTGGTCCAACTCCAGAACCGCGCAAGCTCAACTGTACCGGTCGTTAAATAAAAGGCTACTCCGTACGCGGCGACTATCAGCGCAAATCCCACTGCCGAAAAGGTGATCGCATTGACGAACCTTCGTCTAATCGAAACCGATCCGTCCTGCAGATACACACCGAACGCCAGCACCGGATAAACCACGACCGCGAGTTGGTGAAAACACATCGCTAAAAAGAACACAAAAGCTAGTAACAACGGCCTCGGTTTGCGATCCGGTAGCACCAGGTAAAAACACAACAGCACAAACAGCACGCTCGGAACGTAAGCATTCGCGTCAGTTGAAAACTTCCACCACGTCGCGGAAAGCGAAAACAAGAGTGTTAGGCAGACGGAAAGATAGATCGACCGAAGCACGTCCTTCAGAATCAAGAACAACACCACCGCGCACGCCGCACTCAAAACGCTATTGAGTATTTGTAAAGCCGTGATTGCACGCACATCCGCACCGAACATGTGCAGCAGTCGATAAAAGAAAAATCCTGCGAAGTTGTAGATGAGGTGATTGGGATGCAGTAGCGAAACTCTGGGCCCTGCGGCGTCTTCAATTGCCTGGGCAAAAACGATGCCGTCCCAGTAATAGACTTTCGTGGGAAATGCGAGATATAGAGCCAGCAACGCCAACGACAAGAGCGCGGGCACGGCCAGACGGGGCGTCAGAGTCATAAGGCGCGGTCTAATGTATCATGCCGCGAAGAGCATGCTGCATGACCGATCGATAATCTGCTTTGGAGGTGAGGACTGGTGGTATCACCATCCGCATTCCAAGGCGCACCTGATGCGGAAATTTGCGCGCGCCGGAAACAAGGTGATCTTCGTCAACTCAATCTCCATGGGCCTGCCGGGGTTGGCCCATAAAGACTTGCTGCCACGAATCAAACGCAAGCTTGGCAGCTATTCAAAACTCGCGCGACAGACAGAAGAAGGTATAACGGTCGTTTCACCGGCGAGCCTGCCTTTCTTCGGGAGTGCCACCGCACGCAAGGTGAATCGACGGTTACTCGCCGCACAGATCGGCAAACTGGCGCGCAGCCGTGGCCTGAAAGACCCGATCCTCTGGATTGCAATTCCCACGGCCGCGGAGATGATTGGAACGCTCGACGAGTCGGCGGTGGTCTATCAAGTGTCTGACAAGTACGACGCCAACACTATGGACCACGCCACAGATCCGTCACTTATCCGCCGGCTTCACGAACATGCAATCGACGCCGCGGATTTAGTCTTCTACTCCGGAAGAAAACTCTTTCGGGAAGCGAGTCGCGGATGCGAGCATTCTTATCTGCTCGAACAGGGCGTCGATTACGATCACTGGTGGCCTGTGTCGGAAGGCACAGTTGAAGTCGCGCCTGAAGTTGCTAAGATTCCGCGTCCGCGTTTGGGCTACTTCGGCGCGATCGAGCCATGGCTCGTGGACCAGGAACTGATAAAACGAGCTGCGCGCGAGCGGCCCGAGTGGCAATGGATCTTTATCGGCAACAAGTCGCGTGGTTTGGAGATCGAAGAGCTGCCAAATACGCACTTTCTGCCGCCGGTGCCTTACGCTGACTTGCCGACTTATGCGGCTGGATTCGACGTTTGCGTGTTACCGTGGGAAACTGAGCAGTCTTTCACGAGCTATGGTTCGGCGATCAAAGTGCGGGAGTATTTGGCGACAGGAAAACCGGTGGTGATTGCGCCGCTACCGGAGTATGAGCCGATGAGTGATGTGTTGCGTATTGGGCGAACGAGGGAGGAGTTTTTGCGGTTGGTTGACGAGGCGCTGCGAGAAGATGATCCGGAGTTGAAAGAGAAAAGGCAGGCCGCTGTTGCTTCGGGGACGTGGGAGGCGAGGGCCGACTTTGTCGGCGATTTGATTGAGGGTGTTTTAAAGGCGAAACATCTCAATAAAAAAACCAATTAATGAAACAGGTTTTGCAAAACCGAAAGACTGGACGGCCGTTTGTCGGTGAGGTGCCGGTGCCGGCGTTGCAGCGCGGGCGCGTGCAGGTGCGTACGGTTGCATCTTTGATCAGTGCGGGAACGGAACGTGCCGCGGTCGAGATGGTGAGCAAGGGCTTGGTCCAGGAAGCGCGCCAACGACCTGATCTCGTTAAGGCGGTGGTTGCGAAAGTAAAGAACGAAGGCTTGCTGAACACGTTTGCAGCCGTGCGCGACAAGATGGTCGCCTCGCAGGCACTCGGTTACAGCGCCGCCGGCATCGTTACAGCGGTTCCGGATGATGTGACGGAGTTTCAGATCGGCGATCGCGTCGCGTGTGCGGGTGTCGGCTTCGCTTCGCACGCAGAAGTTCTTTCGGTGCCGAAGAACCTTTGTGTTCATCTGCCCGAAGCGGTGAGTTTTGAAGCGGGAGCATACGGCACACTAGGCGCAATCGCGTTGCAAGGCGTGCGGCTCGCGGAACCGACGCTTGGCGAGTCGGTAGTTGTGATCGGGTTGGGTTTGGTTGGGTTGTTGACGGTGCAGTTGCTGAAGGCGAACGGTTGTAGGGTCTTTGGGTTGGACCTTGATTCGAGTCGGGTTTCGTTAGCGCTTGAGCTCGGAGCTGATCGTGCGGTTGTTTCAGAAGAGGGGATCGAAAAACAGATTCATGATTGGACACGCGGTCGCGGTGCGGACGCCGTACTTATTACAGCGGCCACCGATTCCAACCAACCAGTCGAACTCGCAGCCAAGGTCTCGCGCTTGAAAGGACGTGTGATTGTCATCGGGATGACAGGACTCGACATTCCTCGCGCGCCGTTCTTCAGTCGCGAGCTGAAATTGGTCATCTCGATGTCGTATGGACCAGGCCGGTACGATCCCGAGTACGAGGAGAAGGGACACGACTATCCGCTCGGGTACGTGCGCTGGACGGAGAAACGCAACATCGAGAGTTTTCTAGAACTCGTCGGAGATAAACGTGTCAACGTAGATCGTCTGACCACACACAGGTTTCGAATTGAAGATGCCGAACACGCGTACCAGTTGCTTTCCGGCGATTCATCCGACCCGTACATCGGAGTCTTGCTGAACTACGACAGGCACGGGGAAGTTAATCGGCGCGTCGTTCTCAACGCGACACCGCCGGCAAGAAAAACTGAAACGGCGATTACACTCGGCGTGATTGGCGCCGGCGGTTATGTGCCGGCCATGTTGTTGCCGCATTTCAAAACTGAAGGCGTCGAGTTTCGTTCGATCGCGACTGCATCCGGTATCTCGGCTCATGACGTTGGGAAGAGATTTGGATTTGCGTACGCAGTTTCGAGTGCGGAAGAGGTACTCGACGATGATGAAATCAATCTGGTCGTCGTAGGAACCCGACACGATCTGCACGCCGAACTCGCACGCAAAGCACTCGAGCGGAACAAGAATGTGTTCGTCGAGAAACCACTCGCGCTCAACGACGAAGAACTCGACGAAGTCTTGCACGCGGCCGAACGATCGAGCGGCCGATTGATGGTCGGATTCAATCGCCGGTTTTCACCGTTGGCCCAACAAGCAAAAGAGATCTTTGCAAATCGCGAAACGCCGTTGTCGATTGTCTATCGTGTGAACGCGGGTCACATCCCTAAGGAACACTGGACGCAGGATCCGCTCGCCGGCGGTGGGCGCATCGTTGGAGAAGTCTGTCACTTTGTAGATCTGATGCAGTTCCTGACGGGAGCGCCACCGATATCGGTTTTCGCAGAATCGATTAGCGCGAAGTCGCCAAAAATCGTCGATGCCGACTCCGTTTTTATCACGCTGCGTTTTGCTGACGGCTCGAATGGCGTGATTGCCTATGTGAGCGAGGGTGATAAGTCTTTGGCGAAAGAGCGAGTTGAGATCTTTGGTGGTGGAAAGAGTTTTGTGCTGGACGATTTTCGGAGTGGAAAATTACAGGACAAAGGACAAGGAACACAGATCAAACGGATTTGTGCTGCGGTGCGCGAAGGTGGACCACCGCCGATCCCTCTCGACGAACTGGCGGCCACTACCCGCGCCACTTTTCGCGTGCTCGACTCTCTTCGATCTAAATGTGTGGTATTGCTGGAATCGTAAGCCGCGAACCCGAGAGGCTTATTGGTCCGATGCTCGAAAGTATCGAGCATCGCGGCCGCGACGATCACGGCGTTTGGGTCTCTGAACCGATCGACGACTCCGGACAGCGTGCGTGCCTGGGCCACCGCCGTCTCGCGATCATCGATCCCACACCCGCAGGCCACGAGCCGATGTTCTCGCCCGACGGCCGGTTTGCTCTCACGTTCAACGGCGAAATCTACAACTACCGCGAACTCCGCGAACAACTGCGCCAGCACGGACATCAATTCAAAACAGATTGCGACGCGGAGGTTTTGTTGGCCGTAGTTGCCGAGTGGGGCTGGGAAGGTCTCTGCCGGCTGAACGGCATGTTTGCTTTTGCGGTTTGGGACAATCGTGAGCGAACGTTGACACTGGTACGCGACCACGTCGGGATTAAGCCGCTTTACTATGCCAACCTCGAGCGTGGGTTTGTTTTTGGTTCAGAGATAAAAGCGATTCTCGCGTCGAAACTGATCGCGCCGCGTTTGAACCCCGAAGCGCTGCATCAGTTTCTCACCTTTCTCTGGGCGCCCGATCCAAACACGCTGTTCGAAGGCGTGAAGACAGTTCCGCCGGGTCACTACCTTCAGTTCAAAAACGGGACCGTGAAATTGACGCAATGGTGGGACGTTTCATTTGAGCGGATTGACGACCAGAGAAGCGATGGTTGGTGGCAAGAGGAAGTACTTGGAACTCTCGACCGCGTCGTGAAGATGGAGATGGTTGCGGACGTGCCGCTCGGCTCGTTTCTTTCCGGCGGCATCGACTCTTCCGGCATCGTGGCAATGATGGACCGCCACAGCAACGGCCGGCGCATCAGCACGTACACGGTTGGAATAAAGAGTGAGGACCTGCGTTACGACATCATTCCGGACGACGTCCGTTGGGCGCGTCGAGTGAACGATCAGTTACAGACGGACTACCACGAGATCATGCTGCAACCTTCGGTCGCGGAACTCCTGCCCAAGCTGGTCCATCATATGGAAGAGCCGCCGATCGACATGGCGATTCCGAGTTATCTCATTTCGCGCTCAGCCCGCGAGACGTTGAGAGTGATGTTGTCAGGCATGGGTGGCGATGAAGTGTTTGCAGGGTATCCCAGACAGATGGCGATGAAGATCGCGGCCGCGTTTGATCCTGTGCCGGGGTTGTTAAGGCGTCCGCTGATGAAAACGGTCGCCGGCGTTTTGCCTGGTGGGCTGCCGGGAAGATTGACAGCGCCGCTGCGCAACGCGAAGAAGTTTGCGCGCAGCGCGGCGCTGGATTTTGAAGAAAGATATCTCGGGTACGGCACTTACTTCACAGACGAAATGAAGCAGCGGCTTTACACAGACGACTGGCGCGAGCGGACGAGCAAGTTTGACGCTTACGAAAGTCATCGCCGTTACTTCGCACGTGTCTCAGACGCCGCTCCACTCAATCGCCTCCTCTACGTCGATCTGAAAACGTTCCTGCCGTGCCTGAACCTGATGACGACTGACAAAACGTCGATGGCCGCGAATCTCGAAGTGCGCGTGCCGTTTCTGAATCGCGAGATGATCGAGATGGCGGCGCGCATGCCGCCGCGGTTGAAGCTGCGTGGGCTGAAGCGGAAGTACGTGCTCAAGCGCGCGCTCGAAGGCGTTCTGCCGAAGGACGTCATCTGGCGGAAGAAGGCTGGGTTTGGCGCGCCGATCCGGTCGTGGCTTCGCGGTCCGCTGCGGCCGCTCATTGCAGACCTGTTGTCGCAGGAGACGGTAAAGCGCCGCGGGATTTTCCGTCCGGGCGAGGTGAAACGGGTCCTCGACGCTAATTTTTCGGGGCGCGAGGACTATAACCTCCACATTTTCCAGCTTTTAGGCCTTGAGCTCTGGCACCGCGCCTTTATTGACTGAAACTGCAAAACATTGACAAACCAGCGCGTGGCGGGCTAACCTGCTTGCGAGAGCCACCCCGGCTCAGACTCACAAAGGCCCACGAAGTACAGTTCATGATCACACAGCAGGAACTCGACTTAGCACCACCCATGGTGAATACGCCGGAAGGCAGAAAGTGTGTCCTGCTGGTCGAGGACGATCCGGCGTTGCGACGGTATCTGGAAGTGGTGCTGGAACGCGCCGGGTATCAGGTGGTTTCCGCTGGCGATGGTTTGGAGGCGATGAAGTTTTTGTTGGGTGTCCGTATCGACGTGATTGTTACGGACGCATTGATGCCTAACCTCGATGGTTACGAGTTGTGCCGCTTCGTGAGGAACAGCCCGCACCTGGCCCACCTGC
>Ga0207675_100003847_pt1 | contig 14593 bp, 15 predicted proteins | sample KBSSwiS42_FD_184305 | JGI IMG/M metagenome (GOLD analysis project Ga0207675, IMG submission 184305) | Switchgrass rhizosphere microbial communities from Kellogg Biological Station, Michigan, USA - KBS Switchgrass S4-2 (SPAdes) (version 2) | ecosystem: Host-associated > Plants > Roots >... | reverse complement strand
CCGGGCACGGCACCGTGCCGGCGGCGTTGAGCGAGGTGCGCTGGCAGGATTGGTATGCGGCCGTCGCGGCTGCCGCGAAATATACGGCCGCGCGCGGGGGCGGCAAGCCGTTCTACGTCGGCGGTCACTCGACGGGCGCCGCGCTGGCCACGCTGTACGCGGTGCGCTCGCTGGACGACTCCACGTTGCCGAAGCCGCAGGGGCTCTATCTCGTCTCGGCCGCGATCGGCATCTCGCCGTTCGCCGCGCTCACGAGCGTCGTCTCGGGGCTCGCGTTCGTTCCGGCATTCGAGAAGTCGCGCTGGCTCGACGTGCTGCCCGAGTACGATCCGTACAAGTACAACTCGTTCCCCGTCAACGCCGCGAGCCAGATTCACAAGCTCACCGGCGTTCTGGCCGACGCGCTCGACGACGCGGGGAGCCGCAGCCGTCTCGCGGCGATGCCGCGCGTGGTCGTGTTCCAATCGATCGTCGACTCCACGGTCACGGCCCGGGAAGTGGTACGGGGCCTGCTCGCACTATTGCCGCCCGCGGATCACGAGCTCGTCGTGTTCGACGTCAACCGCATCGACGCGGTGCAGGGATTGATCGCCCCCGGGCCGCTCGAGGACCTCGAGAAGATTCGCAACGCGACGGACTTGCCATATCGCGTGACGCTGATCGCGAACAGCGGCCCGGAGACACGCGCCGTCGCGGCTTACACGCGCGAAGCCGGCGCGGCCGAGGTCACGAAGACGGAGCTCGGCCTCGAGTGGCCGGCCGCCGTGTTCTCGGTCGGGCACGTGGCGCTGCCGTTCCCGGCCGACGACCCGGTCTACGGGATTGCGCCGTCGCCGGGGGCGGAGAAGCGGTTCAACCTCGGCGCGATCGCGGTGCGCGGCGAAAGCGGCGCGCTCGTGCTCACGCTCGGCGCGTTCTCGCGGATCCGCAGCAATCCGTTCTTCGACGTCGTGCGCGCGAAGATCGCGGAGACGCTCGCGCGCGACGAGCAGGCGGGCGGTCAGAGACCTTGAGGCGAGCCGCCGCTTCTGCGACGCGTTACAGCCACTTGCGCCGCCGCGCGTAGGTCAAGCCGGCGACGGCGACCGTGATCATGACCGCGACGGCAATCGGAAAGCCGCCAATCCAATTGAACGCGGGGATGTTCGAGAAGTTCATGCCGTAGAAGCTCGTGATGAACGACAGCGGCATGAAGATCGCCGAGATCACCGTCAGGCTCCGCATGATGTTGTTGAGCTGGCCGTCGACGTTGTCGCGATGCGTTTGGATCAGCTCGGAGGTTCTGTCGCGAAGCATCGCGAGCTCTTTCTCGAGTCGGGCCGTGTCGTCGGCGAGATTGCCGGACACATAGCGAAGTCCAGCAGGGATTTCCGGCCCGTCGCCGGCGACCGTTGCGAGGAACTCGCCCATGTGCAGCAGGCTTCGTTCGAGCGGATTCAGCTCTCGGCGCTGGCGCGCCACCTCGCGATAGATCTTGGCATCGGTCGAGCCTTCGAGCAGCGGTCCCTCGAGGTCTTGCACGCGAACCATGCCTTGCCTCATGAGGTTGAAATAATTGTCGACGAACACGGCCTTCGCGAGCCGGTACAGCAGGTACTGGATGTGGCCCGCTCGCACCTCTCGCTGGCGCTGGAGCGCCGTTTCGATCGCACCCGCAAGCAGCGGTGAGGCCTGTTCGTGCTCGAACAACAGCACGAGCTTGTCTGCGACGACGATCGAGGCGCTGCACTCCGTGAGCCGGTCGCTCTCCGAGCCCCGGATCAGAAGGCCCGTTCTCCTCGCCTCTCGGGGAATGGTCCGCGCGTCCTCGACGAAGCGAAAGTTCTTGAAGAGGTATCGATCCGACGACGTGTCGAGCTCGAGCGGTGCGGCGCCGTCGATCTGCTCTGCCAGCGCGGGCGGCATCCCGAAGTGCTCGAGGATTCGCGTGGACACGGCCACGTCGGTGTGCACGACGTGGATCCACGTGTTCGCGTCTCGGTCCACGTTGGAGAGAATCTCGTCGACGTCGGCGCTGGTGTGGCGTCGCATCGACGTGCCGGAGAACGTCGTCAAGCCAATGCGCGTTGTGCTGCTCTCGGCCATTACGTGCTTCGCCCTCGCCAGACCAGGTAGATCGTTGCGATGACGATGAACGTCACGATGCACGGCACCAGCACCGGCAACGCTCGCTCCGGAGTGAAGTTGGTGGCCGCGATGGTCACGGCCAAGCCGGGATGCCGGACGGCGCACTCCACGGCGAGGACGGTCTTCTCCGCGCCGTTCGGCGGGCCGAGCAAGTGCCCGATCAGGAGCGCCGCTACGCTGACGGCGGCGATCACTCCGTAGGACCGCGCGTCCATGTTCAGCAGCGCCGGGTAGAGCGCCGCGACGATCGCGACCACGACGACGAGCAGCCCGACAGTTCCGACCTTGCCGAGCAACGAGGCGAAATGGTCGGCCCAGGCGGGGAACAGCGCGCGTACGACCAGTCCCAGGCCGACCGGAAGCAGGATCGTGTTCGCCAGTATCTTCAGCAGAGGCAGCGGCGCGACCTCGGCGCTGAACTCGAGCGGGATCGCGAGCACGTGCAAGACCGCGGGTACCGTGACGATGGCGAGCGCGGCGAGGGAGAGATGCAGGCTCGCCATGAACGCCGCGTCGCCTCCGCCCGTCTTGGTCGCCGATTTGAGCATCAACGGGGCAGGAGGGCACGCGACGAGAATGGCCAAGCCGACCGCGACGCCGGGCGCGGGCCCAAGAACGAGAATGAGCCCCAGCGCGGCGGCGGGCACGAGAATCAGGGCCGCGACGAGGGAGCGCAGCATCACGAGCGGGTGCTCCCTGACGAACGCGGCGACCCGGCTCGGTGCGATTCGCAGGGCCTCGGCGAACACGATGAGTGCCACGGACAAAGGCGCTACTATCCTGAGCGCGTCGACGATCTGATCTCTCAACAGATCTCCCCTTGGCTGCCCCAAAAGGGTTTCTACTCGGGCCGAGGCAGCGCTGCCGCTCGGACCTAGGTCCAATGGCCGCCCGGCAAGGGCCGTCGCGATGATTTCGGGACCCGCATAGCCGCGATTGAGTTGTAGGAGACGCGCGTGATCCGATCGATGTGTGTCGTTTTTTCGTTGGCACTCGTTCATCCCGCTCTCGCGCAGGTCAATGCGCAGTTCGCGGACGTCAGCGACGAGATCGAGATGGTTCGCTCGATGGTCCGCATGGAGCGCAAGACCGCAGTGGAGCAGGCGATGCAGCTCACGCCGGCGGAGAGTCAGCCGTTCTGGTCCGTCTACAACGATTACGAAGCGGAAAGAACCAAAGTCAACGATCGGGCGGTGAAGGTCATTACCGACTACGCCGCGGCCTATCCCGATGTCGGCGACGCGCGCGCCAGCGCGTTACTCGCGGAGTCTTTCGACGCGGAATCCGACCTCGTAGCGCTGAAGAAGAAATACTCCAAGCGCTTCGCGAAGGTCCTTGCGCCCGCTCGAGTGGCGCGGTTCTTCCAGATCGAGCGCAAGCTCGACGCCGTGCAGGACTTGCGAGTCGTCGCGCAGATTCCTTTGATCGACCGATAATACGCCCGGGTACCTCTATCGTGCGGACACGACGTCCATCGTGTCGCACGCTATCGCGCCGGAGAAAAGCAATGACATTGAAGCGAACCTGGCCGCTCGGTGGACTGCTGGCGGCGTCGCTCCTGCTGTGCGTTTTTCCCGCGCACGCCGACCGCGACAACACCGACATCATCGTGCTCAAGAATGGTGACCGCGTGACGGGCGAGATCACGGAGCTCGAGTACGGACAGTTGCGGCTCGAGACCGACGACATGGGGACCCTCAATATCGAATGGAGTGCAATAGCGTCGATCGACAGCCAGTACACGTTCGACATCGAGCGAGCCGGTGGCCGCCGCTACGCAGGCTTGATCGCCACTTCGCAAGACGGGCAAAGTCTCATCGTCAGCGACGAGGGGTCCGAAGAGTCCGTGCCCCTGACGTCCGTCGTGCGGGTCACGGAGCTCGAAACCGGCTTCTGGCAGCGCGTTTCGGGGTCCATGTCGGTCGGCTTCAACTACACCAAATCGACCGGCATCCGCACGGGCAACATCAATATCAGCTCCCAGTATCAAGCCGAGCGCCTCAAGGCGACGCTCGACATCAGCGGCAACGAAACGTCGAGTCCCGATACCGAGGCGAGCAGGCGCGAGAACGTCACCTCGACCATTCAGTTCGAACGCGAGCGGCCGTCGTTCTTGATGCTATTGAACTCGCTGGAACGCAACGACGAGCTCGGCATCGACGCGCGTCTCACGAGCGGCGCGGGCATCGCGCGCTATTTCGCGCAGGATCAGGACAGCGAGATCATGTTGCTCGCGGGCGGCGTGGGCAACCAGGAGTGGACCAACGGCGCCGACGAGAGCCAGCAGAGCATCGAGGCCGTGCTCGGCGCTACGTGGCGCATCTTTCGCTTCGGCGATCCCGACGTCAGCCTGAGCTCCTCGGCATTCCTCTATCCGAGCCTCACCGAATCAGGGCGGCATCGCGGCAGCATGGACGTCAGCTTGAGGCGCGAGATCTTCAGCGATTTCTTCTTCGATCTCTCGTTCTACGAGAGCTACGACAGCGACCCGCCGACGGAAGGAGAGACGAGCGACTACGGTTTCGTCACGTCGCTCGGTTACAAGTTCTGAGGCGTCGACCGGCCGCCCGGATGGCGCTCGTCAAAGGGCGCGCAGCAGCACGGCCAGGAACGCCACGACGCCGATCACCATGAGCCCGATCGTGACCGCGTAGATCGGCGTGTTCCCGGGCGCCTTGCCGATCCCGGCGATCGCGGCGAAGTCCTCGTGCCAGAGGTAGCGAGTCGTCGCGCGATACTGCACGACCGATACGACGAGCGCGACGACGCCGGCGCCGATCAGGACGAGCCCGACGTAACGCGCGGCAAACGGTTGCGCCGCCGGGGCGACGCCTTCCATGTCGTTGAGCCGTTCGAAGAATTGCACGATCGTGAACCCGAAGCCGATCAGCGTAATCGCCATCCGGATCCACGCCATCATGGTCATCTCGAGCGCCAGGCGCGCGTTGAGCCATGCGAAGTGGCTGCCGACGGACTCCTTCACCTGGAATCGGTCGGCGGCTCGTGTGACGCGACCTTCCATGAAAACACCTTGCGCCGAACGGGCGCTCACGTCGCGAGCCTGGTTGGTCCTAGTTGCGTGAGCCGAGGTCGACCTTGAAATAGAGCAGGAAGCCGTCGTATCCCCAGTCGAGGCGGCCGTTGAATCCGCTACTGTCCTGGGCCCCGATATTCATCGACACTTGGTTGTACGCGAGTCCGACGGCCATTCGCTTGCCGAAGCCGTAGTCGGCTCCAACGTAGAAATCGGTCAGGTGCCCATCCAATTCGTCCGTCGAGTACGCGAACACCTGTGCCGCGCCGCTCAGCGTGATCCGATCGTTGATCGCGTAGTCGCCGCGCAGTCCGAACAACGGCAGCGGCGCCGTGACGTCCTCGGACTCGGCGCGTCCGAGCGTCGGCTGGCTCAGCACAAACCCGGTTTCGGCGATGTACAGACCGGCCGTCAGTCCGAGGAAGCCGCGGTCCTTCGCCAGGACTGCGAACGTGTAGTCGGCCTTGATGATTTTGAGGTTGGACTCCGTGTTGAGAGTCGTGTTGATCTGGAACGTCTGATCGCCGAAGTCGATCGTCTCCCGGATCGGTATCGACGCCGAGCGCGACAAGTCGAAATACGCGCCGTCGAGGCGGTGCCGGCGACCCAGCCAGACATAGCCGCCGAGGCGTGCCACGTTCGTCGAGGACTCGAGGCCGAGGTCATCCTCCATGTCGATGTCGGTGCCGTCGCCGCCCGAATCGGAGTCGAGACGAGTGTTCGACTGGCGGTCCGTGATGAACGCGCCGAGCACGATGCTGGCGCGTTCCCGGTCTGCCGCCGGCTGAGCGCTGGCCGCGAGCGGCAGCAGCGGTCCAATGCAGACAAGGCAGGGAACCAAAGCAACGCGGAAGAGGGTTGGTTTATTCACGGCGCCATTAAGCCCGAGGGGTGTCCGTGTCAGCATCGGACCTTGGGCTCATAGTAGCGCGGCGCTCGCGAAAGGGGACACTTGGGCGGAGAGCTTCGCGTTTCGGCAGTACAGTTGACCCGCCGCCCCGGATGGCTCTACGGTGATTCGCGCGTCGTGTTCGAAGGGGGGATCTTCGTGAAGTCATCTACTGCGCTCTTGGGCGTGCTCGCGTCCGCTGCATCGCTGGGGCTCGTCGCGCAGCCGCCCCCTCAACCGCCGCCTCCGCCGTGCACGCCGGCCGACAACGTCGTGTGCGATCAGCAGGCGCCAGAAGACCTGGTGGCGCTCGGGCCGCAGTGGATCGCGGCCGGCGCGTATTCGGGCTCGGGCGGCATCGTGCTGATCCGCACGCGCGATCGCGCGTCGCACACGGCGTACCCGTCGTCGTCGGCCGCCAATCGTCTCGACGCGCGAACGTATCCCCAATGCCCGGGTCCGCCCGGCGAAGGCGGCGCTCGGTTCACGACGCACGGCGTCTATGTCGCGCCCGGCAACGGCCCGGTGCACAAGCTTTTCGTCGTCGGCCACGGCGCGCGCGAGTCGATCGAGGTGTTCGAGGTCGACACGCGGCCCGCGACGCCCGCGGTGACGTGGCAGGGCTGCGTCGTCGCGCCCGAGCCGATCGGGCTGAACTCCGTCCGCGGGTTGCCCGACGGCGGTTTCATCACGACGAACTTCCTGCCGCGCGGCGGCACGCCCGAGGCCACGCAGCGGATGCTGGGCGGCGAGCGCAACGGCGAGCTCTGGGAATGGCACACGGCGTCGGGGTGGCAGAAGGTGCCCGGCAGCGAGGCGGCCGGAGCGAACGGCGTCGAGCTCTCCGACGACGGCAAGACGCTCTACGTCGCGGCGTGGGGCAGCCAATCGTTCTTCCGCGTCTCGCGCGGTGCGACGCCGCCGACGCGCGACGAGATTCCGCTCGGCTTCCGCGTCGACAACATTCACTGGGCGCGCGACGGCTCTTTGTTCGCCGTCGGGCAGGCCGGCCAGAGCTGGAAAGCGGTCAAGATCGATCCGCGCACGCTCGCCGTGCGCGAAGTCGTGACGGTGGCCGACACGCCCGAGTTCGGCGCCGGCACGGCGCTGGTCGAGGTCGGCGACAAATTCTGGGTCGGCTCGTTTCGCGGCAATCGCATCGCGATCGTTCCGGCGCCGTGAGGCGCTAGCCGCCGAGCGAGCTCGGCAGCCACGCGGCGCGCGCGACGCGCCCGTTCTCGACTTCGACTCCTTCGCTTCGCAAGCGGCGCGTCTGCTCGCGGTGCGCGCGCGAGCCCGGCGGAAACGCGATCTTGCCGCCTGCGCCGACGACGCGGTGCCACGGTAAGTGCATGCCGTCCGGCGTGTGCTTCAGCGCGTAGCCGGCCTGACGCGCGCGGCCGGGTAACCCCGCTTCTCGCGCGACGTCGCCGTAGGTCGAAACACGGCCGCGCGGAATTCGCGCGACGACGTCCCAGATCGCCTGCAGCGCCGGGTTGTCTTCGATGGACCGATGGCGCCGCGCGCCCCGCTCGGGCTCGCGACCCAGCCATGCTTGCAGGCTCGATTTCGTGCGACGCGCCGGTCGGCGGCTTTTCATCGCAGCCGCGCTCAACTCTCGACGCGCTTCGGAATGTCGTCAGCGCGCTGGCTCGCGCGAAACTCTATGACTCTGAACTCGGCGAGCCCATGCTTGCAGAACGGATCCTCGCGCATGATGGTTTCGATCTCGTCGCGGTTCTTGCCGAGCGCCAAGATGATGCCGCCGTCGCGCGGGACCTTGCGGCCCGAGATCAGGAACCGCCCTTCCGTGTAGTGCTTCTTCAGGAACGCCATGTGGGCGCGCATGCGCGCATCGATCTCCTCGAGATCCGCTTTGTAGATGAGCTCGACGACGAACATCGGCGCGCCTCGTTTGAATCAGCAGCCGTCACTCTAGCGCCGCAGGCCGGGAACGTTAACGCCTGCGCGAATCGCTGCGCTCGACTCGCCGCGGCGGCTTTGCCGCAAGCTCGCCGATGAGCTTGTGCAGCTCTCCCGTGAATGCCTGAAATCGCACGAGCGTGCCTTCCGCAAGCTGGGCGAGCTGTGCGAGTCGCGCCACGTCGCATGCGGCGCCGGCTTCGCTGGCCGCCGAGAGCGCGGCTGCCTCGCGGTGCAGCATGGCGATCGAGTAGAGCGGGCCGTCGTGCAGGCGCGTCGTCCATTCGGTGAGGAGACGAGCTTCCGCGGGGGCCGGAGCGTCCATGGGTCGCGTCGTCACGTGAGCTTGCCAGCTCCGCCGATTCTTCTGATGAGGCGACTTTCGCTTAGTGCAGCGCAACCGTGACGTGTCTAACGGTACGCGGGCCGGGAGGCCTGTCGCCGCGCGGCGTGTGCGCGCGACGGCCGCTCACGTTACGTGCCATACGCAAGCATTTCTACGGGGACGGCTTCGCTGATCGCGCCATCTCGTATAGGAGCTCGAGGGCCGCGCGCGGCGTCAGGGCATCGACGTCGAGGGACGCGAGCCGCTCGAGCACGAGGCGTTGCTCGGGCGTCGTCTTGCGCTGCGGCTCCGACTCGAAGCGCAGCTCGGTCTGCGGGCTCGCGGGCAGCAGCGCTTGCTGATGCTTTTCGAGGCGCCGCAGGTACTCGCGTGCGCGGTCGACGACGTCGCGCGGCACGCCGGCAAGCTCCGCGACGTGCAGGCCGTAGCTTTGGCTCGCGGGTCCCGGCTTCACGCTGTGGAGGAAGATCAGCTCGCGGCCATGCTCAGTCGCGTCGAGGTGCACGTTGCGGCAGGCCGGCAGCTCCTCGGGCAAGCTCGTCAGCTCGAAGTAATGCGTTGCGAACAGCGTGAACGCGCCGATGCGCTGAGCGATGTGGCGCGCCGCGGCCCAGGCGAGCGACAGGCCGTCGAACGTGCTCGTGCCGCGGCCAACCTCGTCCATGAGCACGAGGCTCGAGCGCGTCGCGCTGTTCAAGATGTTCGCGGTCTCGGTCATCTCGACCATGAATGTCGAGCGCCCGCCCGTGAGGTCGTCCGCCGCGCCGATGCGCGTGAAGATGCGGTCGATCGGGCCGATCGTCGCCGACTCGGCCGGCACGGCGCTGCCGATGTGCGCGAGGATCGCGATCAGCGCGGTCTGGCGCATGTACGTCGACTTGCCGCCCATGTTCGGGCCCGTGATGATCAGCATGCGCTCGTGCTCGTCCAAGGCGAGGTCGTTCGGCACGAACGGCTGCGAGCTCGATTGCTCGACGCCGAGATGGCGGCCGCCGCGATATTCGAGCGTCGGCGAGTCGACGAGGCCCGGCAGCACGAGATTCAGCGCCTGCGCGCGCTCGGCGAGGTTGATCAGCGTGTCGAGCTCGGCGACGCCTTCGGCCGTGCGCTGCAAGCCGCCGAGATCGCGCGCGAGCAGGTCGAGCAACTCGTCGTAGAGCTGCTTCTCGCGCGACAGCGAGCGCTCGCGCGCCGAGAGCACCTTGTCCTCGAAGTCCTTGAGCTCCGGCGTGATGTAGCGCTCGGCGCCCTTCAACGTTTGGCGGCGGATGTAGTCGGCAGGCGCGCTCGCGGCCTGGCCGCGCGTCAGCTCGATGTAGAACCCGTGGACGCGGTTGTAGCCGACCTTGAGATTCGCGATGCCGGTGCGGCCGCGCTCGCGCGCCTCGAGATCCGTGAGGTACTGGTCGGCATTGGTGCTGATGCGGCGCAGCTCGTCCAAATCGGCGTCATAGCCGGCCGCGATGACGCCGCCGTCGCGCAGCAGCACGGGCGGCGTCTCGACGAGCGCGTTTTTCAGCAGCGCCTGCTCGGCGACGTGCTCGCCGCAATGCCCCGCCAGCGTTTGCAGCCGCTCGGCGGGCAGCGGCGCGGCGAGGCGGCGCAGGTCCGGGAGCCGCGCGAGACTGTCGCGCAGGTTCGCGAGGTCGCGTGGTCGAGCCGACTTGAGGCCGATGCGTGTCAGGATGCGCTCGAGATCGCCGATGTCTTTGAGCACGGCCTGCAGCGCCTGCATCGGGCCTACGCGTTGCAGCACGTCGACGGCTTGCTGCCGGCGTTTGAGCTCGGCGTGGTCGCGTATCGGCCGGTTCAGCCAGCGGCGCAGCTGCCGGCTGCCCATCGCCGTCGCGCACCGATCCATGAGGCCCGCAAGCGTGTACTCCGCGCGCTGACCTAAGCTCGCTTCGATCTCGAGGTTGCGCCGCGTCTGCGCGTCGAGGATCACGGCCTGCTCGCGGCGCTCGCGAGAGAGTGCGCGCAGATGCGGCAGCGCCGCGCGCTGCGTGTCCTTCGCGTACTGAAGCAAGCAGCCTGCGGCGCCGACGCCGGCCGGCGCGTCCTCGGCGTCGAAGCCCGAAAGGTCGAGGGTTCCGAGCTGCTCGCAGAGCAGGCGCTTGCCGGTTCCGGGGTCGAAGTGCCACGGCGGCCGGCGGCGTGCGCCGGCGATGCCGGCGAGCCAAGGGGGAGCGTCGAGATCCTCGGCGAGCAGGAGCTCGGCCGGCTTCAAGCGCTCGACCTCTGCGTGCAGCGACTCGAGATCTGCGAGCTCCGTGAGGCTGAACCGCCCGCCCGCGAGATCGAGCCACGCGAGCCCGATGCGCGGCGTGAACGTCACGGCCGCGAGCAGCCGTGTCTCGCGATCGTCGAGTAACGCAGCGTCGGTCAGCGTGCCCGGAGTGACGATGCGCACGACTTCGCGCGCGACGGGCCCCTTGCTCGCGGCCGGGTCGCCCATCTGCTCGCAGATCGCGACGGACTCGCCCAGCCGCACGAGCCGCGCGAGATACGTCTCGACCGAATGCACGGGCACGCCGGCCATCGGGATCGGCTCGCCGCCCGACTGGCCGCGGCGCGTCAGAGCGATGTCGACGAGCTTCGCCGTGCGCCGCGCGTCGTCGTAGAACAGCTCGTAGAAGTCGCCCATGCGATAGAACAGCAGCGTGTCGGGGAACCGCGCCTTGATGGCGTGGTACTGCTGCATGACGGGCGTGTGCTGCGCCGGGGTCATCTCGGGCCAACAGCCTATTGGCCGGCGCGGGGCGCTTGGCTGTTGAACGAATCGCGGACCATGAACCAGGCGCCGCCGATCTTGCGATAGATGCGAAGGAAATTGCCCGCGAGGCGCGTTTCGGCGCCGCCGTTCTTCGGCTTGACGACGACGACGAACGTGCCGCGCTGAAATGCGAGGTCGCCCGAGACCACGGTCTCTTCGGGCGCCCACGTCTCGTCGATGTCGGTGGTCTCGAATGCGCGCGTCATCGCGTCGACGAGCGCCTTCTTGCCGACGAGCGGCGGACCGCCCGACGCGATCATCATGTGCCCTTCCGTCGTCAAGCGCGCGAGCGTGTCGATGTCGCCGTCGTTGATCGCTTTCAAATACAGCCGGTTGAACTCGGCGATCGCCGCCTCGTCCGCTGCGGTCGCTGCGCTTTGAGCGCTCGCGCTGTCGACGAACGGCGCGGCGAGCACGGCCGCGAGCAGTACGACCGCCATGGACAGCGGGAGTGCCGCAAATGCAAGGAGCAACTTGCGGCCCGCCACTACGCCAAAGCGGAGCTCGCTTCTACGCGCTGTCGTCACCATTTTTCCGGCACTCCGTCGTAACGCCAAAACTGCCCGGTCGCCGCGAGCGTGGTCTTGGCGATCGTGTTGATCATGTTTTCGACCGTGAATGACATCTCGAGCATGATCGGGTTGCCCCGCAAGAACTCCTGGTGCTCCGTGAGCGTCGGCCCCGGATTCAGGATCACGACCGTCACGCCGTCCGTCTTCACGGACGACGCGACGATCTGCATCTCGCGATTCAACGCAGCCTTGCTCATGCGATAGAACATCGCGCCGGGCCACGGGTTCGGCAGCTCGCCGGTGATCGTGCCGTTGCTCGAGCTGACCGCGACGATTTTCTTCAGCGTGCTCGCTTTGACGTTCGGGTAGAACGTCTGCGACACGATCAACGGCCCCTTGATGTTCACGTCCATGATCGTGTCGAGCAGCGTGAAGTCCAGCTGGCCGAAGCTCTGCGTCTGGTAGCTGCCCGGGCACGCGTCGTCGCCGGACGCGCAGCCGCTGCGATCGTTGTAGACGCCCGCGTTGTTGACGAGGATGTCGATGGGCACGTCCTCGAGCTTCGCGGCGAGCGCCTTCGCTTGCTCGAGGTCCGTGACGTCGAGCGTCTCGACGCGCACCTTCGGATATTGCGCCACGAGCTCGGCGAGCGTCTGCGGCAGCTCGCGCCGGCGGTGCGTCGCGATCACGGTCCAACCCTTGGCCGCGTACTGCTTTGCGAACTCGAGCCCGAGCCCGGAGTTCGCGCCCGTGACCAACACGGTTTCGGCGCTCGCAACGCCCACGGCCGCGCTCGAAGCTACGGCCACGATCAGCCGCGCGAGCCATATCCCTCTCGTCACGCTCATGCCCGCACTCCTTGAGAGAAGTCGGCCACGGTACCACGGCGCGCCGTGGGGGAAACGGCTAGTACGAGTAGCGGAGAATCCCGTCCTGCTGGCGCCGCTTGATGCGCAGCCAGATCTGCCGGCGCTTCGCGGCGAGCCAATCCAAGCGGCTCACTTTCGTCTTGCCGCGCAGCTTCGTCTCGTTGTCACGGTACTCGCAGAAGGCGCGATAGCCGTCGAGCTCCGGTTTCAGCTCGCGCGCGACGAGCTCGGCCATCAGCGCGTCGTCGAGGAAGCCCAGGCCGGGGATCTTGTCCGGGATCATGTCGTGCGCCACGGCGAAGTAGCCGAGCGCCGCGCGGATGCGATTGCGGTCGTCGTCCTCGAGCGGCCACTCGGAGTCGTCGAGCATCGTGCACAAAAGCTCGAGCTCCGCGAGCCTGCTCCGGACGTACTCGGGCGCTCCGGCCTTCGTTGCCTGCTTGAGCAGCCGGCGCGCGCCGTCGACGAGCTCCTTCTCGGCCCGCTTTTGGTTGCGCTTCCAGACCGAGTCCATGACTCGGCGAAAGTAGTCGAGGTCTTCTTCGCTGAGCTCGAGAACGATTTTGATAGGCATTCTTGTTTTCTCCCCGGTTGGCGCACGCAGGCTACCGATCGCGGATGACAATGCCAAGCCCCGCACGATCGGCGGAGGGCTCGGATTTTGGGGTGTCAGCGGAGAACGTCGCGCGGTGAGGTGATGAGCACGCAGGTGCAGCCGGTCTGGCTGAAGACGCGTGCGTCCGAGCTACCCGGCTCGGCGCGGTTGTAGTCGCCGGCAACGAGCTTGCGGTTGTCGATCCAGAGCTCTCCCTGAAGCAGGTGCAGCTCCTCTACGCCCGCGTGCGTGTGCGGCGGATACTCGACGTTGGGGTCCAGACGCACGAGCATGCTGACGCGGTCGCGGTGCTCGTCGGTCGAGAGGATCTTGCAGGAGATGCCGGGGGAGACTTCCTTCCACTGGGGGTCCGACCAGCCCTGCGGGGCCGTGAAGGTAGGCTGCACGCCGTACTCCGCAACGATGCGATGCGCGATGGCTCCCCAGAGCGGCGTCGTAGGCGCGAGCACCGGAGTCTCGAGCTCTCGGTCGAGCTGCAGCCAGCCGAGCGCCTTCGCGCGCGCCCGGCCCAGGATCCAGCCGAGCACCGAGCCGTGCGCCGGATCGTAGGAATGCGCCTGGCGCCATACGTCGCTGAAGATCTCGATCGTGAGGTCTTCGGCGACCTCTCGGCTGTTCGTGATGCGCGCGATCAAGCTGAACACGAGTCGATGGGTGCGCTCGTAGAGCTGGCGCAGCGCCCGCTGATCGCCGGCGGCGACGTAGTTGACGAGCACGATCCAGTCGCGTTCGGCCAGGGTTTCGTCGTCGGCGGCGCCGTCGCGGTACAGCACGTCGCCGAGCGTTGCCGGCGGAAGCGGAGCGGCGCGGAATTGGCCGTCTTCGTGGCGTGACGTCACAGGGCTGGAGGAGGGAGTACCTGAATCCATCCTCATTTTAGAGGCAAATTTGGTGCCAGACGACCCTCTTGGAGTAACGAGGTGCGGCGCGGACGCAACAACCGCTCGTCCGCACGCGTTTGGCGGAAACTTGCGCCTCGGCCGTATTAGGTAGGTGGTGAACATAAGGGTCGTACGACCGAGCGAGGCACGCCGTTCGATGGCCGACGAGCGCGAGACCGCGGCTGCGGTCGAAGACCCGCACGTCGCGTTCGTGACGGGGGTGTTCGTGCGTTTCCAGCGCTCGCTTCAGCGCTACCTCCGCGACCTCCTGGTCCGGCGCGAAGACGCCGAGGACGTCGCGCAGGAGACCTATCTCCGGCTCGTGCGGTCGGCCGGGATCGAGCGCTCGGAGATGCGCGTCCGCGCGCTCATGTTCAGAGCCGCGACGAACTTGGCCTACGACCGGTTCAGGCAGCGGCAGTCGCGCGGCCGGCACGACGACGGCGAGCTCTCGGTATTGCCCGACGAGAAGCCGACGGCGGAGCGAGTCGTCGCGCTCGAGCAGGCCTTACGCGTGGTCGAACGAACGCTGCTCGGTCTGCCGGCGAGGTGTCGCCAGGTGTTCCTGCTACGCGCGTCGCACGAGTGCAGCTACGAAGAGATCGCCGAGCGGCTCGGAGTCA
>Ga0207675_100003844_pt1 | contig 14609 bp, 13 predicted proteins | sample KBSSwiS42_FD_184305 | JGI IMG/M metagenome (GOLD analysis project Ga0207675, IMG submission 184305) | Switchgrass rhizosphere microbial communities from Kellogg Biological Station, Michigan, USA - KBS Switchgrass S4-2 (SPAdes) (version 2) | ecosystem: Host-associated > Plants > Roots >... | reverse complement strand
CAGCCCGTCACCGACCTGCAGTTTGCGCTGGGCATCAATCGCATCGTCGTGCACACGTCCGTGCATCAACCGTTGTCTGATCGGCGTCCTGGCATGTCGCTGCGCACGTCGTTGGGCCAATACTTCAGTCGCACAGAGACGTGGGCGGAGCAGGCGGGGCCGTGGGTCGATTACCTGTCGCGCAACTCGTTCCTGTTGCAGCAGGGCAGGTTCGTTGCGGACGTCGCCTACTTCTATGGGCAGGAAGCGCCGCTTACCGGGTTGCAGCCACAGGATACGCCACGCGGCTTCGGTTTCGACTTCGTCAACGACGATGTCGTTCTCAAGCAGCTGCGTGTGGCGGATGGCCAGCTCGTCACGGCGAGCGGGATGCGTTATCGGATCTTGTATCTCGGCGGCAGCAGTCGCCGCATGACGCTGGATGTGCTGCGAAAGGTCGATGAGCTCGTGCGTGCCGGAGCGAAAGTCGTCGGCCCCAAGCCGATCGAATCGCCGAGCCTTGCGGACGATCAGGCGGAGTTCAGCCGATTGGCCGGAGCGTTGTGGGACGCAGGCCGTATCAGCCCGACGATGGAGCACGACGTGCCGCCCGACTTCGAGCTTGATGGCGCAAACGTTCTGTTCCTGCATCGACGCTCGGCCGATGCCGATATATATTTCATCAGCAATCGCACGCAGCGCGCGGTCGCGGGCGACGCAGCGTTTCGCATCGACGGGAAGCGGCCGGAGCTATGGGATGCCGAGACCGGTCGCATCGAAGACCTGGCGTACCGAACCGAGAAGGGCCGAACGTTCGTCCCGCTGCAGCTCGACCCGTTGCGTTCCGCATTGGTCGTGTTCCGGAAGGCGGCGACTGCGACGGAGCGTTCACTGCCAAAGCCCGTCGAAACCGTCGCCGCAACGATCGCGGGTCCGTGGCAAGTGAAGTTCGAAGCTTCTGCAGCGCTCACGCTGCCGACGCTCGTCAGCTGGACCGAGCGCCCCGAGCCCGACATCCGCTACTTCTCCGGGACTGCAACCTACAGCGCGGCATTCGACTCGCCGACGCAGCGCGGCCGCTTCGTCCTGGATCTCGGCGATGTCCGCGAGCTCGCGACGGTCACCGTCAACGGCAAAGCAGTCGCCACTTTGTGGCGCCCGCCGTTCCGCGTCGACGTGACCGAGGCAATCAAGCGCGGCCGCAACGACATCTCCATCGCGGTCACCAATCTCTGGGTCAATCGCTTGATCGGCGACGCGCAGCCAGGCGCGAAGCAACACACGTTCACAACAGGCCCGACCTATCTCCCGACCGCGCCGCTGCGCCCGTCTGGGCTTCTCGGGCCAGTTCGTGTACTGCGCGTGAACTAAGCGGCGTCCGCCTCGGAGTCCACCAGCGGGAACTCCAGGTGAAAAGTCGTGCCCACGTTCTCTTCCGACTCGAAGCTGATCCGCCCTGACATCTGTTCCGTCAGATGCTTCGCAATCGCCATCCCCAACCCCGTACCACCGCGGCTGCGTCCGTCCGACGAGTCTGCCTGCGAGAACCGTTCGAAGATCTGCTTGCGGAATGCGACCGGAATGCCGCAGCCGTGGTCGATCACGCTGACGCGGCACACGCCGGCGCCCACGGTCACGTCGACTTCGACCCGGCCGCCGGTGCGTGAGAACTTGGCGGCGTTCGACAGCAGGTTCGCCATGATCTGGTGAAAGCGTCCGTCGTCGACGCGGATCTGCGAGCCGGGCGCTCGTTGTCGCGCTTCGATCACCACGTTCAGCCGTTCCGCGTAGTAACGGCTCGCGGTGATGCAGCGGTCGATCAGATCATCGACCACGAACGGCCGCAGGTCGAAGCGCATCTTGCCGGAGGACGCTTTCTCGAAGTCGAGGATGTCGTTGATCAGCTGCGCCAGCCGATCGCCGTTGGTGCGCGCCATTTCCAGCAGCCGCGCCAGCGGCGGGGCAGGGGAGCCGAACTTGCCGCTGGCAGCGAGACCGATCGAGCCGAGCATCGCCGTCAGCGGCGTGCGCAGCTCGTGATTGATCGTCGCGATGAACTCGTTCTGGATCTGCTCCACGCGCTTGCGTGCCGAGATATCGCGCGTGTTGCTGACCCAGCCGAACTGGCCGCTGCGGCTCGAGCCCCGCAGCGTTCGCGAGATGGTCTCGACCCAGACGTAGTGGCCGTCGCGATGTCGCATGCGGAACGATCCGGCCAGCACTTCGCGCCCTTTGCGCAGCGCCTCGATTCCGGCTGCGTATTGCACAGCGTCGTCCGGATGCACGTACTCGACACCATCGCGGCCGGTCAATTCGCCCGGCGTCCAGCCGAACATCTCTGTGACCGAGGGCGACAGATAGACCCATGCACCGCCTTGATCGGTGACGGTAATGATGTCCATTGTGTTCACGGCGATGATGCGGAAGCGCTCTTCGCTCGCGGCCACGTCGCGCAGCAACCGCCGTTGATGCGCGACCACTGCACAAACCGGGTAGCTGGTGAGAATCAGCGCTGCGATGAGCAGCTGCATGGCCAGGATCTGCTCAGGATCGCTGATGGTTGCGAACGGCCCGCGATCGTCGACAGTGAAAGCGAATGCGATGGCGGTAACGATGAAGATCGCTGCAGAAGTGCCGGCGTACCCCAGTCGAAACGCGATCAGCAGCACCGGCGGGACCACCAGGAACAGCAACGGGAACCAGCTCTGCGCGCACACCACGAGGGTCGTCGCGATCGCAAGCCCGAACGTCCCGGCGACCGTCCCCCAGTTCGCATCGCGCATCGTCTGTCGCAGCTCCGCCGGCCGCAAGCCGAACGCCAGCGGCAGGACCACCGCTATGCCGAGAGCATCTGAAGCCCACCACGGCAGAAACACGGTCGTGAAATCGGCATTCACCGTCGCGTACAACACCAGCGCAGCCAACGCGGCCGCGACCGCCGGTGCGATGACGACTGCGTAGAAGAAGAAGCGCAGCAGAACACGCGGATCGCCGAGCGCCGACATGCTGGTCAGCGAGCTGCGCAGCACGCGCACGACGATCAGAACTTCAACGGCGTTCGCGACCGAGAAGCCGATGGCTGTGTCGGCTGTGTTGCCGGCGAGGACATTGACGGCGATGTTTGCCACGAAACAGGCGGCGAGAGTCCAGCGCCAGTCCGCTTGGGATCGCAACAGCAGGATCGCAGCGAGCAGGCCGTTGGAAGGCCAGATGGCGGCGACCGGCCCGACCTCCCGCTTCAGGGCGATGCCCAGCCAGGCCGCTGCTGCGAACAGCGCGGCGATCCCCAGGGTGTAACCGAGATCCCTGGCGGGCCGGTACATGGCCGACACTTGGTTGGCAGGGCGCGACACTGCCGCAGGATCCTGAACAACCTGCCGGCATCGTGCAAGTTATTGCCGGATTTTCGTCAGCCGACCAGGCTGGCGCGCAGAAACTGGCCGACGGCTTCGGTGAAGGCGACTGGCTGCTCGATGTTGGCGAGATGCGCCGCCGGGTCCAGCAACAGCTTCTGTGACTTCGGCACCCGCTGTGCGAGCGCCTCGACGATTTGCGGTGTCACTGCGGCATCCTGCCTGCCGCCGACCACGAGCACGGGCATGTCGAGCGCACTCAGACGATCCAGCAGATCCAGGCCGCGGATCGCTTCGATCGCCGCGCAGTAGCCTTCCAGCGTTGTCCGCCGAATCATGTTCGCGACGCGTTCGACGTGCAGCGGCGCGTGCTCCCGGAAGTGCGGCGTGAACCAGCGCTCGAGGGTCGACGCGACCTGCTCCTGCATTCCATGAGTTGCCGCGTGCTCCTTGCGGCGCGCCCAGAGTTCTCTTACCTCAGCAGGAGTGCGTGCCGATGTATTGCTCAACACCAGCGAGCGAACGCGCTGCGGATAGTTGAGGGCAAACGCCTGGCCGATCATGCCGCCGAAGGACAGACCGACGATCGACACGTCTGCGATCGCTGCGCTGGCCAGCAGCTCTGCGAGTGCATGCGCGTATTGATCGAGCGAGTTGATCTGCGGTCGCGCCGCACTCGCGCCATGGCCTGGCAGATCGATAGCGAGGATGCGCGCGAACTGCGACCACACTGGAATCTGCTGCGCCCATAACTCGCTGGACGTGGCGATCGCATGCAGCAGGACGATGACAGGCGCATCGCGCGGCCCGCTGTCGTGCCACGAAGTGATATCAGACATGCCAGCGAGCGAGGCCGATGCCGGCGTACCAGTTCGGCAGTGGCTTGTAGTACTGAACTTCGAAGCGCGCCCCGGCAGCCGTGCCGTGTGCGATGAGCCAGTTGCGGATTTCTTCTGCGCCGTTGCCGGCTTCGTTCACGTGCTCGGCGGCGTAGCGCGCAAGCTGTTCGTCGTTGTTTGCGCCGAGCAGGCGCAGGAATTCGCGGTCGAACGTTTCGTTGACCAGACCCATGCGCGGTGTCGCGACGTCGTGGCTGATACCGCCAGTTCCGAGCACGGCGACTCGTGCCTGCCGCGGATACGAGCGGATCGCGTCGCCCAGCATGCGACCCCATTGCAGGCAGCGCTTCATGGTCGGCAGCGGCGGCTGCACGCAGTTCACGAGGATCGGCACCACTGCAACCTGGCGCGAGAGTCCCGCCAGAACGAGCGGGGTGAGCACGCCGTGATCGAGCGTCAGCTGCATCGAGAACGACGGATCGAAGCCTGCTTGCAATGCCTCGCCGAGCAGATGCGCACCGAGGCCGGTATCGCCCGCCAGGGTGTGCCGGTCGACTTTCAGCCAGTGCTCTGCAGGCGACTGATAGCTTTCGGCGGCGCCGATGCAGAACGCGGGGAAGTTGTCGAGGAAGAAGTTGTGCAGATGATCGTCGGCGATCACGACGACGGCGTCCGGCCGGGTTTGTGCGATGTCGGCGCCGAGCTTGCGGAACTCCTCATAGACGGCCATGCGATCCTGCTCGCTGATTGCGTCCGGAAAATTCAGCATCACCGGCGTATGGCTGGCGGCGAATACTCCGACGAGCTCAGCCATTTTCCGCCTCCGCCGCGATGGCACGGAGCGAGGCGAGGAACGTCGCTTCCGAAATGCGCAGCCCCAGGCAGTGGGCACGCAACAGATAGGGATTGGCGCCGGCGAGATACAGCGCGCCGATTTCGTTGTCGCGCACCAGCGCCTTCACTTCAGGTGGCAGCGGCATCGCGTTCATGTAGGCGTCGGGATCGCGCTGATACTGCTCCAGGTGTCCCGGCTTGTGATGCACATCGAACAGGATGCGATTGATCCAGTACGCCTGTGGAGTGGGCATGTCGAGTTGCCAGTTACGCGGCATGGCTTTCCTCAGCGTGCAGCGACGCGGTCCGCCAGCCACGTCACGATCGTCGGCAACGTCTGCGGCGTGATGCCCATATGGCCGCCCGGGAACAGCCGTACCGACTTCGGGCTGCCGTGCTCGATCAGCAGATGCACGTCGGCGATCGGACATTGCTTGTCCTCCTTGCCGTTCACGAGCAGCAGCGGCGCGCACGGGCGATCGAGGATGCCCTGCTTCAGCAATGACAGACGCTCGAAGAATTCGATGTACTCGGCATCGTTGCTCGCACCGAGCATGCGCGAGCGAGTCTCGACCAGCTCCATCAGGTAGCTGTCGGGAAAGCGCGAGGCTTCGACCCAGTCGCGTTGATACATGTAGTGCGCGCCGCCGCCCCAGTTCACGGCACCGGCGATGCGTTCCGGATGCAAGTGTGCGAGACGCGTCGCCCAGTAGCCGCCGAACGAGCGACCGAGGCAGCCAACACGCGACGCGTCGAGATCCGCCTGTGCCGCAGCCCAGTCGAACATCGCGACGAACTGACGATCCGCGTCCACGACGCCTTTGACCGGGGATTCGCCGGTGCCGGCGTTGTCCATCGCTATCGTCGCCAGACCGCGTGCGAGGAATGCGTCGCTCATCACGGTCATCTGTTCTTTCCAGGCGTCCACGCCGCCCCACATGACGACGACGCGCGGTCGCGCGACGCCGGGTGGCCGCCGCAGCAGGCCGATCACTTCACGGCCTTCGCCTGCACGTCCTGCGAACGGAACTGCGATGCGTTCGATCGGCGGTTTCCAGAAGCGTGCGGCGGCGAGATAAGTTTCGCGCTCAGCCACAGCGCAGCGCTCTTTTGCAGGATGGTTAGGGCAGGGGAAGCGGCCCATGAAGTACAGACCGCTCGCTCGAGAGTACAAGGCAGCCGCCTCCTGATTGCGGCCTTCGCGCTCGGCACGGGTGGCTGCGTCGCGCACTTGATCTGCGGCGCCACCCCACACGCGGGTCCACGACTCGGCGTCGAGACCTTCGAGCGTTTCGATCAATCGCGAGCCTTCGTCGGCGGCGATGTTGTTCATCGGATGCACGCGCGCGGCAAGGCGGGCCTGCATCCATTGCTTCGCTTCGGGCAGCGTCTTGGGCCGGCCCTGGATCGGTTCTGCGCTCACCGGTCCATGCTAGCGTCCGCGCCGAGTGCGAATGCTCCGCGCCTGCGCCCAAACTTGCCTGCGCTTGCGCCAAGCCCGCTGCCGCGTTGACGGCGAGGCCGCAGGGCCGGCACAAGGGAGCGTGGCTCCCCGATCCATCCTCATCGTCGGCGGCGGAATCGCCGGGATGTCCGCGGCAATTCTGCTCGCGCGCAGCGGCGCGCGCGTCGACCTGATCGATCTCGACGCGCAATGGAAGGTCGCCGGCGCGGGTATCACGATCACCGGCCCGACGCTGCGCGCCATGCAGACGCTTGGCATCCTCGATGAAATCCGCGCGCTGGGCTACACCGGTAACGGGATCCGGGTGTGCCGGACCGATGGCTCCGTGATCGCCGAGCTGGCGACGCCGGCGCCGAAGGGCACGGACATCGAGGGTAGCGGCGGCATCATGCGCCCCGTTCTGCATCGCATTCTGTCGCAGCAAGTTCTAGCTCGTGGAACCAACGTGACGCTCGGCGTCACCGTGGAGTCGCTGCGGCAGGATCAGAACCAGGTGCAGGTGCAGCTCAGCGATGGAGTGCAGGGCAGCTACGATCTGGTGATCGGTGCTGACGGCTTGCACTCGCGCGTACGAAAGTTGCTGCTGGCCGATGCGCCGACACCTGAGTACACGGGGCAGTGTATCTGGCGAGTCGCAGTGCCAAGACCGGCCGACATCGATCGACGACACTTTTTCCTCGGCGGCCCGGTCAAGGTCGGGCTCAGTCCGGTGTCCAAGGACGAGATGTATCTGTTCCTGCTCGAAACACGCGGCGCACCGGGTTGGATGACTGATGAGCGCGCCCATGTGGAGCTGGCGCATTTGCTCGAGGGATATGGCGGTGTGCTGCGAGATATTCGCAGCGGTCTGAATGGATCGGCGCGCATTGTCTTCCGACCGCTCGAAGCGTTCTTTCTGCCCGCGCCGTGGCACCGGGGAAATGTCGTGCTGATCGGCGACGCCGCGCATCCGACGAGTCCGCAACTGGCATCCGGCGCTGGTATGGCAATAGAAGATGCGATCGTGCTCGCCGAAGAGCTGCAGCGTGCGCCCGGCGTGGCACAAGCATGTAACGCTTTCATGGGGCGGCGCTACGAACGCTGCAGATTGGTCGTCGAGAACTCGCTGGAGATCGGGCGTCGTGAGCAGCGCGGCGATTCGGTCGAGTCGCAGACTACCCTCGTCGAACAGTCGCTGCGCGCGCTCGCTGAGCCGATCTGATCTATGCCTGAAGCAAGCAATCCCGTCGTCGTGTGCGTTGCGCCCAATGGCGCGAGACGCGGCAAGGCCGATCACGCGCGCATTCCATTGACGGCTGCGGAGCTCGCGGCGGAGGCGGAAGCCATTGCTGACGCCGGAGCACACGCGTTGCACTTGCATGTGCGAGATGCGCAGGGCAAGCACAGTCTCGATCCGGCGATCTATCGGCAGGCGCTCGATGCCATTCAGGCCAGAGTGGGCGAGCGACTCGTCGTGCAAGTCACTACGGAGAGCGTGGGAATCTACTCGCCGGAACAGCAGATGGCGGTGATTCGTGAGCTTGTCCCGGCGTGTGCGTCGGTGGCAATCCGGGAGTTGATACGTGCGCCGATGCATGAAGCGAGTGCCGCGGAGTTCTTTGCGTGGGCGCGGAAGGCGGGGGTTGGACTGCAATTCATCGTGTATGACGCAGCCGAGGTCGTGCGGCTCGTGAAGTTGCAGGAGAGCGGCGCCGTGCCGGTCGACAAGCCGCACGCGTTGTTCGTGCTCGGGCGCAAGGATGGAATGTCGACTCCGCAGGACTTGTTGCCTTTCGTGAGCGCGTGGCCGACAGATTGGCCGTGGACGGTGTGTGCGTTCGGAAGAACGGAGGCGTTGTGTCTGGCCGCAGCCGTGGCGTTGGGCGGGCACGTGAGAGTGGGGTTCGAGAACAATCTGCTCGCACCGGATGGAAGGCCAGCGCGGGACAATGCGGCTGCAGTCGCGAATGCATTGCAGCTGATCGCGTGTACCGGGCGGACCACGGCGACATCAAGTCAAGCGCGAACACTCTATCGCGGCCAGTAGGCCCGACCTACAGCGCCGCCACCACCGCCACCTTGCCACTCCCGTCCTTGCGCCACTGCCGCGGCGACACGCCAAATCTGTGCTTGAACGTGCGGCTGAAGTGACACAGGTCGCTGAACCCCCAGCTGTACGCAATCGCGCCGACCGGCCGGCCGCGCAGCGACGGCGCGCTCAAGTCGCGACGACAGCGCTCCAGTCGTTCCGACCACACCCAGCGCATCAGCGACATCGAACCCGGCTCGAATAGCTCGTACACGCGGCGCACCGACAGTCCGACGCCGGTCGCGATCATGCCCGCGTCGAGCTTCGGATCGCGTAGATGCTCGCGCGCGAATTGCTGGATGCGTTGCTGGTGAATCAACGTGAGCCGCGAACGTGCCTCGCCGCTGCCGACGTCCGCACGATCGAGAGCGGTCGTCAGCATGTGGGGCAGGGCGTCCGCGAGGGAATCTGCCGTGCAATCGTCGAGCTCGGGTGCGAGGCTGAACATCTGGTCCATCATGCTGGCGAAGATGAGCCCCGGGCCGCTGCGCAGCTCGATCGGACGCGCTGTGATGTCGTCGAGGTGTGGGAGCACCGCACGGACGCTGTCGGCCTGCAGGTAGATCGAATGCACGCGGATCGCGGAGGTTTCGATGCTGAACGGCTGTGACGGGTCGAGCACGAACATCTGGCCGGCGTCGATCGTGCTGCTGCGACCGGACTGCGATACGACGGCGGAGCCTTGCTTGTGGGCGGAAATGATGAGCCGGCCGGGCTCGTGGTCCTGCGCGGGCCTGGAAAAGGTGCGGTGCGGCGAGAATTCGAGCTCGGCGAACCGCAGGCGCCGGCCGCAATAGGCGGTGACACGGGCGCTGAGGGGCTCGTCGGAGATCGGCTCGACCGCCAGCCCGAGCGCAAATCGCCGCTCCATTTCACGGTGAAAATGCCGGCCGCGCGCGAGCGGCGGCACGTTGTCCGTAGAGAAGGTCTCGATGCGCACGCGTCCCCCCGCAGCAATAGACAAGTTGCGGCCACATCCCTCTACCAGAACGTACCCCTGGCGCCACTGTCGACAATTTTTGCCGCCGGACGGAGCAAGTCGGCAGGCGCCACTTCTCTACCATCGGTCCGATGCAAGCCAATCGCCGGCAGTTCATCGCGATGGGAGCCGCCGCCGCGGCCTGCTCCGCGTTCGGCGCCGGCTCGCGCACGATCATCGACGTGCATCACCACCTGTTCCCGCCCTCGCTCGCCGATTACCTGCGCGGCAAGCTGCCGGAGTTCGCGCTGCCGGGTGCGGAGCGCTCGCTCGCGGAGATGGACGCGGGTGGCACAGCCAGCGCCGTCATCTCCTATCCAGCTTCCGAAACGCTCGGCCTGCCGCAGGACACGCTCGCGCCGATGATCCGCAAGGCGAACGACTTCGCGATGTCGCTGGTCGGCCAGCATCGGGGCCGTTATGGCCTGTTCGCGTCGCTGCCGCTGCCGCACATCGATGCCAGTCTGCAAGAGATCGCGCACGTCTTCGATCAGCTGCACGTGGACGGCGTGCTGCTCAACACGAGCTATCAGAGCCGCTGGCTCGGCGATCCGTACTTCGCGCCCGTGCTGGAAGAGCTGAATCGTCGCAAGGCGGTGGCCTATACGCATCCCGGTCCGGTCGATTGCTGTCGCAACATGGTGCCGGGCGTGCACGATTCGATAATCGAATTCGAAAGCGATACGGCACGCACGATTGCGAGCCTGCTGTTCTCGGGCGCGGCAGAGCGCTGGCCGAGCATCCGCTTCATCTTCTCGCACGCGGGCGGCACGATGCCGGCGCTGATCGAGCGCTTTCGCAACGCGAAGCGGTTGAATCCCAAGCTCGCCGAGACGATGCCGCGCGGTGCCGATAGCTATGTACAAGCGTTCCACTACGATACTGCGCAGGCCGCGAACCCGATGGCACTTGGATCGTTGCTGAAACTCGTGCCGGTGAGCCAGGTGATGTTCGGCACGGATTTCCCGCACCGAAAGACGGCTGAGCAGATCGAAGCGCTGAGCGCGATGCAGCTGGGCGCGCCGGCGCTCGACGCGATCTTTCGAAATAACGCCCGGCAGCTCGTGCCGCGGCTGGCTGCCGTATGAGCGGCATGCCGCTGACCTGGCGCGAGAAGTTGAGCTACGGCGGCGGCTCGGTCGCGTCCAATCTTTCATGGAACATGGTCGCGGGGTTCCTGATCGTGTACTACACGGACGTGGCGCTGCTGCCAGCCGCGGCAGTCGGAACGCTCGTTCTCGTCACGCGCATCATCGATGCGGCTTTCGATCCTGTCGTCGGAGTCATCGTCGATCGCACGCGCAGTCGGTTCGGCAAGGTACGACCGTATCTGTTGTTCGCGCCGATCCCGTTCGCGATCCTGTGCGTGCTGACGTTCCTCGTGCCGGATGCGTCGCAGACGACGAAGTTGATCTACGCGTGCGTCACGTTCGGGCTGCTCGGTCTGGCCTATTCGTTCCTGTACGTGCCGTATGGGGCTTTGCAGCCAACGCTCACTAACGAGCCGCGGGCGCAACTGCAGCTGAGCGGCATTCGTGCAATGGGGACGTCGGTTGCGTCGATCATCGTTTATGCACTGGTGCTCCCGACCGTCGCATGGTTTGCCGCGCGCACAGGCAGTAATGGCTACGGCGGGGCCGCGACGGTGTTCGCGATCGCGACCGCACTCTTGTATTGGAACGTGTTCGTGAGCTGCCCCGAGCGCATCACTGTCGCGCAGACGGCTGCCGCCTCCAGCAGCATTGGCAAGAGCTTGCGCGAGCTGATGCACAACAAGATCTGGATCATCGCGATAGTGTTCGAAGTGCTGATCTTCATCAGGCTCGGGCTGATGGTGCCGGCGATGGCGTTCTACTCGCGGGAGGTCCTGCATCAGCCGGGGTTGACGTCGATCCTGCTGCCGTTGATGTCGGTATCGATTCTGACCGGCGGCATCCTGGCGCCGTGGTATCTCGCCCGCATGCGCAAGCGCCGCGGCGTGATCGCGGCATTGTGCTTCTCGAGCGTGTTCTTCGCGCTGATGCCATTCCTGAGCGGCTCGCTGCCGTTGCTGCTCGCTGCATTCTTCCTCTCGATGGTGAGCCAGGGTGTGCAGGCAACGACGATCTTCACGATGATCACGGAGGCGGTCGAGCTGCAGCAGCGCAAATTCGGCACCCGTAGCGAAGGGCTCATCTCTTCCAGTACGTCGTTCACTCAGAAGGTCGGCTTCGCAATCGGCAGCTCGCTCGTCGCTTACACGCTGGCGTTCGCAGGCTATGACCCGAAGGTGCAGCACGAAGCAGTTGGCGTTGCGATCACCTGGCTGATTTCGGCCGGCCCGATTCTCGTTGCGGTGCTGCAGATCGCGTGCATCGCGTTCTATGACCTGGATGACAGCGCAGTGGGCAAGACAAGTGTGGCGACGGCGGCAGCGGCCCAGGAGGCTCGCGCATGATGGTGGACAAGCTCATTGAGGCAGACAGCCTGAAGGCGACGCCGGCGGGATTCAGTATCGGCGTGAGATTGCCGTGGTATCGCACGGTGCCGCTGTCGACGGTCGAGCTCGTCAGCTTGAAGGTCGACGAGCGCTCGATTCCTGCGAACAGCATCCGCTTCGCGATCAACGGCGGCGAGTGGCGCTTGCAACAGTTGCCCGACCTGATCGATCAGCAGTGGTTCGTCATCGATACCGCAGAGCTGCGGGTTGTCGACGATCGCCTGGATCGCGGCTCCGAGCACGAAGTGGAAGTCGTGCTGGCGGTGTATCCACCATACATCAAAGGACTACGCCGGCTGCTGCGCTGGTCGCGACGCATGAAGGTGAATTGAGATGACCGGCGCCAAGCACGACATCCGCCTCGGCACGACGATCTACAGTCTGACCAACGAGTATCACTCGCGTCGCTACTCGTTCGAGGAGCTGGTCCAGAAAGTCGCCGACCTCGGCATCGGCCCCGGCCTCGAAGTCGTCGGATTCCAGAGCTTTCGCGAGTTCCCGAATATCAGCGATGCGACCGCGGCACGGTTCCGCGAGCTGGTCGCAAAGACCGGGCTGGTGCCGACCTGTCTCGGCATCAACGCCGATGTCTATCGCGATCGGCGCCGCGAGATGACGGCGGACGAGTCGGTCGCGTATCACCGCGTGCAGCTGGAGGCGGCCGCGAAGCTCGGATTCCCCGTTGCGCGCTATCAGTGGCTCGCTGGCCCGGAAGTGATCCGCAGACTGGCACCCGATGCGGAGCGCCTTGGCGTCAAGCTCGGCCTGGAAATCCACGCCCCGCAGCACGTCCAGCACCCCGACGTGCTCGCGTACCGCGAGATGTACGCGAAGGTCGGCTCGCCGTATCTCGGCTTCATTCCGGACTTCGGCGCTTCCGCGAGCGCGATTCCAGAAGCGTATTTCCGCTATTTCCGCTGGCGCGGCATTGGCGACGCTGCGATCGAGCTGGCCGTGAACATGTGGAACGAAGAAGGCGACATGTTCGCGCGCCGCAAACGTTTCCAGGAGACCGGCGCCGAGCGTGGCTGGGACCCGGTGTGGGTCGCCGAGCTGTCGATCGTGTTCGGACTGTTCAGCCGCCAGCCGCCGCGTGGGTGGCTGGAAATCATGCCGCAGGTCGTGCACGTGCACGGCAAGTTCTACGGCGTCGGCGCGGACGGCCGCGACGCTGCGATTCCCTACGACGAGATCCTGCCGGTGTTCGTCGAGGGCGGCTACCGCGGCTACATCTCGAGCGAATGGGAAGGGCACCAGGTCAGCGACGAGGATGGCTTCGAGCACATCGTGAAGCATCATGCACTGGAGCGGCGGATTCTCGCACGGACCGCCTGAGCGTCATGAATCGCCGCACACTGCTGCAGATCCTTGCGCTGGCTGCCAGTGGCGCGCTGCATGCGAAACCATCTGCCTCCAAGCTCGACGAAACACAGCAGCAGATGGTCGCGGAGCTCGCCGAACTGATCCTGCCGCGCACCGACACACCAGGAGCGATCGATGCCGGCGTACCCGCATTCGTCGACCACATCGTCAGCGATTGGTACTCGGTACGAGAGCGCGCGATATTCATCGAAGGCTTGCGCGCAATCGACGTGTTCTGTCGCAGCAATTTCAGGCGCAGCTTCAGTGCTGCGGATACCGCACAGCGCATCGCGGCGCTCCGCTCGCTCGAACAGCGAGCGGCCAGCTACGCTCCGCCGCCCGGCACTTCGGTTTTCGGCAAGCCCGACGAGCGCTCGCCGTTCTTCTTCAAGCTGAAGCTGCTCACCGTGCTCGGTTACTACACATCCGAGGCCGGCGCGACGACCGAGCTTGCTTTCAATCCGGTGCCAGGTCGTTACGACGGCAACGTCGACTTCGCGACGCTCGGCAAGCAGTGGACGTCATGAGCGAGTCGCAGCAGTTCGATGCCATCGTCGTCGGCTCGGGCATCACCGGCGGCTGGGCCGCGAAAGAGCTGACCGAGAAGCGCTTGAAGGTGCTCGTCCTCGAGCGCGGCAAGGACGTGCGGCATCGCGCGGGCTACACGACCGAGCACATGCCGGCCTGGCAGATGCCCGATCGCGGCTTGTTCGAGCGCGAGGTGTATGACCGCGACTACGCAATCCAGAGTCGGGCACGCGGCTTCGGCTACGCGACCCAGCACTTCTGGATCAACGACCGCGAGAACCCGTACGTACAGCCGCCCGGCATGCCGTTCAACTGGCTGCGTACCGACGTGGTCGGCGGACGCTCGCTCGTGTGGGGACGCCACGTCTATCGCTTCAGCGATCTGGATTTCGAAGCGAACAAGCGGGACGGACACGGCGTCGACTGGCCGATCCGCTATCGCGACATCGCGCCGTGGTACTCGCACGTCGAGAAGTTCATCGGCGTGAGCGGCCAGGCGGAGGGCCTCGCGCAGCTGCCCGACGGGGAGTTTCAGCCGCCGATGGCGATGAACGTCGTCGAGCAGGCGTTCAAGAAGCGAGTCGAGGCGAAGTATCCAGAGCGTCGCGTCACGATCGGGCGCGTCGCGGTGCTGACGCAGCCGCTCGGCGATCGCGGTGCATGTCATTACTGCGGCCCGTGCGCGAGAGGTTGCTCGGTTGGCGCGTACTTCAGCAGTCAGAG
>Ga0207675_100003843_pt1 | contig 14610 bp, 6 predicted proteins | sample KBSSwiS42_FD_184305 | JGI IMG/M metagenome (GOLD analysis project Ga0207675, IMG submission 184305) | Switchgrass rhizosphere microbial communities from Kellogg Biological Station, Michigan, USA - KBS Switchgrass S4-2 (SPAdes) (version 2) | ecosystem: Host-associated > Plants > Roots >... | reverse complement strand
CATTTCAAACGCATTGGGTATTCCCAGGACCGCTGTAACCAAAGCTGCCGCTACCATGCAAAGAGACGGTCTGATTCGCTATAGCCGCGGCAAGATTATTATCCTCGAGCGCGCCAAACTCGAAACCGACTCCTGCGAGTGCTATCACATAATCCGCGATCAGCTTCGGCACTTTCTGAACAAATGAGTTTGTAGTCTTTCTTGTTCTCCGTAACCCATCAGCTTCGGCCTTGTGTAGCGTTTGTGACAGACAACGCAAATAAGCACAAATAGAATTGGTCCCTCCTCTATCTTCAGCGACCCCCAGTTGAAGCAAGCAAATATTTGTGTATTTGCATTGAGGGTTAAAGTGTCTGCTGATTTCCGTTTGCGTTTTAATCATCGGTAACGTTGGCGCCGATAATCTGGTGGAACGCTATCGCGGTTGAACAAAGGGAGATTTAGATTCAAATACCTTACCGACTATCCGACGTGGACAACATTCATTCCCAGTGACTCTTTAAGAGTCGTAGCTGGTTTTACCTTGAGATCCAGGAGAGTGGCGCCTCTTGTTTCTCATGTGCGAGTCCTCAAAAGATCCTGATTCAATCTTGAGCTAACGGCTTAAAGGGCGGTAGCTTGCGTTCTTCAAAGGACTACAAATGTGACAAATGACGATCTAATCGTGGCGAGTAGCGCGCCTTCGAGATGGTCCCTCAATCATGACCTGCTCGTGAGGGTTCTGACGGGCACGGTGACATTAGGCCTTTCAGCCGGCCTCTGTCTTCTGTCTATTCTGTCTCTGATCCCACCAGACATTCACACTAACGCGCCACCAACCGAGTTCTCATCAGCGCGTGCGCGGGACTACCTAAAAGCTATCGCGGCGAAGCCACATCCGGTCGGCTCACCCGCACATGCGGAAGTGCGCGACTATATCTTCGGTGAACTGGTGAAGATGGGACTACAGCCGCAATTGCAGAAGACAACCGCCGTCAATACCAGCTTGGGCTCCGCTTACCGCGCCGCTACTGTCCAGAATGTCGTCGCGAAACTCGAAGGAACTGCTAACACGCGCGCGGTCTTGTTGGTCGCACACTACGATGCTGCCCCATATAGCCTGGGAGCCAGCGATGATGGCGCTGCGGTTGTGAGCTTGCTCGAAACTCTACGCGCCTTGAAAGCAAGCGCTCCTTTAAAAAACGATGTAATTTTTCTCGCTACCGATGGCGAAGAAATCGGGCTACTCGGCGCTCTCGCATTTGTTCAGCAGCATCCCTGGGCCAAAGACGTCGGAGTGGTACTGAATTTCGAAGCACGTGGAGACCACGGCCCGTCAATCATGTTTCAAACAAGCGACGGGAATGATTGGTTGATTGACGAACTTGGTGAAACTGTAAGCCGGCCAGTTGCTAACTCACTCTCAGCCGATATTTACAAGCTCCTTCCGAACGACACTGACTTTACAGTTTTCAAACAGGCCGGCATGAACGGTTTGAACTTCGCTTACATCGAAGGTTTAGCCGCTTATCACTCCAGTCTCGACAACATGGTCAATCTCGATGAGCGCAGCCTGCAACATCACGGGATGTATGCACTCGCTCTTGCTCGTGGCTTTGGGAACTCAGATCTGAACGCGCCAATCAGCTGGAGTGAAGCTGTTTACTTCGACCTGTTCGGAAGAACATTGATCCATTACTCGCGAACAACAGCGCTCGTGCTGGCGACTCTCATAGCGCTCATCACCATTGGCACGATCGGTTTGGGTTTAAGGCGAGGACGATTGACGTTATCAGGTCAGGTCTGGGGATTTCTCGCCCTGTTGCTCAGCATAATTGTCGCGACGTTGGTCGTGATGTTGGCTTGGTGGGCGCTCTATATACTCGCGGGTTCACGGACGTCCTTCCAGCGGGGAGATACATGGACAAACCATCTGTACCTCATTGGCTTCGTTCTTGTCGCCGTTGCCACCACTGCCTTCGTCTACGGCCGGTTCAGAAAAAAGGTGAGCGTTGACAACCTGGCTACCGGCGCGCTCCTCTGGTTTTTGCTTTTGCTGATTGTCTCGCACATTTATTTTCCGGGTGGGAGTTACTTGCTGGCATGGCCGCTTTTGTCTGCGCTCATCGCCTGGATTCTTAAGTTCACTTTGCCGGCGGGGAAGTGGTCTTTAACTAAGCTATCTCTCATTTCCGCTGTCTGCGCAGTGCCCGGTATCATCTTGATATCGCCACTGATTTATCAGATCTTTGTCGCTATCGGAATCAGTCAGACGAGTGTGCTCGTAGTTCCGCTGACTCTGCTGCTGGGACTGTTGCTGGTTAACTTCGAGCTGATGGCAAGTAGTCTCAAGTGGTTGTTACCAGCCGCTTCGACGTTGGCTGCCGTTTGCTTCATTGCGGCGGCTCTCTTGCAAACAGATTTCAGTCCGCAGCAGCCCAAAGGCGACGAAATCTTTTACGCGCTGAATGCCGACACGGGTAAGGCTGTATGGGCCAGTAGTGATCCGCGTCCGGATGAATGGACTTCTCAATTTCTCTCTACTGATACCTCCGCGGCGCCGCTGGATGATTACCTTCCCGGGTTAAACGGGGAGGTCTTTCTACAACAGCCCGCTCCGGCTGCAACCCTGGCCGCGCCGGAGATCAAGGTCCTGGAAGATCAGGTTCAAGAGCAAACAAGACGCATACACATGCGCGTCATCTCAGCTCGAGAGGCGGCGACGCTCTTTATCTATTCCGGAACTGAGCTCTCCGAAGCATTTGTTAACGGTCAACCACTGACTAAAGGACAAGACGGACCAGCCTGGAAGAAGGGCCAGATGCTGATTTACTGGGCGCCACCCCGAGAAGGTATCGACTTGCTTCTCAAGACTAAATCTTCCGAGCCGCTGATCGTGAAGGTGGTGGATCAATCGTTTCAATTGCCTGAGCTAACGAATGTAACAGTGAAAGCCAGACCGGATTACATCGTACCGGCGCCATTCAGTTTCAGCGATTCAACTTTCATCGGTAAGAGTTTTTCGTTGCCCCTCGCGCAGACTACGGTTAGTAGCATTACGAGTCGTTGAGGCCGTACAGTTCAAGTGGCTTTGCCCGAAAAGTACCGATTTATTGATTTCTCTGCGCAACCTCTGCGTTCTCTGCGTCTCTGCGGTTAACTAATTCACAGTAATAAACTCACCGCAGAGACGCAGAGAACGCAGAGGTTGCGCAGAGAAGAGCGATGTCGCTAGTTTTGTGCAAAGCCAGTTCAAGTCTAAAGTTTTACTCACCTCTCCATTAACCTCAAACAACTCCGGAAAAACTAGAGGACGTACTATGGACAATCTGGTCGATCAGGGTCTTCGATGGTATGTAATCAAGAGTCAACCAAAACAAGAAGTAAGAGCAGAATGCAATCTCAAAGCATGGAACATAAATACCTTTCATCCGAAGATCAGTGAACGCTCTATCAATCCGTTTACCGGTCTTGTGTCATACGTTGTCAAACCACTCTTTTCGCGTTACATCTTCGCGCAGTTTGATCTCAACACTACGTATCGTCGCGTGTGCTTCACGCGCGGAGTCCACAGCGTAGTGAACTTTGGCAGTGGTCCCGCAAGTGTTGATGACGAGATTATTAAACTCATTCAGTCCCGGGTGGGTGAAGACGGCCTTGTAAAGCTGAATGACGAACTAAAACAGGGCGATCAAGTCATGATCGAGAGTGGGCCGTTGACACACATGGTTGGAGTATTTCAGCACGACATCAAAGGAACTGATCGCGTCGCGATACTGCTGACCGCGATCAGTTATCAGGGTCGCGTCATCATTGAAAAGGGTTTGGTCAAAAAGATCGTTTAATCTGACAGGAGTGTGACTATGAGTGACTTGCAGTTAATCGATGCTGTGAAGACAGGTCAGCTTGCTAAGGTTGACGAAGCATTGAACGCAGGCGCCGACATCCAGCAGCAGGATGAGCAGGGATGGACGCCCTTAAACTGGGCAGCGGGCAGCGGAAGCGTGGAAATCGTGGGCCTGCTGCTTAATCGCGGAGCCGACGTTTTTCGGACGGGCCAGGATCAAAGAACGCCTTACATGATTGCAGTGGCGGCAAAACATATCGACGTCGCTCGACTGTTGAAAAAAGCCGAGCAGGCGGTAAACGGAGCGAGCGGTGATTCCACATCCAGGGATTATGCTCGGGCTTATTTGCTCGGGGAACTACGGAAGTTCAGTGATTGGCGTGAAGAGAAGATCAATTGGAAGGAAACTAATCCTGCGAATGAGAATGGAAATAGCCGCGAGCTATCTGACGACGACGTCGTCTTCCTGCAGCAGGATTTCACTGTCACCGAGCTTATTTGGCCCGGCGAAAACGTCATCTTCAATCGAATCACGCCGGAGTGGATAGATTTTTGCTCGCAAGAGTTGCAGTTCAAAGTTCCTGACGACTTTGACCTGATAGCCTCAACCCCATCAGCCAAAACGGCCGAAGCCAGCTAAGCGAAATTCGGGTCAGATGAATCTCGAACACACGACGCTCGTCGAACTCTTGCGTGCACGTGCTGAGTCCCAGCCCGACAAGAATGCCTACACATTCTTGATCGACGGGGAAACAGAGGAAACCAGTCTGACTTATGGCCAGTTGGACCAACGAGCATGCGCGATCGGTGCTCGGCTACAGAGTCTCAGCGCCAAAGATCAGCCTGTTTTATTACTCTACCCACCTGGGCTCGAATACATCGCAGCCTTTTTCGGTTGCCTCTACGCGGGAGCGGTGGCCGTCCCTGTGTATCCACCAACGTCGGAACGGTCTCTGCCGCGGCTCTGGTCCATTGTCAAAGATGCCCGTCCTCGAGTGGCGCTCACCACTACTCCAATTCTTTCCAAACTCGAGCAAACGTCCGGCTCGCCTAAGCTGCGAACGCTGGAATGGCTGACAACTGATAATCTCGATATCGCTATTGCAAGCCAGTGGCGGAGTGAACGCTTGCCGGGCGAGTCGCTGGCATTCGTTCAGTACACTTCCGGATCCACGGCCACGCCCAAGGGTGTCCTGCTCACCCACAACAACCTCTTACAGAACCAGCGCATGATTCAGATTGCCTTCGAGCAAACTGAGCAGTCGATCATCCTGGGCTGGTTGCCGCTCTACCACGACATGGGTCTGATCGGAAACGTGCTGCAATCAATGTACTGTGGTGCGCCATGCATTTTGATGTCGCCGCTCAGCTTTTTGCAAAGACCAGCGCGCTGGCTCCAGGCGATCTCACGTTACCGCGCTACCACAAGCGGCGGCCCTAACTTCGCGTATGACCTGTGTGTGCGCAAGATTGGATTGCAGGAACGAGCGAATCTGGACTTGCGGAGTTGGACTGTGGCATTTAACGGCGCCGAGCCGATACGGGACGACACGATCAATCGATTTTGCACGGCATTCGAGCCATGCGGTTTTGGTCGCGATGCCTTCTTCCCCTGCTATGGCCTGGCTGAGGCTACTCTCTTTGTCTCAGGTGGACCGAAGTCTGCGCCGCCTGTCGTTGCGACAGTGAAAAGATCCGCGTTGGAGACCAACGAAGTCGTTCCTGCCGGCGCGAATGATGAAGACCTTACGTCTCTCGTCGGCTCTGGGCGCAATTGGGCGGACCAGGAAATCCGAATCGTGGATCCCAATTCACTGCGCGAATGCCGGCCAGGTGTGATTGGCGAAATCTGGGTGGCCGGTCCTCACATCGCACAGGGTTACTGGAATCGAACCAACGAAACCGAAGCAACATTTAAAGCTTACATCGCCGATAATGGAGCCGGACCGTATCTGCGCACCGGCGATCTCGGTTTCATGCAGGCCGGCGAACTATTTGTCACCGGTCGTTTGAAAGACTTGATCATCATTCGTGGTCGCAACTACTTTCCGCACGACATTGAACTAACAGCAGAAGTCAGCCATCGGAGTCTGCGACCGGGCGGTGGAGCAGCATTTTCTGTTGACGTACTTGGCGAGGAACGTTTGGTCGTACTGCATGAAGTCGATCGACACCACGACCCGGATTTGAACCACGTGATCGGCGCGATTCGACAGGCTGTAGCTGAAGAGTTTGAATTGCAGGTTCACGCCGTCGCGCTGCTCAAGCCCGGCAGTTTGCCAAAGACCTCGAGCGGCAAGATTCAACGTCATGCATGTCGTGCGGGTTTTCTGAAAGATGAGCTTGTAGCGCTGGCGACGTGGTGCGCGAGCACAGAGCTTTCAGTCAGTGAGGGCAATGACGAGCCGCTCGCGGCTTCAATTAGAGTCTCCCCAGACAAAAACCTGATCGAGCAGTGGCTAATAGATGCGGCGGCGGCGCGACTACGGATCAATCCTGCTGAGATCGACCGTCATCGCCCAATGGTTTATTACGGCGTCGATTCACTGATCGCAATCGACCTAACACACACGTTGGAAACAGCTCTAGGCGTGAATTTGACGGTCCCGGATCTACTGCAAAGTCCGAGCTTGGCGGATCTGGCAGGACAAGTATTGGGTTTATTGACGGCCCCGAGAGAGTTGCGAGCGCTTGCCACTGTCAGGCAAAAAGAGGCGCCGCTCTCCTATGGCCAGCGTGCCTTGTGGTTCCTGCATGAGCTCGCGCCTGAAAGCGCGGCCTACAACATCGCAGCCGCCGCCCGCCTCCACTCGCACTTGGATGTTAACGCACTCGAACAGTCGCTTCAGAAACTGATCGAGCGTCACCCAGCGTTACGGACAACGTTCCCAGTTGAATCAGACACGCCCGTGCAGCGCGTCGACGATTTCGCAACGATCAGTTTCCACTACGAAGACGCCGCCCATTTAAGCGAGACTACATTAGCAGAGCATCTCCGAGAGCAGACTGCGCGTCCTTTCGATCTCACGACCGGTCCACTGCTGCGTGTAAGTCTCTTGAAACGAACGGCAGACGAACATGTGCTGCTGTTTGTCGCGCATCACATGATCGTCGACTTCTGGTCCATGGCGCTGCTCATCGACGAGCTAGGCACGATCTACGAAGCCCAAGGAAAAAGCTCGAGCGCAAATCTTCCACCGCAATCTCTCACTTATCTCGACTACTCTCGCGGTCAGGCAGAGATGCTCGCCGGCCCTGAGGGCGAACGACTCTGGAGCTACTGGCAAAAACAGTTGAGCGGCGCGCCACCCGTGCTCAACCTGTCAACTTCAAGGCCACGGCCCGCCGTGCAAACGTATACGGGAGCCAGCGAGCGTTTCCATCTTGATAAGGAACTCGCCGCACAACTCAAACAGTTTGCACAGGATCACAACAGCACGGTTTTCACGTCTTTGCTTACCGCGTTTCAAATTCTCTTGTACCGCTACACCGGCCAGAATGATTTTCTCATTGGCTCGCCCACCTCCGGCCGCAGTGCTGCTGCGTTTCGTTCCGTAGCCGGCTACTTCGTGAATCCGATTGCGCTGCGTGCACGCGTCTCACCGGAGATGAGCCTTGAATCCCTGCATAACGAGGTGCGCCAGACAGTCCTGGAAGCAATGAACCACGGAGACTATCCCTTCGTCGCGCTGGTTGAGCGGCTTCAGGTGGAACGCGATGCCAGCCGTGCGCCGTTGTTTCAGGTGATGTTCTCGTGGCAGCAGTCGCCTTTGCCGCAACAGCGCGAGTTGTCGGCGTTTGCTCTCGGCGAGCAAGGGCGTCGCATACAGATCGGCGGTCTCGTGCTCGAACCGATGGCGCTTGATCAACCTGCTGCGCAGTTTGATCTCACCTTGATGATGGCTGAGGCCGGTGACGAGCTTGCTGGCTTGATGCAATACAACAGCGAGCTCTTTGACGCGCCGGCGATGACACGAATGGTGCGGCAGTTCGAGGTTTTACTAACTGACATCGTCAGCCATCCGCAAAAGAAAATCTCAGAGCTGCAACTCCTGACGCCCGAAGACGAACAGTTACTGCTACACGACTGGAACGATACGCAAACTGACTACGCACGCGAGAGTTGTCTCCATCAACTCTTCGAGGCGCAGGTCAAACGCTCTCCCGACGCACCCGCTTTAGTCTTTCAGGATCGACAATACACGTATGCGGAAGTAAACCGCCGCGCAAACCAACTGTCTCACTATTTGAAGAATCTGGGTGTAGGACCAGAGGTCTGTGTCGGCATCTGCCTGGCGCGTTCGGCGGAAATGGTTATCTCTTTGCTCGGTGTGCTCAAAGCAGGTGGCGTTTATCTACCTCTGGATCCGAGCTACCCACAAGACCGCCTGCGCTTCATGTTGTCAGACTCACAAACCCGCGTCGTCTTGATACAAGATGGAATGCTTCCTGACTTAGCAGAAGATGTGCACCGCGTCTCTCTGGATAGCTCGTGGCTTCGGTTTGCCGGCGAGAGTGAAGAGAACCCCACGTGCGAGAACACGGCAGAAAATCTTGCGTACGTCATCTACACCTCCGGCTCAACCGGCCAGCCGAAGGGCGTGATGATCTCAAATCGCAACCTCGTCAACTTCTGCGCGGGCATCGATCAGTCTTTGCCCCAGGAGGAGGGCGGTACATGGCTTGCAGTGACGAGCATCTCATTCGACATCTCGGCGCTCGAACTGCTATGGACGTTGACTCATGGCTTCAAAGTTGTAATTCAAAGTGAAATCGAGACCACATCTTCAGACATCGATCATGCCAAAACTATCGCCTCGAAGAAAAAGATCGATTTCAGTCTCTTTTACTTTGCGAGTGAAGAAAGCGCTACTGAAAACCGGTACAAGTTGTTAATGGAAGGCGCGAAGTTTGCCGACGAACACGACTTCACGGCCGTTTGGACGCCCGAGCGCCATTTCCATGCCTTCGGCGGTCTCTACTCGAATCCAGCTTTGACGAGTGCCGCGCTGGCCATAGTCACGAAGCGAGTTCAACTCAGAGCCGGTAGTGTCGTGCTGCCGTTAAATCATCCAATTCGCGTCGCAGAAGAATGGGCCTTTGTCGACAACATCTCCGGCGGTCGCATCGGTGTTTCATTTGCTTCGGGGTGGCATGCAGATGATTTCGTGTTTGCACCGGAAAACTATTCCGATCGCAAGCAACTGATGCTGCGACAAATCGAAACTGTGCGCACCTTGTGGCGCGGTGACGCAGTGTCGTTCAAAGGTGGCGCCGGCAATGACGTCCAAATCAGAATTCATCCGCGACCGATTCAACCGGAGCTTCCGTTCTGGATTACGACGGCAGGACATCCCGACACGTTTCGAGCCGCCGGTGAGACCGGCGCGAACCTGCTCACGCACCTGCTCGGGCAGAGCGTCGAAGAACTCGCGGAGAAGATCGAGATCTACCGCAAAGCGTGGCAGCCGGCGGTCGGGGGCCGAGACAAGCCACACGTGACGCTGATGCTGCATACCTTCGTTGGTCCCGATCTCGCATACGTCGCCGAGAAAGTGCAGAAGCCTTTCTGTAGTTACCTTGCCAGCTCGCTTGATCTGGCCAGGAACCTTCTCCGCAGCATCGGACACGACATTGCCGCGGAGTTGACCGCTGACGATCTCGACGCGTTGCTGGCGCATGCTTTCGATCGCTACTACCAAACGAGCGGTCTGTTCGGAACACCTGAAAGTTGTCTGGCGATGGTTGACCGGCTGAAGCTCGCTGGAGTCGATGAGGTCGCGTGCCTGATAGATTTCGGCGTTGACGTGGAATCGGTGCTTTCGAACCTCATCCATCTCGACCAGCTTCGCGAACGCAGTCAGGTTGAGCAGAAACACGAGGACTACAGCATCGCGGCCCAATTGACGAACCATCAAGTGACGCACCTGCAATGCACACCATCGTTGGCTCGAATTCTCCTCCTCGATCCAGCCACTCGCAGCGTGACTGCTACGTTGCGGCATCTTCTGCTGGGCGGGGAAGCCGTGCCCAGCGAGCTCGTCAGCGAGCTGCAAACACTCACGAGCGCGTCGATTCACAACATGTACGGTCCCACTGAAACGACGATCTGGTCAACGACATACGTTGGTGAGTGTGGTCCACAAACGATGCCGATTGGAAAGCCGCTCGCAAACCAGAGAGTCTACGTGCTCGACAAACAGATGGCGCCAGTTCCTTTGGGAGTAACTGGCGAACTCTACATCGGTGGCGACGGCGTCAGCAGAGGTTATCGGAAACAGCCCCGTTTGACTGCCGAACGTTTTGTGCCAGATCCGTGGAACTCACAAGGAGCGCGCATGTACCGGACCGGCGATCTCGTTCGCTATCGACCTGACGGCAGCCTCGAGTTTTTAGGACGCGCCGATGAGCAGGTGAAACTTCGCGGTCATCGCATCGAGTTGGGTGAGATAGAGACCGTGCTTAGGCAACATCCTTCGATCAGCGAAGCAGTGGTCGCAATTAAGGAATTGACGGCCGGGGACAGTTGCCTCGTTGCTTACGTGGTTCCGCATGTTTCTGAGAGCAGGGAAGTAGAAGTGGACGCTTTAGCCTTTCGGCTGCCTAACGGAATGGTTGTCGCACATCACGGTAGTTTCCAGACAAGCATTCTCTGTAAGGAAGTGTTTGAAGACGAGGTCTATCTAAAACATGGGATCACGCTCGAAGACGGCGACGTCATTTTCGACGTCGGAGCAAACATCGGACTCTTCACGCTCTTCGCACGACGAAAGTGCCCGGCCGCGCAGATCTATTCATTCGAGCCACTGCCACCTAACTTTGAACTGTTGCGAGCAAACGTGACTCGTCACAACGCCAATGTGCGGCTTTTCAATTATGGTCTATCCAATACTTCAACGATTGCGAACTTCACTTTCTATCCCGAGGCGGCAGGACTATCGGGGCGCACTGCAAATAGTGCCGGCGATAAAGAGGACACAAAGGCGATCGTCACTGACTGGATCCATAACGCAGCGCGAGAGAATGAACAGGATCTGCTTCCCCAGTCACAACTTGATGAGCTGTTGAACGAATACCTGCGCGCAGAGACGTACAATTGCCCGATTAAGACACTTTCAGACGTTATTCGAGAACTCGACATCGAGCACATCGATCTGTTGAAGATCGACGTTGAAGGCAGTGAGTTCGACGTTTTATCGGGCATACAGGACGCGGATTGGCGTCGAATCAAACAGATCGCAATCGAGGTTCATAGCCGCTCGATACTGGAACGCATCACGTCGTTGCTGGAAGCACATGGCTTTCGATTCGTTGTGGACGACTCGATGGTAGTACACGAGAACGGGAACGGACACGACGTGTATGTCGCCATGCTTTACGCTTTTTCGGAGTTGGCGCAAAACCTGGACCACCGCACTGCATCTCAATCCGCTCAGGAAGCGACTCCGCCGCAATTCACTGTTGCGGAGATTCAGAACTATCTGAGACGCAGTTTGCCGGCACATTTCATACCGTCAGCCTTCGTGGTTCTCGATGCCTTGCCGCTAACGCCGAATGGAAAGATCGATCGCAAATCGTTGCCGTTGCCTGGTCCACAATACGCGCAGCCGGGCGTCGAATTTATGGCGCCACGAACCTCGACTGAAAGCGAGTTGGCCGCACTGTGGAGTGAAATACTAGGCAGTGACCGCTTTGGGATTCACGACAACTTCTTCGATTTCGGCGGCCATTCGCTGACCGCGACTCAACTCGTCACTCGCATTCGCAAAACCTTTGCAGTCGAATTAAGCCTGCGCGACTTTATCAAGTATCCAACAATCGCCGGTCTCGCCGAGTTGATCGAAGAATCAATTCTCTCGAAGGCGAGCGACGAAAAGCTCTTCGCACTGGTAGAAATGCTCGAAAGCCAGAGCCCCGCTTAGCTACAAAAAGCAGATCGCTCTTCTCTGTGCAACCTCTGTGTTCTCTGTGCCTCTGTGGTTGAAGACTGCTTAGGAAAAACAACCACAGAGCAACTGTGTTGGATGTCAAGCAGAAACTGGTTGAGCTTTGACAGTCCAGACTTTGTTATCGCGCACCATTACATTGATGATGGTCAGCAGTTTTCGCATGCAGGCGACAATGGCAACCTTCTTCAGTTTGTTTCGGGCAATGAGCTGTTGATAAAAGGCTTTGATAACGGGATTGCAGCGAATGGCAGTCAAGGTGGCCATGTAGAGCTTGGCTCGGACCGGAGCTCTGCCGGCAAAGATGTGACGCGTACCACGCTGTTTACCACTGTCACGATTGAGCGGCGCGACGCCAGCTAGCTTCGCTATCTGGTGCCGATTAAGTTGGCCCAATTCGGGGCAATCGGCCAAGAGCGAAACGGAGGTCACGAACCCGATGCCTTTGACGCTCTGTAATATTTTGTCTTTCTGCTGCCAAGCGACGGAACGTTTAAGTTGATCTTTGAGTTGTTTATCGAGGGCCTTGAGACGTTGCTCAAGCCACTCAATATGCGCGTCGATGTCAGCGCGAGCGGCCTCGGTAGCCGCTGAGCCGCGGCGATTTTTCTCGGCCGCCAGCATGTCGCTGACTTGGTTACGGCGTCCCATTAAAGCGTCTAACTCGGTGTCTTCGGCAGTTTTAATCGGACGTAGCGGTGGTTGGATCGCCGCGGCAAAATGAGCCAGGACGCGTGCATCGAGCCGATCCGTCTTTGCTAAGAGACCCAGGGCCTTGGCGAAGTCACGCACTTGCCGGGGATTGATCAGGACTACCGGCAAACCCGCCCTGCGCAAGGCGTGGAGCAGTGGCCTTTCCAACCCGCCGGTGGCTTCCAGCACAATTCGTGCTGGTCGTAAGGCGATTAGTTCGGCTATCAACGTCGGAAACTTTTTTGGATCATTGGGGCAACGGAAGTGATATTCGTTTTTGTGCACCGCTACTTCCAGGAATTGTTTCGAGACATCGATGCCAATGAAACTGCGTCGTGATGTTTTAGTTGATCGAGTGGACACGTTATCAGTTCTCCGTCCCGGTCTTGCAAATTCGGGCTCTAAGGCGCCAAGCAACTGTTCGGGTTTATGGAAAACGGATGCAACGACCGGCGCTCTGCGACGGGCTCGTGGCACCAAGACACAATCGGCCTATTGCATCCTCGGCAGATCGCCGTAAGCGATCGACCATAGCTAATGAACACTGTAGCAGGATGGGCATCCCTTAACATACAAGACACAGAGAACACAGAGGTTGCACAGAGAAAACTGCGCGCTGGCGAGCAGTTGTTGTCTAAGCGCACACTCCTAACCGACGAATTTCCTCCAATATTCAGGCTTTTCCGCTCGGCACAATGCTTGCGAAGCAGACCCCTCAAATCTGCCAGCTAAACGTGTATCTCGTCAGAAGAGGTGTCTCGTGAGCAAGAAGCGCATCGGCATTTTCGTCATTGCGTACAACGCCGTAAACAAACTCGATTGGACGCTCGATCGCATTCCTCAAGAGGTTTGGGACAAGGTCGACGAAGTCTTCCTCTTCGACGATTGCTCGACTGACAACACCTATTACGCCGCGATCGGATACAAGCACGCCAAGACGGTCGAGAAGCTCACCATTCACCGAAACGCGAAGAACCTTCGCTACGGTGGAAACCAAAAAGCCGGCTATGAGTACGCGATTGCTCGTGGGCTCGACATCGTCGTGATGCTTCACGCTGACGGACAGTATGCGCCCGAGGCCTTGCCCGAATTGCTCGCGCCGCTAGAAGCTGGTGAGGCTGACATGGTGTTTGGATCCCGCATGGCCGATGGTGGCGATCCACTCGCGGGCGGAATGCCGAAATACAAATTCATCGGCAACAAGATCCTCACGTGGCTGGAAAACCGGATTACAGGAATGCGTCTCTCTGAATTCCACTCAGGATACCGCCTGTACAGTTGTGCGGCATTGAAGCAAGTGCCGTTTCGCCAAAACTCGAACGAGTGGCACTTCGATACTGACATCCTGATCCAGTTTCATGAGGCGGGGCTGCGTATTTGCGAACGGCCGATTCCGACTTACTATGGTGACGAGATCTGTTACGTGAACGGAATCTCCTATGCGTTCAACTGCGTGAAAGCGGCGCTGACGTACAGGCTACACAAGGCCAAACTGATGTATGAGCGGAAATACGATATCGACGGAGAGCATTACACCTACAAGCGTGACGATCCATACAGCAGTCACTCACAGATTCTGGAATGGATCGAGCGTGAGAGACCTGATGAAGTGTTGGAAGTAGGGACCGCCACCGGTTATCTCAGTGCTGAGATGACGAAGCGCGGGTGTGCAGTCACCGGTGTCGAGAGTGATCCGGAGATGGCCCAGATCGCTCAACAGCATTGCCGGCGAATGATAGTTGGCGACGCCGAACAGTTGGATTTCTCGAGTTTAGGAAAATACGACGCGATCGTGCTGGGAGATGTTGTCGAGCACCTGCGTGATCCGCAACAGTTTCTGAAAAGGATGGCCCAGCAGCTCAAGCCTGGCGGCAAGGTGCTGATGTCTTTGCCAAACGTGGCGAATATCTGGGTGCGATTGAATTTGCTTTTCGGAAGATTCAACTACAGTCGCGTGGGGATTCTTGACGAAACTCACCTTCGCTTCTTCACGCTCGCCAGCTCCAAACGAATTGCAAACGACTCGGGTCTGGATGTGCTCAGCACAAGTGTTACACCGATACCGCTTCCGTTAATCCTGCCGGCAACCAGCAAAGGTCGAATCTTAAGCTTTCTGCACATTATGAATTGGGGTTTGGCCAGGCT
>Ga0207675_100003836_pt1 | contig 14625 bp, 8 predicted proteins | sample KBSSwiS42_FD_184305 | JGI IMG/M metagenome (GOLD analysis project Ga0207675, IMG submission 184305) | Switchgrass rhizosphere microbial communities from Kellogg Biological Station, Michigan, USA - KBS Switchgrass S4-2 (SPAdes) (version 2) | ecosystem: Host-associated > Plants > Roots >... | reverse complement strand
ACCTCGCTCACGTATGCGCTCATTACAGACACCGCGCTGCCGGGCTTTGCGCTCAGCCCCGCGGGCCGGTTGACCGGAACGCCGCAGATCGGCACCAGCGTCGGCACGCACACGGTGCGCTTCACGGTTTCCGACGGCACGAACACGGTGCCCGGCCAGCTGCGGCTCGTCGTGGTGCCGGCAGGTCGGGTCGACCTCGCGGTGACGATGAGCGCGTCGCCGAACCCCGTGACGCTCGACACGCCGACGACTTGGACGCTGACCGTCACGAATCGAGCGCCGCAAGTGCAAGCGCCGGGCGCGTCACTCGACGCTACGTTCGCGGGCGAAGTGCCGTTCCGCTTCGATCCGCCGTCGCCGACGTCCGGCTGCACGCTCACGCCGAACGGCGACCAGAATCGCGTGATCTGCGCGCTCGGTCCGCTGGCGGGCGGGGCGTCGACGACGATCACCCTGACCGGGCGCGGCAGCTTCGCGGGCGACGTGTTCGCGGAGGCGCGCGTCGCAGTCACCGGCGGCGCGCTCGACGAGACGTTGGACAACGACGTGGGCGTGGCGTCGCTGAGCGTTGCGCAGAGTGTCACCGGCATGCCCGCGCAACGTATCGCGCTCGCGGACGGACGCACCATAGCAGCGGGCGATTTCAACGCCGACGGCTTCGACGATCTCGCCGTCGCGACGGCTTCGGCCCAAGGGGTCGTGGTGTTCACGAACGTCGCGGACCCCATCAATCCCGGCCGGCGCACGTTCGCGACGCCGCCTCAGGCACTTGGCGGCGAGGCGCTCACGACCGACTTAGCCGTAGCGGACCTCGACCGCGACGGCGACCTCGACATCGTGACGGCCGCGGGCAACGGCGCGCCCAATCGCGTGTTCGTCTCCGCGGGCGGAGCGTTCACGAGCTCGTCGCTCGGCCTTGCGAACGTCGAAAGCCGCGCCGTCGCGATCGGCGACGTCAACGGCGACGCGTTCCTCGACTTGGTATTCGCAGGCCCGGGCATGAGCACGGTGCTGCTCAACACCGGCTCGGGCGTGACGTTCACGCCGGGCGGCAGCATCGGGCCGCACGACGCGCGCGACGTGGTGCTCGTGGATTTGCTCGGCGACGCGCTACCCGAGATCGTGCTCGCGAACGGCGACGGCGTCGGCGGCGTGGCGATCTATCGCAACACGCGGGGAGCCTTCACGCTCGAAGCGCCGACGCTCGTGACGACTCCAACGACCGCCGTGGCGACGGGCGACTTCAACTCCGACCGCCGAGCCGACCTGGTGTTCGCCCGCGAAACGGCGAAGCTGCCAGCCGTGCCGAGCGCGCCGGTCTTGCTGAATGCGTCGAGCGGGAACGGGCAGATGTTCGTCTCCGACGAGCTCGGAGCGGCGATCACGACGCGCCTGCTCGTCCGCGACTTCGATTCCGACTCGCGCTCCGACGTGCTTGCCCTGAACGGCTATGGCGCGCGTATGTTCACGAACGCCGGCGGCTCCAACGGTACGTTCGCGCTGCATCCGCAGCAGCTTGCCGTGCCGAATGCGCGCAGCGTCGCCGCAGGCAAGTTCAGCAGCGACGAGCGCGTCGACCTCGCCGTCCTCGGCGACTCGTTGGGCATATTCATCAACGACGGCGACGGCAACTTCGGCGAGCCGGACTCGAACGCACCGGTTATCCAGCTGCGCGGCGACGCAACCGTCAACATCGTAATCGACTCGGCCTACTCGGACGCCGGCGCGACGGCGACCGACAACGAAGACGGCGACCTTACGTCGCGCATCGTCATCGGGAACCCCGTCAACACGACGTTGCTCGGCACCTACACGATCACATACAACGTCAGCGACTTGTCGGGCAACGCCGCCAAGCCCGTCACGCGCACGGTCAACGTGCAGCCGCAAGCGGCCGCGCTACAAGGCGGCGGAGGCGGTGCGCTCGGGATCGAAATGCTCGCCTTATTGCTCGCGGCGGCGTTGCGTCGCTTCCGGACCTCTGGCGCTTCGGGCGCTACAGCGACCGCGACCCCGCTCCGTCCGCCGGCGCGAAATAGGGCCGCTCGGGCATGAACAACAGCCGACGGGCGCCATCGCGCCATTTGCCGGGCGCGCGCTCGGCGAGCGCCACGGATCCCATGCTGTACGCATAACCGCGCAGGCTCGTCGATGCACCTCGGAGTGCACGGTCCGCAGCTGCGCCGTCGCCCGCCTCGAGAGCGCGGGCGAACCGCGAGAGCGCGTCGCGATCGGTCGAACTGAGGTTCTGAAAGGCGCTCGCCGAGAGATCGATCGGTCGGCCCGCTCGCACCGCGAGGCCGAACAGTGCGAATTGCGCGCTCGGATCGAGGTTTTCCGTCGACAGCGCGGAAAGGCGCGCCGCGAGCTCCGGTTTCGCGCCGTCCGACGCGGCCGCGAGCACGAGCAATTGCTCCGCTAGCGGCGATCCCTCGGCCTTCTGGACGGCCGCATCGAGGTCGCCGCGATCGAGATCGCGATACGCCTGATACGCGGGCGGAAGATCGAGCCCGTGCTCGATCTGGTTGAAGAGGCTCAGCGCGCGCGAATCGCGCAACAGCGCATTCCCGTCCATGCCTGCGCAGGCCGTCGCGATACGGCAGACGCGGCCGAGATAGAGCGCGGCACCCTCGGCGACGCCCGGCACGCTGCGGCGCGCAAGATCGAGCGGCGCGACGGCGTCGTTCCACCGTTCTTGCGCCGCATAGTCGTAGCCAACTGCGAATGCGAGCCAACCGTTGCCGGGATGCGCCTCGAATGCGGCGAGGAAGGCGCGTCGTTGCTGCTCTTCGTCTGCGATGCAGCGCGTGGCCAAGTAGCGGAGGTCGCCGTCGTCGGGGTTCGCAGCGGCATCCGCAGTCTGTCGCGCGCACACGGCGTCATGCTCGGCGCCCGTCGTGAGCTCCTGCTCCATCCGCAGCGTCATGATGTCGTGCGGATTTTCGGCGAGCCTCTCGCGGAGGCGTTCGGAGAAATTCGGTTGCTGCGACGCGAGACCGAGCCAGTCTCCCAGCTCTTTGGCGTCGGGACTGTCCCAGCGCAGGTGCGTCGTCACGAGCCGAGCGCGCTCCTCGTCGCTGTGAAGCATCTGCACGAGCCCGGCGGGCGGGGAGTCGACTGCTTCGAGCACGCGGCGCGTGCCACCCGAGCCTTGCGTGCTGATCGACTCGGGAGGTTGCTCGAACACGTGGTCCGCCGCCGTCATCATCCAACGCGCGGCACCGAGGGCTCGTTCGGGCACCGGCCGCGCGGAGCCGTACGTTTGCGTCCACTCGACGAACACGGCAGCGCCGGCCACGTTGTAAACGAAATGCGCGAAGCTGCGAGTCGTTTCTGCCTCGAACGTCTCGATCGCGCGCCCGTCGGTGAACGTCGTCGAGATCGTCGGGTTCGACACGCCCGACAGCGCCATCCTCGTGCTGGCGAACGGGCCGACCGTCACGCTATTGCCCGCGACGTCGACGCGAACCGCACGGTCGAGGCCGTTGTAGATGTCGAGCTTCGTATCGTCGATAAACCCGCCGACGCCAACGACGGCGGCCACGATGCCGCCGGCGACCGCGAGACGCGCAGCGGTCGCCCAACCGCCATCGGCCGTTTGAAAGCGGTCCCAGAGGCCGAGCTTCTGTCGCGCGCGCTCCTTTCCCGGCACGAGCACGGCATAGCTCGGCGGCAGGCGCGCCGGCTGCGGCGCTGCCGGCGGCTGGAATTTGTCGTGCACGAACTTCGCGACCTGCCGCTCGGCGAGTAAGAGCTGGTCGAGCGCCGCGAACCGAAGCTTCGACAGCGAGGCCATCGCCGTGCCGACCCAGCCGTCGATGACGCCGACCCACGCATTGATGTTTCCTTCGGTGGGCCGCTCGAGCTTGAATTCCTCGAGCGCGGCGCTCCACTTCTCGACGGACAGCCGGTGGAGCAACGTTCGGTCGAGCTCGATCGCGTCCGCCTGCTTGAAGACCCGAGTGAGGGCGGCATGCAGGTCGCCGCCCGCGGCGAGCAGCCGCGTGAGCTCGCTCGAGCTGACGCGGTTGTCGGCGGTCACGATGGCGAACACGTTGGCGAACGCGCCATGCGCGTCCCGCACGTCAGCCTCGGCGTGCTCGGCGTAGTGCAGCACCGCGAGCAACCCGGCCACATACTCGGGCCATCCGTTCCCGAGCGCGTGCGCAGCCGCCACGTGTGCGGAGCGACAACGACGGTCGTGCGCGCGGACGCTGTCTTCGGCCTCCTTGACCTCTTGGTCGATCTTCTTGATCGCTTTCGGCAGATCACGGCGCCGGAGCTCGCGCCCGCGATGCCGGATGATGCCGCCCGGCGCCTGCAAGAATCCGTCGCGCAGTGCCTGCAGAGCGGCGCGCTCGTCCTGGATCTCACGCAGCCGTTTGAGGTCGACGGCGAGCGTTTCGGGATACAAGGACTCCAAGCTCGCGGCGTGGCCGGCGGCGGCTTTCGCCTCATAGAGCTCGGCGAGCGTCGCCGCGTGCAGCGTGATCGCGCGGCCGAGATAGGCGCCGCGATAGCGGCGATCGAGATAGGCTCGGTCGTAATCCGCGTCGAGCTTCTTCAGCGATTCCTCGATTGCGGCCGGCTCGGTCTTCGCGTTGCGAAACACATGCGACGACATCCGCTCCTTCAGCGCAGCCGTTCCGTCGAAAAGCTCCCAGGCCGAGCGGTCGTCGAGCGGCGCCGCGATGTAGGTTCGCTTCGCGTTTTCCTCGCGTTCGTTGTTCGACGGATGCGTGGCCCACATCCGTGGCACTTGCGCGATTGCGGTCGCGAACAAGCGGTGCGCGCCGGGTCGCTCCTTCGGCACCGGCGCCGGCTTTCCGTAGCAGGGATCGCCGAGAATCCCGCGGACCCGCTCCGTCACCAGGTTCTGCAGCGCGAACAAGTCCTTGACCCCGCGTCCCGCGCCCGCCTCGGCCGACGCGAACCCGACCGCGCGGTCCCAGCTCGCCTCGGCCGCCGGCAGCTTGTGCAGCGCGTGAATCAACGCGTCGCTGCCCGTGAGCGAGACCGAGACGAGGTCGGCTTGGAACTCCATCTCGCGGGACAGTGCGCGTTGCGCGAGCAGCACGACTCTGAACACCGTCTCCGTGAGCGCGCGGATCGACCACACCGTCAACGACAGAATCCAACCGACCCACGCGACGCGGACGTCCGTACTCGACAATCCGCGCAGGAATTTGTCGAGCGCATCGCGCCGCCCGATGATCTGCGCCGCAATCTGTTGGCCGATGTAGACCCAGCGGCCGACGGCCATCGACCGCTGCGCGAAGTGACCGAACTCGTGTGCGAGCACCGCCTTGAGCTCGCCGAGCGTCAGCACATTCACGAGCGGCAACCCGATCTCGAGATTCTTTTTCGTCGGGAACACGAGGTTCAGGATCGAGAGATCGTAGAACACAGCGGCATTGACGCGCGGCGACAGAAACACGCGATGCGCGCGCGGTGCTCCCGCGTCATCGGCGAGCCGGCGCAGGAACTCGAACAGCTTCGGCTGCTCTTGCGCCGTGATCTCGAGATCGTCGATCTCGTACCGGTGCTTCACGAAGAACAGCGCCTTCAACATGAACACGGCGAGGAACGCCGCGCTCGCTCCGGAGACGAAACCCCAGAGGGCGTTGTCGCCGCCGTTCACCGCACCCGCGAGGAGTCGCCAAGCCGTCCACGCGAACCAGCCCGCGAGCGCGAAATAGAGCAGAACGAAGGCGGCGAGGCCCGCCATCGCGAGCCACGCGTGCAGCCGGTAGCTCGAGGTCGCTTGTGTGAAGCTCTGCGGTACCGATCCCGGCCCGCGCGGATAGACGTCGTCCATCGCCCCCCCCTATTGCCGCCGTCCCCATGGGCGTCCGCGGCGGAGAACGTAGCAATAGTCCCAAGGACGAGTCAAAACTGGAGCCGCGTGACCGCGACGTGCGTCGCGCCGGAGGCGCCGCCGCCGTTATGTCCGGCGGGCGGTCAGGGCAGCGGCGAGTCGTTACGGGCGCGCTTGCGCCAAACGGCGACGCGGCGTAGCTCGCGCTTGCGCTCGAGCACGGTCTGGGCCTGCCGATTGATGAAGCGATAGCAACGGCGCAAGTCCCACGAGAGGTCGCTGTCGAGCACGAGCTCGATGCCGTCCCCGAAGTCCCCGCGGTTGATCTCGTGGATCAGGCGCGATTCGCCGGTGAAGCGGCTGCCGAAGTTGAACTCGTACTCGTCGAAATAGATGAGGCAGCCGCTCGGCAAGTAAGGAATCAAGCGCTCGAGCACCGGGCGCGCCGACGTGTAGTAGTCGCAATCGATCCAGACGAGGATCGGTTTGTGAACACGCAGCGTGGCCAGAAAATCGGGTGTAAGCGTCTCCTCGAAGAGGCCGCGGTGGAGCCTGCAGTTGCGATAGCGCCCGTCGAGATAGTCGCGCAGCTCCTCGTAGCGGCCGCGGTATTGGCCGGCCTTCCAATCCGCGCCGGCGACGCTGGCGCGGTCGCGCTCGTCGTCGGTCTCGGGCAACCCTTCGAAGCTATCGAAGCCGTGGCAGACGATGCTGTCCTCCATGCCGAGATAGCGCGTCGCATAGGCTTTTTTTGCGAACGCGTAGCCGTCCGCCACGCCGAATTCCAAGATCGAGAACGGACCTTTATAGCCGCGCTTGAACTCTTGAATGACCGCGTAGACGTGGTCCATGCGGTAGAACGTGTTGACGAGCCGGCGCAAGGCGAGCCGCGGCTTGTAGATCAGGTTCAGGTAAATGAACGTGCGCACGTAGTCGCCGGGCAGGGATTTGCCCGCGAGCCGCAGGACCGTCATCAATAGCGATTTGTCGCCAAACCGGTTGAAACCGGTCTGACCGTCGTGTCCAGGCATAACATCCCTCCCAACCCGTAGTGCCCTTGCAATCCGTGGGCCAGGAGGCGGTCGGGAACATTACAGATCGTTAAGCGTCAGCGGCGTCGTCGCGTCGGCCCACGCGCGCACGAACTGCTGCTGCACGAGCACAGCCTCGTTGCCGCGCCCCTCGGCGAGCAGCGTTTGCCACAGGCCGAAGAGCAATCGACCGTCGCGCGGGTGCGTTGTGAGCGCTTCGCGGAACACGCTTTCCGCCTCCGCGTGATTGCCCGCTCGCAGCAACGCGGCGCCGAGGCTCTGGCGCACGGTGTAGAACCAGGCCGGCGGCTCGTCGTATTGCAGCGCGGCTTCGAGCGTCACGGCGCGGCGCCACGCTGCGATCGCGGCCGCGTTGTCGCCGCGCGCACCGGCGAGCGCCGCATCGAGCGTGGCCGAGGTCAGCGCCAGGAGGTCGGCCGCCTTGTTGTTGATGAGGTATTGGCTCTCCGGCGGCAGCGCGGTGCGCTCGCGTTCGAAGCGGCGCTGCTCGGCCGCGGCGTCGCGCGCCTTGCCCTGCCCTGCGAGCGCCATCGCGCGTGAGTAGCGCCAGAACGCGTGGCTCAGCGCGCGGCTCCTCTGGGGCTCCGGCGTCGCGAGCAGCGTGTCCCAGCGGTGGAAGCGGAGATCGATCATCAGCGGATACAGGCGGAAGGCTTCGAGCATCTGCATCTCGAGATCGCCGTCGCCGACGTTGCCGACCATCTCGACGGCCGCCTGCTTCGCCTCCTCGTAGCGGCCCTGCTGCGCGCGCGCATATGCGATGAAGTGGATGTTGTGCGTCCAATACATCAGCGGGTACACGCCGGTGGCGCCGGTGCGCTCGATGAACGCGCGATCCGCTGCGGATGCTTTGACGTTCGTTTCGGCGGCCAGATCGAAGTCGCCCGTCTGCAGGAAGATGTGGCCCGGCATGTGCACGAGATGACCGGCGCCCGGCGTCAACGTCATGAGCCGCATCGCGCTCGGTATCGCGCGCTCGAGATTCGGCGACGCCTCGACGGCGTGGATGTAGAAATGATTTGCGCCGGGATGGTCGGGATCGCGCTTCAGCACCGACTCGAGCACGGCGACGAGCTCGAGCGTGCCGGGCGCCGGCTCGCCTTCGAGGCTCCAGAGCTGCCATGGGCGCAGCATCATGAGGCTCTCGGCGAACATCGTCGCGGCGTCGACGTCGTCGGGATACTTCTGCACCATCGCGCGCATCGCTTCGCTGTAGTCGCGATGGAAGCCGAGCCAATCCGACGCCGGCTCAGGCGAAGGATATCGTTTGGCGAGCGCGGCGATGTAGTCGCGCTCGCGCGTGCTCGCGTTGGCGGCGCGTTGCTGCGCGTTCTTGACGGCGTCGTAGGTCGCCTGCGCGCGCGCCGCGTCGACGGCCGGGTCGTTGTAGTTCGGCCCGATCGAGAGCGCGATGCCCCAGTACGGCATCGGCGCTTGGGGGTCGAGCTCGGCCGCGCGCCGGAAGTAGCGCGCGGCTTCGTCGTGGTTGAAGCCGTAGAGAAGGCGAATGCCGTGATCGAAGTAGAGCTGCGCCTCGGGCGTAGCGGTCGTGATCGGGAAGTGATAGTCGCCGAGGCCGGGATGGAGCTCCGTCGCCGCCGCCGGCAACGCCTGATGCTCGTGCTGTGCGGCGAGGGGCAGCGAGAATGCGAGCGCGCAAAGCGCCGTCGTGGCCGCGGCTCGAGGCTTCTTGTTTTTCATGGCGCGCATTTTGCGCCGAAAAGGCGGCGGCTGTCAGGCCGCGCGAGGCGTGCTAGCCGGGCGGCGGAGTCCCCTGCGCGTGCAGCACGTGCACGGTCGCGTCGCCGTCGAGGCTGGTCCACGCGACGAGGACGCCGTCGCCGAACTTGACGACTTGCGGCACGTCGACGGGCTGCACGGCCGTGCTGTGCGCGAGCACGCGCGCCTCGCCGAGCGAGCCATCGAGCGCCACGGTGCGCAACACGAGATCAGTGCCGCCGCTTTGCGCGGCGCGCCACCAGGAAACTTTCGCAGCGCCGTCGTCGGCAAGCACGAGGCCGACCTGGCCGAACGAGCCCGCGCCGTCGAGGTCGATCGCCGGCCCGAAGCTTGCGGCGCCGTCGGTCGACGACGCGAACCGAACGCGCGGAGTGTCGCCGGCCGCCGTGAACCACGCGACCGCGACGCGGTCGCCGGCGGCCGCAATCGCGGGACCGTTGACGGGACAGCCTTCGATCTCCCAGCCTTCGGCGCCGGTCGCGACTGGGTTAGCCCAAGCCCCGTCGACGTGGCGGCGCACGACGACGTCGCGGATTTCCTCGGGCGTTCTGTCGCGATACGCGACGACCGGACCCGAGCTCGTCATCGCTCGATGGGGTTGGCAACAATCGCAGACGAGCTCGTCGACGATCTCGCGCGCGACGACGTTGCCGGAGTAATCAAGCGTGGCGACCCGCAAGCTCGTGCCGAGCAGCTTGTCCGGCTCGTCGAACGACCACTCGGCGAGCTGCCGGCCGTCGAGCCAAAATGCGCCGATCGCACCGTTCCACGCGAACAAGTCGACGAAGCCGTGCTCGGCCGCCGCGCTGTCGTCGTTGAGCTGCACGGGCTCCGACCACGTGACGCCCGCGTCGTTCGATACGGCGGTTGCGATGTGATAAGCGCCAGGCTTCTCGGGGTCCAAGCGCAGCCAATGCGCGGCCCAGACGTCCGCGGTGATCGGCTGAACGGACGGCATGTCGGCCCAATTCACCATGAGGTCGTCGCCGCGCACGACCTCGCGCGGCGTCGAAAACGCGTCGCCCTCGTACGTCGCGTAGCGCAACACCGCGCCGTCGTCGGTCGGCTCGAGCCAGCTCAAGATCGGCTTGCCGTCGGCGCCGGTCGCGAGGCGCGGCTGCGCGCTGCCGGCGCCACCCGGGAACGTCACGGCGCGAGCGCGAAACGCCGCCGTGTCGGCCGGCGGCTTCGTGTCGCAGCCGCCCAGCGCGACGATTGCGAGAACGGCCGCGAAGCGGAGAGTCGACGATGTGCTTAGACCCAAGTTCATCCGTCCAACCAATCGGGCAGCGAGCGAAGAGTCACGCGCGCGCCACTCTGCGGATGAGCGAATTTTAGCCCGGCCGAGTGCAGTAGGTAGCCGCCGGCGCCGGGCGGCGCGTCGCTCTTCGGCACGCCGCCCGGGCCGAACAGCGGATCGCCGACGATCGGCGCGCCGGCCGCCGCGAGGTGGATGCGGATCTGGTCGGGGCGGCCCGTGATCGGCTGCGCGGCGACGAGCGTGCGCGAGCCGGCGCGCCGCAGAACGCGCACGCGCGTCAGCGATGCCCGCCCGTGCTCCGCCGCGGCGTGGATCGTCAGCGGGCCGTGCGCCACACGCGCGATCGGCTGACGCGCCGCGAACGAGCTCGGCAGGCGATCGCCTTCGACCCAGGCGAGATAGGTCTTGCCGAGAGCGAGCTCGCGCAATTGCCGGCTCAACGACGAGCGCGCGCGAGCCGTCTTGCCGAACGCGATGAGACCCGAGGTGCCGCGGCCGAGCCGGTGCGCGGGCGCGGCCTCGCTGCGCGACGCGTCGCTCGAGCGCACGAGCTTGAGAAGCGTGCGAGCCGAGAACGGACCCGCGGGCAGCACTTGCAGATTGGCGGGCTTGACGACGACGAGCACGTGCTCGTCCTCGAAAGCGACCGTGAACGACTCCGGCGCGTCGGGCTCGCGCCACGGCGCGCGATGAAACTCGAGCTCGTCGCCTGCCGCGAGCGGCTGCTCCGGGCGCACGCGCCGCCCGTTGACGAGCACGCGGCCGAGATCGATCGCGGCACGCCATGCGGCCTCGTCGGAGTGGCGGTAGCGAGCGACGTGGAACGAGAGGACGCTCGCGCCCGCTGCGTCGGGCGAGACGCGCGCGCGATAGATCCAACCCGTATTGGTCGTGCCCATACCGCGCAGCATAGATCAAAGAGGAGTCTCGAGACCGCTCAAGCGCTCTCGCCAGCGCTCGAGCTTCTGCTCGAAGCGCAGGCTCGCGTAGGCGGGGCTCGTCGACGGCAGCGTTCGCCGCTCGATGCCGGCCCACTCGGGCTTCAGGCCCGGCAACACCTTGCGCTTGAACAGGTCGGCCGCGGTGTTGCCGTTGAAGCAGATCAGCCGAAGCTGCGGATGGTGCTCGAAGAACGAGTGGAAATCGTTGACGACGATGCTCGCGGGAACGATCGAAGAGTCGAGGCTACCCTCGCGCTCGCCGGCGGCGAGCACGTCCCAGACCGCGACACCGTGCGCGCGGAGCCGCACGAGGCGGGCCGGATACTCCATGGCCGGGCCGGCGCCCACGAGCTCGCCCATGATGCGCCAGAAGGCGTTGTACGGTTGCGCGTAGTACTCGCGCATCTCGAGCGACTTGCGGCCCGGCAAGCTGCCGAGCACGAGCACGCGCGCGGCCGCGTCTTCGATCGGCGGAAAGCCGACGGAGAGCTCGACGCGCGCGCCGCTCACCAGTCGATTCCGCGATAGTGGCCTCGCGACTCGAGCAGCCGGACCTCCGAGACGATCTGGCCTTGCCGCTCGCGCACGTACTCGCTCGGCTGCGCCGCCAGTAGTCGACGCGGGTTCGGCAGCACGGCCGCGAGCAGCGCAGCCTGCTCGAGATCGAGAGAGCGCGCGCTAGAGCCGAAGTAGTTGTCGGCCGCCGCCTCGACGCCGAACACTTGGGGCCCGAACTCGGCGACGTTGAGATACAGCTCGAGGATCCGCTCCTTCGTCAAGCAGAGCTCGAGCAGCACGGCGAAATACGCCTCGAGCGCTTTGCGCACGAAGCTGCGGCCTTGCCACAAGAACAGATTCTTCGCGACCTGCTGCGTGATCGTCGAAGCGCCGCGCAAGCCGTCGCCGCCGGCGTAGTCCTCGAGCGCGCGGTCGAGCGACACGAAGTCGATGCCGTGATGGTCCACGAATCGCTGGTCCTCGGACGCCATGACGGCTCGCGCCGCGTCCCAGGAAATCGCCTCGCGATTCACCCAGCGGTAGTGAAGCTCGCCGACCGGCCCGGGTTGCAGCAGCATCACGGACGTGACGGGCGGGTTGACCCAGCGCAACGCGAGCACGGCGGCCGCCGACAGCACGACGAACACGAGACACGCGAGCACCAGTCGGCGCACGACGCGGCGAAAAAACGACGGACGATTCCGGTTGGTCAGACGAACCTCAGGACGATGGCTTCCGCATCTCCTTTGCGAGTCTAACGGCCATCGTCCCAACCACAAGCACGCCCAACACGAGCACGGTCCAGAGTGCCGCCGTGCGCCAAGGGAAGACCCGCGGCGCAACGAGCGCGCCTGCTCCACCCAACTCGCGGCGCGGCCCGAGGCTCGCGAGCGGCACGTCGACCGCGGGCGGGTCGAGGGCAGACCAGACCGACGCCAGCGTCTCGTCGGGCCCGGCGCCGTCGGCCAAGGTGCCGGCCACGAGCTGGTACGGCGCGCCGCCGCGACTCGCGACGCGCAGCAGCTCCTGCTGGAACGAGATCTCGAGCTCGAGCCGCTGGCCGCGCAGCGGCGCGTCAGGGACGACGCGCCAGTACCGCGCTTCCTGCCGGCCTAGCTTCATGGGCTCGCTCGCGAGCTCACGCCCTTCGAACGACAGCGAGTAGAACAGCTCGCGGTACGCGACGGGGATCCAAGGGCCTTCCATCGAGCGGCTCGCGGCGACGTCGGCGCGCACCCAGCCGTCGTTCGCGGCGAACACGAGCGCCAAAGACTGCACGGGCAGCGCACCACCCGCGTCGAAATACAGAGTGTCGACGGACGGATCGTCGGACGCGACGCCGACGGCGAGCGGCGCCACGCGAATGCTCGGAGACGCCGCAGGCTCCTGGCCCACCGAAATGACGAGCGTGGCCCGCAGCAAATGCCAGTCGGCGACACTGCCGCGCGGCGTGATGCGGTAGTACCCGCCCGAGCTCGCGCGCACGGGCACACGCGCGTGCCGGACCTCGGCGCCGCCGATCGCGAGCGCCGCCACGGACGCACGGCCCACGTTGCTCCAACCCGTGAGGTCGGTGCTTTGCTCGACGGCGACGTCGAGCAGGAACGGCTGCGGCAGCTCGCGCCAATCGAGCTCGAGCGCGACCGGCGCCGCGTCGACTGCGCGCGCATCGAGGACGAATCCGGCGATCGCGGGCGAGCTCGCGGAGCCGGGCACCACGGTCACCGACGTGCCGCCCGGTCCGGTAGTAACACCGACGCTCGGCACCGCAGCTGCGCCGCCGACATACAGCGGCGACGCCTCGAGCACGACTCGCCGCTCGGTCGGCGCACTCGGCGTCGCGGGGACGCGGCGGAAGAACGGCTGCGGCTCGCCGTTGGCGTCGAGGATCGCGACCTGCCGGATGCTCTCGGCCGCCGCGTACACTTCGGCCGTCAGCGGCACGTCGAACACTTCCGCGCCGGCCGGCACTTCGATCGGCCAGCCGGCGACGAAATCGAGCGGGTCGAGCGCCGCGGCCGTCGTCGCGAACGCCATCCCCAGGGTCGCGACCGACACTCGTAGGAACGTGCTGCGCTTGCTCATCGATTTCTCCTCAGGCCGCGCTCGCCTCGGCGGCGGCGCGCGGCGGCACGGGGGCGAAATAACCGACAACGAGCAGCAGCACGCCGACGCCGAGGAACGAGACGACGCGCGCCAGCGTGGCCGTGTTGCCGAGATCGACGAGGAACAGCTTCACCACGACGACGCTCATCAACGCCGCGCCGACGAGCCAGACGCCGCGGCGCCGCGAGCGCGCGCCCACGAGCATCGCCGCAAGGCCCTCGATTCCCCAGACAATCGACAACGCGGTCTGGAACGTCGTCGAGGCCGCGAGGCTGTCGAGGTCGTAAGGCACTTGCGTCCAGTGATGCACACAGCGCGCTACCGTCATCGTCACTAGAAACCACACTGCCGCACCGGCGACTGCCGCGCGCGCGTGCGCCGCGTCCTCGAGATTCGGATTCTGCCGGCCGAGCGCACCGAGCCATTTCAGCAACGCGAGCAGCACGAGCACGCTCGCGAGCTCGAGCGGGTTCAACAAGGGCAGATACGGCAGCGGCGCGGCCTCGCCGGACGACGAGACGTTGATCGCGAGCGCGGCCACCGTCAGCGCTGCGAGCAGCGCGCCGCAGCCGGCTTGCAAGTAGGTCCGAGCGTGAGCCGAGAACGGCCAGGCGACGGCTCTCACCGCGCGCTGCGTCGCGAGCGCCAACGCGGCGCCGAGCGCGAGCACCGCGGCCTCGGGCCAGATGCCTTCGGCGGCGCGGTCGACGAGCCAGTGCGTCTCCCAGAGCAACAAGCCCGCGACGAGCCAGTACGCCGCGGCGTGCAACGCACCGGCCAGGCGCGGGAACAGCGCCTCGCGAGCACGCAAGAACCAGAGCATCGAAGCGACGGCGACGGGCCACGCGAGCCAACCGAAATCCTCGGCGGGATGCGCGACGGCGAGGAGCGCGACAGCGCCGAGCAGAATCGCGGACGGCCACAGCGTCAGACCGAGCCAGTTCAGTCGCGGCCAGCGCAGGCGCGTAGCCAGCGCGATTGCGAGCAACGCCGTGCCCGACGCGAACAGGAGGAGCGCCGCTGGTGCTCGGTCGAACGCGACGCTGCGCTCGACCTCGGTGATGCCTGCGAAGAACCACCAGCCTGCTGCCCACAGTAACAGCAGGACCGAGACCGCCCGTGCAAACGCCTCGGTCAACGCGCCGTGCCCCGTGCGGTCCTCGCGATCGGGGTCGAACAGACGGGCCGAGAAGAAGCCGGCGAATGCAA
>Ga0207675_100003835_pt1 | contig 14625 bp, 14 predicted proteins | sample KBSSwiS42_FD_184305 | JGI IMG/M metagenome (GOLD analysis project Ga0207675, IMG submission 184305) | Switchgrass rhizosphere microbial communities from Kellogg Biological Station, Michigan, USA - KBS Switchgrass S4-2 (SPAdes) (version 2) | ecosystem: Host-associated > Plants > Roots >... | reverse complement strand
CACGAGCAGCAATCGCCAATCGAGCGTCTTCAACGCGCGCGCCGCAAGATAGACCGGCTCGGCGGCACGACCTTCGAGGAGCTCGAACGTGGCGCCATTCGCGAGCATTCGCTCGCCGGCGTCGCGAAACCTCTGCTCGTCGAGCGACGCGTCGAACGCGGCAATGCGCTCGCTCGTGAGGCCGATCGGCGCCACGTACGGCTCGGGACCGGGCGATGCGAGCCAACCCATGCCGATCGGCCCCAGCGCCGCTTTACCGGCGGCCGCGCGAACCCAGGCCAGGTCGAGATCCGCGGTGACGACCCCGGCGAGCACGCGCTCGTCTGCGGCGGGCCGGCGAAAGAACGGCACCGAGTACGTCACCATCCAGCTCTCGCCGCCGCCGGCATCGAAGTACGGCGACGACCACACGGGTTGCCGATCGTCGGCGGCGCGGCGGTACCACGGCAACGTTGGATACGAATAGCTCTCGAGCGCGAGATCCGAGAACGCGATGCTGCCGTTGCGGCGGAACAAGTACGGCGCGAACGGGCCGGAGCTCGCGTGCGGGCCACTCGTCTCGACGGCGATCGTCGAGCCGTAGACCTCGGGCCAAGCGGCGAGAATGCCGCGAATGCGCGCTTCATATTGCTCGCGCGGCGGATCGATCTCCTCGAGCTGCGCCGCCACCGTGCGAATGCCGCCCTCGATCGGGCGGATCACCGCATCGAGCTCGGCTGCGAGCCGCGTCGCGAGCTCGTCCGCGTCGCGCTCGGCGCCCTCCTCGAGGCGCTCGGCGGCGGAACGATAGGACATGTACATCGCGGCCGCGTAGATGGGCACGGCCACCGCGAGAATCCAAAAGAGCAGCCGGCCGCGAACGGTACGAAATGCCGGCGAGCGAAGGGCGCTATCCACGAGCGGCAATGCTGCCCGCGCGCGGAGCCAACGTCTATGCTGCTAAGGCCCTACGCGCGACGCGACAGCAGCGTGCCGTAGCCCGGCGCCGCGCCGCTCATGCCGACGAGCCGCGCTCCGGCCCAAAGCCCATGCGGCATGCTCGAGATGACGGGGACACCGGTCTTGGCCTCGAGCGGCGCGATGAGCTCGAGGGTTCTGAAGCCGCCGCACGACAGCAGCATCGAGTCGGCGTCGGGTGCCGACGCGCGCACGCGCGCACCGAACTCGAGCAAGTCGTTCTGCGTGACCTTGTCGACGTCGACGATCGCTTCGATGCCCATTCCCGTGACGACGACGGGCGTCAAGCCGTGCTCGATCAGGAACGCGCGCAAGCGCTCGTTCACGACGTCGTTGTAGGCCGTCGCGACGGCGACGCGCTTCGCGCCAACTTCTTTGAGTCCCTCGATGACGCCGTTGCTCATCGTCGTCGCCGGCAAGCCCGACGCGTCGACGACGATCTGCCGCAGCTTCTGATTGAACGCCTCGCCCTGGTAGAACGTCAGCGACGTGCCCGTGAGCTCGATGGCCTCGGCGCCCGCGGCCGCGAGCTTCTCGGCCGCGGCCGGCACTCGCTCGATCACGGCGTTGAAGCCCTCCGGCGTCATCTGCTCGACGCCGAGCCCCGTCACGACGTACTTCAAGCGGTCGCCGTACATCGCGATGCCCTCTTCGGGCACGCCGCGATTCAATGGCGGGAAGATCAAGCCGAGCACGGGTGCCTTCGACTGCGCGTCGGCGCGTCCTAGCCGGAAGCCTGCGAGCGCGGCCGTTGCGGCGCTGGTCGCCAGAAAGTCTCGGCGTTTCATCGTCATCTGAGCGCCCCTCTCATAAGAGCTCTGTCGCGTGCAGACAAGGATAACCACGCCGCCGCTGGGAGACTAGCGACATCTCCGTTCGAGGGATTAACGTAGCGGTGCCATGCGAATCGATCGGCGACGACTTCTCGCTGTCGCGGCAGCGGCCGGTTGCAGCGCGTTGCTGCCGGCGACGCTAACCGCGCAAGGCAGCTCGACACGGCTGATCCTGCTGGGCACGAGCGGCGGTCCTCGGCCGCGGCGGACGCGCTCGGCACCTGCCCAAGTCGTCGTCGTCAACGGCACGGCCTATGTCGTCGACTGCGGCGACGGCGTGGCACGACAGCTCGTGCTCGCCGGCGTGCCGCTCCCGACGCTACGGCACGTCTTCCTGACGCACCAGCACTCGGACCATAACGCAGATTACGGCAACCTTTTGCTGCTCGCGTGGACGGCGGGCCTGCGCACGCGGGTCGACACCTGGGGCCCGCCGCCGCTCGCGAAGATGACCGAGCTGTTCTTCGAGATGAATGAATACGACATCGCGACGCGCATCGCCGACGAGGCGCGCGTGCCATTGAAGCCCCTTGTCGAGGCGCACGAGCTTACGGACGGAGGACTCCTGTTCGAGGATGCCAATGTGCGCGTCACTGCCGCTCTCGTCGACCATCCGCCCGTCGTGCCGGCGTTCGCCTATCGCTTCGACTCTTCGGACCGGTCCATCGTCATTTCCGGCGACACGCGCGCGTCGCAGAACTTGATCGCGCTCGCGCGCGGCGCCGACGTCCTCGTCCATGAGGTGTACTTCGATGAGACCGCCGTCGATCGTCTCGTCGCAGGAGTCGGAAACGCTGCGCGGCTCAAAGAGAGCATCCTGTCGCATCACACGTCCGCAGCGGACGCGGGACGCGTTGCGCGCGAAGCGGGTGTGCAGACGCTCGTGCTTTCGCACTTCGTGCCGCCGGAGGACGCTGCGATCACTGACGAGATGTGGATCGGAGCGGTCAGAGCCAATTTCGACGGCGAGGTCGTGCTCGGCAAGGACCTGTTGGAGCTCTGAGGTCGCGCGAGTCCAATCGCGCTAGGATGACGGCAGGAATAACGGGACAGACGGCAATGAGCCAGTTCGACAATCGACCGACAACGACCGTGGCTTTGGATCGACGAGACGTCTTGCGCGGCGCGGCGGCGCTCGTGGCCGGTGGCGCCGTGCTCGCAGCAGCGTCAGCGGCCGCGCAAGCGGAACAGGCGCTCGCCGCCGACGCGGAGTTCTTTCCCGGCTTCCGTACGGAGAAAGTGCAGACGAGCGGTGCAGTGATCCATGCGGTCATCGGCGGCACCGGCCCGCCCGTGCTGTTGCTCCACGGCGCGCCGCAGAGCCGCGTGTCGTGGGCCGCCGTCGCGCGCGAGCTCGGGCGCGACCACACTGTCGTCGTCACCGATCTACGCGGCTATGGCGACAGCGGCAAGATTGCCGGCGACGAGAAGCACGCGTTGTACTCGAAGCGCACGATGGCGCTCGATCAGGTCGAGGTCATGCGGCACTTCGGCTTCGAGCGTTTCACGGTGTTTGGCCACGACCGCGGCGCACGCGTCACACACCGCTTGGCGCTCGATCATCCGGACAAAGTCGAGCGCGCCGCACTACTCGACATAATCCCGACACATTATCTATTCAGCCACGTCGACAAGGCGTTCGCGGAGAGCGCCTATCACTGGTTCTTCTTCGCGCGCCCGGCGCCGTTCCCCGAGACCGTGATCTCGAACAGCCTCGAGCTCTTCGTCGGCCGCGGCGATCCCACGCTCGGCGCCGAGTACCGGCGCGTGTTCCGGATTCCCGGCACGCTGCACGCGATGTGCGAGGACTATCGCGCCGGAGCGTCGATCGACTTCGAGCACGACGGCGCCGATCTCGACAAGAAAGTGCGATGCCCGCTGCATGTGCTCTGGGGCGAGAACGGCTCCGTCGCGGGGCGCTACGACGCGCTCGCGATCTGGGGGGAGCGCGCGGCGCGCCTCACGGGCAAGCAAATGCCGGGCGGCCATTCGTTCCAGGAGTCGCATCCGAAAGAAACCGTCGCCGAGCTGCGCGCGTTCTTGTCGGCATCCGCCGCATGAGCGAGCAGCGAATCTTCGCGCTGTTCTCGACGCCGCTCTACGTCAACAACGTCGGCGACTTTGCGCGGCCCGACCTGCGCTCGCTCGAGTACACCTCGTCGGCCGAGACCGGCGGCGTCTACAACTTCCGGACGTCGGTCGACAAGAACGTGCTGCACCGGCCGGAATTCAAGACGGTGCACGACGTCGTCATGAAAGAAGTCGACGTCTACGCACACGGCGTGTGCGGCGTCAGCCGCAAGGTCGAGTTCTACGTCACGAACTCGTGGGTCAACGTTCACTCGCGCGGGCAAGCGGCCGGCCAGCACATCCACGGCAACTCGCTGATCTCGGGCGTCCTGTATCTCGAGGTCAACGAAACGAGCGGCGACCTCGTGTTCCACCGCGACATCTACAGCCTGATTCCGTTTCCGCCCGCGCTCGACTTCGACGTCGACACGTTCAACATCTACAACTGCAAGAGCTGGAGCTACAAGCCGAAGGTCAACGATATCTGTCTGTTTCCCTCGCCGGTGATGCACTCGGCGGACGCGAACGACTCCGACCAAGAGCGCTGGTGCCTCGCGTTCAACGTGTTCGCACGGGGCACTTTCGGCGCCGAGCACCGGCTCAGCATCAAGTAAGCCGGTGAGTGGCGCCGCGCTTCGCGAGTTCATCGAGAGGCACGAAAGACTATTCGTGCTGACGGGTGCGGGCTGCAGCACGGGCTCCGGCATCCCCGATTACCGAGACGCAGACGGCGAGTGGAAGCGCGGCCGGCCGATCATGCTCCAGGACTTCGTCGCGCACGAGCATTCGCGCAAACGCTACTGGGCGCGCAGCCTCGTCGGATTCCGGCGCCTGAACGCCGCCCAGCCGAACGGCGCGCATCGCGCGCTCGCGGCACTCGAAGCGCAAGGCCGCGTCGCGCAGCTCGTGACGCAAAACGTCGACGGCCTGCACCAGGCCGCGGGCAGCCGCGGCGTCATCGACTTACACGGCCGCGTCGACGTCGTGCGCTGCCTGTCGTGCGATCGCCGCATTGCACGCGAGCACGTGCAAATCGACCTCGTCGAGCGCAACCCGGGCTTCGCATCGCTCGATGCGCTCGAAGCGCCCGACGGCGACGCGACGCTCGACGGCATCGACTTCGCGGCGTTCGACGTGCCCGCGTGCGACGCCTGCGGCGGGTTGCTGAAGCCCGACGTCGTGTTCTTCGGCGAGCGCGTGCCGCCCGAGCGCGTACGGCGCGCATTTGCCGCCCTCCACGAAGCCGACGCCCTGCTCGTCGTCGGATCATCGCTGATGGTCTACTCCGGCTTCCGCTTCGTCCAAGCGGCGGCTCGAGCCGGTAAGCCAATCGCGGCCGTCAATTTGGGAACCACGCGGGCCGACGGTCTCCTGACCCTGAAGGTCGGCGAGCGCTGCGCCGACGCCCTTTCGTTCCTCCTCGACCCCCCGGGAAGGGAAGGAGCCGCTCGCGTGTATATATAGCTAGCCACACGCGAGGAGACCCAACATGACCCGTCTTCGACTACCCGCCGTTGCCCTGGCCCTGCTGATCTCGAGCACCGCTTGGGCGGATCTCAAGACCTACGATGTCGATCCCCAGTATCAGCAGGAGATCTATGCGGCACTGAAGGACATTCTCAACAACATGGGAAGGGTCCAGCTGCTGCCGTCCGGCCAAATACTCGTCAACGCCGAGCCTGCGACGCTCGAGCAGGTCGACAAGGTGTTGCAGACGATTCGCGCGCGTCCCGTCGCTGCGGCGCCGCGCGTGGAGCTGCAGTATTGGGCCGTGGTCGGCTTTCGTGCGGTCGCGGCGAATTCGGGAGAGCCGCGCGTGTCCGTGGTCGGCAGTCGCTCACCCGCGGATCTGCCGACGCCGCCGAGCGCGCTGAACGACGTGCTCGCGCAGCTCAAGCGCATGCACGGCGATTTGCAGTTTCGCGTGCTCGGCACGACGTCGCTCGCGACGCAGTCGGGGCAACGCGGCGAAATCGGCGGCTCACCGCTGCGCGTCGACCAAACGACGTTCGTGCAAGGGGACACGTTGAACGCGCGCATCGAGATGATGCTCACGAGCACGGCTCCGCAAGGTGCCCCGCAAGGTTTCTCTCCCAACCGCGTCGAGGTCGGAACCTCGTTGCGCCGCGGCGAGTTCGTCGTGCTGGGCCAGAGCGAGCTCGTCGGCGGCGGCTTCGACGGCCCCGTGTTCTTCATCGTGCACTGGCCCGACTAAGGGTCTGTCGGCGGACGACCCGTCATGACGAGCGTCGACAAGGCGCAGTGGATCGACGTGTACCGGCGTTTGGAGAAACCGCTCTACAACGTCGTCTATCGCGTGATCTGGGACTCGGCCGAGAGCCAGGACGTCGTGCAGGAAACATTCCTGCGCTGCTGGCGCCGCAAAGACGACATTCGCGCCGACGGATTCAAGGCACTGCTGTTTCGCACGGCGCTGAATCTCGCGAGCAATCGCCGGCGGCGCACGCGCGTCTGGCGCATCGTCGGCGTCGAAGCGCTCGACGACGTCGCCGACGAAAGCCACTTGACGGATGTTTTCTCGAAGCCCGTGCGCGAAGCATTCGACAATCTGCCGGCGATGTTGCGCGACGTGCTGCTGCTCACGGAGCTCGCCGGCATGACGTATCCTGAGATCGCCGCGGCGCTCGGCATTGCCGAAGGCACCGTCGGCTCGCGCAGGACGCGCGCGCTGGCGTTGCTACGCGAGCGGCTCGACGTGCAAGGAGTGGCGTCACATGAATACTGAGGAACTGTTCAAGCAACTGGAGCCGCCGCCCGGCGGCGCCGAGCGGTTCGCGCAGCGGCTCGACGAGATCGCCGCGGAGCGGCCGTCGCCGCGCGCGCGCGTGCTCGCCGCCGCAGCTGCGGTCGCGGCCGTCGCGCTCGTCACGGCCGTGCTGTTGTTGCGCCCGACGAGCGACGACACGCCGCCAAGCGTCGCGGACACACCGCCCGCCGTCGATATCTATAACGCCCCCGAGCTCGACCGCTTGCTCGGCCGCACCTCGCAGCCCACCGAGCTCATGGTCATGGTGAACATGGAAACGGCCCACGTCACCGAGATCGAAACTACGAACGAAAAAGTCCGTATCTATCAGATCAACTGAGCTTTTTTTGCCTCCCGCCCTGGCACGGGTCTTGCTCGTATTGGGGCCCCCAACGCATGGATGCAGGAGGCGAACAATGAGACTCGTGATCGCAACTCTGGTGGCGCTCTTCGCGGTGACGACCGCGCAAGCGCAGAACCGCGGCGGCTCCACGGGCCCGTTCACGGGCTACGAGGCCGAGGCCTTGAGCGACGTCTGGTCACAGATCCGCGGGGCGGCGCATTTCGAGGACATCAACTGGTCGGCGCATGGACTCTCGCGTGCGCCGGGCAGCCCCGAAGCGCAGCGCTTGCTGTCGGCGAACTGGGACGAGCTTCGTCGCGAGCAGCGCTTCGAGGACATCGACTGGGACGAATACAGTCGGTACTCGCAGTCGCGGAGCTCCGATGGACGAATCTCGACGGGTCCCTTCACGGGCAAGGAGGCCGAGGCGTTGAGCGCCGTCTGGCCACAGGTCCGCGTGGCGGCGCGATTCGAGGACATCAACTGGGCTGCGCACGGGCTCGCGCGAGCGCCCGGCAGCCCGGAAGCGCAGCGCATGCTCTCGGCGAACTGGAACGAGCTGCGCCGCGAGGAGCGCTTCGCGGACATCGACTGGCAGGACTACGACAATCGCTACTCTTCCTCGCCATCGAGCCGCACCGAGCGCTACGGCCGAGTCGAGCCCGGCTTTCCCGACAATGAACGCGGCTACAACAACAGCCCGTTCACACGCGAGGAAGTCGCGGCCATGAGCCGCGTGTGGGGCGAGATCCGCCAGGCGGCGCGCTTCGAGGACATCAACTGGCGCGCGCTTGGACTTTCGGGCGCGCCCGGCGACGGCAACGCCCGCAAGCTCACGTCGCGCCACTGGAGCGAGCTGCGCGGAGCCGCGCATTTCGAGGACATCGATTGGCAGGCGTCGACGGGATATCGCGCGCAGTGACGCGCGCCTGCTCCTGATCGCCGGGAGGCTGGGCTAGTGGCGCCGCGGTATGGTCACGACCGGGCGCTTCTCGCCCGGCTTCAGGGGCGGCTGTAAAAGGGCGCCGTCTATCTTGCCTTGGTCGTCGAGGTGTATACGCGCGTTCATCGTGGCGTTTTCGCCCCGGACGTCGAACACATCCCAGCCCATGGCACCGACGCCGCGGAATTCGATACTCTGGATTGCGCCCAACGCGGCGGCGTCGCGCTTCAGATCGCCAAGCTGTTGGCGCGTCAACCGCTGCATCTGCTCGGTCAACAGATCGTAATCGGGCATTCCAGTGGCGAGCCCTTCGACGAGCTTGCGCAGGGCGGGCTCGGTCCCCCGCGTTGCCGATTGTGCGGCGCCGACGCGCTCCTGATACAGCTTATCCACCGCCTCCGCCTCGGCGACGGCCGCATTGCTCCGCACCGACAACACGGCCTTGAAGGACGCCGGCGCGGCATCGCCGCCCGCGGCCGCAAGCGCGCTTTGGATGCAGGTCCCGTAAGCCCCCATGCCTTCGAAGTAGGCGCTCGTGGCCGCAGTGACCGCGGGTGCTTGATCGCCGATCTGGTCGGCCGCCGGTATCACGGGCAGCTTCGGCAAGTCGCACGGCATCGCCGGCAACGCGACTGCGGCGAGCAATAGTCCTCCTACGACATTCGTCGCCTGAATCGTCATGTAACCCTCCCCCTATCGCCGATTCTGTTGCTTGCGGAACGTCACGGGCACGCCGCCCTGCGCGCTCGCGACGACGCCGGTGATCGTACCGTCGCCGAGCTCGCCCGAGAAGCGCCACGGGTCCACGTTCGGCAGCGTGAAGTACACGGTGTTGTCCGCGACCGTGAACCCTCGCAGCGTCCGGTCGATGCGGCCCAAGTTCGTGCCGATCAGCTTGCCGTTGACGGTGCCGTCGGCGTTCTTCGTGAACTCGAGCTCGATGTCGACGTCGATCGTCGCGATGCGCGGCCGGCCGACCCAGCGGCCCGCGAGCGAGTCGGCGACGCCGGGCCCGACTTGCACGGGTGGCTGCGGCGGCTCGGGCGTCGGATTCGCGCGCTCGTGGCGGCTCGTCGTCGTGTAATTGCGAACGATCGTGTTGTCCTCGTGGCACGCGTACTCGGACCACCAGTAGCTCTCGTCGTGGTTCATCGGATAACGAACCGTGAACGGCGCGGTCAGGATCACGGGGTCTTCGGTCTTGATCTCGTAGAGCCAGGTCTGATCGTTGAGCCGAACGACGCGCTCCGTGATCTTCATCTGATCGCTGTACGGGAACCGGTTGCCGGGCGGCGAGCCGACGACGGCCAAGTTGATGATCGGCGCACCTTCCTGGAAATTCGTCGTCTCGATGACGAGCGTGTTGCCTTCCCAATGGCCGCGCGAATCGCCCAGCCATTGCTTGATCTGCGACGGGAGCGGCGGGCGGCCGTCGGTCGGGATCACGCGCGCCTCGTGGATCATTTCGAGATCGAAGATCACGTAGCCCGGCGCCTGGCGGATCGAGAACCCGCCGTTGTAACGGTACGGCATCATCGACGAAGGCAGGCCGCGCGTGACGCAGCGATCCCAGCTATCGAAGCTTTGCGGGCCGTCGAACGCGATCGTCTCGCCGGGCAGCGCCCAGTCGCTCTTCGCGGTCATGGCGCGGCGCTTGCCTTCCGGCGTCAACGCCGGCAAGAGGCCGTTCGGCGGATCGACGATGAGGTTCGTTTGCCGCTGCGGGATGGCGGGATCCGTCAACCCCGTCATCATCGCGCGGCCCAAGTTGCCCTGCTCCGCGAACTGGCGGCTCGCGTCGATGCGCGTGCGCAAGGCTTCCATGCGCTGCGCGTATTCCTCTTCCGTGAGCCACTTCTTGTTCATGTCGCATGGCGGAGGCAGCTGCGCCGGTGGTGCGGTCGCCGCTCCGGGCCCTGCACCCGGTGCCGACCCCGGCGGACCATAAGCGCGATAACTGTTAGCGCAGCGCTCGAGCGGCACGCCGGCGGCTTGCATCATGTTGAGCTTGGCCTGGATGTCGGGCTCGCCCCACGGGGTCTTCGGATGCTGCCAGCCGCGTGGCGTCTCGATGAAGTGATTCGCCTCGCTCGGCGCGCCGCGAATGCGATCGTTGATCTGAGCTTGCGCCGCCGCAGCGGCGAGCAGAGCTCCCGCGCCGAAGAGCGCGGTGCGCAATTTATTGTTGATTGGCCGCATGATCCGTCCCCCGGTAGCCGTGACCCGACTTCAGAGAACGTAAATTAACCTGGGGGCGCGGGGCCGTCCATCACCGGCCGGCCCAATGGGCCGGGAAGAGGTGCCGGGTTTACGGTTTCGGTTCGCTGCGAAGCCAGGGCCGGGAAGAGGTGCTGCGCCAGCGAACCGAAACCGTAAACCCGGCACCAGAAGCGGTTAAGGCTAGAGGCGCGTGTTTCTCACGCTGCCCGTCAGCTTCTTCGCTTCGAGGTCGTAGACCGCGCAGACGACTTCGCGGTCATTCTGCTGGCTCCAGCTCTCGCTCGACGGATACAGGGTCGCGATGTCCAGCGACGAGGAGTCGTAGTCGTTGCCGACGAACCCCTCGAAGCGAGCGAGGCACCCGTCGTGCGCTATTCCGGCCAGTGCTTCGCCCGGAAAGCTCTGCTCGGCGACGTCGAATACCGCATAGACCTCGTTATCGTGCGGCTTCGAGCACGGCACGCCGGCCACGCTGTTGACCTGTTCGCTCTCGAACGACGAGCCGTCGTCGAAGCAGTCGCCGACGCGCACTTGAAAGGCGTCGACGCTTCCCTCGTCGACGATGGCGCCCGTCGAATCACGATCCGCTTCCATCTGCGATCTGACGAAAATCGCACCCAGAGCGATCACGATGCCGATAATCCAGTTGCGGTTCATGGCCCTTCCTCACGTGTGAAGTCCGCGGCAATTTTTGCCCGCCACCCCCAAGTCAAGGAAGGACGCAAGTCTCGCTCTACGGCTCCCCGGACCGCCGGCGCCCGCAGCCATCTTTCATAATCCTAGGACACGATCGCCAGCAGCAACGCCCCGAAGACGATGCGGTACCACGCGAACGGCGTGAAGCGGTGCGCTCGGATATAAATGAGCAACCACTTCACGGACGCGAACGCGACGATCGCCGCGGCGACGAACGCGATCGCGAGCGAGCTCCAGTTTTCGCCGCCGAGTCCCTGTTCGCGGATCGTGCTCAGGAGCTCGTAGCCCGCAGCCGCGATCATCGTCGGTATTCCGACGAGGAAAGCGAACTCGGCCGCTGCCGGGCGCGACGTCATGCCGGCCAGCATCGCTGCGAAAATCGCGGCGGCCGAGCGCGACGTTCCCGGAAACACGCCCGCCACGACCTGGCTCAACCCGACCACGATGGCGACGACCCACGTGACGCGTTCGCTCGGTGCGGCCGACTTCAGGTGCCACTCGATCGCGAGAATCGCGACACCGCCCACGACCAGCGCGATGGCGACGGGAGCGACCGTCTCGGGCAGCTCCACGCCCACGAGCTTCGCCGCTAGACCGCCGACGGCCGTGATCAAGAACGCGGCGACGAGCTTGACCAAGTAATCGCGGTTCTCCGGCAAGCGGAAGCGCAACAGCAGGTCGAGCAAGCGCTGCCAGTACACGACGACGACGCCGAGGATCGCGCCAACTTGGATCGCGATGTTGAACAGATCCGAGCGCGCGCCGAGCCAGTGCTGGGCGATCAGCAGGTGGCCGGTGCTCGAGATCGGCAGGAACTCGGTGATGCCCTCGATGATGCCGAGGACGACCGCCTCGAATGCTTCTTCCACGATGACCTCGGATGCTCAGGTGCGCTGGGGGCGTTTGAGCACGCGCCACTTGTTCTTCCAGCTGACGCGCTCGTCCGACAACGCGTCGAGAAAGTCGGCGAGCACTTTCGATTTTACGACCGTGTAGAGCGTGACTCCGCCGGTCGACACGAGAATGAGAACGAACAAGAACGCGCGCCAAAGGAACGGCTCGTTGGCCTCCGCGAGCAAGTTCATGCCGAGGAAACCCGTCACGACGGTGCCGATCAGGCCGAACACGGTCACGACCGTGAGCCGAAGGATCGTTTGCGCCTGGCGCCGAACGCTGTCGGTGTCCAAGTACTCGTTCATGTCGGCGACCTCGCTGCGCACCTCGTCATAGAGCGCGTCGGTGCCGAGGTGCCGGCTCAGGCGGGCGAAGATCGCCCGCGCGAGATCCTGATTCGAGATCTCGTGAAACCAGTAGCGGTGCGTGAAGCGCAGGAACATCTCCATCGACTGGCGAATCGTGCGCTTGAACTCGCGCACGGATTCCGTGTCGCCGACCTCGAGCCGGTTCATCGCGACCGCGAGCTCGTCCGACATCGACAGCAGCGCCGCCTTGTGGAAGTGCGCGATCAAGAACAGCAGGAAGTACTGATGCTTGAACTGCCCCAGCATGCCGGTCTCGCGGCCGTCGAAAAAGAGATCGCCGTGCCGCCCGACGACGGCGAGCAGCACGCCCGTGCAGATCAGGCGCGCGTCGCCCGAGAAGTGCTCGCCCTCGCGCTCCCAGAACCGATCGTCGCAGAACTCCGCTTCGAAGCTCGCGAGCGAGCGCTCGGAGTACGGCAGCGAGCCGCGCGGCGCGGGACGCGTGAGCAGACCGAGCCGGACGAAGTCGGAGCGTGAGAGCTCGGTCGGATCGTCGAGCGCGAGGTAGACCATGATCGGCATGCGGTAATGCTCGAGTTGCCGATAGCGCAGCGCGGCGGACTGCCCCGGGTACTCGAGCCCCAGCGGCTTCAACAGGAATTGCCAATGCGCGGCGAGATTGGGCGTGCGGTACTTCGCGACGTGGGTCAAATAGTTCGGCTTCTTCTCGTAGTCCGAAACGGCGAGCACCGCTCCGCCGGCGTCGAGCCACTCGACGAGCCGGGCCGAGTTGCCGCCCTCACCCGTGGCCGTCCACCACGCGGGATAGGCGCGGCCGAAGCGAAACACCATGTCCTGGGCGCGGTCGAGCGGCAAGTCGTTGCCCCACAGCTCGACGGCCAGGATCGCGACGTCGGCATCCAAGAAGAAATAGAGTGCGACTTCCTCGATCTCGAACGTGAGCGTCACGCCGTCGTCGAACGTCACGCGGACGCGCGAGACGTCCTCGCGGCGAAACACGTGCATGCTTCGCTCGCCGCCGCGGGACTCCTGGCCGGCAACGGAGCCATAGATGAAGCGCTGCACGTACGGCAGGAAAGTGACGAACTCCTTGTAATAGCGCTCGCGGATCTCACCCGACTCGGCGTTGAGCTCGTCGCGCAGCTCGCGCCACGGATTGCCCAACCCACGCTCCTCGAGCACCCGCCAATGGCGCTGCACGGGCACGCCGGGCCTGACCGGCATCAGCTGCAGCGGCCACAGGACGACCTGGCGAAAGTGACGGACGGTAGTCATCGGCGGGCGGTAAGGGCGCAAAGCAACCAGCGGCGCGCCATTCTCCGCAATGTTCGCTCCGGCCGCCACTGTGAACGGCCGGATCGTGCTTGTCGTGCGTAGACGCTCTTGCTATTCGGCGCGCAACGCCGTGATCGGGTCGACGCGCGTGGCACGTCGCGCCGGCAGGTATCCGGCGAGCGCGCCCGTGACGACGAGGACGACCGTCACGGCGACGTACGTGACGGGATCGAGCGCGGTCACGCCGAACAGCAGCGACTCCATGAGCCGCGTCAGTAACGCGGCCCCGCCCAAGCCTAGCGTCACACCGAGAGCGACGAGCGCGAGCACGTGGCCGAGCACCACGCGCTTGAGCTGTCCGCTCTGCGCGCCGAGCGCCATGCGAATGCCGATCTCGCGCGTGCGTTGCGTGACGACGTAACACAAGACGCCGTGGATCCCGACGAGACCGAGCACGAGCGCCATCGCGCCGGTGATGCCGAGCACGACAAGCATTAGCGACATCCTCGCCATCGAGCGAGCATAGACATCGCCGAGCGTGACCACACTGCCGAGCGGTAGATTGCGGTTCACGGACCAGACCGCCTGCTCGACTTCGCGCAAGAAGGCCGGTGTGCCCGCCCGCTCGCTGCGAACGACGAAGTGCACGTTGCCGATCACGTACCGCGCGATGGGCTCGTTCGAGCTCAGATAGATCGCGTCCGGCGCGCTTTGCTGCACGCCGTGGAGCCGCAGGTCGCCTGCGACACCGACGACCTCGATCCAGGGAGCGTTCGCCGCCCGACGTAGCCGCTTGCCGATCGCGGCCGCCGCCGAGCCCCACTCGCGCTCTGCGAACGTCTGCGAGATGACGGCGACCAGCCGCGTCCCGTAATCGTCGGCCCACTCGAGGTCGCGACCCGCGACGATCGGAGTGCCCAACGTGGCGAAGTAGCCGGGCGACGTATAGCGGAACACCGGGCTGAGCGGCGCCGCGTCAGGCCTGTCCTCCAGCGAGAACGGGCCCGTCGGCCCGGGCTGGCCGAGCATTTGGCGCGTCGAGAAGCCGACCGACTCGACGCCGGGAATCGCGGCCAGACGATCGACGACGTCGTTCTGTAGCCGAATCGTCCGCTCCGGATCGGGCGCGATGGCCTGCGGGATCCCGATCCGGAACATCTGGATCTCGCGAGGCTGCGTGAAGCCCGGGTCGACGTCGCGCAACGACTGGAACGTGCGGATCATCAAGCCGGAGCCCACCAGCAACACGAGCGCGAGCGCGACCTGCGCGACGACGAGCGCGTTGCGCGCGCGATGCC
>Ga0207675_100003834_pt1 | contig 14626 bp, 13 predicted proteins | sample KBSSwiS42_FD_184305 | JGI IMG/M metagenome (GOLD analysis project Ga0207675, IMG submission 184305) | Switchgrass rhizosphere microbial communities from Kellogg Biological Station, Michigan, USA - KBS Switchgrass S4-2 (SPAdes) (version 2) | ecosystem: Host-associated > Plants > Roots >... | reverse complement strand
TCGCGTTCGCGGTGTCGTGGAAGCCGTTGGTGAAGTCGAACGCGAGCGCGGTGAGGATCACCGCGACAAGCAGGAAGTCGACCATGCTCAGCGGTTCTTGACGAAGATCGCCTCGAGCTTACGGCGAGTGTCGTCGTTAATAACGTGAGCGTAGTCGACGATCGGAGTGAACGGAACAGGAAGGGGAACTGGTGATTGCGGCTTTGTCTGTGCCTGCGCCGCAACAGGTGGTAACGAAAAGAGCAAAGCCAGCAGGCCGAAGCCGAGCAGGCGCAAGTCCAATTTGTTCAAGAGCAAACGCAATTACTAACTTCTCGTCGGGTTAACCCTCTATCACCTTATGCAACAGGTAGAAGAGCGCAACGCCTACAAAAACGACAATTGATACCGTGGGGTTTCGTTCTTCTTTCTGATTGACTTCGGGGATCAGGTCGCTCGCTGCGACGTAGAGGGTGACGCCGGCCGAGAAGGGTAATGCATATGCAACTGCATCGGTCATGCGTGCGTCAAGCACGGCGACTGCGATTACACCGGCCAGTGTGGCCGCGCCGATCACGGCGGTGGCGATCAGGGCCTTCTGCGTTGAACGTCCGGACGCGAGCATGATGGAAGCGACGGTGAATCCTTCCGGCATTTTGTGCAGAAAGATCGCAATGAACACGAGCAGTCCGACTTTCGGACTGACGTAGAACGCCGATGCTATTGAGACGCCATCGAAAAAAGTATGAATACACAAGCCACCGGCGGCAGTGTAAGCCGCCGAAGGACGCATGACGGATTCCGGATGTGTTTCAGCGCCGAAATGAAAGTGCGGCGTGAGTGTGTGCTCGAAGAATTGAATAAGCAGGTAACCTAGTAAAAGCAGCGTCATCGCGCCAAGGACGGCGTCTGAGGCAGACTCGCCTCGGGCGTTGAGCGTCCAGATCCTTACGCTCTCGGGGAGAATTTCGAGGAAGATCGCCGCCAGCATGAATCCTGCGCCGAGCGCGACCAGGTATTTAAGGAATCGCTCACCCCAGCGATGTACGCCTGACTTCACCAACACCAGACCGCCGACCACGTTCGCGCCGGCGGCCAGCAAGCCAAAGAGAAAAATCGATGTCATCGTGTGAGGGGGACTATACACCATCTGCGGGCGGGCTCAGGCAAACAAAAGGCGAACATTTCGAGCCGAACATTGTATTGACAGTGCCTGACGCGCAGCGTAGTATCCGGTCGTGGGTGGTCAAAAGTGGTCGGAAGTGGGTCCAACCTCGTAGCAACACCGATCATTAGCAACACTTTTCCTTAGGCCACCCGCTAAAGCTTCTCGTCAGGTCCATGAAACTATGCTGCGAGGAAATTACACGGCGCGCATTGACGTCAAAGGTCGTCTGAAAGTTCCGACTGAGTTCAGACGCCTGATAGAAGAGAAGCACGGCAAAGAATTTTATATCACGAGCCTGACCGGTGAGTGCGTGCGGATTTATCCGCTACCGGAGTGGGAGTCGATCGAACAGCGACTCTCGTTACTGCCATCGATGGATCCGGCACGCCGCAAGTTCCTTGACAGAACGAACTATTACGGTCAGCAAGCGATACTTGACGGTCAGGGACGCGTGCTGATTCACCCGTTGCTTCGTAAGAGCGCGGAAGTAATTGGCGATGTGGCAGTCCTTGGGTATCTGACGTACTTGGAAGTTTGGGAACTCGACAAGTTCCGAGCCCGCATGCTTGCCGATCCCTATACGGAAGAGGACGAAGCTGCAATTGCGAGACTCGGAATCTGAAATTGACGGATCTTTGAACGAGATCACGGGGCGGTGGTGATGGCTGCGCCTTTGGGGGGCATAGGCGCGCCCCATCGCCCCGTGCTGCTTAAAGAGACTTTGAAGTTCCTCGTTCCTGAACGAGGAGGTCTCTTTGTTGACTGCACGGTTGGACTCGGCGGACACAGCGAAGCGATTCTGAAATCCTCGAGCGATACGCGCGTCCTGGGGATGGACCTCGATCCCGCAGCACTCGCTTACTCGCGGCAACGACTCGCAACGTTTGGTGACCGGTTCCGCGCCCATCAAGCCAACTTTCGCGAACTGGCAGACGTGTTAAGCCGCGCAGGTGAGCGCGATCCTAACGGCATTCTTGTCGACCTTGGGGTCTCTTCACTGCAATTTGATTCACCCGAGCGCGGGTTCAGTTTTCGTTTCGACGCTCCGTTGGACATGCGCATGGACCCAACGAGCGGAGCTACCGCAGCAGATCTTCTTCAGCAACTTCCCGAATCGGAAATTGCCAGAATCATTTTTGAATTCGGCGAAGAGCGACACTCAAGACGCATTGCTCGTCGCATCGTCGAAAGACGTGAACAGGGAAAGCCGGTAACCACCACCAGGGAGTTGGCCGACCTCGTAGCAACAGCCGTCGGTGGCGGTAAACGGCAGCAGATTCATCCGGCGACGCGCACGTTCCAGGCATTGCGAATCGCCGTTAATAACGAACTCGAAGGGTTAGGTAGTTTTGTTGAGTCAGCAGTTGATCTTTTAACACCCGACGGCCGGTTTGTGGGAATCAGTTTCCACTCGCTCGAGGATCGGATTCTCAAACAGGAACTGCGACGCTTGTCGGGCCACTGTCAATGTCCGCCACGTTTGCCGGTTTGTTCGTGCGGGGCACGAAAGGTGGTTGAAATATTGACCCGCCGTCCAGTCGCGCCAGGCGCACGTGAAGTCGAGGAGAATCCGCGAGCGCGCAGCGCCAAACTTCGAGCATGCCGCAAACTCGTCTCACAGCTTGACGCCCAGTAAGCAAACAGGGAAACCACGATGAAACGATTCCCCGAGCAACAGCTTAACGCGAAGGTTCGCCGCACGCGCGACGAGACAGCGCTCTCCCGATTGGCGCTGTTGTTGTTCTGCGGTTTGGTATTGGCAGGTGGTTTTGTTTTCGCTGCCAAGCAACACTTCGCTGCCGTCCAATACGGATACGAGAACGAACATCTCCGTAACGAGCGCAAACGGTTGTTGGAAGAGAACCAACGCCTCGCACTCGAGCAGGAACGTGTGACGGCGCCGGACAAGCTGGAGCCCGCCGCTCGGCGCTTGGGATTAAAGCCGGCCCGCCCCGGCCAGGTCATGACACTTAGCCACAGATGACACGGACAAAAACTGATCCGTGAAGTCTGTGTATACCCGTGGCGAACACACCAATGATGCTGGCACGCCTCGTCGCCCAATCAAAATCCAGACCCGATGTTTCACTCGGCCGCGCGCTTTTCGTCGCGGCTTTTATTGGCTTCTGGATGCTGATCGTTAGCGCGAGACTGGTCTACCTGCAATTCTCGCAGTACGAAAGCCTCGCCGATCGCGCGCGACAACAGCAGCAAAACGCGATCGACACGACTCCGCAACGTGGTGAACTACTCGATCGCCACGGACAGCAGTTAGCACGCAGTGTTCAGACCGTCTCATTTTTTATCGATCCGGACGGGCTCGACTTGGGACAGCTCGAATGCACGGCCCAACACCTGTCGCAGTCGCTCGGAGCGCAGTACAAGGATCTCATCGCCGAGCTTCGGGAAGCCCAAACTGCAAAGCGCCGGTTCGTTTGGATCGCACGTCGTCTTGACGCGGATGAGGCGAACAAGATCGTTGCGTTGAACTTGCCGGGATTGCAGTCGTTGCTCGAACCAAAACGTTACTACCCGAATGGATCGCTCGCCGCGCACGTTCTTGGTTACGTCGGACTCGACGGCGACGGTCTTGGCGGACTGGAACGTTCTTACAACTCTAAGATCGCAGGCGAACCTGGCCGGCTGTTTCTCGAAAAGGACGCGAACGGCAAACCGTACGAGAGTTACGAGATTGCTGCCAAGCCGGGACAAACGGTCGTGCTCACGATCGATCAGTCGATTCAGTATCAGGCTGAACAGGCATTGAACGCCGCGGTCAAGAATTCGCGCGCGAAATCCGGCAGTGTGATTGTTCTCGACCCACGCAGCGGAGAGATTCTCGCGCTTGCAAACGCTCCGTCGTTCGATCCCAACCAGGTCGCAGCTTCATCCGCAGAGACGCGTTCGAATTGGGCACTGCAAAACATCTACGAACCCGGCTCGACATTCAAGATCGTTGCGTTCTCAGCGGCTCTTGAAAAGAAGCTCGCGAAGGTTGGCGACCATATCGACTGTCAGATGGGCGCAATCACCGTCGCCGGCCGCGTGATCCATGATCATCATCCATTCGGTTCGTTGACGATCGCGGAAGCGTTGGCGAAATCGAGTAACGTCGCCGCGATCAAACTCGGACTCAGGATCGGCGACGAGACCATGTATGAGTACATGACGCGATTTGGATTCGGATCAAAGACAGGGATTGAGCTGCCGGGTGAGACGGCCGGACTAGTTCGCAAGGTTCAAAGGTGGCAGCCTTCGTCGATTGGGTCGATTGCCATTGGACAGGAAGTCGGCGTGACGCCGGTGCAAATGGTTGCGGCGTTTGGCGCGTTGGCAAATGACGGCTTGCGAATCGCGCCACACATCATTCGCGAGGTACGCAACGAAGCGGGAGCAGTTGTCTACCAACCGCAACCCGAGCAACGGCGAGTGATCAGCGCCGAGACAGCAGTTGCGTTGCGCGGAATGCTGGAAGGTGTGACGTTGCGCGGCACGGCGAAGAAGGCGCAGCTGGATGGTTACTCGGCAGCCGGAAAAACAGGCACGGCGCAAAAGATCGATCCGAAGACTCGCGCTTACTCAGCGACGAAATTTGTCGGTTCGTTTGTTGGCTTCGCACCGGTTTCGAATCCGCAAATCGTAATTATCGTAGTGATCGATGAACCCGCCGGTGCTTATCACGGCGGCGATGTGGCGGCGCCGGTGTTTCGCGAAGTGGCGGAACAGATACTGCCGATCCTCGGCGTCGTGCCTGACATTGAAACCAAGTCGGCTCCGGATTTGGTCGCGCAGGTCGACGAGGATCCTGACCGAGCTGCGAAGTTGCGCGAAGAACAGGCGCGTGCCGAAGAGGAGCGGAAAGCCACGTTGCCGACCGTGGATAGCAACGGGGGCCGCGGCGGAGAAGTTGTATACGCTGTATCGACGCGCAACGCGATGGTCATGCCTGACTTGCGCGGGCGCAGTGTGCGTGATGTCGCCAGGACGTGCGCACAACTCGGATTGCAGGTTGAAGCACGTGGAGAAGGAAGGGTTTACAAGCAAAACCCCGCTGCCGGCAGCGAAGTCAGCACGGGGCAAACCATCTACGTTGATTTCGGACGAGCGCAGTAGCTTTGCGCGAGAGAATTGCCATGCCCGACACAAATCCCCTGACTCTGGACTGTCCGGATGAAGAAACGTTTGAAGATGACGTACACTACGGCATCGCTGACTGTAGACGACGACTACGCAGCCGACGTTCATCCCTCCGGGCACAACATCGTCCCCCAACAGATGGCTCGAGCGGTTTAAATTCGGCCAGCGAGGTCCAAAGCTACGCCGAGATATTCGCTTCTGTTTCGATGAGCCAGAGCTCGCTTTCACGCTTAGTGGATTGCCTGCTTCCGCCCGCTGAACGGGACGAATCGTTACCCGGCATAGCAGAGGAGCGAGAAGAGGCCGTAATCACGTGAACGTTCGGGAAGCAGCAGTTTTGATGGGCGCAAATACGACGAGTCTTAGCGCCTCGATGTTTGACAATAAGATTACCGGCTTTTCGATTGACTCGCGTTCTATCGGTGCGGGTGAACTCTTTTTTGCGTTGTCGCAAAAGGACTACACCCGCGCCGGCTTCAATGGTGAGTTTGTTGATGCTCATCGTTTTATCGGCGAGGCTTTTCAAGGTGGCGCAGTCGCTGCGGTCGCGCGCGCCGATCGCGTGCAAGGCGACGCGCAGTTGGAAGCGCTGCGCGATCGGTTGGTTCTTGTAGAGGATGCAATCGCTGCGTTGCAGCAACTTGCACATCGCGTTTACCAGGCGTGGGACAAACCTGTCGTCGCGATCACCGGCAGTGCAGGGAAGACAACCGCAAAAGAGTTGACGGCTCATGTACTGAAGTCTGCCGGGCATCGCGTGTTGAAGAGCGAGCGCAATTACAACAACGGTCTTGGTCTGCCGTTGTCAGTGTTACGCATGGTGAGTGAGGGAAATTCGCCCGACCAATTCGATCTGGCCGTCCTGGAAATGGGGATGTCTTCGCCGACGCACGAGATCCGGCGGCTCTGCCGGATTACGCCGCCGGACGTGGGTGTGGAACTGATGGTCGCGCCCGTTCATCTCGAGTATCTCGGAACGATCGAAAACGTTGCGGCGGCAAAAGCGGAATTGATTGAAGGTCTCAAGCCGCAGGGCACCGCGATCTTGAACGCAGATGACGCGTTGGTAATGAAGATGCGCCAGAAGCATTCAGGCAGAACGTTGACGTTTGGAATCACCAACGCGGCGGATGTTTCGGCGGCAGACATCGATACCCGTTCCTTGGGAAGGATCAGTTTTCGTTTGTTGACGCCATCGGGGGAAGCAGGCGCGCAGTTGTCGATGAGTGGTCATCACAATTTGAGTAACGCATTGGCCGCGGCAACTGTGGCCGTGGCGTTTGGTTTATCGGTGGAAGAGATTGCGAGTGCGTTGAGCACGGCGCGGCCGCCGAAGATGCGTGGCGAAATTATTGACTTCGCAACTGGCTTTACGGTGATCGACGACTCTTACAACTCGAACCCACGTTCATTGCTGAACATGGTTCGCACGATGACTGAAGGTCGTGGAAGTCGAAAACGTTTGATCGTAATCGCCGGAGAGATGCTGGAACTCGGTCCGGAAGAGGCGTCATTGCACCGCGCCGCCGGACGCGACATAGCACAGACCGGCGTGAACGTGCTTTGGGGAGTGCGTGGCCTGGCGAAGGAGATCATGGAGGGGGCTGAGGAAGCCGGACTTTCCGAGACGCGTTTTTTCAACTCCTCGGAAGAAGCGGCCGCCGCGGTGGTGGACGAAGTTATAGAAGGCGATCTGGTTTTGGTGAAGGGATCGCGCGGCGTTGCGACTGAGAAGGTGATCAATGCATTGAAAGCTCGGTTTCCGCTTGCGGGAGAGGATATCGGCCAGAGATAACACGAGTTTCACGGATGATTTACTACCTTCTTTACGAGCTGATCTACGCGCATTTCAAAGACAAGGATTGGTATGTCGTAAAGGCGCTCAACGTCTTTCAGTACGTCACGTTTCGTACGTTCTACGGCGCGATCACAGCGCTGCTGATCTCGCTGTTTTTCGGCGGCAAGCTGATTGAAGCGCTGAGAAGGTGGAACGTGGGCCAACAGATTCGTGAGGAAGGTCCGCAGGGTCACATGGTCAAACGCGGCACACCAACGATGGGCGGCGTGCTGATCGTAGGTTCAGTGTTGATTTCGACTCTGCTATGGGCCCGACTGTCGAGCGTTTACGTTTGGATCGCGATGGTCGCGACACTGCTGTTTGGCTTGATCGGTTTTGTCGACGACTACGCGAAGATGGCGAAGCAGCGGAGTCTCGGGTTGACCGGACGGCAGAAGTTGCTGGCGCAGTTGTTGATCGCAGTGTTGGTTTGGGCGGCGCTATTTCTTTCGACGAGGTTCTGGGGTGGCAACGACTATTCCTGGAACTTCAGTATCCCGTTCATCAAGGCAACCGCTAAACCTGGTGGTCCAAGTTTTATCGGGCCGTATCTGTACCTCGTGTTGATTGCCGTTGTGTTGCTGGGATCGTCAAACGCAGTGAACCTCACTGACGGTCTGGACGGCTTGGCAATTAGTGTGACGGTGATCGCGATGGGCGCGTTGACTGGTTTTACTTACCTCAGCAGCGATGCGCGTTGGGCGGGTTACCTGGATCTAACACATCGACCGGAAGCTGCGGAGTTGACCGTTTTTTGCGGGGCGATGGTCGGCGCGAGTCTCGGGTTTCTCTGGTACAACGCGCCACCTGCGCAGGTCTTTATGGGTGACGTTGGGAGTCTTGCGATTGGCGGCGCGATGGGAGCGGTTGCCGTGCTTACGAAACAGGAGTTCACGCTGTTGATGGTGGGCGGCGTGTTCGTCATCGAGGCGCTTTCGGTGATGTTGCAGGTGAGCGTGTTCAAGATGACGAAACGCACGACGGGGACGGGCCGGCGGTTATTCAAGATGACGCCGCTCCATCACCATTTCGAGATGCAAGATTGGAAAGAGTCGAAGATCGTCTTTCGCTTTTTGATACTCGCGATCTTGTTTGCGTTGTTGAGTCTGTCAACGCTGAAGCTTAGGTAGGAGCCACAAAGAAGCACAAGAAGCACGAAAAAGAAATGAGCAGTGAGGTGAATTCGGTTGTGCCTTTTGAGCCTCTTGGTGGCAAGAAAGTTTTGATAATCGGAGCGGCGCGCAGCGGAATTGCAGCGGCGAGATTTCTCGTGGAGCGGGGCGCGGTTGTTGCTCTCAGCGATCAGAAGCCGATCGAGCAGTGGTCTTCGGCAGCGCTTGGGTTGAAGGAGTCCGGCGTTGGGTTGTTGCCGGGCGAGCCGCCGAGCTGGTTGTTGGACCAACTCGATCTCGTGGTCGTGAGTCCCGGCGTTCCGGCGAACGTCATTCCGATTCGCTACGCGGAACGAGCCGGAGCTGAAGTGATTGGCGAGGTAGAACTCGCCGCTCGTTATTTGAAAGGACGACTGATTGCAATCACCGGCAGCAATGGCAAGACAACTACGACCTCGCTGATTGGCGAGTTGCTGCGCGATGCACGATTGAAAGTGCAGGTGGGCGGCAACATTGGCAAGGCGCTGATCTCGATGGTGGAGAGTTCGCGAGACTACGGTTGGACCGTGGCGGAGTTGTCCAGCTTTCAGTTGGAAACGATCAAGACGTTTCGTCCAACGATTGCAGTGGTCTTAAACGTGACGCCCAATCACATGGATCGCTACGAGACGTTCAATGACTACGCGGCTGCGAAGCACCGCATCTTTATGAACCAGACGGAAAGCGACGTGGCGGTATTGAATGCTGACGATCCGACAGTTTCGTCGTGGGCGAACGCGTTGCGAGCGAAGGTGATGAACTTCAGCGTCAGACAGGAGCTCGAGCGAGGAGTTTTTCTTCAGGACGACGAGCTTGTATTTCGTTGGGATGAAGGTGAACAGGATCTGTTGCGTGTAAGCGAGATGAAGTTGCGCGGACTTCACAACGCCGAGAACGTAGCGGCGGCACTCACGGCGGGGATCGCCGCGGGCGCGTCGATTGAGTCGATGCGCGAGACGGTGAAGCAGTTCAATCCGGTCGAGCACCGGCTTGAGTTTGTCGATGAGATTGCTGGCGTGAGGTTTTACAACGATTCGAAGGCGACGAGCGTTGATGCGACGTTAAAGGCGCTCGAAGCGTTTGCTGATGACAGCGGCAAGGTGGTTTTGATTCTCGGTGGCAAGGGAAAGAAAGCGCCGTACGCTCCGCTGGCGCCGCTCGTGAGTAAGAAGGTCAGGAGATTGATCTTGATCGGCGAAGACGCGGAGACGATCGCGAACGAGTTAGGTGACCGGGCCCCGTTTGAACAAGCCACGGATATGAAGGATGCCGTGACCCGATCTTTTTCCGCGGCGGAGAAGGGTGACCTTGTGTTACTCGCCCCGGCGTGCGCGAGCTTCGACATGTTTGAGAGTTTCGAACATCGAGGGAAAGTTTTTAAAGGGAATGTTGCGGATCTGAAAGCCGGATTGTAACGCTAAATCGCAACTAGACTTATGGCGCGCAAACTAGCTCCAGATAAATGGCTCTTCGCGGCGACGACAGGCCTCGCGCTGTTTGGCGTCGTGATGGTCTACAGCGCGTCGGCAGTGCTGGCTGAGAAGGAGAACGGCAACCAGTTCTTCTACGTGCTCAAACAAGGTGTCTGGGTAGCGATCGGTTTCTGTGTCATGTTGCTGATGATGCAGTTCAACTATCAGCAACTGAAGAATCGCCGCATTGTTTATGCGTTGCTGTTTATGACGAGTATCGCGCTGCTGGCGGTGTTTGGTTTCAGCAGCAGCAACGGCGCGCATCGTTGGATCAAACTTCCGGGCATGTCGCTGCAACCCTCGGAAGTATCGAAACTCGCGCTGATTATTTTTCTCGCGTACTTCCTCGAAAAGCGCGCGGGCGAAGAAGGCGATTTGTGGCGCACGTTTCTTCCGTGTGGAATCGTGACCGCGTGGCTCGCGGGGTTAGTGGTTATCGAACCGGACTTCGGCACCGCGATGATGCTGGCGCTGATCTTTGTGATCGTCATTTACACGGCCGGCGCGCGTGTGATGCACCTGGCGATGGCGGCGGCGCCGGCACTTGTGGTTGCGGCTGGACTGCTGATCTTCGTTCCGTGGCGACTGAAGCGTTTGATCACGTTTCTCGATCCGTGGGCCGATCAGCAAGGCGCCGGATTCCAGGTGGTGCAGTCGTTGATCGCAATCGGGTCGGGTGGTCCAAATGGACTCGGATTCGCGCAGGGAAAGCAGAAGATGCTGTTCCTGCCTTTTGCGCATTCCGATTTCATCTTCGCTGTGGTTGGTGAGGAGCTTGGACTAGTTGGTGCACTGGCGGTAGTCGCTGTGTTTGCTCTGTTTCTATGGCGCGGCGTGCGGACCGCATTACTCGCGCCGGACAGGTTTGGAATGTTGCTTAGTCTCGGCATTGTCACGAGCATTGTCGCGCAGGCGTTATTCAATATGAGTGTGGTGCTCTCGCTCGTGCCGACGAAGGGAATTCCGTTGCCGTTTATTTCCTATGGTGGATCTTCACTGGTCCCCACGTTGGCCGCGGTTGGCATCCTGCTCAACGTTTCGCAGCATGCGAGCGGGGCCATTGCCGATTTCCGATTTCCGAGTGCCGATTTCAGCAGGAGACTTGAAGAGCGTCCAAATCGGCAATTGGCAATTGACAATTGACAATGAAAGTCTTGATAGCTGCCGGCGGCACAGGCGGACACATTTACCCGGGAATCGCCGTGGCGCAGGAGATCATGCGTCGCGATCCAAATACCGCGGTGCGATTTGTCGGCACCGCGCGAGGGTTGGAAACGAGATTGGTTCCGCAGGCCGGATTTGAGTTGTCGATCATTGACAGTGCTGGTTTGAAAAGCGTCAGCCTCGTCGCGCGGATGAAAGGGCTGGCGATTTTGCCGAAGAGCTTTGTGTCGGCGCGGCGTTTGATTAGGCAGTTTCAGCCGGACGTCGTCGTCGGCGCCGGCGGATATGTTTCAGGTCCGGTCGTGTTGATGGCGGCGCTGTTGGGAAGGCCGACACTGGTAATGGAGTCAAACGCGTTGCCGGGTTGGACCAACCGAGTACTGGCGCGTTTTGTGGATCGTGCGACGGTCTCGTTTGAACAGGCGTTGCCGTTCTTTCTCGGCAAGGCGACGGTCACGGGAAACCCGGTGCGGCGCGAGTTTTTTGAAATACCGCCGAAGCGTCGCGAGGCGGGCGCGTTGTCGCTGTTGATATTCGGTGGCTCGCAAGGCGCGCGCGCAATCAACGAGGCGATAGTAGCGGCGTTGCCCGGATTGAAGAGTTTGCCGGTCGCTTTGAGAATCAAGCACCAGACGGGGCCCGCGGATTTTGAAAAAGTGAAAGCGGCGTACGAGGCTGAAGGTTGGAACGAACGTGCTGAAGTACGCAGCTACATTGACAACATGATGAACGACTTCGCCCAAGCGGATCTGGTGATCTGTCGCGCGGGTGCGACGACGACTGCCGAATTAATCGCGGCCGGAAAGGCATCGATCATGATTCCTTTTCCTTACGCCGCCGACGATCATCAGCGTAAGAATGCGGAAGCGTTGGAAACAGCAGGCGCTGCAAAAATGATCGTGCAACAAGAGTTGAGTGCGGAACGATTGTTGAAGGAGATCCGTGATGTTTCCCAGGATCCTTCGCAACTAGATCGTATGGAGAAGGCTGCTAGAGGGTTAGCGCGTGGAGACGCCGCCAAAGCTGCGGTAGACCTGATCGAGGAGTTGGTCGGAAGAGGGGTTTAGCGGATGTTCAGGCGGATTCAACACGTCCATTTCGTCGGCATAGGCGGTATCGGCATGTCCGGTATTGCCGAGGTGCTGATCAATTTGGGTTTCCGCGTCTCCGGTTCTGACCTGAAACGTTCAAACGTCACCGACCGCCTGCAACACATGGGCGTTGAATTCTTCGAAGGACACGGCGCGGACAACGTGGGCCATCCGCACGTCGTTGTTCGCTCAACTGCCGTGCGTGACGACAATCCTGAAATAGTTCAGGCGCACCAGCGATCGATTCCGGTGATTCCTCGTGCGGAGATGCTGGCGGAACTGATGCGGCTAAAGCCACACACAGTCGCAGTCGCTGGTTCACACGGCAAGACAACCACGACGTCGATGGTCGCAACCGTGTTGGGCCATGCGGGATTGGATCCGACGATGGTGGTCGGTGGTGTCGTTGGCGCCTTTGGCTCGAATGCCCACCTCGGCACAAGCGATCTGATGGTGGTCGAAGCCGACGAAAGCGATCGCTCGTTCTTGATGTTGACGCCGACGATTGCCGTAGTGACGAACATCGATCGCGAGCACATGGATTACTACCACGACATGGACGACGTGCGCGCCTGCTTTGCGAGTTTTGTAAACAAGGTGCCGTTTTACGGTTCGTCAGTGTTGTGTCTCGACGATCCAAACGTGCAGGCGATCATTCCACTGCTCGAGCGCCGGCGCATGACTTACGGTCTGAGCGCGCAGGCGGATGTTTCGGCACACGGAATCCGGCACGACAACAACTTCGGATCGAGTTTTAGTGTGTGGCGCGGCGTGGACGTGGTTGGCGAGATGACCTTGCGCGTGCCCGGTGTGCACAACGTCTACAACGCGCTGGCGGCGATTGCGGTGGGGTTCGAGTTGGAAGTGCCGTTTGAAAAGATCGCCGAGGGACTAGACAGCTTCACTGGCGCGGGGCGGCGTTTTCAAGCGAAAGGCGAGGTCAATGAGATTCTCGTCGTCGATGATTATGGTCATCACCCGACGGAGATTCGCGCCACGCTTGCTGCGGCAAAGTTGGGTTCAGGCGGACGGAGAATCGTGGTCTTGTTTCAACCGCACCGGTACACGCGAACGCACGATCTGATGCAGGAGTTTGCGCGTTCTTTCAACAACGCCGACGTATTGTTCATTACCGACATTTACGCGGCGAGTGAAGATCCGATTGAAGGCGTCACGGCAGAAGCGTTGACTGCCGCCATCAAACGTTTCGGTCACAAGGACGTGAACTACATTGGACCACTTGACAATGCTGCGCCGGCATTGAGCGAGCGAGTGCAGTCGGGAGATCTCGTGTTAACGCTCGGCGCCGGCACGGTGAACCGAGTCAGCGAGCAATTGCTGTTCTTATTGCGTGAACAATCGCAGGGCAAGGCGGGGTAAGGATCTTGGCGACTGAAGAAGCAGAAAAACTGGCCGAATGTGATCGGAAGCTGGAAGAGATTGCTGGACGGATCGGAGTGCGCGCGGAACGTGGCCGCCGGTTTGCCGAGCTGACAAGTTTGCGTGTTGGCGGATCGATTGATTGGGTAATCTCGCCTGACACAGAAGAGCAGGCGGCCGCGATTGTTCACGAGTTGGACCATGCCGGTATCGGATGGCGGCCTCTCGGTTCGGGCAGCAACGTGCTCGCGGACGACGGCGATCATCACTACGTCGTGTTGAGTTTGAGCAACATGAAGGGCGAAGTGCGAATCGATGACGAACTTGTTTCGGTGAGCGCGGGTTACTCGCTGCCACGTCTTTGCATTGATGTTGCTCGCGCGGGTTTGTCCGGAATTGAAGGACTCGGTGGCATTCCGGGCACCGTTGGTGGTGCGTTGTGGATGAACGCCGGCGCTTACGGTCATGAGATCGGCACTGTCACAGAGACGGTGCGCGTGGCTCGTCACGGAAAGGTTGTTGAGATTCCCGGGGAGAGCATTAAGTGGAACTATCGCCACACGTCATTTGCCGACGGAGAACTGTTGCTGGGTGCAACGTTGCGACTGAAGCACGATGATCCGGAACAAATCAAGGCGCGAATGGATGATGCGAAGAGTCGCAGGTTAGCGACGCAACCGCACGGCGCGCGTTCGGCTGGTTGTTTCTTCAAAAACCCGCCGGCAAGCACGACCGGCACGGGCAAGATCATTGATGAGATGGGAATGAAAGGCCAGCGTCGCGGCAGTGCGGTTATTTCGCCGGTGCATGCGAATTTTATCGTCACGGAGGGTGAGGACGCGCGCGCTGAAGACGCGCTCGCACTGGCTGAAGAGATTCGCGAGCGAGTCAAACAAGAGCAGGGGATTGAGCTTGAGTACGAGGTCGAACTCTGGCGAGCGAGTTCTGAGCCGCGGATGAACACTGAAGACACAGATCAAGCGGGCGAAGCCGGCCAGGTAGGTGTAGGAGAGGAGGAGCGACGTTGAGAGAGTCTGTTGTTGCACAAAAGGTTGGTAATCGCAGCGGCATAAGCAAGGCGCGTCCGGGCATGGGCCAACGACCGGTCAAACGTGCTCCCGCGGAATCGATTGGCGCACGGCTCCGATCGCTTCTTGGTTATGTCCCGACTGCCCTGCGGATCGCGGTGATCGCGATCGTTTGTCTGCTCGTTGTGGTGGTGTATCGCGCGGCGGCGTCGGCAAGTT
>Ga0207675_100003833_pt1 | contig 14627 bp, 8 predicted proteins | sample KBSSwiS42_FD_184305 | JGI IMG/M metagenome (GOLD analysis project Ga0207675, IMG submission 184305) | Switchgrass rhizosphere microbial communities from Kellogg Biological Station, Michigan, USA - KBS Switchgrass S4-2 (SPAdes) (version 2) | ecosystem: Host-associated > Plants > Roots >... | reverse complement strand
TCACCGACGGATACGGAACGCCGGCATGCTTGGCGATCCACTTGGTCAGGTCGTCCTTGAAACGGGCATTGGTCTGCGGCGGGCGCGGAATCGTGTCGAGTTCGGGCACGACCAGCGGATCGATGATCTCGGCACCGGCGGCCTTGAGTTCAGCGAGGGTCCGGTCGAAATGAGCGATGATGCGCGGATCGGCAACCTTGTCGTTGAATACCTGCCGCAACACGCCGAGGCGTGCGCCTTTGAGACCATCTTTGCGTAACACGCTGGAATAGCTTTTCGCAATGTGTCCGGCACTGCGTGCCGTCGCTGCATCTTCGGGATCCGGACCGGCGATGACATCGAGCAACGTCGTCATATCCGCGACCGACCGCGCCATCGGGCCGGCGGTATCGCGATTGGAATCGAGCGGCACGACGCCGGTTCGCGATACGAGACCTACTGTCGGACGCAATCCCGCGAGTGCGTTGTGTGCCGATGGCATGCGTACGCTGCCGCCAGTGTCAGTGCCAATACCTACTACTGCAAAGCTCGACGCGAGACTCGCGCCCGTGCCGCCCGACGATCCGCCGGTAGCGAACGCGGTGTTATAGGGATTGCGTGCGAAGCCGCCGAGTACCGAATTGATGTTATCGCCGCCGCCCCTGGCGAACTCCGACAGCGATGCCTTGGCGATAATGATGCCGCCGGCTGCCTTGATCTTCGCCACCACCGGCGCATCCTTGGTCGGATAATAGTTCTTCCAGCCCTGGAATCCCGACGTCATCGGCATGCCCACGGCATCGAGATTGTCCTTCACGATCACCGGAATCCCGAACAACGGGCCGGGAATCTTGCCCTTGCTCGCCGCCAGCTTCGCATCCATCGCCTTGGCTTCTTCGATCGCCTTGGGATTGATCGTGATCAGCGAATTGATCAACGGCCCGCGCTTGTCGTAGGCATCGATGCGATTCAAATGCGCCTCGACCACCTGCTGCACCGTCATGCGGCCTTCGCGATACGCCGCATGAATGTCTGCGATGGTGGCCTCTTCGATGGCGAGCGCGTTGGCGGTCGACGCGGCACCAATCGCAGCCGTTGCGGCAATCAGAAAGCGAAACAAGATATTTCGCACGCAGAACACGGGGAACACGGAGATAAGAGAATCAAATAAATCGGAGTGCCAGGAGCCGCGAAGAGTAGTTCTCATATTCATCATTACTTGTCTCTTTTTCTGCCCCGTGTTCTCCGTGTTCTCCGTGCGATATCTCTTGATGACCCTTTTGCACGGCACCACGCGGCGTTACTCGCAACGTTCCTCAATACTCGTTGAAGATCCTGGTGATCTCCGCGAGATCGCTAGTCTTCGTCAGGGCAAGCTGCAGCAGGATGCGAGCCTTCTCGGGCAGCAGGTTGTCGCCGGGGACGATCTTGGATTCGCGGCGGCGAGGATTGTCCTGGACGCGGCCGCCCTGGGTGCGGGCGGTCATCACGACGACGACGCCTTTCTCCTGTGCACGCTTGATGGCGTCGGTCTGTTTGCCGTCGCCGCTGATGGCGCTGCCGGCGCCGGTGCCTTCGATGACGATGCCTTTGACGCCGTTCGCGACCATCGCATCGATCAGGTAACCGGGAGCTTCACGATAGGCGTAGGCGACTTCGACCGCGGGCAGCGTGTCGAAGACTTTGCCGGCGAATTCCGAGCCGTCGGTGTGCCGGCGGATCGGTTCGCGGTAGAACTTCACCTGGTCGGGATCGGCGAAGCCGAGCACGCCGACATCGACGCCCTGGAACGTATTCACGCGATACGCGCTGGTCTTGTCTACATCGCGGGCTGTGTTGATGAACTGGTTCATGCAATGCAGGACACCCTTGCCGCGAGCGCCTTTCGAGGCCGCCACACGCACCGCATCGTATAGATTGCGCGGACCGTCGCCCGAGAGGCCGGTCCAAGGACGTTGCGAACCGACGAACACGATGGGCTTGTCCGTCTTCACGGTGAGATTCATGTACCACGCCACTTCGGCCATGGTGTTGGTACCGTGCGTGACGACGACGCCATCGACCGAAGGATCGGCAGCGAGTTCGTTGAGGCGCTTCGATACGCGAGCGAAATCTTCCTGCGTTTCCGTGCCGCTCTTGCGGTCCTGCGGCGCGCGCTGGTCTTCGAGCGTGATCTGCGCGATGCCGGCGAGTTCGGGCTCATCCTTGTACCAATCTTGCGGATCGACACGTGGCACGCCAGGGCCACCGTAGGCGGTGATATTCAACCGGGAGGTCGCACGGCTCGCGATCGTGCCGCCCATCGACATGAGCACCACGTGCGGCAACTTCGTTCCTGCAGCCGGCATTGGCGGTGGCGGTGCGTACTTGGGAATTTCCTGGGCGAACACTGGAGCGCAAGCTACGATGAGAAGCGCGCCGACTACCGCCCTGCTCGCAAGGCCATGGGGCCTGGGGCTACGGGCCTGGGCAGGAGAAGGCGATTCGGCATTCCGACCCACGCCCGTGGTCCGTGGTCCGTGGCCCAACTTCTCAATACTCATTGAACATCCTCTGGATCTCTTTCGGATCCGTGGTCTTGGTCAGCGCGAGCCGCAGCAGGACGCGGGCTTTCTGCGGATTCAGGTTGTCGCTGGTGACGATGCCTCGCTGCGCCGAGCGCTCGCTTTCGACGACGCGGCCGGCGCCCTTCCGATCGCTCTGCACGAACACCACGCCCTTACCCTGGCCGCTCTTGACCGCATCGGCATCGCTGCCGGTCAGTACGACGCCTTTCGCGCCTGCGGCGACGAATGCGTTGATGGCCGCACCATCCGCTTCCTGGTACGCATAGGTCACATCGACACGCGGCAGGTCATCGAGCTTGCTGACATCGAATTCGCTCTTGAAGGTATGGCGATAGATCGGACGGCGATAGAACACCAGTTGGTCCGAGTCGGCGTAGCCGAGCGGCCCCATGTCACGTGCCACGAAGGTTTCCATGTGGTACGTGTTGGTCTTGGTGGTATCGCGTGCGGCATTGATCTCGTCGTTCAGCATGATCATCACACCGAGGCCCTTGGCCTTCGGCGACGACGCGACACGCACCGCGTTGTATAAATTGAATGGACCGTCGCGGCTCACGGCAGTGAACGGACGCATCGCGCCCACGACGACGACCGGCTTGTCCGACTTCACTACCAGGTTCAGGAAGTACGCCGTTTCTTCGAGCGTCGTGGTGCCATGAGTGACCACCGCTCCGGAAACCTCGGGCCTCGCGAGTGCTGCATTGATCGCCTTCGCGAGCTTCAGCTGCAGCTTGGCGTCGATGCCGCCGCTGCCGATGTTGCTGATCTCGGTGACCTTGATGTTGGCCACCTCTTTCAGTTCGGGCAGATCGTCCAGCAATTCCTGCGGCGTGACCTTGCCCGCGTTGTACTCCATCAGTTTCTGGCGATGATCGCCCTTGCTCTGGATGGTGCCGCCGGTGGTGAACAAGGCTACGGTCGGCAAGTCCCCCTGCGCCCACGCAGCGTCGGCCACGAATCCGGCCAGGACCAGGAACCAGACGATATGGTTCAACGAGATGCGGGTTCGATTCATGTCTGCGTCTTCAGTAGGTGATCTTTTCGATGCCCAGCAGCGGCGTGGTGGGCGGCAGCTTGCGATGCGGTGCTGCCTGCTCGTAGGCGTAGGCGAGGCTCACGACCGTCGCTTCGTCGTAGAGCTTGCCGAGGATTTCCAGGCTGACGCTGACGCCGTCGGTGTTGAAGCCGGTGGGCACGACGATCGTCGGCAGTCCGGTCGCGGTGCTCAAGCGATTGCCATTGCCGACGACACGAGTGCGCTCGTTGTCGGCGACGACGGTGTTGCCTTTATCGGGCGCTGCTTCGGCGACGGTGCGTGCCGGTTTGGTTTCGAACGGATAGACCACCGCGTCCAACTGCCAGTGCTGCATCAGCTCCATCATGTGGGCACGCAGTTGCCAGCGACCCTTGAGCTTGCCGATGTAGTCGGCGTTGTAGGTCATCTCGCCGACGGCGTTGCACTCTTCGTAGCCTTTCTTCAATCGGCCGAGGTAGCCACCGGACGCAAGCAACTCGCCGACGTTCTTGACTGGCGTCGTCGCGCCGCGCGCTGCGAAATAGGCATTCAGTGCCTGCTTGCATTCGCCGGTGCCGGTGTTCGTCTCGCGGACCATTTCCCAGAGCGCCACGCCGCTCGGCATGGGATCGATGACGGTCGCGCCCTGCTCTTTCAGCACTTTCAATGCGGCTTCGACCAGATCGACTGCCGGCTTGTCTTCCGGATCCTTGCCGAACAGTTCGCGCAGCACGCCGACGCGGGCGCCTTTCAATCCGTCCTTCTTGAGAGCGGGAAGAAAATTATCTTTCGGCGCATGGCCGAGGCTGTTCAGCGTGAACAGGTCGGCAGCGTCGGTGCCCGCCATCACGCTCATGACGATGGCTGCATCGGTGACGCTGCGAGCCATCGGCCCGCTGCGATCGTAAGTGATGGAGATCGGAATCACGCCGGTACGGCTGTCCTGGCCTTCGGAGGGCGAGAAGCCGACCAGGTTGTTCTTGGTCGAAGGATTGCGGATCGACGATCCCGTCTCCGTTCCCAATCCCACCTGTGCGAACAGCGACGCAACGCCCGCTCCGGATCCTGCGCTCGAGCCGCCGGGAATCTTGGCGACGTTGTATGGATTCAGCGTCTGTCCGCCGAGCGAACTGGTGCCGGTGCCGCCGCGGGCGAACTCATCCAGGTTGGTTTTGCCTAGAATGATCGCACCCGCCGCACGCAGCTTGGCGACGGTGAACGAGTCGTACATCGGCGTCGAGCCGGCTAGGGCTTTCGAACCGCCGGTCGTCGGCATGTCGAAAGTATCGTAGTTGTCCTTCACCAGGATCGGCACGCCATGCAGCAGCGATCGCGGCCCTTTGGCCTTGCGCTCTGCATCCAGTGCGCGAGCTATCTCCCGTGCCTTGGGCTGCACGGTGATGATCGCGTTGATCTTCGGACCGGCCTTGTCATAAGCCTCGATGCGCTTGAGATAGGCAGCAACCACCTTCTCGGACGGGAGGCCGGCGTCGTACGCCTTCTGCAGATCCAGGATGGTTGCTGTCTCGAGATCGAGCACTGCTGCAGACAACGGTTGCGTACAAAAGGCGAGCGCGCCCAGCACGGCGCAGACGAGTTTCTTCAAGCTGGCTTCCACGTGAAAACGGTAGTGCGGTGTGAGACGCAGTGGGGGCCGAGTCCCCCACCTTCCGCACCGGTGAGCTCAAATTGAGAATTGCATCCGGGAGCGGCAAGCTATCCGGACGAGAATGGGGACCGCTCGCGCAGGAACCGACTGGAATATGACGCAAGACAATATGGAAAGAGCGACCTGTCACGGTTGGGCGTGGGCTGCCCTGGGTGTGTCCCTGTCGGTGACCTCGTCATCGGCGCTGGCCGCAGAACTCAGTGCCTACAGCAAACTGCCCACTTATGAAGATGTCACGCTGTCGCCTGACGGGACTCGAGCCGCCTTCATCACGACAGTTGGTGAACAGCGCAATGTCGTCGTGCAGTCGTTCGTGTCATCCAAAGAGGTTCACCGGATCGCGGCCGGCGACCAGAAACTTCGCCGCATCACCTGGGCCGGCTCGGATCGGCTGCTACTGCTCGCCGAGAATCGCATCAGCGCCCCGGGCTTCCAGCGGCCGTTCGATATGTCCACGATACACAGCTACGACCTGGGCCAACGCAAAACGGAGGCTCCGCTGATGTGGATCCCCGGCTCGCAGAACATCGCCCTCGGGATGCCGATCGTGCGCGCTGGCGCCGACAAGCCCATCGTCTATATTCCCAGTGTCCCGTTCGGCGGCTCCGATCCCATGGTGCTGTACGACATCGATTTCGGCCGCCGGTCCGGTCGGATCGCACTCTCCAGTCCCGCCGACTACGCGGAATGGCTGGTGAACGGTGCCGGCGCGATCGTCGGCGAATCCGGTTACAAACAGAGCAATCAACGCTGGTCGCTGCGACTCAAACTCGGCGAGCGCTGGACGGAAGTGCAGTCGGGAACCTACTCGCTCGACTTTCCCGACGTGGTCGGCTTCGCACCGGAGGACGGCTGGGCCGTCGTGCGGCGCGTCCCCGAGGATAACGACTCGCTGCAATTGATCTCGTTGCAGGACGGCCAGTGGGGCAAGGTCCTCGAAGAAGCGCGGCGCGCCGATCGCTACATCCTCGACATGTCGACACACAAGCTCATCGGCGGCGTGCGGCTCGCCAACGAGCGGCACTATTTCTTTTTCGACGCGGCCGAGCAGGCCGCCTGGAACCAGGTCGAACGCGCGTTCCCGCGCGAGTCCATCGAACTAGTCTCCTCATCCGACGACCGCAAGCGACTGGTCGTGCGTGTGTTCGGTGAGAAATCTGGCGCTGTCTACGCACTGGCCGATCTCGCCACTAACCAGCTGAACGTCCTCGGCAACTACTACGCAGGGATCGAGCCGGCAGACATTGCCGGCGTGAAGACGATCCGTTATCCCGCAGTTGACGGCTTGCAGATCAACGCTTACCTGACGGTTCCTCGTGGCGTCACGCCGAAGAACATGCCGCTGATCGTGCTCCCACACGGCGGACCACAAGCTCGCGATGTGCCGGGATTCGACTGGTGGGCGCAAGCGCTCGCTTCGCGAGGCTACGCAGTGCTGCAACCCAACTTTCGTGGTTCCTCCGGGTTCGGCAAAGACTTCCTCGCCGCAGGCTACGGGGAAATAGGCCGCAAGATGCAGACAGACCTGTCGGATGGGGTCCGCTATCTCAGCGACCACGGGATCGTCGATCCGAAACGCGTCTGCATCGTCGGTGGCAGCTACGGCGGCTACGCGGCACTGGCGGGCGTCGCGCTTCAGCAGGGAATCTATCGATGCGCGGTATCGGTCGCCGGGCCGAGCGACCTGCGGGCGCAGATCGAGTCTACAGGCAGCATGGCGCAGAACTATTCCCAACGCTACTGGGCACGCTACTACGGTGTGACGGATGCATCCGACCCATTGCTGGATTCGCTATCGCCAGCGAAGCATGCAGATGCCATCAACGTTCCGGTGTTGTTGATCCATGGCAAGGAAGACAGAATCGTCTCCTTCCGCCAGAGCTATGACATGGCGTCGGCCCTGAAGCGCGCGAGAAAACCGGTCGAGTTCGTAGAACTGACAGGCGAAGATCACTGGCTGTCGCGAGCCATGACTCGTGCACAGATGCTCGAGGCGACGGTGACGTTTCTGGAGAAGAACAATCCACCGAGGTGAGCTGTCTCATTCCCTCCCCCGCACTGCGGGGGAGGGCCAGGGTGGGGGCAGTCAGATCGGCGGCTTCTTCCACCCGCCGCCCTGGCTTTCCAGATACGCGGCGGTCGCAAGCGCCAGGTCTTCACGCCACGGAGCAGCGACCACTTGCAAGCCGATCGGCAACTTGCCGTCGGCTGAACTGCCGCAGCGAACGACGACGACGGGCCAGCCGGTGCAATTGAATACGCCGGTGTAGGGCCAGCCGCCATCCGCGCCGCCACCACCGCCCCTGCCTTCGCTTTCAGCGTCGATGGGCTGTGCCGGCTTGCCGTTCGCGGGGCAGATGAAAATGTCGTACGAGGTCATCCACTGGAGCAGGCCCGCTTTGCATGCGTCCTGCTGTTCCCAGGCTTCCACCATCGCCGCCGATGACAGCGGCACCTGGTTGGCCATCGATGCCTTGCGCTGTGGCGCGAAGTTCTTGGTGTTCCACTTGTCGGCCATGCGTTGATAGAACGCACCGGCGTCGCCGCTCGACAGTTTCTGGCGTGCAACGCCCAGTTCCACCAACAGCTCTTGCGGAACATCTTCCTGCACCGACGCGACGGCGCCCTGCAGCCATTTCGCTGCCTGCCGCACGGTCTTCTTCGTGTCTTCGTCGGTCCCGTTGCGGCCTTTCGCACCGTTGTCGACACAATAGGCGACGCGCAGCTTCTTCAAGTCGACCTTCGCCGGATCGGCCCAAGGCACCGGGGCACACGACGCATCGCGAAAGTCGGGACCCGCGATGATCGGAGTGATGAGCATCAGGTCTTCGACCCTGCGAGTCATCGGTCCCAGCTGCTGCCACAGGTCGAAGATGCCGCCGTAGTCGACGATGTGTCCCGTGCGAGGCACTCGAACACTGGTAGGTTTGATGCCGCAGATGCCGTTGTTGTGCGAAGGTCCGCGGATCGATCCGCCCCAGTCGGAACCGATGTCGAACGCTGCACCGCCTGCCGCGACAATTGCTCCAGCGCCCCCGGATGAGCCTGCGGTGCTGCGAGTGAGATCGTAGGGATTGTGTGAGGAGCCGTAGAGTAGATTGCTCGCCGTGCTGATGCCGCTCAAGCCGCCGAGCGTGAACTCCGGCGTGTTGGTCTTGCCCAGGAGAATCGCGCCGGCTTTGCGAACGCGGCCGACGACGGTCGCATCCTGCTTCGGAATGTATTGCTGCCGGCCGTAAGTCGCGCCGGTCGTGATCACGCCTTCGGTGTCGAGCGAATCCTTGATGGTCATCGGTACGCCGTGCAGCGGTCCGACGAACTCGCCCTTCGCCGCTTTCGCGTCCAATGCCTTCGCTTCCTGCTTGGCCCGCGCATAGCTGTTCATGACGACGGCATTCATCATGTCGTTCACGGCCAGCTGGCGCTCGATATAGGCTTCGACGGCTTCGACCGCCGAGACCTTCTTGGCCCGAATCAGACCGGCGAGCTTGGTCGCCGACATGTAGATGATCTCGTCGCTCTTGTCCGTTGACGCTGCTTGCACGGCTTGCGAGACCGCCGCAGCAGCAGTGGTCACTGAAGTCGCCGAGACCAGGCGGAAGAAATCACGGCGCGCTGGAGCGGCGGGAGTATCGGACGTGGCCAGTTTCTCTGTAGTCGTGGATTTCATACCCAACACCCTCAGATCGGCGGCATCTGCCACCCACCCGTCTGCTTCTCCACATGCGCCATCGCAGCGAGCACGACGTCATCGCGCCATGGCTGGCCGACCAGCTGAATACCGAGCGGCAGCCCGGCTTCTTCCTTCGAAGTGCCCGCACGCACCACGCCGGCAGGCCAGCCGGTCGTGTTGTATTGACTGGTGTAGCTGCCGCCGCCGGATCCCGGCTGGCGCACGAATTCAGGCGGCACCTTCTGCGGCGGCTTGGCATTCGCGGGACAGACGATCAGGTCGTACTTCTCGAACCAGGCGAGCTGCTCGCTCTTGATCGAATCCATCACTTCGCACCACTTGGTGAACTCGGCACTCGGCAGCAGGTTGCCCGAGGTCCTCAATCCAGGCGATGCCTGGGTCGTGCCGTGCTTCGCCAGCAGGCGACGCATGTTGTCGCCGTCGGCAGCGCCGCTGAACTTGTTACGCGCCTCGCTCAGTTCCTTGATTTTCGGCGGCCGATCTTCGGTCACGCGACAACCGAGATCCTTGAAGTAACCGGTGCACTGCTTCACCAGCTCCTGGATTTCAGGCGAAGGAGCGGTCTCACCGTCGTTGGTGTAGAAGGCCACGCGCAGTTTCTTGAGATCGACTTTCGACGGATCGCCGAGCGGCACCGGAGCCATTGCGGCGTCGGAATTGTCGGGGCCTCCGAGCAAAGGCAGCAGCAGCATCAAGTCTTCGACGCGGCGCGCGAGCGGACCGGTTTCCTGGAAGTTGTCGAACGGGCCGCCGTATCCGACGATGTGCCCGGTGCGAGGCACGCGACCGTAGGTAGGCTTGATCCCTGCGATGCCGTTGTTGTACGCCGGACCGCGAATCGAACCGCCGTAATCCGAACCGATGTCGAAGAATGCGCCGCCAGCGGCAACGATCGAACCCGCACCACCGGACGAGCCGGAAGGCGAGTAGGCAACGTTGTAGGGATTGTAGGTCTGGCCGTAGACGAGGTTGTACGTGCCACGTGCGCCGCCGCCGAGCGTGAACTCAGGCGTATTGGTTTTACCGAGAAGAATGGCGCCGGCAGCGCGGACTCGCGCTACGACCGTCGCATCTTTGCCTGGAACGTAATTCTTGCGACCGAGCGTGCCGCCGGTACTGACGACGCCCGCCGTGTCGAAAGAATCTTTGACCGTGAATGGCACGCCATGCAGCGGTCCCATGGTCTTACCCGAAGCCAGCATGGCGTCGGCTTGTTCCGCTTCGGCCAGCGCACGTTCGCGGCAGGTGGCGACTACGGCGTTGAGTTTAGGATTCACGACGTCGATACGCGCGTAGCACATCTTCACTGCATCCACCGCAGTGATCTGTTTCTCGCGAATCAGCTTCGCGACCTGTGCCGCCGAGTAAGTGATGAATTCATCTGCCGGAACGACGGCGTATGCGCGGCGCGCAAGGGGCAAAGATGCGACTGCACCGATTGCCGCAGTCGTCTGGATGAACCGCCGACGCGATAGTTCGCGGCGCGCTGCTGCTAGTGCTGTTCCCTTCGTACTCATTGTTGCTCCGCCCAGTTCATGCTTAGTCATTGCGTGGTCATTGTTGGCCGCTGTCCGGCCGTTGTTTCGCTAACCGTGTCCGCCGATGCGCCGCCAGCTCGCCAGCGTACGTTCGCCATCTTCCCGAGTCATCGCGTCGTGGCCGGGATGTGCAAGAGATCCACCGCGGTTGATCGCGCTTTCCATCAGATCGGCAGCGCGGCTGGCTGCTTTCCGATGCGCTGCCGCTGCGGTGCTATCCATCTCGTGGCCAGCCACTGCGGGCAGCACGACGTGTTCGTAGTACGAATGGTTGTAGACCAGGAACGCGAGTTCGGCTTCGCGCGCCGACGTGGGATTCAGTTCGGCGATGCGCTCGGCGATCGGCAGTTGCTCATCCATGGCTGCATAAGCTATCTCGGCGGCTTCACGGACTTCCTGTGCCGAGCCTTGCTTGGACAGCAGCTGGGCGCGATACATGTAGTCGACGTAGTTCGTCGTCGGCGCACTCCATACCGAGACGGCGCCGAACGTGAGGACCGCCATGGGGACGCCGAAGTAGACGAGCTGACGCGCCAGCATGATTTGCGGCGAAGTGCCGCGGAACGAAGTCCACCACGAGCGAGCCTGTGTGGAAGGCTGAGCCTCGCTCGTCGAGGAAAGCTGGATATCGCCCGCAGCTGCAGGCTGCCCATGGCTGGTCGCGAGCAGGTTGTCCTGGTTCTGCTGGTGACGGATCTTCCAGATGAAGCCGTCGAAGTAGTAATGCAACAGCGTAGATGTGAAGCCGATCGCCAGCAGCACCGACATCAGCCAGCGTCCCGTCTGTTTGGTGGTAACGATATCTCCGTACAGCAGGCAGACGAGCACGTATGCGCCGGCGACCCACCAGCCACCGCGGGCATGCAGTTTCTGAAACCATCCCGTGCGAGCGCGTTGCGGCTTCTGCGCCAGGTTGCGGTTATACCGCCAGACGATGGCGAGATACTGGGTCATGTGCACGATGCCCACCGCCGCGAAGCCTACTTTGAACGTCCATTCCGGCGCGATCGTCAGGATCCAGGGATTCGGCGTGTAAGCGAGATACATCACGCCGAAAGTGGTGAGGCACAACGCGACTTTCGCGCCGCTGATGAAATAGCCTTTATGGCGACACCACACCAGGTAACCCGCATAGACCAGCGTCATCAGCAGCGCCGTATCTCGAGCGAGGCTGGTGAGCGTCGCGGCAGCTCCGGCTGGCAACAGGCTCAAAGCGGGAATGCGGGCGCTCTCGTACAGGCCTTCCAGATAGTCGGCAAGCCAGGCACCGCTCGCGAGCATGATGAATACGAACCAGACGACGGACAGCGCCAGGTCCATGTTCGCGGCAATCCGGCGAGGCGCCGCATTCGGCCGATCGTAGATGCGCATGAATCCGTAGTGCTGGCGCAGGAAATGCCAGGGATCCCACAGCGCCAGCATCAGGTAGAGATAGAGGAAGTACTCGACCGGATAGTCCATGTAGTTGATGTAGCCGAGCACACCGGCGGAGAACAGCAGCGGGATCACCGGCGCGAGCACGAAATTCCATTTGAAGCGCTGGAACAGGTCGACATCGCCGTAGATGCGGATGAACGTCGGCAGGTGATGCGCGACGGTGATCACTATGTGAGCAACGACGATCAGCGAAGCGGCCGCGACACCGCCCATTGTCTTGAACAGCGCGATAGCGGCAAGCAGGACCAGGACAGGCGCGACGATGACGAACAGCGCATCCTGGAATGGATCGAGGATCCAGTTCTGTCGCGCACTGCTGGCGGCGCTGCCGCCAGCGACATTCTCGGCCGCACTCATGTGAGTTGCGGAAGAAGAAGGTTGTGTCGCGGAGCGAATGAACATCTCAGGACATTCAATAAGTGATTTTCTCGCCCGGCAGGGCGGGCGTTGCTGCGGGAACGCGGCGGTTCTTCGTGACGGCCTCGAAACCGCTGGCCAGTTTGATCAACGTGGGCTCGCTCCACGGACGGCCCATGATCTCCAGACCTGCAGGCAATCCCTGCGGCGTGAATCCCATCGGCACGATGAACGACGGCAGCCCGGTCAGCGGACTCATCTGGTTCGGCGTGTACTTTCTCTCGGGGTCCTGGCGCGGGCCGATCTTGAGCGGACCAGATAGCTTGTGCGGGAAGATCAGCGCATCGAGTTGATACCGATCCATGAGCGCGATCACCGCCTCGCGCAGTTTCGCCTTGCCTTCCAGCGTCGCGCGATATTCCGGATCGCGATCCAGGTCGACGAGGTGTTCCACCGCGTCTTTGTCATCGGCACGCATCGGCACGCCGGGATGATTCAACAGCAGCTGCGCGGCATTCTTGAATGGATACTTCGGACCCTGATGCGCGAGGTACTGGTTGATCGCGTGAATGCGTTCGTACTTCGACGGAAAGGCGTTGGACTGCAGGTAGTTGACCAGGTCGATATCGAGCGACACCGGTTCGAATACTTTGGCGCCGTTGTCGCCGAACACCTTGATCGCCGACTGCGCCAGTTCGATCACGTTCGGATCGACAGGCTTGAAATCCCATGCCTGCTTCAGCACGCCGACGCGCGCGCCTTTGAGGCCTTTGGCGTCGATGAAACTGACGTAGGGCTTCAGCGGCATCTTGCCAAGACTGTTGGCTGTCCACAGATCCGCGCTGTCGAAACCAGCGATGACGTCGAGCGTCGCGCACAAGTCGTAGACGCTGTGCGCCATCGGTCCGCCGCGCTCGCCGGTCATGTAGCTCCACATCTGTCCGGAGCGGCTGATCAATCCCGAGGTCGTCGCGAGACCGAACAGATTGCTGTCGCTGGTCGGCGTGCGAATCGAGAAGCCTGTTTCGCTACCGAGGCCGACCGTGCCGAAATGCGCTGCGAGACCCGCGCCCGTGCCGGCGCTGGACCATCCCGGTGTGCGGTCGAGCGCGAAGGGATTGAGCGTCGATCCGCCCAGCGTGCTGCTCGCCATGATGTCGGGCTGTGCGTACCAGTCGCTCTGGTTCATTTTCGCGAGAATGATTGCGCCGGCTGCGCGCAGCTTGCGGACGATGGTCGAATCCTGGTCCGGAATGACCCCCTTGAGCGGAAGGTAGCCGCCGGTGGTCGGCATATCGGCCGTATCGAAGACGTCTTTGACGATGACGGGAATGCCGTGCAATGGCGATCGCGGCCCCGACTTGGCGCGCTCGGCATCCAACTCGCGCGCGGTCTGCAACGCCTTGGCATTCAAGGCGAGGACGGCGTTGATCTTCGGACCCTTGTCGTCGTAGGCATCGATGCGCTTGAGGTACAGCTGCACCAGCTTCTCCGACGTCAGCGCCTTCGCATCGAAGGCGGCATTGATGTCCGCGATCGACGCAGTGGTCAGGTCGAATGTGGCAGCCGGCGCGGCGAAAGAGGCCATCGCGAGCGCAAACCCAGCACAGCTGGCAGCGAATTTCAGGCGCGCGGGCGGGGTGCTTGTTTGCATGTCTGGGAATCAGACGGCGCGGGGTGGGCATACCCTACGCGAGGAGCCGGGACACCCACCGTCCTTGGGAGAGAGGAGCCGGGACACCCACAGGCAAGGAGAGAGGAGCCGGGACACCCACCGTCCTTTAAGGCGCCAACGCCTGGACACCCACCACTCCAATCCCGGGACACCCACCGCTTTCGAGGCAGGTCATCGGACAAAAACCGGTGGGTGTCCCCGACTTTTCGGGAGCGGGTGGCGGGAAGAAATCGATGGGTGTCCTCGTCTTTCATCCTCGTCCTTCACCGGGATAAGGCCCAGAGCGGCAACCGCCGCTCTGCGATTCGCGCGCGATAGAAATCCAGGAATTCCTTCGGCCGGTACCGCGGGGTGAACCACATGAGGGTTTCGATGAGCGCCGTCGGCTCGATCAGGTCGGGAACGCAGCTCCAGGGTCGCATCGCGCTTTCGTAGACGGTGAAGACCTCCTCTCCCGCGGCCAGCAGCAGTTCCAGGTCGGACGCCCAGAGTTCCAGCCCGACGGCGGCAAGTGGCTGCAGCTTCGGCACCTCACGGAACGTCAGGTGGCCGTAGTCGAGTTCGAAGACCGCGCGCGAATCCCCATTGCGCAACAGCAGGGCAAACGTCGGCGAGCGCTCGCCGGCGCCCTGGCACTTCAGATAGTAGAGCTTCTCCATCAGGCGAGGCGCGTGAGCCTCGAGAATCTGCCCGTAA
>Ga0207675_100003828_pt1 | contig 14642 bp, 12 predicted proteins | sample KBSSwiS42_FD_184305 | JGI IMG/M metagenome (GOLD analysis project Ga0207675, IMG submission 184305) | Switchgrass rhizosphere microbial communities from Kellogg Biological Station, Michigan, USA - KBS Switchgrass S4-2 (SPAdes) (version 2) | ecosystem: Host-associated > Plants > Roots >... | reverse complement strand
TGGCAGGGCGAGATCCACGGCGAGGAAGTCAAGACCCGCTGACCGGAGCGACCGCGGAGGGCCCGGCCAACGCCGGGCTCCTCCCGGGCACCCCCGATGCCATTGGCCAGGAGGCGACGGGCCGTTCGGCCCGGGCCATCGGCACTCCCCGGCCCGTCACTAGGGGCCGACCGACCCCTGACCCTGCTCCGCCCAGGGGCGACCGCTCAACGCCAATCGTGCCACGATGGTTTTTAACAATCCGGAATACCGTTGATAGGCCGAATCCATGGCCGTAAGCCTTGGTCGTATAGCCAGGCTCAAAAATCTTATGGCCGATGCTTTCCGGAATGCCGGGGCCATTGTCGTTCACCGCAAGCTCGAGCACGCTCTCGGATTCGAGCCAGGTGAGGCGCACGTCGATGCGGGGCGCGAGGGTGCCGGTGTCCTTCAACGCATCCGCGGCGTTGAACAGAAGGTTCGTGAGTACTTGCTGCATTTGCGCCGGATCTACAAGGACGATTCCGGCGCGATCATCGGTTTCGCTCGAAAGCTCGACACCGTCGAACCGGTTTTGCGGCCGCACGAAGGTGAGCGTTTCGCGAACTAACAGCGCCATCTCGGTGGGAAGCGGCTTGCTCTCCTGATGCGAAAAATCGAGCAAGCCTTTGCTCAAGCCTCTCATTTTGTCCAAGGCATCTTTGATCCGGTCGAATCGTGTGCGCTCATCCGGGGTCAAGGTCTTGGAGCGCATCAAGTGCAGCTCGACGTTCCCCGAAATGACCTGGAGCGTATTGTTGATTTCGTGAGCCACCGAGGCCGCCATTTCGCCTTTGGCGGCAAGGCGCTCCGAGCCAATCAAGGCGCGTTGGGTTCGCTGCAGCTCGATGTAGCGTTCACACGCATCGCGGACGAAGAGGACCGGCAGGGCAAAGCTGGCAAAGCTCCAGAACCCAATACTCTGGTACATGAGCGAGATCATCGGGGCCAGCAGAAAAAGCGCGGTACTGGAAGCAATTTCAACCCGATAGCCGAAATTCTCCCGCCAGACCGTTACATATCGCGTACCGGTTACCAATGACAGGACGCCCGAAACGAGGCCCTGATTGACCACCGCATAGGCGACCCAGCTGGCCGCGAGGGCTCCTAAGAGCAAGACGTAATGCGAAGCGGTGATGCCGTCAAATAGCGGCCAAACGCACTTGAAAACCATCGTAGCGGCAAAACACGCCAACGTAACCTGGCATGCATTGAACAGAGCGCGATACCAGCGGGCGCGCATGACAATGAGATCGGCGGTCGTGCGGGCGAGCCAGGCGGCGGGGAGTAGCATGGAAATAGGAACCAACGGCACGGCGGCAAGATGAAGGGTGATCGCCATGCTGACATTGCCCTTGCCGGTGGGCGTGCGGAAGCGCATCACCTCGCCGATCAAGAAGGCGCAGAACCACACAAAGAGGAGTTGGATCGAGGGAACCGGTCCTGAGGCCGTGCCATAGACGAGCACGGCCACGTTCAACACGGCCACTCCCGCGATGAAGGAACGTGTTCCGGTAGAAAGCACTGGGTCGGTCGTTGGCTTACCGCTGTGCATGTTCAAGGATTAGTTGATGGCGTCTTTGTCTCTGTCGTTTGCGTTTTCCCAGCCGCTCGTGCCTTCGCTCATGGCGTAGCGCGAGAAATGCTGGAGCTTTACCGTGTAGACGCAGCGCTTGGGGTCGTCGGTTCCAGGAACGAGCACCCAGCTCTTCGAGTTGGGATCGAACCAGAATAGCCTGGCTTGTCGACCGGAATATGAAGGCAGAGAGCGATCGAACTCGGTCCCGTGATAATCGATCTCCAAGGTCACCGGCTGAAGGAAGAGTGAGCCATCCGGGCCCAGTTCCACGTCGACGATCCCGAAGTCCCGTTCCCGTATCGTGACCAGAAGTGATGTGACCAGAGACAAGGGTTGGAAGGTGAGGGTATACCGGGAGCCCGTTACTGCAGCGCGCGTCCCGGGAAGGATCAACGTCGATTTGACGAGTGTCCACGCGTCGTCGGTTACATCGATGCTCTGGATGATGCCCGCCGGAGTTTCGCCGACGGTGAGGGGAGAGACTACGCGATCGAGTTCGCGGCATCCCGCGGCGAGGAGCAAACTGCTCATGGCAGCGATGGCGAAGAAGGGACGGTATGGCATGGCGTATTGCTCTCCAGCCCCCCCCGCTCTCGATTGAAGATGCAGAGTTTGTGCCAAAGCCGGGTCATCGCGGGCAGCCCCTTCTTCCTCTCCTAACCGGGATGCGGGCAACGGACGTTGGATACTGGGGCAATTTTTCGCGCAATGGCTGGAAAGAGCCATACCAGAACGCATTAAATGATGTATGCTGATGGAGTCAGGGCTTGCATGGAGTTGATCCATGAAGCATACACAACCGACCCTTTACGTCGGCTTAGTCTTCGCTCTCTTCGGCGCTCAGCCTGTTCTCGGGGGCATTAATTCCGGCCCCAAAGTTGCCCTCCATGTGAGTGCTATGACCTCCAAGGATGCCACCGTTTGCAGCAGCTGGAATCCCAACGCCCTCAACATCCCCTGTTCGGGATACAGCGTTAGCGGAGTCGTGCGGCAGGACTATCTCGTGTACTTGGTCGTCGCTCAGGCAGATACGCCGAGCTTCGCGGGAGGAGTGGCCGGCATCACCGCGGGCATCGAATACGACGGCCGGCAAGGTCACGGCGTGGACGTTCTCCATTGGACCGTGTGCGCGGATGGTCTGGACAACCCCAACTCAGGGCCGGGCGGAGAGTGGCCGGCCTCAGGCGGAGGAGATGTCATCACCTGGCTCAACTGCCAGGAATCCCGCATCGGGGAAGATGGCATTCACGCTGTCGTCGGGGCGTTCACCGTGTACGCGTATTCCGCGGACCATTTGCGAATCACTCCGAACCGCAACATGCAAGTTGGACCGCAGCTGCTTCTGGCCAATTGTTTTGCTCAAGAGGTCGCCCTCAGAGATTCCACACTCGATCTCGCCAATGCGGGGTTTGGAACGACTGGGTTCAACCCGTGCGGGGTGACGCCCGTTGCCCCGATAACATGGGGAAGGCTGAAAACGAAGTATTGACCGGACCCATCGAGCAATCCTATTCCGGACAACCGGGCAGGCAGGTTGGCCTGCCCGGATGAGTCCGGCTGGCAATTGGTAGTATTCAAGGCGGGACGTAAGGACCAAGGGGAATTCATGAAACATTGGAATCTGTTGTTCGTGATCGCGATGGGGACAGGTCTCTTTGCTGCGGGATGCAAGGACGACAGTAGCCCGACTCCGTTAACCGGACTCGCCCCGGACTTTGCGCTCAAGGACGTGAACACGAATTCCGCAACCCACGATTCCACCATTTCTCCTCGAGAGTATCTGGGGAAGGTGTCGGCGTGGTATTTCGGTCATGCAACCTGAGGTTACTGCAGTCGCCAGTTTGGCTACTTAAACGACATGCAAGTTCAATTGAACAACACGACCACCAACGTCCCCATTCAGATCTTGGGCATCAACGCCGCGGGACAGGAAAGTGGGAACAACGACATCACCTCGGGGCGCACACTTCCGTGGCTTCAGGACACCAAGTCCCAGGATGTCTGGGACCATTGGCGAGCGGTCTGGCGCGATGTCATCGTGCTCGACAGCGACAACAAGGTGGCAGGGATCTACAACTTGACCGATCACGACCTCGTCACGGCGGCTAATTTCGATTCGCTCAAGACCCTTCTGGTCAAGACGGCGAACCGGTAGCTCAGGATTTTTTCTGGGTGTGAGCCGCTATCCAATCACCTATCTGGGTTAGCGCCGCCGGCGCGAACGTTTCCTCGATTTGATTGTATTCGTTGACAGAACCAGTTTGGCTGGTTTGAAAGAGGTGATTTAGCCCAGGCAGCACGCGCACGGTGACATCCTTGTTGCCGGCTCCTTTCAGTGCGGCTTCGACGGCAGGAGCGTTCTCTTTTGGAGTGACTTGGGTGTCCTTCTCTCCGTAAAGAGCCAGAACCGGACAGTGCACTTGTTTCAGAACGGGTGCGGGATCGAAAGTTAGAAAGTAACGAAACCAAGGTGAACCTATCGTTTCGGCAGTGGCGTTGATCTCGGCCTCGCTCATCTCTCGTCCCGCCGTCTTGGCCACCTCGCGAATGCGGTTAGTTAGCGCCGGCTTGTCCGCTTCAGTTTTCACCGCCGCATAGAGTCCTTCTTGAAGCGCTTTGTTCTGATCCACCACCGACTTGGCCGCTCCCTGCGTCTCGAGCATGCGCCAACCCTGTAAATAGAGAACCTGCTCTCCAACCAGGCCCATTCCGCCAAGCATGACCAGGAAAGCGACGTCCTTGGATTCGGTGGCAGCAATAGAACCGATGTTCGCCCCATCGCTGTGCCCCACCAAACCTATTTGTTTGGGATCGATCTCGGACCGCGACTTGAGGAACGCCATGCCGGCCACAACGTCCCCGGCAAGATCCTTCGTCGACACGGTGGGATCTCCCGTCGACCCGCCCACGCCGCGATCGTCGGCACGCAAGACGGCAATGCCACGGCGCGTCAGGTAGTCCGCGATGACCAGAAAGGGCTTGTGTCCGGCTACGGTTTCGTTCCGATCCTCCGAACCCGACCCGGTGATGAGCAGCACGGCAGGGAATGGGCCTTTGCCGTTGGGAATGGTGAGCGTTGCCGCGAGCGTCGCGCCCGCGCTCACGTTCTTGTAGCTGACGCTCTCTTCTTTGTAGGGATACGGCTCGGTGGGCGTTTGAGGGCGCTTCGGCTCCGGAGGCTTTCCGGTGCGCTTGAACGTCAATGGAAGCGGTGGTCCGCCTTGGCTCCAGTTGCCCTGGATCTCCGCCGCATCCCCGGCGCCCACCAACTTGCCGTGGTAAGAGCCGCTCAATGCCGTCACGGTGAGGTGAAGGCTGTCGTTTGCTGCAACGACGGTAGTCACGGGAATGACCGTTCCACCCTGATCGATGCTGACCAGGTTGGCACTCAACGCTCCGCCCGCTTCTTCCTTTACGGTGAGCTGTATATGAAGCACGCCGCCGGGAACGTTCAACTCTCCGAACCAATCTCCGTTCAGTCGATCAGATGGAATTGGAGCGGCCGTGACGTTGGTTCCCAGTCCAATAATGAGGAGACAAATAAGAACGAAGGTGAGCCGCATGGGGGGATACTACCCCTTTTCTTAAGGGGCCCGGCAGGCATTTGTGGGCTTGGGGCCGACATCCAGTAAGCCCATGGGAGTGATTAGTTCCTTCTTGGGTAACGACTTAGCTTTTTTTTAGGTTCGTGCTACTTTTTGGATTGACTACTGTAAACTTAACAGTATTATTGACGTAAATACGGCATGCACTTGGCAATGCTGCCGATCCGAAACGGGGTAGCGAGGCATGGAACAAGACGCCAATCGCAAATTCCAGAAAGAGCTGAACGCCGGAGCGGTGGCGCTAGTGCTCTTGTCCGTGCTCGATCAAAGCAAGGAGCCGCTTTACGGCTACCAGATCGCGAAGCGGCTAGAGAAACACGGTGACAAACTCTCCGTGGTCAAACAAGGCTCCCTGTATCCCGTGTTGCGTTCCCTGGAAAAAGGGGGACTGCTGGAAAGCAACGTCGAGCCATCGGTGACCGGGCCACCGCGCCGTTATTACCGCATCACGCAAAACGGACGCGACATCCTGAGCCAGTGGGTTGCCATCTGGCAGCAAAACACCAACTTCGTCGAAGCCATTCTGGAAGGAACAGTCGATGTATCCGAACGTTGAGGCCTACTTGAGCGAACTTCGTGAACGACTGGCGGGATCCGATCCAGCGACCATCCAGGACGCTGTGGCCGATGCAGAAGATCATCTACGGAGCGCTCTCGAGCAAGCGCAAGCGGATAATCCAGGTGCAGCGCCGGAAGCCTTGTTGTCCTCCATCGTGGCCAATTTCGGCACCCCGGAAGAAACAGCCAAGGCGTATCGCGATATCGAAGTGCGCCTCACGCCTCCCTTTGCTCCAGTCAAGACAACGGACGCGCGCCCCTTCCACGTTAGGTTCTTCGGAGTGTTGGGCGAACCACGAGCGTACGCCGCGCTGCTTTACCTGCTGACCTCAATGGTGACCGGGATTCTTTACTTCACGTGGGCGGTTACAGGTGTGTCGCTTAGTGTCGGGCTCATGGTGCTGATTTTTGGATTGCCGTTTTTTGGTTTGTTCGTGTTCTCGATCCAAGGATTAGCACTGGTCGAAGGACGGCTGGTGGAGGCGTTGCTCGGTGTCAGAATGCCTCGTCGTCAGGTGCCCTTCCGGTCGACGACCGGAATCTGGAAACGGTTTGTAGCTCGGCTCAAGGATCGGCGCACGTGGACGACACTCGCCTATCTCGTCCTTCAGCTTCCGTTCGGCATCATCCACTTCACCGTCTTCATCACGTTGTTGGCCTACGCCCTGCAGCTGCTTGCGCTGCCGGTTCTTCAGTTCGTGTTCGACCAACCGCTCTTCAGCCTTTCGTTCGGTAAATACTTCGTGCCTATTTGGTCGATGCCGTTCTTGGTTCTGGCCGGCTTCCTGGACATCATCGTGCTGTTGCATCTGGCGAAATTCGTGGGCCGGAAGCATGGGGCGATGGCCAAGGCGTTGCTCGTTCAGCGGGCGTAATTAGGGCGCGATCACGATCTTTCGCGTGATGCTCTTTCGCTGGTTGGAAACCTGAACAAAATAGACTCCTGGGGCCACGCGCCCACCGCGTTCGTCTCTGAACTCCCAGGCAAAACTCACGCTCCCGCCGGAATGTTCGACTCGTTCGCGATGCACGATCCGCCCGCTGATGTCGAACACACTAAAATCCAGAGCTCCAACAGGAGCATCCAGCCTTACTACGTAAGAACCGTGGGCCGGATTGGGCCCGGCCTGGAGAACGCGAAGCACCTGAGCGGGAGTCCGCTCGGGAACCCCGATGATGCCAAGAATTCCCGATGCCTGGAGAACGATGCTGTCAGGAGCCGCAAATCGGCACGGTGCGTACGCAACGACTTCTTCGCACGAATCGGTTTCCGTAATCGTAAACAAGGCGTGGGCGCCGGTTGGATCCGCGGTAGGGAAGAATGGAACACCGGTAATACCATTGAGATAAAAAGCAAAACGCGCCGGGTGCGGTGCCGTATCCGGAGGGTAGGTAAGCGATATATCGAATTGGATCACGTCTCCTAGTGAATCCAGGAACAGTACCGCTCCGGACAAAAAGCCGGATTGGCTGTGGATGGTCGATGTTGCCAGCGACGACCCCGGCTGAGCCAGACGGCCATCCACCGGTCCACCAAACGTGCGTACGATCGAAGACTCATTTCCATTGGTCATGATGTTGGAAAACACGGCCTCGTCGGCTTGTCCGCTACTTGTCAGTTCGAACATGCACAAGGACGGGACCCCAGCCAATGGAGTGGTGGAGAGACGCACCTTGTATGTCATGCATGCCGCTTCGGCCCAATTGATTGGAGCAGCCATGGAGATCAACAGCGCCAGCGCCGACACGACCATACGACGCATGAACTACCTCGGACCCGGGCCGCTGACCACACGCGGCGTTAGCTGAAGCTTCGGCAAATCATTTTGCGCGATCGTCAGGGTGAGCATTGCCGTTTCCCCGGGCTCAAAAGCCGTTCCCACATTTAGGTCGAAGTAGGTGGGGCCAGGATTTCCCAAACGGCAGGTGTATCCGGTCGGATTTTGAAGAACCACTCGTGAACCTTCGTTCAAGATCACCGACACGGGGGTGGGAATCGGACTTCCGGACGTGTTGTCCACCTGAACGGTGGTCGTGAACCGGCTATGAAGGTGATCCAGATGCATGGGGCCGGTCGTGACTCGAACTTGAGAGGTCACGTCGGTAGGTTCCAGGGGGGAGGTCATGCCAAGCACACAAGCCAGATCGCTCACCACGGATCCGGCTCCGGCTTCGGTTACGGCATCGCTTATTTTGGAAAGAAGCTGAGCCCCGGTTTCCCGGTTCACCATCGCTTCAAAGCCTCGAGTCCCTCCCGTATTCGTACGCACGAACATGCTGATCGACAACTTGGCTTCCGGATCGACGTTGCCATCGATCACATCCGGCATGGTCGCGATGCTATCGAGCACAGACGAGATGCCTCCCGAGCTCACGTTGAAAAGCCGAAGCGGCTGGCTGGCGTTTTTCACGTCGCTCAAGTAGCTGAATCCGGTGCGTTGAAAATTCTTGAACGCCGTGGTGTCCGCGATGCCTTGGGGTCCAAGAAACAGGATCGATTTGAGCGTCTCCTCGAGGGGCATGAGCTTCACTACTATGTTGTCCCGTTCCTGGGGTGAAAGGGTCGCAAACGTAGAAAACGGGTCGAACGGGCCATGACATGGGTCCAGACCACCGTCCATCCCGAATGCGGCTTTCCCGGCCGAGCCCGGGTACTCGAGGTTAACGGTTGCGGCCGAACAATCGGCGATTTGGAAATCTTTGAGGGGGCTCGACTCGCGTCGCGTAATCGAAAACACGTCATTCGAGTAAACGTCGATGTCCAGAACGGCAAGGACCGCAGTTACCCCGCCATCCAAATCGCCGGCGGCAACCTGATCCTGACAATTATTGATCCGGTCCCATGTAACGATCATTCCGGATCCGGTGGCCGGCCAGGGTGGCGTATCGCTGCCGAACGCCAGATCCCCGCACGTTGTCCAGCTATTCACGTCCACGCCGGCGAACGGTGCGCCATTGTAGGCAATGCCGAAGACGGCCCCGGAAATGCCGGCTTGCCCCGAGCCCGGATATGATGCCGGTTGATCCACGGCCAGAATGTAAAGTCGATAGTGGGTGCCCACGTCTCCCGAGACGGTGAGATGGTTTTCTCCTTCATTACACGGAGGAAAGGGTGCCTGGCTGCATTGGGGATTTCCGGGCGATGAAGGCACGAGATGCACCACGATCCGCGGAATGGCGGCTTGTACGGGCATTGCAAACAAGAGCACAAGAATGAAGGCCAGGCGAGTTGGCTTCATTCGCAAGAACCCCACCGAATACCCCACACGGGAACGCCGAGCGGTAACGGCCAAACAAAGCCCTTCTCTGACACGAAGTGGTTATTCATTGCGCCCGCGATCGCGGCCTCTACTTGGGCCGAGGGGGCATTCATCGTCGAAAATATGGGAACGACTTGAGCTTTTTGTCCTATGGCGCGCCTGAATTCCAGTTCGACGTATCCAAGACGTGTTCCCGCTTCCGGCCCGTCTCCTACCACGGCGACCACGTCATACCGGAATGAAATGAAGGTGAGCCCTAACGCTCGCAAGCTGTCATCGCTAACAACCTGACGGGCGAAGACACTCGAAGGCGAGAAGGTGTTGCCGGCGTACTGCGATTCCTTGAATCCGCCGTACGAGCTGCGGCCTCGATCTGTCGCATCGTGCACGCCGGCAAAAGCCGAACGAGCGTCACCATTGGCCCACGGATCCTCTTCAAACTGGTTGAAGTCCAGAAAACAGCCGTTCACTACCAACGCATCCAGGTATGACTTGCTTTTGTCCAGTTCGCTGGGAAAAACAGTTCGTGTCGTGGATGAACCTGCGATCGTTCCGGTGATTTTCGCTACCGGTAAAAGGCCAATAAAGGATGTATACGGCATCGCTGAATACTTTTGCGGGTCGAACGTGACGCGCCATTCTACGCTCGTGGTGGTGCTGCCAAGAATTTGTACGCCTTGGGAATATCCGGATCCTTGCCACGGATTAGCTGAGCAATTGCCTGTGGATAACCAGCCGTCCACGCACTGCAACGTTCCTGACGAACGACGTATGACACGAATCGTGCGCACGCTCGTGCCCCAATTCTTCGCCAAAAAATGCAGGTTCTGGCAGCAATCCACCAGACCAAGCTGGGCCGCCAAGGTATCACCGGAACTCGTCAGCGTAGCCACACAGTCGCAAGGAGTGGAACCAAGGGGCGTCCAGAGGGAAGTCCGAACATTGACGTTCGTGCCTACGGAAGCGCAGTTGGGAACGAATTCGACACGCGGCTCCAAGAACTTGAGGTAGTCCGAGCCTTCTGCGTGTTGGGCCGCGGCGGCCAAGGCGAAGAGAGAGAGGAGCGGCAGGAATCGACGCACGGGTCCCTCCGGGGCAGGGCTATTCTACACCCTGAACGGAGGAATAACAGGGTCTTCTCAGATAGGCCTATAAAGCTGCCGATAATTCACCAGGTCCTCCCTCCCCCGGCAGGTGATCATGGGCGCTAGCGGGCACGGCTCGAAAAAATACTCAGCTATTCTGCTCTTCCTTGTCTGCTTTCTGGCGCTGCCGAACTCCGTATTAGCCCAGCGCGAGCTGACGCGAGGCGAAGCACATTGGGAAAGCGTGTCGAATGTCCAGGGCATGGATCATCGCATTCTCACCTGCATGGAATTCGATGGCGCGTTGATCGTTGGAGGAGAATTCAATGGCGCTCAGGGATTGGTTCTCAATCACATTGCGAGCTGGGATGGTAGCCAATGGAGTTCTCTAGGTAATGGGCTGAATTTCTCGGTCCGTTGTTTGGGGACTTACCAAGGTCAACTCATCGCGGGCGGAGACTTCACCGCGTCGGGCGGTAGAGAGATGTCCCACATTGCCAAGTGGAATGGTCAGGAATGGGAGGCGATGGGGGAGGGCTTCGATGGGAGTCCGACGTGCTTGATGGAATGGAATGGGCGCCTTATTGCAGGGGGGGTACTCAACTCCACCTACCAACACAATGGGCCCGATCTTTTCTCCTACACCGCATCCTGGGATGGAACTCGGTGGACACCCATGGGGAGTGATGTCGATTTCACCGCGTTGTCGGCGCCGCCTCGAGACCTGATTGTTTACCGGGGGTCCTTGTACGCCGCCGGCTCGTTCACAAACGCGTCATCCTTCTCCCAACCGATTGCGCGTTGGATGGGAGCAAAATGGGTACCTCAGGGCCCCCATATGCTCCCCGATCCCTTCGCAGGAGGGAAGCCGAAAGCAACGTGCTTTGCTCTTTTGGATAGTCTTCTTGTGGTAGGTGGAGACTTCAGAAAGCTGGATTCGTTAGTCGCTAACGGAATTGTCGCGTTCGATGGGAACTCCTGGGTCCCGCTCGGCCAAGGCTTCCCGGTCGGAATCTTCGATCTGGCGGTGAGTCAGGGGCAGTTGTTTGCGGCCGGAATCAAGGTCACGCAGTCTGGCGAATGTGTGGCGTCATGGGACGGGGTGACTTGGAAGGGAATGAATATAGGAACTTCTGTTCGCGCATTGGCCGTCCATCATGGATTGCTCTACGGAGCCGGTGGAGATGAAACAGGAGAAATACAACGCTGGAATGGAAGCCAATGGGAATGGATCGTGGAGCCTTGGTATCCACATTTGTCTAAATTTAGGGATCCGGTGCAGTGCTTGGTTGCGTATAACGGCCAAGTGGTGTTGCCGACCTGGGACTGGCCTCCCCGCGATGTCGAGGCGATCATTCATTATGATTCGAAAGGCATGGGGCTTCACGATTACCATGGCGTCTACCCGGATTGGGATTACTACGATGCCCACCCTACGACAATCTTTCGCGATCAGATCATCTCCGGACTAAATACTTGGAATGGGCAATCCGCTGGGCGATTGCCCAACATTGAATCCGGAAGCGTTACCGCGCTGACTTCGTTTTCTGATGAATTGATTGCCGCGACCAGGCCTACCTATTTGGGTGCGGTGTTGTGGGCTTGGAACGGATCATCTTGGCGGCCTTTTGCGGATGGTCTCCGCAACCATAACAATCCAGAGCTGGATTGGGGATATTGGGGGGTCGTCCGAAGTCTTGAAACGTACAAGAACCATCTAATCGCTGGCGGTTACTTCAATTTCGCCGAGGACGCCGGCCATCATCTGGCAGTTTGGAACGGAGGAGCCTGGGACTCATTAGCCGCATGCCCTAACGACATGGTCACCAGCCTCATCACGTATCACAACGATCTCATTGCCGCGGGGTTTTTCGACCACATCGGCTCAATTGATGCCGCACATATTGCTCGGTGGGACGGCGCACAGTGGCATCCTCTGGAGCTTGGGATCGATGGACCCGTCTATACCCTCGCGATCCACAACGACCGGGTCATCGCGGGCGGCTTCTTCAAGCATGCAGGCGGCCATGACGCCGGCAGCATTGCGGCTTGGGATGGAAAAGGCTGGCTCCCGTTAACGACCGGCGTCGATGGCGAAGTGTTCACCATGGCCTCCAACCAAGGCGCCTTGTGGGTGGGGGGCGAATTCTCGAAGGCGGGGGGAGAGACGTCCTTCCATCTTGCGAAGTGGGTCGAAGGCCCTCGTGCCGCGACATTTTCCAACTTCACTGCCCAACGCACGTCCGGCGGAGTCAACATACAAGTCACTGCGGACTACATTCCCTTCGATCATCACGGCTTTTTGGTTTACCGGCGTGCACAAGGTGAACCGGATATATTGCTCACCTCAACTCCTATTAAGAGTGAAGAACTCGCCTTCACTGATGTTTCGCCTCCGTTAGGCCCGCTAACCTATGTAGTCTCCGGGATAAGTTCAACCGGTGCCGTGACGCAGTATGCTTCCACCGAAGTCGCGGCAGACCCAGCGCTGCGCTTTGCCCTCTTACCCATTCGTCCCAATCCATTCCAGGCGAACGCCATTATCACCTTCCAGAACGCGACCACGGGTTTGATGCGTGTGGCTGTGTTCGATCTTCGAGGCCGGCTCGTTTCGGAGCTTCTGAATGAGACGATGCCCCCCGGTGCCCACTCGGTAACCTGGAACGGACGTGACGCAAGCGGTCGTTCGGTTGCGGCGGGCACCTACTTCTGCCGCGTCACCGGGCCCGAGGGAACGCGGGTGGAACGACTCGTTCGGTCCAGCCAGTAAGCCTCTCCCGACCTCACCATCCTCCTGCTATCCTGCCCGGCGTTTGTCCCCGGACCCCGCGCCCAGGAAAAGGAGACGTCATGCACCCCAGTGGCCGAACCCCATGGTCTGTCCGGTTCGCCATCGCGGCGACGCTTGTGATCTTTACTCCGGCCAGTAGCCTGGCCATCGATATCAATGACACGAGGCTCGTATCGGATCCGGCCACCAATGGAACGCTGATTGCTTTCGCGTACGCCAACGATCTTTGGCTCGCTAATGCGGACGGCTCGGATGTTCGGCGGCTGACGTCACACCCCGGCGTCGAGTCGGGACCCCGCTTCTCTCCAGATGGGACCCATATCGCCTTCACCGGAAAATACGAAGGCAACACCGACGTGTACGTGGTGTCCGCTCAGGGTGGAGAGCCCAAACGTCTCACCTATCACCCTTACGATGACGTCGCTCTCGGTTTCACGCCGGATGGAAAGTTCGTTTTGTTTTCTTCGGCCCGAGAGGTGTACACGACACGATATACCCAGCTCTTCACGGTTCCCGTCACGGGCGGTTTTCCCAACAAGCTCCCGATTCCAAACGCGAGCAGGGCAGCGATTTCTCCTGAGGGCCAGATGATCGCGTATGTTCCGCTTGGCGAGCCGTTCAATCAATGGAAGAGATACCGAGGCGGTCGTACGGCGCGAATCCTTCTGTTCAATCAGGGAAACAATGAGGTTGAGCAAGTTCCTCAGCCCGAAGGACGCTGTAACGACACGAATCCGATGTGGATAAAGAACACGCTCTACTTCCGATCCGACCGTGATGGCGAGTTCAACATTTATTCGTACGACCGCGCAACGAAGACAGTAGCGCGCATCACGTCCTACACCGACTTCCCGGTTATGAACGCGCAAACGGGACCAGATCAGATTGTCTATGAACAGGCCGGATACATCTATCTAATGGATACGGGGACGGGAGTCACGAATCGGCTCAAACTGGGCGTCGCTGCGGATCTCGTCGAGCGCCGCCCGCGTTGGGCCAAAGGCCAAAACTGGATTCGCTCGGCCAGCCTTTCGCCCACCGGAACGCGAGTCGCCCTGGAGTTCCGCGGCGAGATCGTCACCGTGCCGCGCGAAAAAGGCGATGACCGGGACCTTACGCAATCACCGGGTGTGAACGACCGCACTCCGGCGTGGTCACCGGATGGCAAATGGATCGCATACTTTTCGGATGAAGGTGGTGAGTACGGGCTGGTTCTGGAGCCGGAGGACGCCAAGGGCGACCCACGCCGGATTCCGTTGCATGGCGCCGGCTTCTATACGGATCTCAAGTGGTCACCGGATTCGAAGAAGGTCAGTTATTCGGACAACTCGAGAACCATTTACATTCTCGATGTCGCCAGCAGTTCCCAGACCAAGGTGTCGACCGATCCATTGTACGGTCCGGATCCGGTTCTCAATCACACGTGGTCTCCGGACTCGCGCTATCTCGCCTACACGCGGAACACTGCGACGTATTTCAATCGTCTTTACATCTACTCGCTTTCGGAAGGTAAGTCGTATCCGGTGAGTGATGGACTGGCCGACGTTCGGCATCCGGTTTTCGACGCCTCGGGGAAGTACCTCTACTTCCTGGTGTCGACTGATGCCGGGCCGGTGAACGATTGGTTCTCGCAATCCAGTGCCGACATGCGTACCGTCCAGCAGGTTTACCTAGCCGTGCTGGCCAAAGGAGTTCCATCTCCTCTGGCCAAGGAAAGCGACGAAGAAACGCTCGCCGCTCCACAGA
>Ga0207675_100003824_pt1 | contig 14652 bp, 12 predicted proteins | sample KBSSwiS42_FD_184305 | JGI IMG/M metagenome (GOLD analysis project Ga0207675, IMG submission 184305) | Switchgrass rhizosphere microbial communities from Kellogg Biological Station, Michigan, USA - KBS Switchgrass S4-2 (SPAdes) (version 2) | ecosystem: Host-associated > Plants > Roots >... | reverse complement strand
GATCAGGTCGTCCTGCTCGGGCTGGATGGTGGCGACGATGTCGCGCATCGGGCCGATCCGGGGCCGCTCGATCTCGGCCACGAGCACCCGGTCGGCGACCGCCATCGCCTCCGCCTCGTCCAGCAGGTCGAGGAGCTCGTCCTGGATCGAGGTCAGGGTGCCACCCCGGTACCCGAAGCGGCGCCGGGCCCGTACCCCATAGCGGCGGGTCGGGCTGGCCCGGTAGAAGGGATGGGCGAGCCCGGCCCGCCAGTCGATCACCACCGGGTCGCCCTCGGCGTCGCTGACATGCCGGCGACCGACGTAGAACCGCGCATCCGGCGGGTCGGCACTGGCGTCGTAGTCCAGCCGCCCGAAGAACAGCCCGGTGCGCCCGTCGTCGGTCAGCGCGGCGACCCGCTGCCGCAGCCGCCACTCCACCGACTCCACCGCGTACGGGTCGGCCCCGGCCGCCCGTAGCGACCTGGTCCTCCGCCGCATCGCCGCCAGGCACCGCCGCGCGTAGTCCAGCATCTCCCGCTCGGCCACCAGCTCGTCGTCGGGCAAGGACTCCAGCGAGCTCACCACCCAGACCCCAACGCCAAGGTCACCGCGGCCCTCGCGGCAACAGCCCGCCATCCTCCACCGCCTCCGCCCACCCCGCAACGCATTTCCGCCCGAGGCCCTCGCTGGCCTCGACAGATGAGGCTAATACCCGATGACCTGGGCACCCGTCCTGTCTACCGTCGTCGGAGGCGAAGAAGGGAGACGGAGACGATGGACGACACGAGGATGCGGTCTCGGCGTCGAGCGATCTGGCTGGCATGGGGAGCGATCGGCGGCGTGGTGGTGTTCAACCTCGGGTGGCTCCTCGCCGGCGCCTTGCAGGGCGGGAGCTACTCGGTGGCCAGCCACGACGTCAGCGACCTGGGAGCCCTGACCGCCCGGTTCCCGTGGGTGATGCTCACCGCCCAAGTCATCGCGGGAACGCTGATCATCGCCTTCGCGCTGTTCGCGCTCGGCCTCGCCCTCGCGGTGCCCGGCCGGGGTCCGGCGCTCGGCGCCTGGCTCCGGCGCTCGGCGCCTGGCTCCTCGCTCCTGGCGGCATCCCTCATCGGTCTCGACAACCTCTCCGACACCTTCTTCCGGCTCGACTGCCGCGCGGCCGACCAGGGCTGCACCGCCGCGGCCGCCGCCAGCTCCTGGCACGGCCAGGTGCACATCGCGGTTGGTCTGCTCAGCGCCATCGCCATGGTCGCGGCCCCATTCTTCCTCGCCGCCCGGATGCGTCAGGCGAATGGCTGGCGTGACCTGGCCCGGCCGACGATCCTCGCCGGCGCGCTGCTGCTCGTCGTCCTGCTCGGCTACGCGGCGCTCGAACGAAAGACGGGCGGTGGCTACCTGCAACGGGCGGCGATCGTACTGGTGTCGGTAGGCGTCGCGACGCTTGCTCTCCGTGTCCGTGCCCTGGCGCGGTCACGCGACGTCGTGCTCCAGCGCTAACACCGGCGGTCTCGCGATCCGCGCTGGGTCCGGTGTGACGCGACGCCATCAGCGATGGAACGGCGCCAGCGGGACCCCCCGGCCTGGAGGTGGATGGGCGGGCACAGGATCCGGCCGTAGACTTCGGTCATGGCTGATCGGGCCGAGGTTGGGGGCGTCCGGATCGCGGAGCTGGTGGCGACGTTGTCCTACGCCGCCGACCTGGGGCTGGGCCAGCCCATGGAGCACTGCATGCGCCAGACGGTGATCGCGATGCGGGTTGCCGACCTGGTCGCTGCCGGCGACCACGACCGCGAGGCGACCTACCACCTCGGGCTGCTGATGAACGTCTACTGCCACGCTGACGCGGCTGAGCAGGCGAGATGGTTCGGCGACGACCTCAGCCTCAAGGGGGATCTGTTCGAGCTGCTCGGCATGGGCACCGCACAGACCATCTCGTTCCTGCTGCGGCGGATCGGGTCGCACGGCGGTGGAGTGGAGCGGGCCAGGCGGATCGCCACCTTCCCGCTGGCGGGGCAGAGGCAGGTGGTCACGTTCCTGGAGACACATTCGACGCTGGGCGCGCAGTTCGCCGGCCGGATCGGACTGGGCGACGCGGTCTGCCTGGCGATTGGTCAGGCCTATGAGCAGTGGGACGGCAAGGGCCACCCGCGCCACCTGCGAGGCGAGGAGATCTGCCTGCCGGCCAGGCTCGTCCAGCTCGCCGGCCCGGTCGAGGTGTTCAGCCGCCGCCAGGGCGTCGAGGCGGCCCGGAGAATTGTCCGGAAGCACCGCGGGACCCTGTTCGACCCGACAGTCGCGGACCTGTTCAGCGAGCACGCGTGGAAGCTGCTGGACGGCCTGGACGAGGCCGCGAGCTGGGAGGCCGTGCTCGACGCCGAGCCCTCGCTGGCTCGCCGGGTCGAGGGATCGGACCTGGACGACGTCCTGCGGGCGATGGCCGACCTGGTCGATCTGAAGTCGCCGTACCTGGCCGGCCACTCGCGGGGTGTGGCGAACCTCGCCGGTGAGGCGGCGCGCGTGTCGGGCCTCTCCGGTGACGAGGTGGTCACGGTGCGACGTGCTGGCCTCCTCCACGACCTTGGCCGGCTCGGGGTGCCCAACACGATCTGGGACAGGGCGGGCCCGCTCCCGCCGGCCGCGTTCGAGCGCGTCCGCCTGCACCCGTATCTGACGGATCGCATGCTGGCCCAGGTGGCCACGCTGGGCCGGGTCCGTGAGATCGCCTCGCGCCATCATGAGCGCCTGGACGGCTCGGGCTACCCGCGTGGGCTGACCGCGGCCGCGCTCACGCCGTCGGACCGGCTGCTGGCCGCGGCCGATGTCTACCACGCCATGACCGAGCCCCGCCCGCACCGCGCGCCGCTGGATCCGGACCGGGCTTCCCGCGAACTGCGCGCCGAGGCCACGGCCGGCCGGCTGGACGGCGAGGCCGTGCAGGCGGTGCTGCAGGCCGCGGGCCGCCGCGCGCCCGGGCGGCGCGAATGGCCCGCCGGGCTGACCGCGCGCGAGGTCGAGGTGCTTGGGTATCTGGCCCGCGGTCATTCGAACAAGCAGATCGCGCAGCAGCTGGTGGTGGCCCCCAAGACGGTGTCGAACCACGTGGAGCACATCTACGCCAAGCTCGGGGTCTCCAGCCGCGCCGCCGCGACGCTGTTCGCCACCCAGCACGGTCTGCTGGGCACCTTCGAGCCGGCATAGCAGCATGCTTCCCGCGGGTTCGCCGGCCACAGATGAGGCGAACGCCTCATGACGGCCGGCCACCGCTCCCCCGATACTCAGCCCGGGAACCGACATCCTGACGACAGAGGAGCAGGTCATGGGGCTCTATGGGGAGCGAGTCCTCCCGCGGATCGTCAACGTCGCGTGCGGCACCAAGTCCGTCGCACCACTGCGGCGCCGGGTGTGCGACGGTCTGGCCGGGGACGTCGTCGAGATCGGCTTCGGGTCGGGGCTCAACGTCGCCTTCTACCCGGCGGCCGTCACCCGGGTCGCCGCGGTCGAGCCCGGCGAGGTCGGCTGGGAACTGGCCGGCAAGCGCCTGCGCGCAACCAGCATCCCGGTGCAGTGGTCAGCCCTGGACGGCCAGTCGTTGCCCTTCCCGGACGACAGCTACGACGCCGCCCTGTCCACCTGGACGCTGTGCACCATCCCCGACGTCGCCGCCGCCCTGCAGGAGCTGCGGCGCGTCCTCAGGCCCGGCGGGACGCTGCACTTCGTCGAGCACGGTCTGGCCCCCGACGAGCGGGTCCGCCGCTGGCAACGACGCCTCGAGCCGGTGCAGAAGCGAGTCTTCGGCGGATGCCACCTGACCCGGCCGGTCGTCGACCTGCTGACAGCCGCAGGCTTCACCATCACCGAGCTCGACGTCTTCTACGAGAAGGGCGCCCCAAAGGTCGGAGGCGCCGACTCCCTCGGCATCGCACTGTCTCCGTGAGGGGTCCGCAAGAGAAGAGGACCCGCACGAGGGCCCCGCGCGACCCGGCCAACGGGGCGGCGCGGGTACGCGTGCTCAGCCGAGGATGAGGGACAGCTGGGTCGGGGGCTCGGAGGCCTTCGCCGGTGGGTCCCGAGGCGGCGAACCCCGGGGCGGAGGCTCGGGGAGGCGGCGGGCGGTGGATGGGGTGGTGGGGGAGGTGAAGGCCGGGTGGCGGCGCTTCTCGGTGCGGACTCGGTTGGCGATCTCCTCGCGAACCGCCTTGGGGGCGTTCGAGCCCCGGTAGAGGCGCTGGTAGTCGGGAACCAGCTCCGGGTAGGCCTCCTCGAGCCAGGGCATGAACTCCTCCTTCACCCCGGGGCGGAGGTGGAGGGTGAGCGGGGTGAGGTGGCTGGCCCCGGCGTCGGCGGCCGCTCGGACCACGGCCCGCAGCTGCTCGGGCGAGTCCGAGATCCCGGGCAGGATCGGTGCCATCAGGATCCCGCACGGGATGCCGGCCGCGACCAGCTGCTTCACCGCCGCCATGCGCGCCTTGGGATGCGGTGTCCCCGGCTCACTGCGCCGCCACACCTCCTCGTCCAGCGTCCCGATGGACAGGTTGGCCGAGAACCCGGCGGTCTCGGCCAGCTCCACGAACAGGTCCAGGTCGCGCAGCAGCAGCGGGGACTTGGTCAGTACCGAGCACGGGTTGGCGTAGTCCCGCAGCACCTCCAGCACCCCCCGTGTCAGCCGGTACCGCCCCTCACACCGCTGATACGGATCGGTGTTGGTCCCCATCGCCACATGGGCCCCGGTCCAGCTCTTGCGCCGCAGCTCCCGCCGCAACACCTCGGCCGCGTTCACCTTGACCACGATCCGCCGCTCGAAGTCGAGCCCGGCGTCGAAGTTCAGGTAGGTGTGGCTGGGCCGGGCGAAGCAGTTGTGACTGACCGTCCCATTGGAGATGAAGTCACCAGTCCCGGTGGTCATGTCAAAGAGGGGCATCTCGAACCCCAACGGTTCGATGGAGACTAGGCGCCGGGAGGCATGGGGTGTGAGAGCCACCCCTGCAATCGTCCGCTTCCGAGTAATCGCAGGGTCAACCAAGTGGAAGTACCGAAGGCGCTCTCGTAGGCCTCCCCGCAGCCACACGGAGGTAAGCGGCTTGGGCCGACCCCGTGTCTCGATAGCAGTGTGTAAGGAGAAGCCGAACCGCCGCAGACCCGATGTAATCTGATGGATGATTGATGGATCTGTGTTTGCGATGCGGAAGCCACCATTGTTCCTGCAGGTGCCCTCGGCATCGAAGATGCCGGCCAGGAAGCCCTTGGACCATTCAGCTGATGGAGCGTGCGGCCAGGCGATGATCTCCTGTATGGCAGTGACGCCGCGATATGACGAGGTGCGGATAGCGTTGATCTGCTTTCTGACGCCAACGGCCTTCTGGAAGAGGAATTCGTCGGTCGGTACCTGGAGCTCAGCCAAATACCTGCGAGTTCTTCGAAGGGCCTCAGGGTCGGTCAACGCAAGCCGGAAACGGTGAACGTCCCCATTGGATCGGCCGGTACGTGCATACGTGTATGAGCCGAGGTGCCCGTCGCCCCGAATCATCCCGCAGAGATAGCCGCGCCGGTAGTCGGGTCCGCCCACCGGGGCCGACGTAAACTTCCCAGTGCCCAATAGCTTGTCACCCAAGTTCAGAGACGGGCACTGCTGCCCGCCCTGGTCGGGTCCGCCGACATGCTTCCAGCCACGGTCGGTTAGAAGTCGGTGATCCCGACTGGTGAGGAGCTCCGTACCGTCGTCAAGGGTGATCCGATACGCGGGCTTGGTTGTCGACCAGTGGTCAAGCACCTGTGTGGTCACATAACGTCGGTACAGGCCGCTCTTGACGGTCCCGTAGAGTCTGTCTCCAACGCGCACCTCCGCCATCGGCTTCGTACGACCATCTGCCATCAATATCGGCGTGTCGCCAGAGCAGCAATAACTACAGGCATGACTGCACCCCCGGTACACGTTGATCGTCCACTCGAACGGCATGCGGCTGGCGGCGGGGACCCGGTTGAGGATGGACTTGGCTTCGACCTCGTAGAAGGTGACGTCGCGGAACTCGGGGCTGTCGAAGGTGCGCACCGTCGCCGGGGCGTCGAAGAGCGGGAGGTCGGTGGGGGGCCGGGACTGGCCCCGCAGGTCGGTGAAGGTCCGCATGGGCCAACCCTAGAACGTGTGTTCGAGTGAAGCAAGGATGTGACGGGGTCTGTGGAAAGTGCATGGCGGCCGTGTGTCACGGCTCGCTAGCATTCGGACCGACCATCACCCCGGCCTGACCAGGAGCAGAGATGTCCGATCTACGCATCGCCGTCCAAGTCGATGGGGACGAGCGGGCGGTGGGCGCGGGCACGACCGCCGGGGACCTGCTCGACCAGGCCGAGGACAGGGCGCAGGCCGTGGTCGCGGCCCGGGTCAACGGGGCGCTCAGGGACCTCAGCCATGTCGTCGAGGAGGGCGACAAGGTCGAGCCGGTGACCCTGGACAGCGATGACGGCCGGATGATCATGCGGCACTCGACCGCGCATGTGCTGGCCCAGGCCGTCCAGGACCTGTTCCCGGAGGCGAGGCTGGGCATCGGGCCGCCGATCGAGAACGGCTTCTACTACGACTTCGCCGTCACCCAGCCGTTCCGGCCCGAGGACCTGGACCGGATCGAGCAGCGCATGCGCCAGATCGTCAAGGAGGGGCAGCGCTTCGCCCGGCGGGTCGTCTCCGACGACGAGGCGCGGGCCGAGCTGAAGGACGAGCCGTACAAGCTCGAGATCATCGACCAGCGGAGCCGGGCCAGCGACGAGGAGGCTGTCGAGGTCGGGGACGGCCCTCTGACCATCTACGACAACCTCGACCCGAAGACCGGCGACCGCCGCTGGCGCGACCTGTGCCGCGGGCCCCACGTCCCCTCGACCCGGGCCATTCCCGCCTTCAAGCTGCTGCGCTCGGCGGGCGCGTACTGGCGGGGGAGCGAGAAGAACCCGCAGCTCCAGCGGATCTACGGCACCGCCTGGGAGTCCAAGGACGCCCTCGCCCAGCACCTCGACCTGCTCAAGGAGGTCGAGAAGCGCGATCACCGCCGGCTCGGGGTCGAGCTGGACCTGTTCTCGTTCCCGGACGAGATCGGCTCCGGCCTGGCCGTCTTCCACCCCAAGGGCAGCACTGTCCGCCGGGTCATGGAGGAGTACTCGCGCCGCCGCCACGAGGAGGCCGGGTACCTGTTCGTGAACTCCCCCCATGTCACCAAGGAGGCGCTGTTCCAGGAGTCGGGGCACCTCGGCTGGTACGCCGAGAACATGTACCCGCCGATGGAGGGCGACGGCATCCGGTACTACGTGAAGCCCATGAACTGCCCCTTCCACATCCTCATCTACCGGTCGCGGGGCCGCAGCTACCGTGAGCTGCCGATGCCGCTGTTCGAGTTCGGCACCGTGTACCGGTACGAGAAGTCGGGGGTCCTGCACGGCCTGACCCGCGTCCGCGGCCTGACCATGGACGACGCCCACATCTTCTGCACTCCCGAGCAGCTGGAGCAGGAGCTGCGCAAGCTGCTCCGGTTCGTGCTCGACCTGCTCGCCGACTTCGGGCTCAGCGACTTCTACCTCGAGCTCTCGACCCGCGACGACGAGAAGGACAAGTTCGTCGGCTCCGAGGAGGAGTGGGCCGCCGCCACCGAGACGCTGCGACGGGCCATGGACGCCGAGGGGCTGGGCTATGTGCTCGACGAGGGCGGCGCCGCCTTCTACGGCCCCAAGATCTCGGTCCAGGGGCGCGACGCCATCGGCCGGACCTGGCAGCTGTCCACCATCCAGGTGGACTTCCAGCTGCCGCAGCGGTTCAAGCTCGAGTACCAGGCGTCCGACGGCACCAGGCAGCGGCCGATCATGGTCCACCGGGCGTTGTTCGGGTCGATCGAGCGGTTCTTCGGGATCCTGGTGGAGCACTACGCCGGGGCCTTCCCGGCCTGGCTGGCCCCGGTGCAGGTGGCGGCCATCCCCATCTCGGCCGACCAGGTGCCCTATCTGGAGGAGCTGGCCGAGCGCCTGCGGGCCGAGGGCGTCCGGGTCGAGGTCTACGGCTCCGACGACCGCATGCAGCGCAAGATCCGCGAGGCCCAGCGGGCCAAGGTCCCGTTCATGGTCCTGGCCGGGGAGAAGGACGTGGCCCAGCACAGCGTCTCGTTCCGGTACCGCAACGGGTCCCAGCGCAACTTCGTCCCCTTGGACGAGGCGGTGCGGCACGTCGTGGACTACATCGAGTCCCGCGACAACAGCGACCCGCCGGGCCAGCCCGTCACCGACGAGCCCCCCAGCCGGGTCGCCGCCAACCCCTCAGGCTGACCCCCGGCGGTCGTGGATCAGGTCCCGGCCGCGGCTCCTGGCGAGGGTCCGGGTCGCGGGGTGACGGGTCAGGGTTCCCGGGTTCGCGGTTCCTCGGGGTCCCGGCCTCCCGGGGTGGGTAGGTCGGGGTCGTGGCCGTTGCTGGCGCGGGCCCGGTCGACCATGCGCTCGAGGCGGCGGATCGCCTGGAGGAGGACGGCGATGGGGACCTTCACGTGGTCGGGGACGCAGCCGGCGTGGAGGACGCGGGCGTCGTTGGTCATGAACACCACGCGGTGGTCGACCGGGCGGTCGCAGATCATGCACCTGACGCGGTGGTGGACCATCGTCGAGGAGGCGATGATCGTGATCCGCCCCGCGTGGTCGTCCATGCGCGTCTCCTCGTAAGAGCCGGTACGCGCAGTTTGCCAGGCTTTTGCGGATCAGGCCCGGGGGACCGCCCCGGTCCCGGGGGTCATGGCGCGGAGATGGGCGGCTGACGCGATCCGCTCCTCGGCGATCCGGTCGGCGACCTCGGCGGTGGGCGCACCCTCGGCCCGGGCCCGGCGGAAGATGAGCCGCAGGGCCTCGGCCACCCCCAGGACCGACACGTCCAGCCGGTCGGGGGAGTAGCGCAGCTCGCCGGCGCCGATCACGGCGTACGGCGCGGCCGAGTTGATGACGTAGTCGGGCGCGTACAGGATCCCCCGTTCCAGCAGCCGCCGGCCGTCGGCCGCGGTGGCCAGCTGGTTGTTGGCCCCGCCGGCCACGATCCGGCAGCGCAGCCGGGGGATGGTGTGCTCGTTCAGGAGGCCGCCGATGGCGCACGGGCTGAACACGTCGCAGTCGACGTCGTAGAGGGCGTCGGGGTCCTCGAGGGTGATGTCGAGCCGGTCGGCCAGCTCCTTGGCCCGGCCCGGGTCGACGTCCGAGCCGCTCACCACGGCCCCGCCGGCCACCAGCAGCTCGGCCAGGTGCCCGCCGACCCCGCCGAGACCCTGGATGGCCACCCGGCGCCCGGCCACGTCGGGGGTGCCGTAGACGTCGTCGAGGGCGGCGCCGATGCCGGCGAACACGCCCCGCGCGGTCAGCGGGGTCGAGTCGCCGGTGCCCCCGAACCGCTGGTCGATCGCCCACACGAAGTCTGTCTCGCGGGCGATGTCGATCATCTCCTGGGCCGAGGTGCCCAGGTCGGGGCCGGTGCCGAAGCGGCCGGCGAGCAGCTGCACGAACCGCCCGAAGGACCGCAGCAGCACCCGCTTGTCGGCCACGCCGTCCTGCTTGAGCAGCACCGCCTTGCCGCCCCCGCGGGGCAGGTCGGTGAAGGCGAACTTGTAGGTCATGCCCTTGGAGAGCCGCAGGGCGTCCTCGAGCGCGTCCTCCTCGGAGGCGTACTCCTTGTACCGGGTGCCGCCACGCGCCGGGCCGAGGGCGGTGTCGTGGATGGCGATGATCGCCCGCATCCCGGTCTGCCGGTCGAAGCAGAAGACCACCTGCTCGTGGCCGTGCTCGGCCATCTTGTCGAAGACGCCCACATCGCCCTCCTGCGCTCGCGGTCACATGGGCAGGGGGGGACCCGCCCAGCGCCGTTGCCGGGTCGTCGGCGGCGGGTCGCCCCGCCACCCCCTCACGATACCCCTCGGACGCGGCGACAGTCGGACGAGGCCCGGGGACCCGGGGATAGGATCGGGTGGCGGCAGGACCGCATCGCCGGGGAGGTCGATCGGTGGACACCATGTGGGACCCACAGGCCGAGCGGATGTCGGCCGACGAACGGGCCGGCCTCCAGGCCCGACGCCTGGACGACCTGCTCGGGCGGCTGGCCGAGGGCAGCCCCCTGTACCGCGAGCGCCTGGCCGGCGCCGGTGTCGGGCCGGGAGCCCGGGTCGGTCTCGACGGCCTCGCCGGCCTGCCGTTCACCACCAAGCAGGACCTCTGGGACAACTACCCGTGGGGCCTGCTGGCCGTCCCCCGGGAGCAGGTCCTGCGCGTCCACGGCTCCTCCGGCACCGGCGGGCGCCCCACCCTGGTCTCCTACTCCCGCGCCGACCTGGACGTCTGGGCCCAGGTCTGCGCCCGCGCCCTCGGCTGCGCCGGCGCGGTCCCGGGCACCCTGGTGCACAACGGCTACGGGTATGGCCTGTTCACCGGGGGCCTGGGGATGCACGCCGGGGCCGAGCTGATGGGCTGCACCCTGGTGCCGATGTCCGGCGGCCAGACCCAGCGCCAGGTCACCATGATCCGCGACCTCCGGCCCGAGGTGCTGTGCTGCACCCCCTCCTATGCGGCCCGGCTGGGGGAGGCGCTGGGCGAGGCGGGCGTGGCCCGGGACGAGATCTCGCTGCGGGTCGGGATCTTCGGGGCCGAGCCCTGGAGCGACGCCATGCGCGCCCAGATCCAGGACCTGCTGCCGCTGAAGGCGCTCGACATCTACGGCCTTTCGGAGGTCATCGGCCCCGGGGTGGCCTGTGAGTGCGTGGAGGCCCAGGCCGGCCTGCACGTCAACGAGGACCACTTCCTGGTCGAGGTGGTCGACCCGGACTCGGGGCGGCCGCTCGGGCCGGGGGAGCGGGGCGAGCTGGTCTTCACCACCCTGACCAAGGAGGCCATGCCGCTGCTGCGCTACCGCACCGGCGACATCGCCGCCCTGGACCCGTCCCCCTGTGGCTGCGGCCGGACCCTGGCCCGGATGTCCAAGGTGGCCGGGCGGCGCGACGACATGCTGGTCATCAGGGGCGTGAACGTCTACCCGAGCGAGGTCGAGGCGGTGCTGGTCGCCGAGCGGGCCGTCGCCCCGCACTACCTGCTGGTCGTCGACCGCACCCAGACCCTGCCGAAGCTGGTGGTGGCCTGCGAGCTGGCCGCCGGCTGGTCGATCTGCGAGGAGACCGAGGAGGCCGAGCGCGACCGGGTGGCCACCGAGGTCGGCGCCGCCCTCCAGGCCCGGCTCGGCCTGACCACCGAGGTCCGGGTCCTGCCCGGCGGGACGATCCCCCGGGTCGAGCTGGGCAAGGCGGTGCGGGTCGCCGAGCGGACCGCCGACCACGACCCGCTGCCCGGCTGGCCCTGACGGCTGTGGATGACGGGGTGGAACCGTCGGGGGGGTATGGCAGACTCGGCAGCCGTGCACCCCAAGTTCCTGACCCATGACCTGAACCCGGCGCAACGGGAGGCGGTCGAGGCGACCGTTGGGCCGTTGTGCATCCTGGCCGGGGCGGGGACGGGCAAGACCAGGGTGATCTCCCGGCGGGTGGCCTACGCGATCGCGACCGGGGTCGTCCACCCTGGGCACGTGCTGGTCGTGACCTTCACCGACAAGGCGGCGACCGAGATGCGCGAGCGGCTGGCCGCCCTCGGGTTCCCCGGGGTGCAGGCCAAGACGTTCCATGCCGCCGCCTTCGGCCAGCTGCGCTTCTTCTGGTCGCGGCTGTCGGACGCCCGGCTGCCCGAGGTGCTCGGCTCCAAGGTCCCGCTGCTGGCCCCGCTCCAGCGCAGCCTCCCCGGCGGGTACAAGTTCACCGCCGTCAAGGACCTGGCCGACGAGGTGGAATGGGCCAAGGCGCGCCGGCTCGACCCCTCCAGCTATCAGGCGGCTGCCGAGGCCATGGGCCGCACCCCGCCCATCCCCGGCGACCTGTTCGCCGGGGTGTTCCGGCGCTACGAGCGGGCCAAGGAGCGGGCCGGGCGGATCGACTTCGAGGACATGCTCGTCCGCATGCTGGAGGGGTTCGAGTCCCGCGAGGACGTGGCCGAGGAGTTCCGCGGCCAGTACCGGTGGTTCTCGGTGGACGAGTACCAGGACACCAACCCGCTGCAGCAGGCGCTGCTCGAGGCCTGGCTGGGGGAGCGGCGCGACCTGGCCGTGGTCGGCGACGAGGACCAGACCATCTACACCTTCACCGGGGCCACCTCCGAGTACCTGACCGGGTTCGCCCGCCGGTTCCCCGACGCCCAGGTGGTCCGGCTGGAGGACAACTACCGCTCCAGCCCGGAGGTCCTGGCCCTGGCCAACCGGCTGCTGGCCGCCACCCCGGGCCGCCGCCCGGACCGGGGCAAGCGGCTGGTCGCGACCCGGCCCTCGGGGCCGGAGCCGACCGTGGCCGCCTTCGAGAACGCCGAGCGGGAGGTCAGGGCGGTGGTGGGTGAGGTCGGCCGCCTGGCCGGGGCCGGGGTCGACCCGGACGAGGTGGCCGTGCTGGTCCGGACCAACGCCCAGATCCCCCCGTTCGAGGAGGTGCTGGCCTCGGCCGGCATCCGCTACCAGGTCAGGGGCGAGCTGTTCTTCCGCCGGACCGAGGTGCTGCGGGCGATCGGGGTGCTGCGCTCACGCACGGCCAGGTCGGCCGGCGGCGGGCTGGTCGACGCCCTCGAGGGGATCTGGTTCGAGCGCTTCGGGTTCCGCCGCGACGAGGAGCCCGACGGCGAGGAGGCCCGCCAGCGCCACGCCAGCCTGATCACCCTGCTCGGCATCGCCGAGCGGGTCGGGGACGAGGCCGGCATCGCCGGGTTCCTGGAGGAGATGGGCCGGCGGGCCGCCCAGGAGGCCGAGGGCACCGGGGGCGGCGTGAACCTGCTCACCTACCACCGGGCCAAGGGGCTGGAGTTCGACGCGGTGCTGCTGCCAGCGGTCGAGGAGGGGCTCCTGCCGATCCGCCAGGCGAGCACGCCCGCGGAGGTGGCCGAGGAGCGGCGCCTGCTGTACGTGGGGCTGACCAGGGCCCGGGCCCACCTGTGGCTGTCCTGGGCGGCCCGCCGGGCCGGGGCGTCAGGCCGCGAGCAGCCCCGCAAGCCCTCCCGGTTCCTCGACGACCTGGTCCCGCCGGGCGCCGGCCGGGTCCGGCCCCGGGCGGTGGCCAGCGGGATGACCCGGGGCGGCCGGGCCAGTGTGCGGGCCGACGGCCCCCTGGCCGACCAGCTGCGGGCCTGGCGGCGCAAGCGGGCCGAGGCCGACGGCGTGCCCGCCTACGTGGTCTTCAACGACCGCACCCTGGCCGCCCTGAGCGAGCGGCAGCCCCGCAGCCGGGGCGAGCTGCTCGCGGTCGAGGGCATCGGCCCGAGCAAGCTGGACAAGTACGGCGACGAGCTGCTCGCCCTGCTCGCTCCTGGCGAGGGAGGGTAGGGAAGGCCGCGCCGTTGGCAGCGAGGCGAGCAAACGCGGCACAATGCGCCGATGGTCCGACAGAAGGAACGGGAGCGAGGGGCGCGGCCGCCGGTGTGCCAGTACTGCGCCGCGATCGCCGACACCGCCGGGCCGGGGCTGCCGCCTGGCTGGACCATCCAGTCGGGGGTCCGCGGCTGGACCTACCTGTGCGCGGCCTGCACCCGCTCCAACCTGCGCTCGATCGAGCCGCGCCTGTTCGACCGGGACACCCTGGGGTTCGGCACCGTCAACTGAGCTCGACCTGAACCCGAGCTGGAGAGCCGTACCCGGGACTGGGCTGACGGCGATAGGGTGGGGTCGAAGCCGCTGCTCGTCACAAGGAGGACGATCGATGACCGACGCCGTGCCCGAGGCCGACGCCCTGGAGCAGCGCCAGCCGCTGCTGGAGCGGGACACCCCCGACCTGATCCCCGAGATCGACATCGAGGTCCCCGAGGAGGACGCGCTGGAGCAGGCCATGTCCGTCCCCTTCGACGAAGACGACGCGCCGCGCTAACGCGCAGCGACGAGGCGGGCCACCGCCGTGGCGAGGACGATGTTCCGCGACCGGGTCGAGGCCGGCGACGTCCTGGCCGGCCGGCTCGGCCACTATGCCGGCCGGGACGACGTGCTCGTGCTCGGCCTGCCCCGGGGCGGGGTCCCGGTGGCGGCGCGGGTCGCCCGGGCCCTGGCGGCGCCGCTCGACGTGTTCGTCGTGCGCAAGCTGGGCGTTCCCGGCCGCGAGGAGCTGGCGATGGGCGCGATCGCGTCCGGCGGGGTCCAGGTGGTCAACGAGCAGGTGGTCGACCGGCTCGGGCTGAGCGAGGCCGTCCTGCGCCAGGCCGCCGAGGCCGAGGGTCGCGAGCTCACCCGCCGCGAGCGGCGCTACCGCGAGGGCCGGGATCCACCCGACCTCGCCGGTCGGGTCGTGATCCTGGTCGACGACGGCCTGGCCACCGGCTCCACCATGCGAGCGGCGGTGGCGGCCGCCCGGCTGCTTGACCCCACCCGCGTGGTGGTGGCGGTCCCGACCGCGCCCGCCTCCACCTGCCAGCGCCTCGGGAAGGAGGCCGACGAGGTGGTGTGCGCCACCACCCCACGCCCGTTCCGGGCGGTCGGCTACTCCTACCGCTCGTTCCCCCAGACCTCCGACGAGGAGGTGAGAAGGCTGCTCCGGGCCGCCTGGGCGCCCGACCCGGGGTCGCGGTGGCCCGACAGGCCACCCCCGGCCCGAGAACCCTGAACCCGACACG
>Ga0207675_100003821_pt1 | contig 14653 bp, 9 predicted proteins | sample KBSSwiS42_FD_184305 | JGI IMG/M metagenome (GOLD analysis project Ga0207675, IMG submission 184305) | Switchgrass rhizosphere microbial communities from Kellogg Biological Station, Michigan, USA - KBS Switchgrass S4-2 (SPAdes) (version 2) | ecosystem: Host-associated > Plants > Roots >... | reverse complement strand
CCTGGTCGGCAATAACATACTTATTACCGGTACCATTGTACATGAAGTTATAATAAGGCCGTCCGGTTGCATAGCTATAGGTAAAATTGAAACCGGTTTTTATATCCATAAAAAATCGTTTTGTAACAACTGAGGCAGTATGTGTGGCTGCGAAATCCGGGAATAACTGCTGTGGGTAATTCAGATATTCACGTTTGGTATCAAGATATGAATAGCTGATCCAGTAATCGAAATTTTTTATACTCTTTTTATCTCTCCAGAAAAATTCAATGCCTTTTGCATAGCCGGAACCGCCATTATTATAATTAAAATAATTGAAGGTAATTGCATCCGTCTTTATCAGATCAGCATATTTCTTATAAAATACTTCCGCACGAAAAATCCTGTCATTCGTCGTTTTCTGATATGTAAGAATATAGTGAGTCGCTTTTGTATACCCGAGACTGCGGGTATAAATGAGTTGCTGATTTTCCGGTTTTTGATAAAATATTCCATAGGCCGCAGATACCTGCGCACCATTACCTACTTTATAGGCTAATGAAATTCTTGGCGCAAAGTTTACTTTTCCTAATATAGATGAATTTTCAAACCGGCCGCCAATCTTTGCAGCTACATCATTGGTTACATAAATATCTGTTTCCGCAAACAATGATTCAAAATTATCTACCAGTTTTGATTTCAATGTATCGTTATAGTTATTATCATTTATAGAATACATGTATTCCCCACCGAAGCGAATAGTGCTGATACCAAATAATCTTTTTTCAAATACAGCTTTTACCTGCGATAAATCCTGGCGGTTTTTTAATGTAAAGTTTTTTGCCTGAAGCCATGGCCTATCAGTAATAAATTGCTGCTTATTATCCTGATCCTGCAATTGCTGGTTAATGTCATCCGTATTCGTGCTATACCCCGCACCTAAATTCATTTTCCATCCCTTTCCAAGATTTTCACGCCAGCTTATATTGTTATACCAGTTTATATTTTTCAAACCAAATGCGTCTTTCATACTTAAACTATCAATATCCTGTCTTCGTAGTCCCATATCACTTTTACTGAAAGTTGTATAGTACTTGATTATTCCATTCTTTGTTTTAATGCGGAAATTGGCATCTCCATTATGAAAGGCAGGCATTGTAAAATAATCAGGAGTTTGTTTTACAATATTGAAGTAAGCAACAAGATTTACATAATTATAATTAACACCCCATGATGCCTTTTTATCTTTTGATAAATCCTGGAAACCGCCGCCTAATATTATAGGAGAAACGGAAAGGTTAGCTGCTGAGCGTTCAGGCAAGTCAATTGATTCTAATATTAGTGCGGATGACAAAGCCTGGCCGTACAAAGCAGAATAACCTCCTGTACTGAACACAGTTCCTTTAAACAAAAAAGGAGAAAACCGGCCACGGCTTCCTAAGTCCGGTGCATTGGCGAAGTAAGGATTGTTGACTAACGTGCCATCTATAAATTGTTTGGTTTCTGCACCTGTACCACCGCGGACAAACAAACCTTCTTTTTCACCAATCTGCTGTGCCCCCGGTAATGTTCTTACTGCGGAAGTTATATCTGCATTACCTCCGCCCACTGTTACTACATCCAATGAAGTCAACACAGTTGCGGCTCTCTTTGTATCACCTGCGGCAAATGAGCCGGATATTACCGTTACTGCTTTTAGCTCACTTAACTCTTCCTTTATACTTACATCAATGGACAACGCAGTTGTACCAATTGTAATTTTTTGCTCTGAAGATCTATAACCGATATTGGTTACTAAAAAAATAAAATCTCCCTTTTCAGAAGTAGTGAAAATATAATTACCTGAAGAATCGCTTACAGCTCCATCATAAGTTTCTTTCAGGGATACGCTTGCGCCGGGCACAGGTTTACCCTTATAATCTTTTATTTTTCCACTGATTGTTACCTGTCCATACAAGTCACAAATGATAACCGATAGCAGCATGAAAAAAATCAACTTTCTCATTTTTCTCCCTTTTACAAAACAAATATAAATTAGTTTATAATATAAACCAAATTTAGAAAAAAAGACCAGATTTAGAAAAATCCGGTCGTTCTTATTGATACCCTAAAAATGAACTCGTTAATTTTTGATTACTTTATACTGTAATTTTTCAGTACCTGAAGTAACCCTGATCACATAAAGTCCACGACCTAAGTCAGTAGTTGTGATCGTTTCTGTCTGGCTGGCTGCTGCGATATTCTTCATCTTCACTACCTGGCCGCCTGCGTTAAATAATTCTATGCTGAATTCTTTTCCCTGCATCGTTTGCGGAAGTGTAATGCGCAATTCATTTACAAACGGGTTTGGATAAGCGAGTACTTTTGCATCTGCAGATTGTTCTCCCAATCGTATAACCCTTATTGGTGAATAGGTGTACTTTCCGTCGATATCTATACAACGTAAACGATAATAAATAATATTACTTGTTGCACTTGTTACGTTGTCAGAAAAGGTATAATTCTTTTTATCAGCAGTGGATGTATTTCCGAAAGCAAAGACAGTAGCCGCATCTGAAAAGTTTTTACCATCATAACTTCTTTCTATTGCGAAATGACTTACATTTTTTTCTGATGCAGTTGTCCAGTTAAGATCAACTTTGCTTTTATTTAAATATGCTGTGAATGAAAGCAAATCAAGTGGCAGAATAATCTGGCTTGGGTACTGAAAACCCTTCATATAGAGACTATACTGGCGGCTGCCATTAGATGTGCTTGCAGATTTAGCGCCATACTTCACGGAAAAGGAGCTAATGTCTGAATTACTAACGGTGTACATTACACCCTTACCGCTTGTATCAATGCCATCATGTTCGATACCTAATATATTATCTGCTCTGAACCCATTAAAAAGCTGACCAACTATAGGGAGACTTTTAAGTAATATTTCTAATGTAGTTCCCATATATGATGCCGTACCACCATTCATATTAATATCAACAAATTCTTTGAGGATAAGATTTCCATCAATATCTAATGAAGTAGCCTGAACTGATTGTAATTGCTGTGACAAGCCTGTTGCTCCATCTATAAAACTGATTGTAAAAAGTGCATATGATTCGCCCATTCCACCAATTTGCACTTCAGGTTGAAAGGCATCAGTATATCCAAGACCTCCTGAGTTATCATCAATCTTTTTTACAGAAGCCCCGTTTACAAGATCGGTAATGGTTACTGTAGCATCAATACCAGTAGTTACGTTTTTAAATAAATATACAGCTCCTTTCTTCAGATCGTTTCCTGATTTTAATGTGGGGTTTTTAAAAACCAGGCCATTAGCGCCACTGATTGCCTGCGAATTCGCAGAAGAAACGGTGGCAATAAAAAATACCGTTACCAAAGTCTGCACAAAAATTTTCTTAAAGGGTACAATTGTTTTCATCACATAAAATTTAGGGTCCGGGATTAATGTTTGGCCCATAGGATCATGAACACAACGGCTTTCGCAGGAAAACCAATTGAAATGAAAACTAAACTCCTTATTACCCTTTAGGGGAAAAGGAGGATAGTGGCTTATTTGTAATTGGGACTAAAACTCGATTTGATTGGTTATCGAAACCTTTGAAGTAACACTTCTCAATCCAGTTATAAAATGGAAGGTATTCAAGCGAGACAAATTTTGAGATTGCAGAGTACAATTGTTTCATAGCGGATCAATTTTGTTTTCTAAGGGTTCGACTTTTTCCGATGCTTATATCGAAATCTTACACAAGATATAATGTGGTTTTTACATGTGCAAGTACCTGAGGGTTTTTCCATATAAGAATTAGTAATTTATGCATTCAAAAGATAAAATATCAGTGAAAATCAATATTTTATGCACTTATAGATATCAAAAAAACTTGAACTATTTTTATTCATGCTAATAAATAACTGCGTTTTGAACTAAGTGTATCTCTATAAACCCCGGGTACGCAAGAAAATTCAAACGTATTTTTTCGCGTATATTCTCACATTGAAGTTGTTTATAATGTACCGCCTTATAACATTCAGTTACTTTAATTCCAGCCCAAATTTCAATCCTTTAAAATCAATACAATTCTATGTAAATCCAGAATTATCAATATTCAGGGGCTCCCTGTTTGCATTAATAAAAAAGGCGGCAAAATGCCGCCTGTATATTACATCCCCCGTATTTATCGTCATTATTTTTTGATCAATCTATGAGCAGCATATTGATCGCCTGCAGCTACCTCGACTATATACATACCTTTTGAAAGATTACTGAAGTTATTGAGCACAATGCTGTTTATTCCTTTGTCCATCATCATTGTTTTACTGTACAATGTCTGTCCTGTTGCATTAATAATTCTGATTTTTGCTTCTGTCTTCTTTGTGTTACTGATCTGGAGGCTGATGTTGTCGGTAAATGGATTTGGTGATACCTGCAATCTTATCTCATTGCCCGGGTTTATTTTTACCACTTCTGAATATCTTGACAGGTCATTCATTTCTTCCACCCGTATGCGGTAATAAATTGTTGTTACGTTAATGTTACTGATATCGTCATTCACTTCGTAGCCAAAGCTTCCATTGCCCTTAGAATGTAATGAACCAATTTGTGTAAAATTCCTGCCGTCTATACTACGTTCTGCATAATATTTTTTTACATCAAATTCTTCCGTGGTGTTCCATTTTACATTTACATTGCCTTCGTTCATTACTGCAGCCACCTTTAACAATTTTAACGGTAATGCCACCCCTGTAAATCCAAAGTCGATATTATAGTCATTGGAAAACTCACTGTTTGCTGCTGTTGACCCGCCTGTATTCAGTGTATACATCACTTTGCTTCCACTCAACACGCCGTTATTATCTATCGCACTGTTTACACTGCTGTTTATCACTGTTGCATGATAACCGCCCAGCGATGCCTGGGATGGGCTTATTTCGACGCGATATTCAAAACCAGGAAGTATGCCTGAGTTCGTCGCACTTACACCTAACCATGCTGATGGACGACGACTATCATTTACTATTGTTGCATCAAAATAATAATGTCCATCCGCATCAGTTGTTACAGTCCAGGTCTGATCGTCTCCATTACCATATACTCCATCGGTACCCGGGCTTCTTAATACAACTGCAACGCCTGGTATACCTGCTTCATGCGCATCCTGTATGCCATTAGCATTTGCGTCATCCCATACTTTATTCCCTATTTCCATGGCCTCCGCGTCCAATAACAACTCGAAATCACCCAAAGCAGCAGCTTTACCAAAATTAGTAGGGTCAGTGCCGGTCGACTTGGTTAATTCCATTCTTCCAGACATATTACCGGCATTAGCGCCATCATTGTAATTTCTGATAATACCATTTGTATAGCTAGTACTGACAGGATCAATTGCAGACATCATTACTTCATTATATCCTGGATATACAGCGATTCCTCCGTTTGATTTGGTATAATGCGCTGTAATAGTACTGGCAGAATTAAAAGGTGCGGGTACTCCTGTTTTTGTAAAATTCTGATTATAATAAAAATATCCGCCGCCCGGGCCAAAATTGCCACCCCATGGAGTTCCCAGCATGAGAAAAAACGACCCCGTCAAAGAAGGGGCATTATCGGCTAGTCGCGCGGTAGTTGTCGTAACACCGTTATTTGTTACCGAGCCATTATTCTCGAGTGTCCATACGCTTCCTGATTTACCAGCTCTCAAAACTTCTCCGGTCGAAAGAGTACGGTATGTTTCACCAAGTACGTTTCCCGTTTCAAAATAGTTGGCATACCCTCCCTGATCTCCAAAGCGGTCACGTATGCCCAATATCATTGAGCCATCCACATCAAATTCAATATCACAAAGCATAGGCTGAGAGTAGTAAATACCAGTTGCATTGTTTCCGGTAAGGGAGCCGATCAACCCGGTTCTTAATGATCCTAACAATGAAATATCGCTGTTATTTTGCCAAGCTGCCCAGTAATTGTTTCTATACTCGTACCTGTAATCGGAGTTTGTAAAACCTCGTCTATGCGACAATGGAAAACTCAATACAGTAGTAAAAGCCGCGGTTGACGGATTAAATTCGTATACGGTGCCGCGTAAGTTAGCCGTGTCGGCAATGTTGTGTGCAGTGGTAGTTTCTTTTGCTGAAATACCCCCAACATATATTTTACCATTGTGAATTTCTACTGCCATCGGGTGCCATACAGTTCCTGAATAACCAGGGTCAGGTATAGACCAACTCCCCGTAACATCTGATGCACTAAAAGAAGATTTAAGCGGGTTGCCAACATTTATTCTCTCTAATTTTTTCTGGTACATATTTACTATATAAAGATCTCTTCCATCTACAGACAACTCAATGCCGCCAATACCTCTTTTACCTACTTCAGCAAATACACCAGCGTCTGTATTGGGTGTACTCGAAATATCGGGTAAAGTTGTTGAACGTGGATCTGTACCTACGTTAATACCTATTGATGAAACATCTACTAATAATGTTGGCGTAGTTGGAATACCGTTCTTGTCAATCTGCGTCTGGTAAATGGCGCCTATGCCTTTAGGCCCGAAGCTCGCATGTGCTTTTAAATAGGCTGCCATCAGCAATGTTCTTGATTCCCTTTGCCAGGCAAGGCCAAATATAGCACCCAAGTATTGATTCTTCGCTCTGCGTGTACTTCCGCCGTCATTAGATAAATCGTATGGAAAAACGTATAGGTTATTATTATCGCCTGCAGTACCACTGCCGTTTGAATTAGCATTTCCATTTGTATATGCAGTCGTTGCTACATAAGGATTGCTGTTATCTGAAAACCATTTCTTATTTGATATTGCAAAATTTACATTATTTGCAGACGCACCTGCTACCACAAACTGTACATTGCTATGACTTGCGTCTATTCTTTTAGATGGTTGGTCCCCTGCGCCTACCGTAAACTCAATTCTTACTGCAAGACCCGACGGCGCCTGTGCTGCACTGAAAGAGTAATAACCACTTGCATTAGTAGTTGCAGTACCAATCAGGCTATTAACTGCATTATAGGCTTTAACTACAATGCCATATTCACCCGGTTCTGTAGGGTTTGTTGCCTGCTGTACACCATCATTATTTATATCTCTGAATACTGTACCCGAAACCTGGGCACCCGCTTTTGCAGAAATGAAGATTAACACTGGGATTAGTATTAACCGGATAGGGTTTAATTGAGTCTTCATGGGGATTACGAATTATTATTAGGTATATTCTACAATACGGATTACGAAGTAAAACTAATACGCAGAACCAATACCTACTAAGTAAAATTCCCATTGACATGCCATTAATACGCAGTCAAACCCGCAAACTTGAATTGAATTAACTGACTATCAATGATGGCCATTAGTAAAAATTGCAAAAAGATTTTATATTATTTTTTTAAAATATCATAATGGGAAACCTGTATGCTGATATTGGCTTTAGAATATCGGTTATTCTGTACTGGTAGTTTTACTATTGATCGATTTACACCACCATCTCTTCCCTTCATTATTATACCAGAATTCGTACAGAGCTTCTGGTTTTTCCCTTGGAGCTATAAGGTTATAGTTAAACTCGATACCATACACCAATAAATTGCCATTCTCGTCCGAACGGATGCGCCTCACTTTATCATCACCCCGCGGGCCTAAACCTTCAAGCGTAAATTCAGGCTCAGGTTTACCGGCAAATTTTCCGGCCGCATTTATCCGTACAGAAAATATTTCAGATGACCGGCCTGTACCAAAATAGAGTCTTCTTTCGCCATTAACGTACGAAATGCCCATTCCAATTGCATCTACCTGCGAAAGATGATCCACTATCTTCTTTTTTTTAATATCAATTGCGTATATACCCCCCCTTATAACATGCCTGTCTGAACCGGCAATTGTTGAAGCATATAAAATATTGCCCTCACAGAAATAAAGCAGGCCCAGAACTCCATATGGATTATTGCTGTTCAAAGAATCTGGTAAAGGAATTTGAAAAAATTCTCTCATTTCCCCGGTCACGCCATCTACTTTATAAATCGTGTTTTGTTTTTGCAAAGGATTGTCCAGTACATTGATAAAAGGAGCCGGTGCTGTGTAAACATTTCCTGTTTCATCTAATTGAATAGGCGATAGCCATCCCGCATTTTTCCAGGAAGAATGCTGGTAATAGCGTAGTGATGGCTTTTCCTGGCTACCCTGGTTTTCTACCAATACCAGTCCCATCTTTCTTATTTCAGATGTACTGAAATAAGATTTTGGGGTAATAAAGCCCGCCACTCTTTTTACAAATACAGGGCTTCCTTTACAGGCATTTGCTCTGAACTCAACCTGTTTTTCTTTGCATCCTGCAAAAAGAAACCAAATAATCGTCCATATGAAAATAAATCTCATCATTAATTTTTGGCTGGTATAAACAGAGGACCGCAAAAACATGGATACGTCTTTGTAACATACACACCGTTTTGTAATACACTTTCCGCCCAGCAATATTCATTGCCTTTCTGGTCATTATTTTTTAATTGTGCTACATACCATATTACCAAAGAAGAATTCAGGATATTCTCCGGTTGTGGCTCAATAAATTTCTCCGGTCCCTGGTGATAATCGGTATTGCAACAGGGCCCTATCGTTACCAGGTCGGATTCGCCTTCATCTTTACCTGTAACGTGCTTAGTAACATATAAATATGAAAAGTCCCCTTTGCCACCATCCTTAAACTGACCATTCCCTGGTTGAATAAAATATCCGCTTTGGCTGTTCGAAGTTTTATATAAATATCCTTCGGGGGAATAACTTGTTTGCGGCGTTTGCTCATTCCATTTTTCCTGCGGCCAGCTAACCCAGTTATTATTATTCCAGGAATAAAAATTATCCTTATCGCCAGCCATTGCAATCCTGAAAACAGGGCGATACGTTCCGTCATTACCGCAACCTCTTCCAATACTTGCGGCAGCGACCCTGAACCGGCCGTCATTATAAAACTCATACCGTTGCCTGTAATTATAATTGCAGGGAGTTGGCCACCCTTCACTGCGGAATGTTTGTTCCAATGTAAATCCTATCCTTTCATTTTTATCATTTCTGAGTTCAGCTACTTCAGGTAAACTCCATGCCACCACTGCCGCCTGGCTGAAGTAGGGACAGCCTATGGCGTCGCTGTAGCCAAATCCATCTGTCCCGCTGTAACTCACATGCCAATCAACTAGTTTGGCACTTCGGATTACAGCTTGATTGTTAAATGTAACTTCCGATATTCTTAGGCCATCGCTACTGGTCAGCATATACTTCATATTCCATCCATTCTTGTTTAAAGATTGTTCCAGTTCACAATAACAGGAAGTGATCTTATCATCCTGCAATTTTTTTTCTGTAATTGGCGAAGCCGGGCCGGTTGTTCCCGTATTTGTCCATCGGATTCCCACTAACCTGAAATCAGTCAGGTCTACAATTGCCCACAATGCTTTATCATTTTTAACAAATGTCGGAGCAACACATAAATGATGACTTCTTTCACAACGGGTACGGTTCAGCGAAGTTTTTGTACTGGCCATTAAAGCCAAGCTATCTTCCGGTTTAAATCCCAACGCCTGCTTTACTTCGGGTGAATTGATTGCAATCTGCACCGCGAGGTCTTTCAGGCTGGCAGGTATATCAGGCTGAGTTTGCGGAATATGATTTACGCCAACAGCTTTCCCCTGTTTAATATCTATCAAAGCAATTGAAGCGAGGTTTAATCCATAGTTATACATTTCGACCCTGAACACATCTTTGATATCAATAGGTTTGTTCTCTTCTGAAAAATCGCTTTCACGTGCGGGATATACACCAAATATTTCATTGCGGTAAGGAGGGCCGGCTTCATCCTTTGCATACTGAATAAATGCCGGTTCATTCAAAGCTATAATTTGTGCCAGTTGCTGGTTACTGTTCAAACTATCTTTGCAAAGCAATACAGGAGTTGGCAATTGCAAAGATTTCTTTATTTCATCCACTCTTTTTTCAGTAAAGGGAAAAGTGCGCAGGCTATCTGCAGAAAGTAATACTGATTTGATTTCATCATCTGAATACCCATCTAACCTTTTTTCACTAACAGTACCGCCGCTGTTATTACAAGCAGGCTGCGCACTTACCAGTATAAACAGCAAAAAAAATAGCCCCGCCTGCTTATAGTTTTGTCTCATCATATTGAAATGGGTTGCTGTAGCTTTTGTTGGTTAATATAGATGAATCAGAAAGTGACAACAGGAAATTAATCAAATCGATTCTTTCCCCGCTGGTTAAAGAAAAGCCTTTTATCAAATCATTTTTATAAGGATTTGCTGACCCATCGCCTTTTAATAAACCATTAGTTATTATTCTTCCCCCTTTTTCATAATTCCTGATTACTTCTTCCAGTGACGTAGCGCCGCCATCATGATAATAAGGAGCGGTAAATGCAAGATTGCGTAAAGTGGATACCCGGTATTTACCCATATCCTTTAGCTTTCCGTTCAATTCATATAAACCTCTGTCATTTGCGGGGTAACCTCCTTTGCCGTCAATATTATAAAGCCCTGTATTAAAAAAGAAGCTGGTCTTTCCATAATTATCTTTTATAACCGGCTGATCAAAATTATTTCCTCCATGACAGTTACTGCATTTCAATCTTACTGAAAAAAATAGTTGCATCCCTCTTTTTTCTGATGCCGATAGTACATCCTGCTTCTGATAAAAATATTTATCAAATGGAGAATTACAAACCAGTATGGATTTCACAAATGAAGAAATGCAATATTTAATATCTCCGGTTGTTATTAACCCGCCTTCGCTTCCGGATATTTCTTTAAACTTTGCCTGATAAAATTTATCAACTCTTATCCTATTTAAAATAACATTTTCATTTCCCTTCCATCCCAACTCAACAGGCCCGTCATGAAACATCGGGTTATTAATCTGCTGTTCGGGATAGTGCAATCCGGAATCAGCAGCGGTGAGGTATTCCTTGTAAATAATATTAATCAGTGGTGAAGAATTACGCTGATGCAGGTCACCCAATGCGCCTATTGATCTCCTGTAGCCATCCGTAAAACTGAATTTCTGATCGTGGCAACTGGCGCAGGATTTCGTTTTATTAATAGATAATCTGCGATCATAAAAAAGATATCGTCCTAATTCCGCTTTGGCGTCGCTGTATAAATTACCCGGATCAAGGTGAATACTATCAGTAAAAAAAGAGGGTAACTGTTTCAGTAAAGAAGAATGCGAAGCTGCCTTATCTTTTTTAGCAGAAATAATATAAAAAGAAAGTGCAGCGAATGAAATGATAAGTATTACCAGAAGCTGCCTGCTTTTCATAAATTAAATATACAGAAACTGTTATCGCACAGATTTTGAATCTATCCATATATGTGCATAACAAAAAAATGGTTCCGCCTTGGGCGAAACCACTTTCAATTAAATATCACCAGGAATAATTTAAGCCTTGTATTGAGGAATCAATCCTTTTGCCATCTCGACCATCTTCTTAATTCCATCTTCCGGAAGGTTTCCTTTTTTGAACTCTGCCAAGACTTCAGGAAATTTATTTTCCATTTCCAACAGGAAATGATCTTCAAACTCTTTTACTTTTCTTACCGGCACATCTTTGATCAATCCATTTGTACCGAGATAGATAATTGCTACCTGTCTTTCTACAGCGAATGGAGAATACTGAGGTTGCTTCAGAATTTCCACGTTACGGGCACCTTTATCAATTACATTCTTTGTAGCTGCATCAAGATCGCCGCCAAACTTAGAGAATGCTTCGAGCTCACGGTATAATGCCTGGTCCAATTTCAACGTACCAGCAACTTTTTTCATGGATTTAATCTGCGCATTACCACCCACACGACTTACAGAGATCCCTACGTTGATCGCCGGGCGGATACCTGAAAGGAACAGGTTTGTTTCAAGGAATATTTGCCCATCAGTAATAGAAATCACATTCGTTGGAATGTATGCAGATACGTCGCCCGCCTGTGTTTCGATGATCGGCAGAGCTGTCAACGATCCGCCACCTTTTATCAAATGCCTGATGCTATCAGGCACATCATTCATATTCTTTGCCACATTATCATCACTGATCACTTTTGCCGCTCTTTCAAGCAAACGGCTATGCAGATAGAATACATCACCAGGATACGCCTCACGGCCCGGAGGGCGGCGTAATAACAACGATACCTCACGGTAAGCAACAGCCTGTTTTGACAGATCATCATATATGATTAATGCCGGGCGACCGGTATCACGGAAAAATTCACCGATAGCAGCGCCTGCAAATGGTGCATAGAACTGTAGCGGTGCAGGGTCTGAAGCAGAAGCCGCAACGATAACGGTATACTCCATAGCACCATGATCCTGTAACGTCTTCATTACCCCGGCGATGGTAGATGATTTTTGCCCGATCGCAACATATATACAGTAAACCGGTTTACCTGCTTTGTAAAACTCTTTCTGATTTATAATAGTATCAACCGCAATCGCTGTTTTACCCGTTTGACGGTCACCAATGATTAACTCACGCTGACCACGGCCAATAGGGATCATCGCATCAATCGCCTTGATACCAGTCTGCAATGGTTCTTTTACCGGCTCGCGGAAGATAACTCCGGGTGCTTTACGTTCCAACGGCATTTCATAACGTTCACCTGCAATCGGTCCCTTTCCATCAATAGGCTCACCCAATGTATTTACTACACGGCCGGCCATTCCTTCGCCTACTTTTATAGATGCAATCTGTCCGGTTCTGCGAACTTTTGCACCTTCCTGTATATTACCGGTTTCACCCATCAGTACCACACCTACATTATCCTCTTCAAGGTTTAGTGCGATGGCACGAACTCCGCTTTCAAATTCTACCAGTTCACCATAGCGAACATTTCCCAAACCATATACACGGGCAATACCATCACCCACCTGTAGTACAGAGCCTACTTCTTCCAGGTCTGCACCGGCATTAAAATTGCTTAATTGCTGGCGAAGAATCGCACTTATTTCGTCTGGTTTAATATCAGCCATATTATGTTAAGTTGTAAGTTTAATTTTTTGTCCCCGGTTCTGAATTCTTTTCCCGGCTTTCCCTGATGGTTGTTGAATTGTTGTATTATTTGATCGCTGATTCAGGTAACAATCTATCCATCAAACCATCACCTTATCTTATAAATAAAATCATTATTTTCAAACTGCCTGGCTATTGTCTTCAAATCATAGGCTATGCTTGCATCAATTAATTTATCTCCTGTCTGCAATACAAATCCGCCAATCAGTTTTTCATCTACTGCTGTCTGCAATTCTATATTTTCATAACCGCCCGATCTTTTTACCTGGCTCACGATCGCCTCCTTTATTGCTTCACTCAACGGTGCAGCCGTTGTCAATTTCACAGTATGAATGTTTTTATACTGTTTATATAAAGTGATGAAAGAACTGATAACTTCAGGAAAGTTACCTTCCCTTCCTTTATTAATCAGCAATCGGGTAAAAGCAAGTGTTATATCGCTTACAGTGCTGGCAATAACAGCTTCAACTATTTTGATCTTTTTATCCGATTTTATAATGGGGCTGCGTAACACGCTTACAAAATCAGGATTGCTTACTGTCACCTTATGCAGCCATTGCATATCCGCATATACATCCTCCAGTTGCCCTTTCTCTATTGAAAGATCAATCAGTGATTTGGCGTATCTTGATGCTAAACGTGGATTGGGCATAATTAATAAGCTTTGGGCTATAGGCAGTAAGCTATAAGCATATGGCCTACAGCATACCGCATATTGCTAATTTAACTTCACGTCACTTACCAGTCCGGAAATATGAGCTTCCTGGGCTTCTTTGTTACTTAATTCTTTTCTCAATACTTTCTCAGTCACCTCGATTACTAACTTGCCAACCTGGTTTTTTACGTCAGTCAGTGCAGCCATTTTTTGTGCGTTAATAGCGACCTGAGCTTCAGTAATTATTTTATTGGCTTCCGTTTTAGCCTGTTCTTTTGCTTCGTTGATGATTTTATCTTTTGTTTCCCTTGCCTCTTTCAGCAGGAGAGCTCTTTCTTCACGGGCTTTTGCAAGTAAGGCTTCATTCTCACTTTTCAGTTGCGCCATCTCTGCTTTTACTCTTTCAGCAGTAGCCAAAGAATCGCTGATACTGTTTTCCCTATCCCGCAGCCCTTTGGTAATTGCAGGCCATGCAAATTTTCCAAGTATAAAAAACACAACGAGGAACGCCAGCAGTGTCCATATCAATAATCCAAATTCAGGAGTCAATAATTGCATAAAACCAATTTGAAAATTTGAAAATTAACTGCACCCTCCGCCCTGTGCATTGGATGCAGTAATGTTTTGGGCATGATATTATTTCAATACCATTGCCAGGAAGCCTACAATGATCGCAAACAGCGCAGCACCTTCTACAAGAGCAGCAGTCAGGATCATGTTAGCACGAATGTCGTTGGATGCTTCCGGCTGACGGGCAATAGCCTCAACAGCACCTTTACCAATCTGGCCGATACCGATACCGGCACCGATTGCAGCAAGGCCTGCACCGATAGCTCCGCCTGCATTCGCAGTTGCTTCCAATAAAAACAAGTTCAATAAATCCATAATTGTTCTTTTATATTGGTTGTTTAAAAACGGTTTAAACCATCACTGCATCATCATGTTCATGCCCTT
>Ga0207675_100003819_pt1 | contig 14655 bp, 9 predicted proteins | sample KBSSwiS42_FD_184305 | JGI IMG/M metagenome (GOLD analysis project Ga0207675, IMG submission 184305) | Switchgrass rhizosphere microbial communities from Kellogg Biological Station, Michigan, USA - KBS Switchgrass S4-2 (SPAdes) (version 2) | ecosystem: Host-associated > Plants > Roots >... | reverse complement strand
CGATCTGTCGCCGGACCGAAGGATTTGCAGCGGGTCGGCGGCGCGCCCGAGAAGTCCGAACGCGAGCATGGACGCGGCCATGAGCCCCATGCCCCCAAGCCGCAGCCAGCGGGATTCGCGAGAGAGGCAAGGACCAAGGACCAAGGACTAAGAACCAAGGACTAAGAGCACGTTGCACAATTAAGAATTCGGAATTTGGAATTGAGAATTCGTGGCACGAATTCCTAATTCTGAATTCTGAATTCCTAATTTCGCAAGTCGCTCTAAGAACCAGGGACCTGTGTCCGTTTCGCCATGTCCAGCTCTCGCCGGGCATCGGCCGCGCGCCCTTGCCGTTCGTAGACATCGGCGAGGACGTAGTGGCCGAGCGGCGCCATGCGCGGCTCGGGTGTGTTCTTCAGGCCGGCGCGCGCCCACTGCTCGGCGCCGGCGAGATCGCCGGCGTCCAGGAGCGCCTTGGCAAGATAGAGCTGGCCGGTCCCGAAGGTCGGCTCGATCTCGGCCACCTTGCGGAAGAGCGCCACCGCCTCGCCGCCGCGGCCGCTTTTCTGCATCAGCTTCGCGGCGTTGAACGCGGCGCGGTACGCCTTGGGGTTCGTCGAGAGCTCCGCCTGGTACGATTCGATCGCCTTGTCGACCTGCCCCTTGCCTTCGTAGACGAGGCCGAGGTCGAAGCGCGCCAGCGCCAGCCCCGGTTTCTTTTCGAGCGCGGCCTTGAGCGCGACCTCGGCCTCATCGAATCGCTTCGCCTCGATGCGGCTCTCACCGAGCTTCAGCAGCAGCCGGTGCTCGTCGACTTTCCGCTCGAGCGCATCGTTGATCACCGCCTCGGCGCGTGCCGAGTCCCCCTTGCGCATGAAGAGGTCGGCGAGCTGCCAGAGGACCTTGCCATTCCTGGGATCGAGCGCGCGCGCCCGCTCGAAGCCGACCTGTGCCTCGTCGAGGCGGCCTTCGTCCTTGTAGGCCAGGGCGAGGCTGAAAAGCGCGTTCTGATGCTCGTTGTCGCGCGCGAGCGCATCGCGATACGCCGCGATCGCGTCCTGCGGACGGTTCGCCTTCTTGTAGAAATTGCCGAGGAGCATGTAGCCCTCGACGATCTCCGGATCCCTGGCGAGCGCCTGCTTGACGGTCGCGATCGCCTGGTCGATGTTCGCCTCGACCGATAGGCTGGCGGCCTCCTTCAGCAGGTTGTAGAGCTCGATCTTGTCCTTGGGATCGCCCCGGGCCGGCTCGTCGAGCGTCTTCAGGTTGACGCTGCCCGCGACGTACCCGAGCGCGGCCAGGCGCTCCTCCGTTTCCGCGTCGATCGGGCGCGGACCCTTTGGCGCGCCGGCTCTCGCGATGCGCGACTCGAAGTCGTCGAGCGCACGGCTGAACACGGCGAGGCGCGCGGCCTCGCTCCTCGACTGGTCGCGTCCCTCGTCCGGATCGGTCGCCAGGTCGTACCACTCCGGTCGTGGCGCGCGAATCAGCTTGAAGCGGCCGTCCTGAATCGATCGCAGCTCGCTCCAGCCGTAGTGATATCTGGGATACCAGCTTTCGGAATGCGCCACCAGGCCGAGGTGTTCGCCGCGGGCCAGCGGCATCAGATTCGTGCCCTGCACCTCCGCCGGGATCGGGACGCCGAGCAGCGAGAGCGCGGTCGGCATGACGTCCACGATTCGCACCTGATCGGGCACCACCCGGGCGGGAACGCCCGGCCCGCTGATGATCAGCGGAATATGCGTCGCCGATTCGTAGATGAAGAAGCCGTGCGTCAACTCGCCGTGTTCGCCGAGCATCTCGCCGTGATCGGAGACCACGACGACCAGGGTGTCGTCGAGGCGGCCGTCGGCGCGGAGCGCATCGACCAGGCGGCCGATCTGGGCATCGGCGCTGGCGATTTCGGCGTCGTAGGCGCCGTCTCTTGTCCGCGGAAAGCGCGCCTGAAACGCTTCGGGTGCTTCGTACGGGGTGTGCGCGTCGTACAAGTGCACCCAGGCAAAGAACGGGCGGTTCTGATCCGCCTGGAGCCATTCGAGGGCCTTGCCGACGACTTCGGATCCCGGCCGCTGAATCATGTCCATCGCCGCGGCGTCCGGGAACCGGTCGAGATCGAAGTCGTCGAAGTACCGGTCGAAGCCCTGCGCGATCCCCCATCGCCGGTCGAGCACGAATGCGCCGACGAAGCCGCCGGTGCGGAAGCCTCTGTCGTGGAGGATCTCGGCGAGCGTCAGCTGATCGTCGCCCAGATAGAACCCACCGTTGTCCCGCACGCCGTGCCAGCCGGGAAACGTCCCGGTCAGGAGCGACGAGTGCGCCGGCAGCGTCAGCGGCACCACCGTCGTCGCGTGCTCGAAGCGCAGGCCCGACGCGGCCAGCGCGTCGATCTGCGGCGTTTGCGCGGCCGCGTGGTGATAGCTGCCCAGATGATCGGCGCGCACCGTGTCGAGCGACACGAGCAGGAGATTCCGGGGGCGCGCGGGCGCGATCAACCGCATTCCCGGGATCGGCCCGACGAGGATGATCCATGCCGCGGCCAGCAGACCCGCGGCGAGAGCGACGAGTGCGCCGCTCACAAACCTCGGACGGCCGCCTGCCCTGAGCTTGTCGAAGGGTGCTTTCGCGTTGTCGTGGCGAATCCTCTTCATTGCCCTGCGCGATCGGCGGGAAGCTTCTGGAGCTCGTCGCGCGCCGCGCCGAAGCCGGGCGCGAGCTGCAGCGTTTTTTCGAAGTACGGCCGTGCCTCCCGGCCGCGGCCCTGGCGGACGAGCGCGAGCCCGAGATTGAAGAAGTAGCGATGATCGGTGGCGTCGCGCGCGATCGCCTTGCGGAAGGCTTCGACCGCTTCGTCGAGGTGGCCGTTGCCGCCGAGCGTCATCCCGAGCGCATTCCAGGCGGGCGCACTCGCCGGGTCCGCGGCCACGGCGTCACGCAGGCTGGCCAGCGCCGCATCGATCTGGCCGAGATCGCGATGGAGCTCCCCGATCCGTTGACGGATGGTGGCGTCGCCGGGCAGAAGCGGGAGCGCCGCCTCGAACGCCGCCATGGCTTCTGCGGGCCGTCGCAGCCGAAGGCACAGGTCTCCTTCGAGGACCGCGAGCCTCGGGTTGTTCGGGTTGTGCTTGCGGCCGTCTCGAGCGATCGCGAGCGCGGCATCGGGTTCACCCATCGCGAGGCGCGCGTCGGCCCACCCCTTCCATGCGTCTTCAAGCCGTGGCGCGCGGCGCGCGGCTTCCTCGAAATGGGGAGCGGCGCGATCGGGACGCTTCATCCCCGCCAGAGACCGGGCGAGATACAAATGGGCCTCGAAGCTCTCGATCCCGCCGTCGATCAAGTCCGCGAACGCGCGCGAAGCCGCGGCGTAGTCGCCTCGATTCAACGCCACCAGGCCGGTCCGCATGCCTTCGTTGGCCCGCCGGAACTCGAGGATCTTGTCTTTCGGATCGGCGCCGGGTGTCGCCGTCGTCGAGGGGTCGCCGCTGACATAACCGAGGGCGCCGAGCCGCTCGCGCAGATCGGCGGGCAGCGGTGCGGCGGTCGCCGCCTTGGAAATGCGGCGTTCCTGGTCGAGGAGCGTCGTGAGCGTGCCCCGCAGGGCCGCCGCTCGCGCCGGCTGCTCCGCCGCGAGGTTGCGCTGCTCGTGCGGATCCGACGCCAGGTCGAAGAGCTCGGGCTTCGGCGCCAGCACGTACTTCCACGATCCTCGCCGGAGGACTCTCAGGTCGCTCCACCCGAAGTGCAGAAGCGGCACCAGAGACTCCGCGTACTGGGGGCTATCGGGGGTCGGCGCGGCCCCGCCTCGAAGCGCCGCGGCGAGGCTGTTGCCAGAGGGCTGAAACCCGCGCGGAACGGCCACGCCCAAAAGATCGAGCGCCGTCGGAAGCACATCGACGAGCCCGACATTGGCGTCGATCCGTCCGCCGGCGACGATCCCCGGTCCGCGCACGACGAGCGGCACCGCGAGCGTCGTCTGGTAGACGAAGAAGCCGTGGAGCGTCTCCTGGTGGTCGCCAAGACCCTCGCCATGATCCGATGCGACGGCGAGCAGCGTCTGTGACTTGAGCCCGAGGCGCTCGAGCGCGTCGTCCAGCTGGCCGACGAGCGCATCGGTGTACGCGACCTCGCCGTCGTACGGCCGATCGCGGTAGCGCGAGGCGAACGGTTCGGGCGGCTCGTACGGATCGTGCGGCTCGTACAAGTGAAGCCACAGGCAGAGGCGTTCGGCCGCGCGCTGGCTCTCGAGCCACGCCAGGGCCGCGCGCAGCGTGTCGGCGCCCGGTTTCTGCAGCGTGTTCAAGGGATCGGCGCCCTGCGTCTTCGGAAAATCGTCGTCGTACCGATCGAATCCCCGCCCGAATCCACCGCGCCGGTCCAGGACGATCGACGAGACGAACGCGGCGGTGCGAAAGCCCGCCCCTTTCAGAATCTCCGCCAGGAGAGGCGACGATGGGAGCTCGGCGGGCGCCAGGTTGTCGCGGATACCCAGCTCCCACGGCAGCAGGCCGGACAGGAGCGTCGCGTGGGACGGACGCGTCAGCGGGACGTGGGACATCGCGTTCGCTGCATACGCCCCCTCGCGGGCGATCCGATCGAGCCTGGGCGTCAGATCCACTCCGCTGTAGACGCCGACACGATCGGCGCGGAGGGTATCGATGGTGACGAGCACGAGGTGCCGGGCGGCCAACGGCGGCCGCGATGACGAGCACGACGGCAGGGTGGCGAGCGCCGTCAGCAGTGCCGCGATCCACGCACGTCCCGGAAGGCCGCGGCGCCGCCATGCCGGGAGCCCGGGCTGCAGCATCGCGGCATCCTATTTCGCTGGTGTGGGTTGCCGCAAGACGCATTTCGCATCGTGCTCCTCAATTGCTTGACACTTCGGTCGACGGCTGTTATACAGCCGCTGCACCCCTGGTTCCTCGTCCGTAGTGTCCGCGCAGCGATGGAGGATCGACAGCCATGCCCAAGGGGAATCTCCGCGTTCGAGCCCTAATGCTCTGCACGCTCGCGCTCCTGACGACGTCACTTCATGCGCAGCGGACGACCGGCGACCTTCTCGGCGTCGTGAGAGATTCCTCCGGCGCGGTGCTCCCTGGCGTGGCCGTCAGCGTCAGCGGTCCGAACATCCCCCGCGCGCAGACCGCGGTCACCTCGGAGACTGGCAGCTACCGCATCGGCAACCTGCCTCCTGGAATCTACACCCTCACATTCGAGCTGTCCGGTTTCAGGACGTCCGTGCTGCAGGGGCTGCGGGTCAACGTCGGCGGCACCCTCGAGCAGAACGTCGGCCTCGAGCTGGGCTCGCTGGCTGAGAGCGTCACCGTCACCGGCGAGACTCCGGTCGTCGACACGACCTCGAGCGAGGTTGGCACAACGTTCGACAAGGACTGGGTCTCGAACGCCCCGTCGCGCCGCTTTGGCTTCTACGATCTGCTTGCGCAGGCGCCGGGATCCGTGAAAGGCGGCGACGGCACCGCCGCGGGCGAGCGGCGGACCATGAGCTTCGGCAGCTCGTTCGACGAAAACGCCTTTCAGCTCGACGGCGTGAACGTGACGGACAACTTCTTCAGCGAGGGATTCTCGGAGCCGAATCCCGACTCAATCGACGAGGTTGAGGTGCTGTCCCTCGGTGCGCCGGCCGAGTACGGCAACCTGATGGGCGCCGTCTACAACATCGTCACGAAGCAGGGCACCAACCAGTTTCACGGCGACGCCAGCTACTTCTTCCAGGGGAACGACCTCACCTCCAACAACACGAAGGAGGTGAAGTTTCCGAACGACAAGTTCGCGGATGCCTGCGCCGACGATCCGGCGGCCCGCTGCCCGTGGACGCGCGGCGATTATTTCGAGGCGACGGCGCAGCTCGGCGGCCCGATTGTGAAAGACCGGCTCTGGTTCTTCGGTTCGTACGGACATCAGAAGGACCAGTACACGCGCGTCGGCGTGAACTCCAACCTCCAAGGCAGCGCAGTTGACACCAAGAAAGATCGGGTCCTTGGGAAACTAACCTGGCAGATGACGCCTGGCCAGCGGCTCGTCGGCAACTTCCATCGCGACAAATCGCCCAGCGACACGGGCTACAGTTTCAACGAGACGCCGTCGACGGCCTGGACGCGCACGCAGACCGCGCCGACGCCGGGCCTGGCGTACACCGCGACGCTCTCGAACAGAACGTTACTGGACGTCCGCTACTCCGGGTTCTATGGTGGCGTGACCGGTTATCCCTCTGATCCAAGTCAGCCGCTCAATCAGCCCCGCGTTGTGAACGGTGAGACAGGCCAAATAAGCGGGGGCAACTATTACTGGTATTTCTACGACGCCAGCCGGACCACCGTCACCGGTAAACTGTCGCACCATGCCGACAGCTTCCTGGGCGCCGCGCAGGACTTCCACTTCGGTGTGCAGTACAACCAGGCGGGCGTTGCGGGCGTGTACGGCTATAACGATTTCATCTACACGTATCTCGCGGGCGGCCAGCAATATGGGTACGGAAAAGTGCGCCAGACGTTCAGCTATGGGGCGACGGCCCGCAACGTCGGTGCGTTCGTCGACGACAGCATCCGGCTCGGCGACCGAATGACGTTGAACCTCGGGGTGCGGGTCGATCACAGCAGCGCCTTCGCGCCGGCGCAAGAGGAGCTCGACGACAACGCGAACCCGACCGGCAAGACGTTTCCGAAGGCCGACTTCTTCACGTGGAACAGCGTCTCGCCGCGCCTGGGTCTGAACTGGAAGCTCACCGGCGACGGCAAAACGATCGTCAAGGCCCATTGGGGCCGCTACCATCCGCAAATCACCACGGGTGAATTCGCCAACATCATCGGTCCCAATGTCAAGCCGTACTTTATCGGGACCTACAACTTTGCGACCGGCCAGATAGAGGATCTGACCCTCGAGAGCAGCAGCGAGAATCTGAGCGTGTCGCCCGATTACGGCTCTCCCCGAACCGATCAGTTCATCGTCGGGTTCGAGCGGGAGCTGACCCCGAAGATGGGCCTGCAGGTCAACTACGTGCGCAAACGGGGACGCGACTTCGGCACATGGCGTGACACCGTGGGCACCTACGTTCAGGTGCCGGTCGTCGACGATTCCGGAAAGGATCCCACCGGCAGCACGATCAACATCTTCCGCCTGACGAGTAACCCGAGCTTACGAAAGTACCAGTTGGAGAACTCTGACGATCTGCGCACCGACATCCACGCGGTGACCGTCAACCTGACCAAACGTATGACCCGCTGGTTTGCCAACGCGGGGGTCACCTACTTGCGATCGACCGGAGCGCTCGGCGGAAGCTTACGATCAACGAGCATTCAACAGCGGAGTGCCCTGGAGTTCAGCATCTTTGGCCGCAACCCCAACGATTTCGTCAACCTGGATGGGCGCCTCGTCGGCGACGTCGGCTGGCAGGGCAAGTTTCAAGGCGTGGTGAAGCTTCCGCTCGGCCTTCAGGCATCGGCAAGCCTCGACGCGCGCGAGGGCGCCAATCGGATCCGGACCAGAAGCATTCCGGCGTCGATCGCGGGACAGGGTTCCACCACGATCCTGCTGCAGCCGCGCGGAGACTTCGGCCGGCTTTCGGCGGTGACCATCATCGATGCCCGGCTGCAGAAGGACTTCCAGCTTGGTCGGGGCGCTCGTCTCGGCGTCTTCGCGGACGCACTGAACCTGAACAACGAAAACGCGCCTCAGGGAGTTGTATCGGCCAACGTCACCTCGAGCTCCTATCAGTTCCCGACGACGTTCGTCGCCCCGCGGCGGTTCATGCTGAGCGGAAAATTCAGCTTCTAAGGGTGAGTGCGCGTCGACGTTCTCCACCTCCTGCGCAACCTTCGCCGTTCACCGGCGAGCGCGGCAGCCGCGGTCCTGTCGCTCTCGCTGACCCTCGGGGCCGGCGCCTCGATCTTCGCCGTCGTCGATGCGGTGGTGCTCACGCCGCCACCGTTCACGAATCCCGACGCGCTGGTCACCATCGGGGAGCAGCCGCTCGATGACCGCACGGCGGCTCCACGCGCCGTGGACTACGCCACCTTCGAGGCCTGGCGCGAACGCGCCGGATCGCGGGCGGCGATCGAAGCGTTCGACCCGGCCAACCTCACCCTGACAGGACTCGGTACCGCCGAGCGGGTCCGCGCGGCCAATGTGACGCCCGGGTTTCTGACGCTGCTCGGCGTCACACCGGCGCGCGGCCGCTCGTTCGATCGCGACGACGTCGGGCGGCCGGTCGTCATGGTCAGCCATGCGTTCTGGCGCGGCAAGCTCGCCGCCGATCCCGGCGCCATCGGCCGCCAGCTCGCGCTCGGCGGCCGGTCCCACACCATCGTCGGCGTCCTGCCGGAACCGTTCGTGTTTGCGCTGAGCCTGTGTGATCTGTGGCGGCCGTTTCCGGTGTCGCCCGCCCAGGCGGCGCGCGCGGGTTATCGTGTCCAGCCGATTGCTCGAATCACCGGCGCTCGTTCCGGAAACGATCTGGCAGGGGCGCTGGACGACGTCAGTGGTCACTCTTCGCCGCCGGCACGCGTGGTCGCGACGGCGCTGGCGACGGCGATCGCCGGGGGCGCGACGGAAATGCTTCGTGTGCTCGCGGCGGCCGCGGCGCTTGCCGTGTTCATCGCCTTCACGAATTTCGGGGGGCTGCTGATCGTGAGGTCGATCGATCGCCGGCGCGAGCTGGCGGTGCGGACCGCGCTCGGGGCTCGGCGCCGCGAGATTGCGAGGCAGCTGCTGCTGGAGGCGCAGGCGCTCGTCACCATGGGGACGGCCGGCGGGGTGCTGCTCGCGTTGTGGATGACTCCGGTGCTGGGGCGCCTTGCCCTGCAGCAATTCGGCGGCGTCGCAAGCCGGGACGTGATGGTGAGTTGGCGGGTGATCGCGGTCGTATCGATCGTGGCGTCGGCCTGTGCGTGGATCTGCGGATCGCTGCCGGCCCTTGTTGCGGCACGGCGCAGTGTTGTCGACGCATTGCGCGGGGGCGCGACGCCGCCGCCGCGCGAGCGCACGCTCCGGCGTGTGTTCGTCGCCGCGGAGGTCGCGCTTGCGTTCGTGCTGCTCGTGTCGGTGTCGCTCCTCGGCCGGAGCCTGTTCAGGATCCTCACATTGAACCCGGGGTTCGACCCTCGCGGCGTCGTGGCATTGAACGTGTCGCTGCCGGCGGCGAGCTACACGACGGCCGAACGGGTGGCGTCGTTCTACGCGGCGCTGCAAGCGGCGCTGGAGGAACGCCTCGGACCCCGCACGATCTCGATCGTCGACGAAATCCCGCTGACCGGGGACCGGGGACGCAGCGTCGTGAGCGTACGGGCGGCGGAGCCTGGACGCGAGGCCGTGGTGCGCGCGGCTTCTGCGGGCTATTTCGACGTCATGCGGATACCCGTCGTTGCCGGCCGGCCGTTCGACCGTGGCGACAACGCGTCGGCGCCATTGCGGGCGGTCATCAGTCGGTCGCTGGCCGAACGGCTGTTCGCATTCGAGCCGGCGGTCGGCCGTCACGTCCGCCTGGCGGCGACCGCGCAAGTGGTGGAAATCGTCGGCGTGACCGGCGAGGTGAAGCACCGCGCGCTCGATGAAGCCCCCTTGCCGACCGTGTACCTGCCGGCCTTGCAGGCACCCTCACCCTCCAGCGTGGTCGTCGTCCGAAGCGCACGGCCGGATGCCGATGTGATTGCCGCCGTCCGCGAATCCGTTGCGCGGCTCGACCCCGACCTGCCGGTGTACGCCGTGCGATCGATGGAGGATGTGGTCGCCGCCTCGCCGGGCGTGCCCACACGGCGCGTGCTCGTCGCAGCATTTGCGGGATCCGCGGTCCTAGCGGTCGTGCTCGGCGCGCTTGGCCTCTTCGGCCTCGCAGCGCATGACGTCGCGTGCCGGCGGCGAGAGCTTGCACTTCGCATCGCTCTCGGTGCCGACCCGAGGCGCCTCCTGACCGCGACCCTGGCGCAGGGCGCGTCGACCCTGGGCGCCGGTCTCGTCGTCGGGACCGTGTTGTCGATCTGGGCGGCGCGCGCGCTCGGCACCGTGATGTTCGACGCGGATCGCCTGGATGTGCTGAGCGTCGGCGTGGCGGTGGCCGTGCTCGTGGTTGCTGGCGCCGGCGCCGTCCTTCCTGCGGCGTTGCGCGCGGCGCGTACCGACCCTCTGGCGGCCCTTCGCGCCGAGGCATAGAAAAGAGCCGTGAACGAGCAACTTCCCGCGTTGACCTCCGAGGCCGGCGCGATTGCCGCGGATGCCGAGCACGTCTTCGGGCCGCTGAGCCGCGAACAGCTCAATTGGAAGCGTCAGGCTGACCAGTGGAGCGTGGCGCAATGCTTCGAGCACCTCATCAAGATCAACACGGCGTACTTTCCGCAGCTCCGGCGGATCGAAGACGGGGCGTACGCACCGTCCTGGAGAGATCGCGTGCCCTGGCTGGGCCGCTTCTTCGGATCGATGATCCTGCGCGCCGTTCAGCCGGAATCCCGGCGAAAGTTCAAGGCGGCGAAACACGTCGAGCCGTCCGCCAGCGCGATCGATGAAGGCATCATCGCCAGGTTCACTGCCCACCAACGGGAAGTGATCCAGCACATGACCCTGACCGCCGGCCGCGACCTGAGTGCCATCATGGTCACGTCGGCGGTCGCTCCCGTGGCCTTCTACAGCGCGCTCGATGCGTTCAGGATTCTCGTCGCCCACGAGCGGCGCCACATGGCCCAGGCCGAGCGGGTCACACATGCGGACGGTTTCCCGAAGCGGCCCGAGTAGCGAACCGGAATGAGATGAAGACCGAAGAAGAATAGCAGCGTCTAACAGCCGGCCGGGAGACCGTCGAAGAACTCAACGACGCCGGTCTCCAGCGAATATTCGGCGCCCACGACGAGAAGCCCTTCTCGTTGAATCAGCTGCTCGAGGATTTCGGAGCCGTGCCGCAGGTGATTGGCCGAGACCCGGACGTTGGCCCGAATCGCCTGCCGAACGAGCGCATCCGAATCGTGGCGGAGCTCTGTCGCCAGCAGAACTTCGACGGAGGGTCGAATGCGGTCGACGATCGAACGCAGATTGCGCGACTGGTTCTCCCTCGGCCGCATCAGCTCTTCCAGCGTGGCCAACACCGCCCCGCACTGGGAGTGGCCCAGCACGACGACGAGCGGCGTCCCGAACCGCTCGGCGGCGAACTCCACGCTGCCGACCTGCGAGGACGCGACGATATTGCCGGCGACGCGGATGACAAACAGGTCGCCCAGGCCCTGGTCGAAAACGATCTCCGCCGGCACCCGCGCGTCGGAACAGCCGAGGATGATGGCGAACGGTTCCTGGCTGACCGGCAACTCGTGCTGGCGCGTCTGGCTCGCAAGCCGCTCGCCATTTTGAACCCCCGTCACGAAGCGAGCGTTCCCCTCTTGCAGGCGTTCGAGTGCTTTTCGCGCTGAAATCATCAGCTCATGATAGACGCATCACCGGCAGACGCCGGACGCGGCGGGGTGAGCGCCAGAGATTTCTCATAGCGCCACACCTCCAGCGGGAACTCTCCGTCCGCCGTGTCCAGGCGGTTCACCACCGTCCCGGCTCGATGCCATCCGCGTTTCTCATAGAACCGTGCGGCGCGCTCGTTGCCGATCGCGCAGGCCAGCCACGCCGTGGCGACACCGCGTGCCGACAGCCGGGCCTCAGCATCGGCGATCAACGCGGCGGCAACGCCCGAACCTCGTGACTCGGCCAAGACATAGAGTTGATAGAGCTCGTCGTCTTTGACGATGCACAATCCAACGGGGGCACCGGACGGGCCGACGACGCGGGTGTCCGGAAGGGCGGCCTCGAGCCTCTCTCTGAAACTCTCGAGCGTACGCCGCCGGGTGAGCTCCGCCGGCACAATCAGCGCGTGCGCGTCGCGCCAGCCATCGAACCAGAGCCTGGCCAGATGATCGATCTCTCCTGCTTGCGCATCTCTCACATCCATATAGACTACGTCCCGGAATGGCGTCGCGAACCGCGTGGGCGCTTGCCGCGGCAGCGCTCCTGTTGTCGGTCCCGATCGGCGGCCAAAGCATACCTGCGAGCTGGCTGGATCGACCCGTGGCGAGTTGGAACGCTGCCGGCGCCCCGGTTCCCAAGGCTCCTGCCGGCGACGAAACGAAAGCGTCCGTCGTCGAGCGGTGCCGGCTGGCCCCGCCGCGATCGACCGGTCCGGAACGAGCCGTCGATGCCGCGGGATGGATTCCGTTCTGGAACTTTGATCAGCAGCTCGTCCGCGATGAGATTGAAATCGTCGGCGGGATGAGAGGCGCCGACGGGATGTGCCGTCCCACCGCATACAACCTGTTTGTGTTCGTGGCCGGCCGGTTCGCTGGGGTGCTGTCGCCGACCTCCATGACATCACGGCTGGACAGCTCGTCCGGCGCCGTGCGGGTTCAGCCGCCGGGCCTCACCGCAGACTTCTCGCGCTATGCCGCGTCCGATCCGCTCTGCTGCCCCTCTTCGCACGTGACGGTCCGGTATCGCATCGACCGCACGGACGCCGGGCCTGTCGTTGTGCCGGTCGACATCAGGACCACGCGCCGCTAACGATCTCTCGTACGTAGTGTCCGGCTTCAGCCGGACTGTGACGGTCCGCCTGAAGGCGGACACTACGTACGCCAGGACAGCCTGCGTGTCGGGTTTTTCCTTCCGCTTCCGATCTTCTGAATGGGGACTCACGGCGGAATCGGCACGGAGCTCATGCGTGGACAGGGAATAAAACGCGAAAACGCGGTCGCACGGTTCATGGTGCCTGCGCTTGAGCGACACCTTTCGCCCGTGTAATCTCTCAAACCGACTGTGACCAAGAAAGCGGCGCTCCGCCGCGAACCCGGCAGGAGCGTGAAGGACGCGATGCAAGCAACGCTCGAAGCGCTCAGCAGCCCAACCGATCAGCCCGATCGCGCAGCCGCGGATGCTCTGTTCGACACCTTGTATACGGAGCTCCACCGGATGGCCCGCCGCGAGCTGGCGAAGCAAGGGGGCCCGCTCCAGGGCCTCGGGGTCACGACCCTGCTGCACGAAGCCTATCTGTCCATCTCGGGCCGGGAAGGGATGGTCTTCCCCGATCGCGCGCGGTTCATGGCCTACGCGGCCCGCGTGATGCGCGGGTTGATCATCGACGACGTCCGGCGCCGCCACTCGCAGAAACGCGGGGCGCTCTTCGAGATCACCTCACTCCGCACCGACCACGCGGAGGGCGTGGCCGACGCGCAGGAGCTGGCCCGGATCGGTGATGCGATCGACGAGCTCGCCGCCGTCGATGCGGACCTCGCCGAGATCGTCGAGCTGAAATTTTTCTGCGGCTTCTCGTTCGCCGAGATCGCCGCGCTGTGGGGCGTCTCGGAACGGACCATCCAGCGGAACTGGGAAAAGGGCCGCATCTACCTGCACCGCGCGATCAGCGAAACCGGTCCGACGTCGTAGGGCGTCATGGCGCCCCTCAGCCCGGAACGGTGGCGTACTGTCAGCCCATTCCTCGACGAAGCGCTCGACCTCTCCGGTGAACAGCGCGCCGCCTGGCTGGCAACGATTCGGGCGCAGGACGCGGCCCTCGCCGCCGATCTGAGGGCATTGCTCGCGGAGCAGGCGGCCGTCCACAATTCAGGTTTTCTCGAACGTTCCGTGCCGCTGCCGGGGCGCACCGCGTTGACGCCGTCGCTGGCGGGACAGAAGCTCGGCGCCTACCGGCTGATTTCCCGCATCGGGCAAGGCGGGATGGGCAGCGTGTGGCTCGCGGAGCGCTGCGACGGCCGCTTCGAAGGCCGCGCGGCGATCAAGCTGCTCAACGTCGCGCTGATCGGCCGCGCCGGCGAAGAGCGATTCCGGCGCGAAGGGAACATCCTCGCCAGGCTCACCCATCCGCACATCGCGCACCTCGTCGACGCCGGCGTCTCGCCAACCGGCCAACCCTATCTCGTCCTCGAGCACGTCAACGGCCAGACCATCGACCGCTATTGCCACGAGCAGGGACTGGGCATCGAGGCGCGTCTCAAACTGTTTCTCGACGTGCTCGAGGCCGTCGCCCACGCACACGCCAACCTGATCGTGCACCGCGACATCAAGCCGGCCAACGTCCTCGTCAGCGTCGGGGGCCAGGTCAAGCTGCTCGACTTCGGGATTGCCAAGCTGCTCGAGGGCGAGGCCGCGTGGGGCCACACACGGACCAGCGCGCTGACCCGCGACGGCGCAACCGCGCTCACGCCTGAATTCGCGGCGCCGGAGCAGCTGGCCGGCGGCCAGGTCACGACCGCCACCGACGTCTACGCGCTCGGCGTCCTGCTCTACGTCCTGCTCACCGGCCAGCATCCGGCGGGGTCGTCCACGCAGTCACCCGTCGATCTCGTCCGCGCCATCGTCGACACGGAGCCTCGGCGAGTGTCCGACTCGGTCGTCAGCCGAACCGAGACGCCGGCGTCTCTCGCGAGGCACGCCGCGGGGTGCGGCACGACGCCCGGCCGGCTGCAGCGGGCGCTTCAAGGGGATCTCGACGTCATCGTCGCCAAGGCGCTGAAGAAGAATGCGCAGGAGCGCTACGGGTCGGTGACGGCGCTCGCGGAGGACCTGCGCCGTGCGCTCCGTCACGAGCCGATCAGCGCGCGGCCGGACACGCTGCGTTATCGCGCCGCCAGCTTCGTCCGCCGCCACGTGCGCGGCGTCACGATGACCGCTGCGGCTCTCCTGCTCGTCGGC
>Ga0207675_100003817_pt1 | contig 14661 bp, 16 predicted proteins | sample KBSSwiS42_FD_184305 | JGI IMG/M metagenome (GOLD analysis project Ga0207675, IMG submission 184305) | Switchgrass rhizosphere microbial communities from Kellogg Biological Station, Michigan, USA - KBS Switchgrass S4-2 (SPAdes) (version 2) | ecosystem: Host-associated > Plants > Roots >... | reverse complement strand
CACGTGGAAGTTGTCCCACTGCTCAAGGAGCAGGCGACGAAAGAGAACATTCTGGGGGCGCTGCGTCGATTGACGGGCGCGGCGACAGGGCCCCCCACGTTGAAAGCCGGACCGTTGGATAAACTAAAACGCGCTGAACCTGAGGATGCGGTGGTCATCTATTTTGCCGGACACGGCACTGCACAGGGGCAACGGTTCTATTTGATACCGCACGATCTTGGTTACACAGGCAATCGCAATTCGCTCGATGAAGCGGGATTGAAATCAATTCTCTCGCACAGCATTTCCGATCAGGAGTTGGAGGATGCGGTCGAAGGCATTGCCGCCAGTTCGCTTTTGATGGTGATCGATGCTTGCAACTCGGGCCAGGCGCTCGAAGCCGAAGAGAAACGGCGCGGGCCGATGAATTCAAAAGGCCTGGCGCAGCTCGCTTACGAAAAGGGGATGTACATCCTGACCGCCGCGCAAAGTTATCAAGCTGCGCTTGAAGCCGCGGAACTCGGGCACGGCTTGTTGACTTACGCGCTGGTTGAAGAAGGCTTGAAGACGGCGGCCGCCGATAATGAACCCAGAGACGGCTCAGTAAACGCGCGCGAGTGGTTGGATTTTGCAACCGACCGCGTTCCGCAGATGCAGGAAGAAAAGATGAAGCAGAGTCGTGGCCTGGGCCTGAACATCGCCTTCACTGAAGGCGAACAGAAGATTGCCGATCCGGAAAAGCGCAGCGTCCAACGGCCGAGAGTTTTCTATCGCCGTGAAATGGAAGCAAACCCGCTCGTGGTGGCGAAACCTACAGGATCTAATCCCTAAGTTTGTTCCGATCGCGGTTCCCGCCCGGCGCCTCCCGCTGTTTCTTTACCTGCGTGAGTCTGCGCGGACCTCTGAATCCGCGGCCCGTTAACGCGTCCCAGGGGAGCCCCATTCCTAGCCGGATACTGTGCGCCGATTCGGTGCTACAATCCGCCGCCGTGAATTGCCCTCGCTGCCAAGCTGAACTCTCATCCGCAGCCACTGCTTGCTCATCATGCGGTTTTTCCTTTGATGACGCGACGCAAAGGCTTGATAAACCCGCAACCTCATCAGCGAAATCTGCCGACAAACGATCATTTACTTCGCTTGATTCAATCGACGACGCGCGCTTTGTGCCGGGCACGATCCTCGCGGAGCGCTACCGAATTGTCGGCCTGCTCGGCAAAGGGGGCATGGGCGAGGTCTATCGCGCCGACGATTTGAAACTTGCTCAACCGGTCGCACTCAAGTTTCTTCCCGATCATCTGTTGAGTGACCAGGCGGCGTTGGCGCGGTTTCATCGCGAAGTGCGTGTGGCCCGCCAGGTATCGCATAAGAACGTCTGTCGCGTTTACGACATCGGCGAAATTGACGGCCGGCATTTCCTGTCGATGGAATTCATCAAGGGTGAAGAGCTCTCGTCGCTCATGCGGCGCATCGGCCGTTTGCCGCCGGACAAAGCCTTACAGCTCGCGCGGCAGATTTGCGCGGGCCTCGCGGCCGCGCACGATGTCGGATTTCTTCATCGCGATCTGAAACCGGCCAATATCATGATCGATGCCGATGGGAATGCACGCGTCCTCGATTTTGGCCTCGGCGGTTTGACTGATGAATTTGCTGAAGAAGAGATGCGCGCGGGCACGCCGGCGTACATGTCGCCGGAACAGATCGAGGGCCACGAGCAAACGATTCAAAGCGATATCTACTCGCTTGGTCTCGTGCTCTATGAACTATTCACCGGCAAACGCGCGTTCGAAGCGCCCTCGCTCCAGGAGATGATCAAGCTGCGGCGCAGCGATACGACGCCGACGAATCCCACGTCTCTAGTAAAGGATTTGGATCCCGCGATTGAGAAAGTCATCGATCGCTGTCTGCAAAAAAATCCTAATGACCGCCCGGCTTCCGCATTACAAGTAGCGGCAGCATTGCCCGGCGGCGATCCTCTCGCGGCGGCGCTGGCGGCGGGCGAGACACCTTCGCCGGAAATGGTGGCCGCCGCGCCGGCTGAAGGCGCGCTCAAACCGGCCATCGCCATCGGTCTCTTCGCGGGCTTCCTGCTGCTCCTGGCCGCCTCGTGCTGGCTGACGAGGTATGGGCATCTTTATCGTTTGACGCCGCTCAATCAACCGCCGGAGGTGTTGCGCGCACGCGCACACGAAGTCATTGCGCACGTTGGATACGGCGAGCCGGCACTCGACAGCGCCGATGGGTTTACCGTCAAAGCTGATTACCTTGATTACATCGCTGCCAATGACAACTCTCCTACTCGCTGGGACAAGTTGCGAACCGACAAGCCCGGTCCCTATAGATTCTGGTATCGCGACAGTCCGCGATACTTCGACACGGACGATGGCGAGGTAAATTCTGAGGTTCCAGCTCTCAATATCTCGGGCATGAATTTGATTTATCTCGACTTGGATGGACGACTGCGATGGTTTCTCCACGTTCCGCCGCAACGAGAACCAACTTCGAGCACATCGAATCCAGTTGATTGGTCTTTGCTCTTTCACGAGGCCGCTTTCGATTTATCTACATTTCAAAAGGTTCCGTCGACTTGGGTGCCTCTGCACGCTTATGACGAACGGGCCGCATGGGATGGCGCCGATCCTCTGCGTCCTGACCAGAAAGTCCACATTGAGGCTGCCGCCTTCCACGGGAAACCAATCTATTTCGAAACGATCTACGCGTGGGATCGGCCGGGGCGGCAAGCAGAGCCGCCACAGAGCCCGAGTGAACGCATCTTCGTTTCTCTAGTGACCGCAGTTTTTATTATTGCCTTAATCGGCGGGGCGCTAATCGCGCGTCATAACCTGCGCCTCGGCCGCGGAGATATTTCCGGAGCGTTGCGAGTGGCTTCGGTTTACTTCATCGTGCGCTTGCTGGTTTGGATCTTCGAACCGCACCACACTGGATCCGTCCAAGGCGAGTTCCTTCTCTGGCTGTCTTACATCTCGCTTGCGACCTTCGCGGGATTTTACCTGTGGCTTTTGTATATCGCGCTGGAGCCGTTCCTGCGCCGGAGATGGCCGCACCGAATTATTTCCTGGAGTCGGCTCCTGCGCGGAGATTTCCGCGATCCGCTCGTGGGCCGCGACATCCTGATCGGGGCTGCCGCCAGCGGCGTGATGATGCTGGGGCTGGCCGTCGGGCCCGCCGTCGCGCGCTGGGCGGGGAAACCGTTCGCGCTAATGGCCGACCCCGGCACCATGGCGGTGGGGTCGCACTTCTTCCGCCGGCTGGCTGCGCAAGTGACTGCGGCGTTGTTCCTGTCCTTGATCACGTTCTTTCTGTTGTTGCTGCTGGTTGCTATCCTGCGACGCGAATGGTTAGCGTTGGGCGCAGTCTCGCTCATCCTAACTTTGTTCGGCACACTGGTCGCCGGCACCACGATAGCCACTCTGCTCGCAAGCATTGTGGCTGCCGTGATCCTGATTTTCCTACTTTACCGTTACGGCTTGCTCGCGCTGTGCGCGGCGGTTTTCATTTTGCATTTGTGGGTCTTTTATCCAATTACGACTGAGTTACGCGCGTGGTATGCGACCGATTTCCTCATCGGAGCTGCGCTATGTGTCGCGTTGGCTGCGTACGCCTGCTACATCAGCATGGCAGGGCAACCGATATTCGGTGGGAAGTTACTTGAGGATTAGTAGGGCCACCTCGTGACGAGTAACGAATTGCGATTGCAGGATTCAAAAACCATCACTGCAGAAGAACTCAAACAGATCCAATCGCTTTGTCGCGACTGGTTGAGCGACCCCACAACAAATCGTGACAGTCGATTAACGATTCCAGCCGGCGCAATCCTTCGGCACGCCATCACGATTGAAATCAAAAGTATCTTGACGTTCGACGATGTGCTGATCACTTCAGCACTCGATACGAAAACACGTGTCTGCTACACAAAACTAATCGGAAAATCAGGCGGCCCAGAAACGTTTATCGATACACCATTCGAGATGATTATGGCCGGCGAAGCGCCGCAGCCTGACAAGACCAGATCGCAGTCCCCGGCTTACGCCAGTGAACGAGTTACGGATGAGGTGACTAATCCGCATCGCGAAGAACGAACAGCGTTTCGTGATGAGCCGGCGCGTGGAGAATACCTGCTTTGCTCAAACGAAAAGGTGCTCGGCTATTCGGCCTTAGAGAAAACCAAATCCGAACATCACCGAACCGGCCGGTTCGTTCCGAGCGACGACTATTTTGAATACGCCGAAATTTTTGCAGAGTTTCCGCAAGCGGAAAACGATTGGCTGGAAGCGAATGTTCGGGAGGCCTATGGACTAACCGACGACAATGCGAGCGACTTTCGCAGGAAGTTCAATGAATTGTGCGAACGGATCGATGCGTTGAACCTTTATGTGGCGGATGAGAGTGGAAATCAAATTGCGACAACCGAACTAAAGCTGGAAGACTTGTCTCAGTTTTACCGCGATGAATCTGAGCGTTGGTTGCATGTGCACTTTGTTCCGAGCGGCGCATGAGGTGGCACGCGCATCTTGCGCGTGATTTCACGGGCGGGACGCCCGTGCCACGTTTGACCGCGGCGTAATTTCTCAATACCTTCACAGCCGATTAACCGCTGCGAAGGAGAAGATGATGAAACGACTCGTAGGTTCTGCACTTCTGGTTTTCGGCTTTGTCCTCAGCTCGCAAGCGCAGAAAGCGCCGGCCGCGGCCGAACTCACGAAGCTTTTGAACGAGTTTCTCGCGGGCGCATCGCACAACGATGCGGCGATGCATGATCGGTTCTGGGCTGAAGATGTGATCTATACCGGCTCGAGCGGACGCCGCCGCGGCAAGGCCGAGATCATGAAAGACGTGCGTTCAGCGCCGGCGCCGAAACCGGACGACCCCAAGACTACCTACACCGCCGAAGACATTCGTATTCAGCAATACGGCAATACAGCCATCGTCGCGTTTCGTCTGGTAGCGACAACTGCGAAGGACGGGAAAACTGAAGTCGCGAATTACCTAAACACGGGCACTTTCCTGAAGCGCAAAGGCAAGTGGCAAGTCGTCAGTTGGCAGGCGACGAAAGCGGCCGCGCCGGTGGAAACTGACAAACGTTAGGATGCCCGGTTTCCAGCGAGCTTATGAGCAGCCATGAGGAAACTAAAAATGCCGGAGAATTTTTACAATCTTGAATTGACATTTCCATTTCCGCGCTGCGAAAAGGCGAAAGAATGAATTTCAGAGTTTGATCTTTGGTATAATTTCCTGCCCATTCCTCATTTAGTTCAAATAGCGCAAGCTCGTTAAGCCCTATCGCACACGACGTGAAACTCGCTTTCTTCTCAGTACTCCTGATTGTTTCTTTCGCTTGTTCTCTTGCGGCGCAACAGATAGATATCGCCACCGCGCCAATGCACATGCGTGGTTTGATGCCGGTCGTCGAAGTAAAGCTCAACGGACAGGGACCATTTGCTTTCATGATCGACACGGGCGCAGGAATGCAAGCTGACATCGATCCGTCGGTCGCCGCACGATTGAAACTTCCTTTGAGTGGCAGAGCAATCAACGGCGATCCCTCCGGCCAAAATGATCGAGAGGTCGCCACGGCTATGATCGAGTCGCTGACGATCGGGAAAGCAGAGTTTCGGAATGTCACCGCCGTCGTGCGTCCGCAACGAATCACCAAGGACTATCCAGAGATTGATGGCATCCTCGGCTTCGCGCTGTTCACGGACTATTTATTGACACTCGATTACCCTGCAATGCAAGTAAGGTTGGCGCGCGGTGTTCTGCCGCCTGCAAACGGCGGCGACATTTTGAATTTTGAGATCGAGAACCGGATTCCCGTTATTGAACTCGCGATTGGAAGAATCCATGTGCCGGCACATATCGACTCTGGGAATTTCGTCGCGGGCTTCATCCTGCCGGAAGAGATCGTCGAACAGCTTCAACTGCAATCAGCGGCCATCACGGTCGGCGGCGCACGATCGGTTACGAATCGAATTCAACTCAAACAGGTGCAACTGCGCGACACGATTCGTCTGGGTCGCTTTGAATATCCACAGCCGACGATTGCGTTTCCCGCACTGTCAGACACCAACATCGGCTTCAACGTGTTGCGCGATTTCGTGATCACTTTCGATCAAAAGAACCGGCGCATGAAATTGCAGCGCGGGTCTTGATAAGATGCGGCGATGCGAAAACGTAAAGTCGCCGTCAAAGTCAACGACCTGATGCAACGCGGCTACGTTTACTACCTCACCGAACCAACCGGCAAAAACTTTCATCCAGATTTCAACCCTGAGCTGACGCCGAAAGAGATGCTTGAACTCGGCGTCTTCGGCGGCAAGTACCTGACTGATTGCCGCAAAGAATTCCCCGCTTCGTGGTTTCATAAAGCGAAACTTTGTCACGCGAAGCATGATCCGCAACTCAATTTCTTCAAGGTGAACGCCTCGCAGCCGCTCTCGGTCTGGAAGAAGAATGGCTGGATCTATCACGAAGATCCGCGCGGTTGGTTTCAATGGTATTGTCGCTACTTCATGGGTCGCAGATGCCCTGACGACGAACGCCAAATCAAACGCTGGCGCGCTGTGCGGCGACACATCGCGCAGATCAAAACAAACTGTCCACCCGGCACGCTCGATTGCCGAAGACGACAGCGACAAGCGCTGTTGCACTGGGCCTACGACTCGCGAAAGATTTGATGGTCAACATGGACACGATCCGAATCATCCTCACCGTGATCAGCGGGGTCTGCTGGACGATTGTCTACATCGACGGCATTCGCATCGGCTTCCGTGACAAGTCGTATGCGATTCCATTCTACGCACTGGCGCTGAACTTCGCGTGGGAACTGCTGTACACGTACTTCGGATTTCGCGAAAACGGTGTCACGGTGCAGAACGTCTTCAACGCCGTCTGGTTCGCATTCGACGTGGGAATTCTCTACACGTATTTCAAGTTTGGGCGGAAATACTTTGCCGGGCGACGCTCTAATCCATCCGCTAACGCAGATAGTACTGACACAGCGTACCCGCCCGCTAACGCAGGCGGTTCTGACATGTTCATCGCGTGGAGCGTACTCGGAATCATCACCGCGTTCGGGGTGCAGTATGCCTTTCGTCGCGAGTTCGGCGTCTCAAAGGCCGCGGCCTATTCGGCGTTTCCCCAAAACCTCATTATGTCCATTCTCTTCGTCGGAATGCTGGTGAAACGTGGCAGCCGGGAAGGGCAGAGTCTCACCATCGCAGTTAACAAATGGATCGGAACACTCGCGCCGACGATCCTCTACGGCGCAATCGGCGAGGGGGCATTTCCGCGTGGAAGCTTTCTGATTCTGACAGTGGGAATATTCTGTTCGGTGTTCGATGTGATTTACATTTGGCTGCTGGCAAAGACTAAGCCGATGCGTCCCGGATTGCCTGTTAAGAATGCTCGCGGAACAGTCGATTGAAATCGAAAGCGGTCGCCTGACTTAACCAGGAGAATTGTCCTGTCTCCTGAATTTCTTTCGTTAACGCAAGCACACCGGTCCAGGCCGCGCGCGCGAGGGAACTGCCCAGCGAAATCCTGCGGACGCCGAGATCACTTAACTGTTGAACCGTGAGATCATAATTCTTCGAGTAGAGCAGCACGTTTACAGGCTTTGGCGCGGCCGCTTTCACGATCGCCGCAATTTCTTCCGCACTAGTAAACCCGGGAGCATAGAGGCAATCGGCGCCGGCTTCAGCGTATGCCACCAAACGATCCAGTGACGTGCGCAATGGATCAGGAGCGCCAACGAGATGCGCCTCACAGCGGGCCGTGAGGACGACCGCGACACCCGCGGAATCAATTGCGACGCGCGCCGCTTTGATCCGCTCAACCGCAAGCGCGAAATCGTAGAGTGGCGTCTCGTCATTGCCGGTCGAATCTTCGACAGACAATCCGGCAACGCCGGTTTCTACGCACCGGCGCACGTTCTCAGCGACGCCGGCTGGGTCGTCCGCGAACGCATTCAGGAAATCCGCATTGACCGGCAGCGAGGTACTCGCGGCGATGTCACGAAAATGGTCGAGCATTCTATTTAGGGCAACCCCTCCGTCGGGTAAGCCCTGGGCGAAAGCAAATCCGGCGGACGTTGTCGCCAGTGCTTTGAAGCCCGCATGCTCAAGATAAATCGCCGAACCAACGTCCCACGGATTCGGCAGGACAAAACAGCCGGATGTGTGGAGCGCGGCGAACTGCTCAACGGCGGAAACTTGTTTGCTATTCATGAGCGAAATACTACCATTGCGCGAATGATTGTTCTTGAAACCGAGCGGTTGATATTCTCGCGCCTCGATCCGGATCGGGACTCGGAGTTCATTCTTGGGCTCGTTAACGGGCCCTCGTTCCTTCGTTATATCGGCGACAAAGGTGTGCGCACGCTCGCGGATGCGCGGCGATACATTACTGATGGGCCGCTGAAGAGTTACGAGACAAATGGTTATGGCCTCTACAAAGTCGAATTGAAAAGCAATCTGACGCCAATTGGAATGTGCGGGCTCATCAAACGCGACACTTTGCCTGATGCAGATATCGGTTTTGCTTTTCTGGAAGAGTATTGGGGCGCAGGCTACGCGTACGAATCGGCCGCCGCGGTGATGAGCTATGCGCGCGAAAAGCTCGGCATCAAACGCGTGGTGGCGATTACCACACCGGACAATGTCGCTTCGGGCAAACTTTTGAATAAGATTGGGTTGAAATTTGATCGGCTGATCCAATTGACCGCTGACTCGCCCGAAGTGAAGTTGTTCACGACAGACTGCGATGAAGCGAGCGAGAAAGACGGACATGGGTACTGATCAGATTGAGCGCGTGCGGCGAATTTGTTTAGCGCTCCCCGGCACGTGGGAAAAGATCTCGCATGGCGAGCCGACGTGGTTCGTGGGCAAGAAAGTATTCGCGATGTTTTCGAACAATCATCACGGCGACGGTCATATTGCCGTGACCGTCCCGGCGGCGATCGGTATTCAGGAAATGCTCATCAAAAAGTCGCCAAAGAAGTTCTACCGGCCACCCTACGTCGGCGTGCGCGGTTGGGTTGGCATCGAAGTGGATCGCGTTAACGACAAAGAGTTGGCGCAGCATGTTCGCGAAGCGTGGATGCTAATTGCGCCACGAAAGGTGCGGTCACAACTGGAGCCGAAATAAGACGACTCACATGGGTACCTACATCGCATTCCTCCGCGGTATTAACGTAGGCGGCCAAAAGCTGATCAAGATGCCGGAGCTGGTGCGAATCTTCAGTGCTGCCGGATGCCGGAACGTCAGGACCTACCAGCAAGCCGGCAACGTCATCTTCGAATCACGATCGACCAGCCGAAAGAGTCTGACGAAAAAGATCGAAGCTGAGCTCGCAGCCGACTTGGGGTATCGCATACCGGTCGCGGTGAGGAGCGTCCCGGAGTTACAACAAGTCATCGCGCGCAACCCCTTCATCAAATTCAACCGGTCAAAAGATCTGATGCTGCTGGTCGTATTTCTCGCTGAAGATCCAAATCCGAAACCATCCCTGCCGTTCATTTCAAAAAGTGAAAAGGTTGAAATCTTTGCCGTGGCTGATGACGTCGCGTTTGTCGTCGCGCGGCGCAAGAAAAACGGATGGTTCGGATTCCCGAACGGCGTCGTCGAAAAAGCTTTCAAAGTGGTCGCAACCACGCGCCAATGGTCAACTGTGCAGAACGTCGTCAAGGCTGCCGCTGCCTGAAGCGGCCGCAAGTGTATGAGAGGGAGGTTCAAATTCAAATGAAGATTGCATTGACTATCATCACGGTGGTTTTGTTGGCATGCGTAACTCCAACTCTCGCAAACCAGGATCGCAAGGCTGACGCTGAGCAGGAGTTGCGGAAGCTCGTGCAGACCTGGGACGAGGCTTACGTCAAAGGTGACACCGAAACTCTCGGCCGCCTGCTCGCTGATGAATTTGCGTTTGTGGGCGGCCCCAAAAAAGCCGATTATCTCGCGTCTTTCAAGACGCGCAAGGCGAATTCGATCGTGTCTGCGGTGAGCGCCGACGTCCAGGTGCAGATTTATGACGATATGGCGATCGTCACCGGCCTTGACTCAATTACCGTGAAAAATGTCGGGCAGGATCTGTTGACGAAATGGCTTTACATGGACGTCTGGGTGAAGCGGGGCGGCCGTTGGCAATGTGTGAAGACTTACTCGGCTCCAGCTACGCGCTAGTCTGGTTAGTGAACCGAATCGGTTTTCCGTTTCTCACCGATTGGTAGACTGCATTAACCAGTTCGACGGATTTGTAACCATCAAATGCGGTCACCGCGGCCGGCGTGCCGTTCACAATTGAATCGACGAACGCTCGGTCTTCCTGCACGTAACCCCACTTTTCTTCTTTGGAAAGTTGGTGCATCGAAAGTTCGGTGTGCTTTCCACTCAAGCCTTCGCTGAAAATCAGATTTTCCATTTCGCCCGTGGCGATGGTGGCGTGATGGCAAAAGACTTCGACGCGTTCGAAAGGAAAAAGCCAGCCGGCATCCGACGATGAGGCCAGCGTCGCGTGCATCCCGCCTTCGAACACGAGCAATACGGAAAAATCGTCGATCTCGATGTACTCATGCTTTGAACCGATCGCTTGCAGGCTCTTCACTTCGCCAAACAAAAATCGCAGCATGTCGAACATGTGAATTGTTGTCTCGTACAAAAAGCCGCCGGTGATTTTCGGATCGCCGACCCATTTCGGATTGAGCAACTCGCCGCGATTCATTTTCACGTGCGCAGAATGCGGCCGATGAGTTTCCGTCAGCATGCGTTTCAACTCAGCGTAGACGGGCGCGAATCTGCGGTTATGCCCCACCTGAAACACTCGATCGCTGCGCTCGACGGCCTTTAGCAGACGGCGGGCATCGGTAATCGTGGTGGCCATCGGTTTTTCGCAGAAGACGTGCTTGCGTTCCTCGGCCCCGAGAATGGCCAGCTCAGTATGCTGTGTGTTCGGCGTCGCGATGTAGACAACGTCGCACGTCGCCAGCACTTCAGCAACGCTGTGCGCGACAGAAGCACCGACCGATTGCGCCAATTGCGCAGCCTGAAGCTTCTTGATGTCGTAGACGGCGGCGACTTCAACACGATCGTCGCGCGCCAGAATCGATGCGTGTACACCGGCAATGTAGCCGGCGCCGAGAAAACCTATCTTCGGTTTCGACATAAGAAGTTATCCGCAGATTACAGTGATTACACAGAAAAGGTTTTAGGTCTTTGGCGTTTGGTTCCTGGCCTTTGTTTGCTCTGCCTTCTGCTTATTGCTTTCTGCCTTCTGTTAGCACCTGATCTACGGCCGCTTTCGCGTCACGCGCCAATGCAAACGGGTCGCGGTCCCAGTACTCAGGTCGAAAGATTTCCACGCTCGCGTTTGCGTCATAACCGATGCGCCGAAAAGCTGCGATTATTTCTTTCAATGGCAGGATCCCAAGACCGGGCAAGAGGCGATGTGCGTCGGTCAATTGCTCACGCGGCATTTTTTCGGCGTCGTCGATATGGAAAATAAAGAGACGCTTCGCGTCGAGCGCTTCGATCATTCTGATCGTCGAGCCGCCGGTATAGAAATGAAAGCTGTCGATCACTAGACCGATATTTCGACGATTCACGTTCTGAACAATCTCATCCGCCAGGTCTAACTTCTGAACGCTACAGTCTTTCTGTCCCAGGAACTCGAAAGCCAGCGCGACACCGTGTCTTTCGGCGATTGAAGCCAGCTCTCTCAGCACGCGCACCGATTCCTCGATTATGTCAGAGCTGCTGGTCAACTCCGGCGGCAGCTTGCCCGGTACCACCACGACGTACGGACATTCGATTGCGGCAGCGATCGCGCTTAACTCTTCACACTCAGCCTTTATTTTTGCGTAAGCAGGCGCGTCACGAAACGTGATGTGCTCGATCGAATTGATGCTGAGCGGTTTGATTTTGTTTTTGTCGAGCAGCGTTTTCAGATCGTTTGGCGATTGCTGCCGAAGAAATGCGCGGAGCTTCGCGGCCCATATTTCGAGATAATCAAATCCGGCGGCCGCAGCCGCGCGAATGTCGGTCGCGAGATCGGCCTTCATCGTCGTAGCGCCATTGAATGAAAGTTTCATTGCGTTATTAGTTTAAAGTCGTCGGCCGGTGTCTCTCTCAAACAGCTGTGCCTTCGTCAAGTCGAAGCTGATCCATGCAGAACGGCCGCTGTCGGCGCGAAACCCTCCTGGTGTTCGTGCAATGATTTTTTGCGAGCCCGTCTCGACGATCACGAAAGTTTCGCTGCCCATCAACTCGGTAACATACACCGTCACCGGCGCCCAGTGATTACTTTGAATGGTTGAGACACGCACATGCTCAGGCCGAACGCCGAAGGTGCCTGCATTCTGTCCCGACGTTCGATTCAGCAATTCCTCCGTGAGTGCAACGCTTAGACCGTCACTAACGAAAACGCGTTGCGATAGATCGATGCGGCCGTCAATCAGATTCATGCCGGGACTGCCGACGAATTCTGCGACGAACCGATTAGCCGGCCGATCATAAATCTCGAGCGGCGTGTCGAATTGCTGAAGCTTACCTCTATTCATTACGGCAACGCGGTTCCCGAGCGTCATTGCCTCAGCCTGATCGTGGGTGACATACACTGTAGTCGTCGCCAGAGTTTGCTGCAGACGCTTCAACTCACCACGCATCTGCAGACGCAATTTCGCATCGAGATTCGACAGCGGCTCGTCCATCAAAAACGCACGCGGATGTCGCACAATCGCACGCGCCAGAGCAACCCGTTGACGCTCGCCGCCTGACAAATCACGTGGCCGGCGCGCAAGCAGTGGTTCGATTTCAAGCAGCGCTGCGGTCTGCGACACCTGTTTCTGAATCGCCGCCGCCGCGAGTTTTCTAACACGCAACGGGTACGCAATGTTCTGTGCGACGGTCAGGTGCGGATAGAGCGCATAGCTTTGAAAAACCATCGCGACGTCTCGACGTTGCGGCGGAATGTTGTTCACGCACTGTCCGTCAATGCGAATGTCGCCCGCGCTCGGCTGCTCCAATCCCGCGATCATCCGCAGCGTAGTTGTCTTGCCGCAGCCGGAAGGTCCAAGGAAGACGACGAACTCGCCGTCACCAATCTCCAGCGAAAGATCATCGACGATAGCAGCGGCACCGAAGGCCTTAGTGAGATTGAATAAAGAAATGCTCATGGTTTCGGGTATCGGGTGTCAGGTGCCGGCCCCTAACGCTATCTTTGGCCCACTAACGCATTTCGCAGCGCGTACATCTGTTTGCCTAGCGAATTGATGTCTGACTGGATACGTTCAACTGTTCGTGTCAGCAAATATCGCAAGCGGACCGCAATCTCCAGTTGTGTTTCCAGTTCCGCCAGTGACGCTTGAGCCATTGACAAGTGATGCAGGTACTCCTTGAGGTGCTCTCGCGTATGACCTTCAGCAATGTTTGAAGGAATTGAAACTGCTGCTCGGCGAATTTGACTCGTGAGACCATACATTTCTTGTTTCGGAAAGTCCTGAGTGAGCATGTAAACGTTCTCAACCAGAATCATCGCGGCTTGCCAAACTCTTAGTTCGCGAAAACTTTTCATGTGGAAGCTCCTTTCAAAATTTAGTCTTAGCAAAATTCCGGCACCTGAAACCGGACACCCGAAACCTGTATTACCCCTTAACGGCACCCAGCGATAATCCCCGCACAAGGTATTTCTGCACCGCCAGTGCGAAGGTGAGGATTGGCACGATGGCGACGATGGACGCTGCGCTCATCGCGCCCCATTTGATTCCGTACTGGGTCACCCGGCCCGCAATCCCAACCGGCAATGTCATCGCGTCATCGGTCTGCGTCATCACCAGGGCAAACAGAAATTCATTCCACGAAACGACCAGACAAAACACTGCGGTCGCGGCCAGACCGGGCGTTACCAGTGGGAGAACAATTCGGCGAAAAGCTCCCAGCCGCGAGTCGCCATCGACCATCGCTGCCTCTTCCAGATCACGTGGCACTTCCACGAAGAAGCCACGCATCATCCAGACAACAAACGGCAAATTGAACGCGGTGTACACAATTACCAACGACACCCGCGTATTCACCAAACGCAGGTCACGCATGATCAGAAAGAGCGGCACGGCTGTCACAATCGCGGGCATCATGCGCGTGGACAGAATCCACAGCGCTAACTTTTGATCAAGCCTGCGCGGCAAACGAAATCTCGCGAGCGAATACGCCGCCAGTGTTCCCAGCGCCAGTGCGCAAGCAGTCGAGCCCAGCGCAACGATCAGACTGTTAGCCAAATACTGCCCAAATGATCTTCCGAGAAATGCGTCCGAGTAGTGTTCAAGCGTCGGTGAAAAGGAAAACCATTTGGGCGGCACTGCGAATTGATCGACTTCATGCTTTAAAGAGATCGTCAGCATCCAATAAACCGGCGCGAGCGCCAGCAACAGCGCCAGCAGAGCCAGCATGTACTTCAGAATTGTTCGCATCCCGTTCAATCGCAATCGCAAGCTGCCGGCCTTCGGCTATGCCCAGGCTGCAGACCGGCCGTCGAAATCAGCGCGTCATTATGGATTCACCGGCGACTGTACACCAATAAGTCTTGCCACAATCAGACTTTTGCGGTAAAAACAGCGCGCACGCAAAGACCGCGTGGCGATGGGTTCATTGCGCGGTTTCCCGATGTTTGCGAGCGCG